>Ga0066709_100000234_pt1 | contig 25945 bp, 24 predicted proteins | sample GraSoiAngelo_158_FD_79665 | JGI IMG/M metagenome (GOLD analysis project Ga0066709, IMG submission 79665) | Grasslands soil microbial communities from the Angelo Coastal Reserve, California, USA - 14_1009_16_30cm | ecosystem: Environmental > Terrestrial > Soil > Grasslands | place: USA...
GCCAACTCCGCGTTCGTCGACGCCATGCACGCCGCCGCGCTCGGTTCGGTGCTCGTGGCGCTGACCGGGGTGATCGTGGTACTGGCCTGGCTGCCGCGGCGGTCGGCCGTGCTTCCGGTACCGGAGGCGCCGGCCGCCACGCGGGAGGACCAAGCCACCCGGGAAGACCAGCTGGAGCTGGCCGAGGCGTGAACGGCCAGTGACAATGTGGGGTGTGACCGCAACCGCACCGGACGCTGCGCCGGCCGACCAGGAGCGCAAGGCTCCCGGTCGGCCGCGCAGTCCCCGCGCCGACGAGGCCATCATCGAGGCGGTACTCGACCTGCTGGCGGACGGTACCCCGGCCGAGTCGATCTCCATCGAGTCGGTCGCGGCCCGGGCCGGGGTGGGCAAGGCGACGATCTACCGGCGCTGGTCCAACAAGGAGGCGCTGCTCGTCGACGCGGTGTCCTCGGTCAAGGGCGAGCCGCCGAAGATCAAGGGGGAGTCGGTCCGGGACGACCTGGTGACGCTGCTGCGGCCGTTCGCGGTACCGCCACGCACCCGGGCGGCGAAGATCATGCCCTGCCTGTACAGCGAGATCCAGCGCAGTCCGGAGCTGAACCGGGGCGTGCAGAAGATCGTCGAACCGCGCCGGGAGCTGATGCGGCAGGTCCTGCGGCGCGGCATGGACGCCGGTGAGCTGCGCGCCGATCTCGACGTGGACCTGGTGATGGCGATGCTGACCGGCCCGCTGATCGCGCAGTCCGTGGTCGGCTGGAACCCGAAGCTCGACCGGACCACGCTGCCCGAGCGCCTCGTCGACACGCTCTGGCCGGCGATCGCGGCCAGCTGATCACGGTACCGACGCAGACGGCGCCGGACCCCGACGGGGCCGGCGCCGGAGTGCGTGCATCAGCTGTCGAATTCGCCGTTCTTCGCGGCATTGAGGAACGTGGCCCAAACGGATCGGGCGAAGACCAGGGTGCCGTCGTCCGGGGCCTTGGAGTCCCGGACGGCGACCGCGGTGTCGAGGTGGGCCACCTCGACGCAGTTGCCGCCGGTACCACCACTGCGTGAGCTCTTGTGCCAGACGGCACGGGACAGGTTCGGGGTCATCCCGCAGGTTCCTTTCGTGACTTAGGCGAGCCGTTTGGCTGTGGCGCGGATGAGGTCAACCGACTGCTGCGGGGAGATGGCCGCGGCCACGAGGTGGTTGAAGACGAGGTTGTGCTGGTCAACCTCCTCCCGCTTCTCCAGGTAGAGAGCGCCGGTCAAGTACTCAACGAACGTGACCTGCGGATCGGTACGGTCGGGGAAGCTCAGGATCACGAACGGCGTGCACATTCCCGGGTGGGCGCCGGCGTCGGAGCGGATGACCTGCAGCGTGACGTTGCGCAGCTCGCTGGCTTCGGCGAGGTACAGCAACTGGTCGCGCATCACCGCCGGGCCGCCGATCAGCCGGTGCAGGGCGGCCTCGCTGAACACCGCCCAGTACTGCGGCGGGCTGTCGCCGTAGAGGATCTCCTGCCGGGAGCGGCGGATGGCGACCGCCTGCTCCACGCCGTCCGCGGCGCCGAACTCGGAGGACTCGAACAGCGCGCGGGCGTACCCGGCGGTCTGCAGCAGCCCGGGTACCAGCTCGATCTCGTATGTGCGGATCGTCGCGGCTTCCGCCTCCAGCCCGACGTAGGTGCCGAACCAGTCCGGCAGCACCCCGTCGTACCGCTGCCACCAGCCCTCGGTCTTGGACTCGCGGGCGAGCGCCGCGAGCACCGTCGCCTGTTCCTCGCCGGCCCGGTAGAGCTGGCACAGCGCCTGCACGTCGATCGCGCGGGCGGGTACCCGGGCGGTCTCCATCCGGCTGATCTTCGAGGCCGAGCAGTCGAGGTGGTCGCCGGCCTGCTCGCAGGTCAGGCCCGCGGCCTCGCGCAGCCGGCGCAGCTCGCTGCCGAGGCGCCGGCGACGAACCGTCGGGCTGTTTCGTACCGCCATGCCATCCACTGTGCGGGCCCGGAAAGATCGTTGGCAACGGTATGGATGCGCAGCGTCGCACACCCTGTGCGATGCGCGTTCGTGCACGTTGCACGGGGGTTTCCGCCGGTGCCATGCTGCAGAGGCAGCGGCTTTGCCGCACCGCTACCCGAATCCCCGTCGTCACGCCGCCGCCAGGGCCGCGACGCCGGGTGACCGGGGCCGCCCCGCCCGGCTCGGCGGGGCGGCCCCAGGGACCGTCGGTTGATCCGCGTTACCGAGAGGACGGGGTCGTGCTCCAGCTTCCCGCAACCTTCATACTCCGGGACCCGGCGGCCGGCCGGGACGATGCGGTACTCGCCGTCGGCATGACCCTTCCCGACGCCGGCGCGCTCACCGTGGACTGGCGCGCCGGCCGCGCCGGTACCGTCGGCGTCTGGCCCTCGCCGCAGGCCGCCGCCGCCTGGCACCGGGCGCAGCTCGTCTGGTGCGGGCGCGCTGCGGTACCGGCCCCGGCCGGCCCGCCCAACGCCCGGTTGTGGCGCTGGGCGTCCTGACCGTCCCACCCCCGCGTGTCGCGCGGCCCGGCCGGGTGGGCAGCCGCTAACCTCTCGAACAGCTGTGCTGGGCGTCGTCTGGACTGAGCGCAGCGGGGAGGGATGCGGCGTGCGGGCACTCGGGGTCGACCCGGGCCTGACCCGGTGCGGGGTCGGGATCGTCGAGGGTACCCCCGGCCGGCTCTGCACGCTGGTCGCCTACTACGTGGTCTACAGCGACCCCGCCGACGACCTGCCGACCCGGCTGCTGCACCTGGACCGGTCGCTGGCCGGCCTGGTCGCCGAACACCGGCCGGAGAGCGTCGCCGTGGAGCGGGTGTTCAGCCAGCACAACGTCCGCACGGTCATGGGTACCGCACAGGCCGGCGCGGTCGCGGTACTCGGCGCCGCACGGGCCGGGCTGCCGGTGCAGATGTACACGCCGAGCGAGGTCAAGGACGCCGTCACCGGTTCCGGCCAGGCCGACAAGGTACAGGTGACGACGATGGTCACCCGGCTGCTGCGGATGCCGTCCCCGCCCCGGCCCGCTGACGCCGCCGACGCCCTGGCGCTCGCCATCTGCCACATCTGGCGCGGCGGTACCCGGTCCCGACTGGCCGCGGCTGCGTCCGCCCAGCGTCGTATCGCAGGAGGTGCCGCATGATCGCGAGTGTCCGGGGCCGGGTCGCCTCGGTGGCCCCCGACGGTGCCGTCGTCGAGGTGGGCGGTGTGGGTCTCGCGGTGCAGTGCACCCCCGGTACCCTCGCCGGCCTGCGCGTGGGTGCCGATGCCCGGCTGGCCACCAGCCTGGTCGTGCGCGAGGACTCGCTGACCCTGTACGGATTCGCCGACGAGGACGAGAAGCAGCTGTTCGAGCTGTTGCAGACGGCCAGCGGCGTGGGGCCGCGGGTGGCGCAGGCGGTGCTGGCGGTGCTCACTCCCGACGCCGTGCGCAAGGCGGTGGCCGGCGGGGACACGGCGACGCTGACCCGGGTACCGGGGATCGGCAAGAAGAGCGCCGAACGGCTGGTCCTCGAACTGCGCGACCGGATCGGGCCGGTCGTCGTCCCGGTCTCCGCCGACGGTTCGGCGGCGGCGTTCGGCGGTACCTGGCCGGACCAGGTACGGCAGGCGCTGATCGGGCTCGGCTGGACCGCCGGCCAGGCCGACCAGGCGGTGGCGGCGGTCGCGGATACCGTCGACGGCGACGTGCCACCGGTACCGATCCTGCTCAAGCAGGCCATCCGGCTGCTGGGCCGCACCCGATGAGCGTAGCGGGGCGCGGCGTCGTCTGGACTGAGGAGCGCAGCGACGAGGGAAGGCGGCGCACCGGAGCGCCTCGCGGAGCGACCCAGGAGACCCGATGAGCGAGTTGGTGTCGGCGTATGCCGCCCCGGAGGAGCGGGAGGCGGAGGCCAGCGTCCGGCCCAAGCGGCTGGACGAGTTCATCGCCCAGCACCGCGTCCGCGAGCAGTTGGAGCTGCTCCTGCAGGGCGCGGTGCGGCGGGGACGGCCGCCGGACCACATCCTGCTGTCCGGCCCGCCCGGCCTCGGCAAGACCACGCTCGCGATGATCGTGGCCGCCGAGCTGGGTGCCGGGCTGCGGATCACCAGCGGGCCGGCCATCGAGCGCTCCGGCGATCTGGCGGCGGTACTGACCAGCCTGGCCCAGGGTGACGTGCTGTTCATCGACGAGGTGCACCGCATCGCCCGGCCCGCCGAGGAGCTGCTGTACAGCGCCATGGAGGACTTCCGGGTCGACGTGGTGATCGGCAAGGGGCCGGGTGCCACCGCGATCCCGCTGGACGTGGAGCCGTTCACGCTGGTCGGCGCCACCACCCGGGCCGGGCTGCTGACCGGTCCGATGCGCGACCGGTTCGGCTTCGTCGGGCAGCTCAACTTCTACGAGCCGGAAGAACTGGAGCAGCTGATCGCCCGGTCCGCCCGCATCGTCGGGGTACCGGTGACCGCCGGCGGCGCGCACGAGATCGCGCGGCGGTCCCGGGGTACCCCGCGGATCGCCAACCGGCTGCTGCGACGGGTACGCGACTACGCCGAGGTGCGCGCGGACGGGGTGGTCACCGAGGAGATCGCGCACGCCGCCCTGGCCGTGTACGACGTCGACGACCTGGGCCTGGACCGGCTGGACCGGTCGGTGCTGCACGCGCTGGTGGACAGCTTCGGTGGCGGGCCGGTCGGCCTGTCCACGCTGGCCGTCGCGGTAGGTGAGGAGCGGGACACGGTGGAGGAGGTCTGCGAGCCGTTCCTGGTCCGGGCCGGCCTGCTCGCCCGTACCCCGCGGGGCCGGGTCGCCACCGCCGGTGCGTGGCGGCACCTCGGCCGTACCCCGCCGAATGGTACTTTTGCTGGTGGCGCTCCCTCGGCGCCCGACCTGTTCAGCAGTGAGCCGTAGACAGCCTGACCGCGCGCCGTGACCGGACCGTGATCGATGCCGGGTTCGGCGTTCCGAGCGTGACCGATTAGACTCGCCCGCGGTCCGAACAGGACGTACAGGCGCTCCGCCGCACCCGGTCGGGTTCGGCGGCATCCTTCGGAAGGTCAATGCGGTGTCATTCGCAGCGTCAAGCTCTGGCGGCAGTTCGTTAACGCTGCTGTTCTTCATCCTGATCCCGCTTGCCATGTATTTCCTGATGATCCGGCCGCAGCAGCGGCGGGCCAGGGAGATGCGGCAGATGCAGTCGGCGCTCGCCCCCGGGTCGGAGGTCATGACCGGCAGCGGAATCTATGGCACAGTGACGGAGGTCGATCCCGAGGACGACACGGTCGTTCTGGAGATCTCCTCCGAGGTGCACGTCCGCTTCGCCCGTGCGGCCATCTCGCGGGTGCTGTCCCCGGGTACCCCGCAGGACTCCGGTGTCGCGCCGGCCGACGACGACACCGACGAGGTCGACCACCCGGCCGACACCGGTAGCCAGGCCGACCAGATCATCGAGCGCAAGGACTGACCCCGGGCGCGCAGCCGAGCCGCTCGACAACGACGACAAGACAGGGAAGACGGGACGACCGTGGCCGCACCCGCTGGACAACTGAAGGTGTCGCGATACCTTGCCGTGCTCCTGGCGGTGATCGCGATCCTGTACGGGCTGGTATTCCTCACCGGTACCAAGAAACCCCACCCGAAGCTGGGCATGGACCTGGCCGGTGGCACGAGCCTGACCCTGACCGCGGTCACCCCGGACGGGAAGGCGCCGAACGGTACCAGCCTCGACCAGGCCCGGTCGATCATCGCCAACCGGGTCAACGCCAGCGGCGTTTCGGAGCCCGAGGTGGTGACCGAGGGCAACAACCGGCTGGTGGTCAGCGTGGCCGGGGGTACCAACTCCGAGGACCTCAAGAAGCTCGTGGCGCCCGCCCGGCTCGCCTTCCGCAAGGTGCTGTACCCGCCGCCCGGCGGCCAGCCGCTGTCCGACCAGCCGGTGACCACCGGGCTGCCGCCGGACGCGTGTGGCGCCGCGGTCACCGAGGCCAACGCCACCAGTGCCAGCCCGAGCGGCAGCGCCAGTGCCAGTGCGAGCGACTCGGCGCACCCGAGCGCCTCGGCGAGCGCGTCGAAGGCGACGAGCGCCAGCCCGTCGGCGAGCGCGTCCGCGAGCGCGTCGGCCAGCGCCTCGCCGTCCGGTTCGGCCAACCCGTCGGCGGCCGCGAGGGCCAAGCTGCTGCAGGAGGTGCAGGCCAAGCTGGGGCCGGCCTGGGCGGCCGCGCAGAGCATCCAGGACCCGAGCCAGATCGACCCGCAGACGCTCGCCGCGGTGGTCCCGTTCGCGAAGCTGACCTGCGCGGAGATCGCGGTACTGCCGCCGGAGATGCAGCTGGTGGTACCGACGGTCACCTGCGCGGCGCTCAACGCCCGCGACCCGGGTTCGATCGACGACCCCAACGTGAACGTGGTCGCCTGCGAGCAGGGCGAGAACGTCCACAACAAGTACTACCTGGACAAGGCCAAGGTCGTCGGTACCGACGTGAAGAGCGCGGGCGCCAACTTCGACCCGCAGCAGGGCGGCTGGTACGTCGGCCTGTCCTTCACCGGCAAGGGGCAGAGCAAGTGGACGGGGCTGACCCAGGAGGCGGTCAACGACGGCTCGCAGCCCAACCAGCAGACCGGCCAGCCGTCGGGGCAGAACTCGTCGGTGGCGATCGTGCTGGACAACGAGGTGGTCTCCGCGCCGCAGATCAAGAGCGTCATCGTCGGTGACGCGATCATCAACGGCGGCGACATCAACGAGAACACCTCGAAGGTGCTGGCCAACCAGCTCAAGTACGGCTCGCTGCCGCTCAGCTTCAAGATCGAGACGATCCAGTCGGTGTCCCCGACGCTGGGCCTGCAGCAGATGCAGTACGGCATCCTGGCCGGCGCGATCGGGCTGATCCTGGTGATCGGATACTGCCTGTTCTACTACCGCGGTCTCGGCCTCGTGGTGATCAGCAGCCTGGCCGTCTCCGGGATGCTGGTGTTCGCGTCGCTGGTCCTGCTCGGCCGGTACATCGGCTTCACGCTCAGCCTCGCCGGCATCGCCGGGTTCATCGTGGCGATCGGTATCACCGCGGACTCGTTCGTGGTGTTCTTCGAACGCCTGAAAGACGAGGTCAAGGACGGCCGGACGATCCGCAGCGCGGTACCCCGGGCGTGGCTGCGGGCGCGGCGCACGATCCTGTCCGCCGACGCGGTGTCCTTCCTCGCCGCCGCCGTCCTGTACCTGCTGGCGGCCGGCCCGGTGAAGGGCTTCGCCTTCACCCTCGGCATGTCCACAATCATCGACCTGCTGGTGGTCTTCCTGTTCACCCACCCGCTGGTCGCGCTGCTGGCCCGGTCCAGCGCGTTCACCTCGCCGCGCTTCTCCGGGCTCGGTAACGCGCGCTCCGACAAGGCCATCGAGGCGGCGACCCGGCCCGGCCGCTTCGGCGCCGTACGCACGAAGGAGTCCTGACGATGCCGGCAGCTACCGGTAGCCTGATGCGCCGTCTGTACCGCGGCGAGACGAACTTCGACTTCATCGGACAGCGCAAGAAGTGGTACATCGCGTCCGGCATCCTGGTGCTGATCTGCCTGGCGAGCATCGTCTTCCGCGGCTTCAACTTCGGCATCGAGTTCTCCGGCGGCAACCAGTTCGATGTACCGAAGCAGCCGGGTACCGCGCTGGTGGACGTGCGCTCGGCGGTCGAGGCCACCGGTGCCAAGGTCTCCTCGGCGCAGATCGCGGGATCGGGCAACGCGCAGAGCTACGTGATCAAGACTGAGAAGCTGAAGGAAGCCGCCGCCGACACCGCGCAGATCGTGCGGGTCAAGGCGGCTCTGGTCACGGCGGCGAAGGTACCGGCCGACAAGATCAATAGCGAGGAGGTCAGCTCCTCCTGGGGCACCGAGGTCACCAAGCAGGCGCTGATCGCGCTCGCCGTGTTCCTCGTCGTCGTGGCACTGTTCATGGCGTTGCGGTTCCGCGACGCGAAGGCGTCCGGGGCGGCCCTGCTCGCCCTGATCCACGACCTGATCCTGACCGCCGGCGTGTACTCGATCATCGGCTTCGAGGTCAGCCCGGGTACCGTGATCGGCCTGCTGACCATCCTCGGTTATTCGCTGTACGACACGGTGGTGGTCTTCGACAAGGTCGACGAGAACACCCGGGGCATCCTGGGTACCACCCGGTACACCTATGGCGAGGCCGCCAACCTCGCGGTCAACCAGACCCTGATGCGGTCGATCAACACCTCGCTGATCGGTCTGCTGCCGGTCGCCGGCCTGCTGTTCGTCGGTGCCGGCATCCTCGGCGTCGGCACGCTGGAGGACCTGGCCCTGGTGCTGTTCGTCGGTATGCTCACTGGCGCGTACTCGTCGCTGTTCCTCGCGACTCCGTGGCTGGTCGACTTCAAGCTGCTCGACCCGCGGTACCGGAACCATGCGCAGCGGGTGCTCAACAAGCGCGCGGCGGAGGCGGCGCGGACCGCGGGCCGGCCCGTCCCGGCCAAGGCGGCGGCCAGGGCCAGCGACGTCGACGCCGACGAGGACGACCTGGCGGTGGACGAGGAAGAGGATCTCCAGTCGCGGATCGACGCGCTGGCGGGAACGGCGCCGGCCAGCACGACGCCGCGGGTGGGCGTGAAGCCGTCGGTGGCCAAGGCCGCCGCGGCCAAGCGGCCGACCGGTGGCCGCTCCGGCAGTCGGTCGGCCGGCGGCAAGCGCCGGCGCTGAAGCGATGACCGCCGGGAGCACTGAGCGGTGACCGAGCGCAGCGATGTCGCCGGCCGCAGTGACGTCGCCGGCCGCAGCGATGTCGGCGGTGCCAGCGATGTCGGCGGCCCGCCGGCCGGCGTCGGCGGGGACAGCGGCGCCGCGGTCGCCGGGCGCGTCGCGGCGCTGGTCACCGACGTACCCGACTTCCCGCAGCCGGGCATCGTCTTCAAGGACCTCACGCCGCTGTTCGCCGATCCGGCCGGGTTCCGCGACGTGGTCGACGCGATCGTGGCGTACCACGGCGCCGGCAACTTCGACGTGGTGGCCGGGATCGAGGCGCGCGGCTTCATGATCGCGGCCGGGGTCGCCTATGCGGCCGGCGCCGGCGTGGTACCGATCCGCAAGGCCGGCAAGCTCCCGCGCGCCGTCCTGTCCGCCGCCTATGCCCTGGAGTACGGTGAGGCCGTGCTGGAGGTCCACGAGGACGCCTTCGCGGCCGGTTCACGGGTACTCGTGGTCGATGACGTCCTGGCCACCGGGGGTACCGCCGCCGCCACCCTCGGCCTGGTGGAGCGCGCGGGCGGCACGGTGGTCGGGTTCAGCGTGCTGCTGGAGCTGGCCTTCCTGGACGGGCGGCAACGGCTGCCCGATCGTCCAATTCATGCTCTGCTGACCGTCTGAACGGCGCCATCCTGGCCTTGATCAGGAAAGACCCGGGGGCTTGACAGGTAGGATTGCGTTTCCGAGCCTGACGAAGTGAGGGAGCGGCCGGTGTCGAGCGAGGTGGCGCCTTCCCGCGAGGGTCGGGGCGTGACCGATGAAGGTACTGGTGCGCCGGAGGTAGCCGCCGGCACGCCGGAGACCGTCGCGCCCGCCAACTCCGGCACGGCGCCTTCCCGCAACGGGGCGACCGCGGAAGCGACGCCGTCCACGTTCGGGTTGGCCGGCCCGCCCACCGGCCGCCGGGTCCGCGCCCGGTTGGCCCGGTTCAACGCGCCATGGCAGACCCAGCAGATCAGCGAGGTCCTCGAACCGCTGATCGCGATGCACCGGGCTACCCACCCCAAGGCGGAAGTCCGCCTGCTGCAGAAGGCCTACGACGCGGCCGCCCGCTGGCACGAGGGGCAGTACCGCAAGTCCGGCGACCCGTACATCACCCACCCGCTCGCGGTCGCCAACCTGCTCGCCGAGCTGGGCATGGACACCACCACGCTGGTCGCCGCGCTGCTGCACGACACGATCGAGGACACCGACTACACCCTCGACCAGATGCGGGTCGACTTCGGCGGCGAGGTCACGCTGCTGGTCGACGGGGTGACCAAGCTGGACAAGGTCAAGCTGGGCGACGCGGCCAAGGCGGAGACGATCCGCAAGATGGTCGTGGCGATGGCGAAGGACCCGCGGGTGCTGGTCATCAAGCTGGCCGACCGGCTGCACAACATGCGTACGCTGACCTTCCTGCCCCGGCCCAAGCAGGAGCAGAAGGCCCGGGAGACGCTGGAGATCCTGGCTCCGCTGGCGCACCGGCTCGGTATGAACACGATCAAGTGGGAGCTGGAGGACCTCGCCTTCGGGACGCTGTTCCCGAAGAAGTTCGAGGAGATCAACCGGCTGATCAACGAGCACGCACCGCAGCGTGACGCGCTGCTGCGCCAGGTCACCCAGAAGGTCGACCGGGACCTGCACAACTCGAAGATCAAGGCGCATGTCACCGGCCGGCCGAAGCACCTGTACTCGATCTACCAGAAGATGATCAGTCGTAGCCGGGAGTTCGCGGAGATCTACGACCTGGTCGGGGTGCGGGTACTGGTCGACACGGTACGCGACTGCTATGCCGCGCTGGGTGTGATCCACGCGCACTGGCAGCCGGTACCGGGCCGGTTCAAGGACTACATCGCGATGCCCAAGTTCAACATGTACCAGTCGCTGCACACCACGGTGATCGGCCCGAACGGCAAGCCGGTGGAGATGCAGATCCGCACCACGGCGATGCACCGCACCGCCGAGTACGGCATCGCGGCGCACTGGCGGTACAAGGAGACCAAGGGCGCCACGATCGTCGGGCCACCGGCGCACATCGACGAGATGACCTGGCTGCGCCAGTTGCTCGACTGGCAGCGGGAGGCCAGCGATCCCAGCGAGTTCCTCGACGCGCTGCGCTTCGACCTGTCCAGCCAGGAGGTCTACGTCTTCACCCCGAAGGGTGACGTGGTGGCGCTGCCGACCGGTTCCACGCCGGTCGACTTCGCCTACGCGGTGCACACCGAGGTCGGGCACAAGTGCATCGGCGCCCGGGTGAACGGCAAGCTGGTTCCGCTGGAGTCGACGCTGTCCAACGGCGACGTGATCGAGATCTTCACGTCCAAGTCGGAGAACGCCGGGCCGACCCAGGACTGGCTCGGCTTCGTCAAGAGCCCACGGGCGCGCACCAAGATCCGGCAGTACTTCAACAAGGAGCGCCGCGAAGAGGCGATCGAGGCCGGCAAGGAAGCGATCACCAAGGCGATGCGCAAGCAGGGCCTGCCGTTGCAGCGGATGCTGACCGCCGACACGCTGATGACGATCGCCCGTGAGCTGCACCTGGCCGACGTGGCGTCGCTGTACGCCGCGGTGGGGGAGAGCCAGGTCTCCGCGCAGAACGTGGTCGCCCGGCTGGTCGCCGCGTACGGCGGCGAGGAAGGCGCGATCGAGGACATCGCCGAGACCGCGGTCGCCACCCGGCCGCCGCGGGCCCGGGGCGCCGCCCACGACCCGGGGGTCGTGGTCAAGGGCGTCGAGGACGTCTGGATCAAGCTGGCGCGCTGCTGCACGCCGGTACCCCCGGATGCGATCTTCGGTTTCGTGACCCGCACCGGCGGGGTCAGCGTGCACCGCGACGACTGCGAGAACGCCGGCGACCTGCGGGTGCAGTCCGAGCGCATCGTCGAGGTCACCTGGAAGCCGACCAGCGGGTCGTCGTTCCTGGTGGCCATCCAGGTCGAGGCGCTCGACCGGCACAAGCTGCTCGCCGACGTCACCAAGGTGCTGTCCGACGAGCGGGTCAACATCCTGTCGGCGACGGTCACCACGACCCGCGACCGGGTGGCGGTGAGCCGGTTCAGCTTCGAGATGGCCGACCCGAAGCACCTCGGCCACCTGCTCGCCGCGGTACGCAAGGTGGACGGCGTCTACGACGCCTACCGGGTCACCTCAGGCGTCTAGGCCGCGTTCCATAGGTTGCGATCCGGCCGGCGGTCAGGCCCGGGTTGCGGCATCCGGTGCCCGGCTGTGGAAGAGGCCGACGCGGTACAGCCGTTCCAGTCGGCGCACCGTGAACGGGTGGGATCTTGGCAGTTGCGCCAGCCCGACCCAGAAACCGCGCAGTGTCCGGCCTTGTCGCACCAGTTCGTCGACGTTGACGTCGGTCTCGGTGTACCGGCCCGAGGCGAGCAGGACCAGACCGGTCGCCCCGTGCGGGGCCAGGAAGGCGCCGTGCCGGTCGCAGGAATACTCGCGCAGGCGGGACAGGTAGGAGCCGAGCAGCGGGATCGGCTGCGAGTAGGCCACCGAGATCTGGTACCACAGCGACACGTGGTGCAGCCGGATGTGCCCCAGTTCGTGGCCGAGGAAACCGCAGCCCGTCCCGGTTGCTGTTGTAGAGATTGACGAACAGTTCGTTGGACAGAACCACGTAGTCGTGGCCGGTAGCCTGCGCGGCGAAGGCGTTCAGCGTGCCGTTGCCGTTGGCCAGGAAAGGGTTCGGCATGCGGTGCAGGCTCAGCTTGTGCGCGAAGTCCGCCGGCGGCCTGGTACAGGTCGGGGTACTGGCTGCGGGACAGCTCTACAGCGGTGCCGCGGGTCGCCGCCCGCTGCGTCTCGCGGACGAGGATCAGCCCGGGGATCAGCAGTAGCAGGGCGACGAACGTGCTGCGGATCGCGATCGCCCAGCCCGCGTCCTGGTTGCGCGGCGGGACGAACGGAAGCACCGCGGCAAACCGCAGGATCGCCAGGATGATGATGATGTTCAGCGCGACCATCAGGAGGTAGAACGGAATCTCGACCCGGTGGCGCAGCCCGGCAGGCGAGGAGACCGCAGGGTGACTCGCCTGGGACACGACGGCGCTCCAGTTCGGTGATCGCGATCTTCGATGAGCGACGACACGTCGATGTTGTGTCGAGCCGGTGTCGCGTCAGATCCCCCGCGCGGGATGCTTTCGTCTGGGCTCACGGCTTTGCACCTGGGATGCGGGCGTCCGGTCCATGAGGCCGTCACCCGACGGCACAACGTCGGACGGGGACCGCCGGTCCGCCGATCGGCCGGGTGGGTGGAGGAGTGGCTATCCGCCATGTTGCTGAGGGTCTAGCGGCCGCGGCGCCATACGATCGTTTCATGGCGTCCCCGGTACCCGGTGTTCCTCTGGTGGGGCGGGACGAGGAGTTGACCGCATTGTGTGCCGCGGTTGCCGCGGTGGCGGCGGGCCGGGGCGGAACGGTCTGGGTTGAGGGCGAGCCCGGGATCGGCAAGTCGGCCCTGATCGGGTCGGTACTGGCCGCGGCGCGGGAGCGGCAGTGCCAGGCGTACCGGGCGGTGGGCGACGCGCTGGGGCAGCGGCTTCCGCTGCGGGCGCTGACGGACGCGCTGGGATCGCGGCTGAGCGGCGAGGCCGGTCTGCTGGACGCCGGTGGTTGGGTTGAGCAGGAGGCGGCCGTCGCGGCCGCGGTGGAACGGTTCCTGGCGCTGGTGGATCAGTTGTGCGCGGACCAGCCGGTGGTGTTCGTCCTGGATGATGTGCAGTGGGCCGACGAGGCGAGTCTGCTGGCGTGGCACCGGCTGGATCTGGCGGTGGATCAGATCCCGTTGTTGCTGGTCGGTGCGGCTCGGCCGGTTCCGGTGCGGCCGTCGGTGGAGGGGTTGCGCCGCAGCGTGGTGGAGCGGGAGGGTCTGCTGCTGGCCCTCGGGCCGTTGCCCGATCCGGACACGGTCGCCCTGCTGGAACGGCTCGCGGGTGGCGAGCCGGGGCCACGGCTGCGCCGGGCCGCACAGCAGTCCGGCGGTAACCCGCTGTATACCCGGGAACTGGTGGACGCGCTGCGTCGGGAGAACCGCGTCAGGGTGGTGCGCGGCGTGGCCGAGCTGGTGGGTACCGATCCCCGTCCGAAGACGCTGGGCGCGGCGATCCGTGACAGGTTGACCTTCCTGCCGCCGGAGGCGATCGCGGTTCTGCGGATCGCGGCTCTGCTGGGTGCGGAGTTCTCCGCGTTCGATCTGGCCACGGTCGCGGGGCGGGCGAGCAGCGAGTTGCTGCCGATGCTGGACGAGGCGGTGGCGGCCGGGGTGCTGGCTGAGTCGGCTGGGCGGCTGGCGTTTCGGCATGATCTGATCCGGCAGGCGTTGGACGAGGCGGTGCCGGCCACGGTTCGGATGGCGCTGCACCGACAGGCGGCGCAGGCACTGGCCGACGCCGGCCTGCCGATGGATCAGGTCGGCGCGCACCTGTTCGCAGCGGCGCCGGACGCCTTGGACACCTGGGCGGTGGACTGGTTGGCCCGGCATGCCATGCCGCTGGCCAACCGGGCGCCGGAGCTGACCGCCGAGCTGCTGCCGACCGCGATCGGCCGGATCGGGTCGGACGATCCGCGGCGGGTGCAGCTGCTGCGTGGGCTGGCCCAGTCGCTGAGCGTGCTGAACCGGTCCGCCGAGGCGCAGTCCGCCGCCTGTCAGGCGATCGCGGTGAACCGGGATCCCGCCGAAGTGGGCCAACTGGCGTGGGACCTGGCCAACATCCGGCACACCGGGGACTGCGGCGGCGGGTGCCTGGCCGTGATCGATGAGGCGCTGGCCGATGCCCGTACCACCCCGCTCTGGCGGGCCCGGCTGCGCGCGCTGCGGGCCAGAGCACTGCACGAAATCGGCGATACCGGGGCGGCCGAACACGTGGCCCGGCAGGCTATCGCCGAAGGGGAACGGCTGGACGACCCGATCGCCATGGCGCGCGGCCTCATGACGCTGTATCTGGCCATCGACAACAACTTCACCGAGGGGCTGGTCCACCTGGACCGGGCGCTGGCGGTGATCGGGCACCGGCCGGAGACCGCCGACCTGCGCGTGCGGATTCTCGCCAACAGCAGCAGCGCGCTACTGGAACACGGCCGCACCGAGGAGGCCGAGCAGCGGATCCGGGAGGCGCTGATCCTCGCCGAGCAGCTCGGTTCCTGGCGCCTGCTCCGGGTGCGGGCGCACGCCAGCGGTACGTACCTCGAAATGGGGCGCTGGGATGACGCGCTGGCACTGCTGGAGCCGACCGAGGGCCAGATCACCCTGTTCGACCGGGTGGTACGCCTGGGTGGGTTGGCGTTCATCGCCGCGCACCGCGACGAGCGTGCCCGCTGCGCCGATCTGCTGACGGCCGCGGAGGACCTGCCGGAGCTGGTCGGATACATGCGCGGCAACGCCGGCCTCCTGTACATGGCCCGGGCGGTCGCCGCCGAGCAGCGCGACGGACCGGCGGCCGGGCTGGCTGTCCTGGCCGAAACCCTCGCCGTCGACGACCGCGAGGAGCTGTTCAACCGCAGCGTCTGGCTGCCCGACGTGGCCCGGTTGGCGCTGGCCGCCGGCCGGCCGGACCTGGCCCGGGCGGCGCTGGCCGCCGCCGAGGCCGACTCGAACGCCCAGCCGCTCCTGCCGAACCGGGCGGCCGCTGCGGAACGGATCCGGGCGCTGCTCGACGGCCACGCCAAGGCGCTGCTGGAGATCGTCGAGCGGTACCGGCCCCGGATGTCGGTGCTGGCCATCGGGCAGTGTTACGAGGAGGCGGCTCTGCTGCTCGCCCAGGCCTGCGACCTGACCGGCGCACGGTCCGCCCTGACCAAGGCCGCCGGCGGGTACCGCCAGCTCGGCGCGGTGTGGGACATCCGGCGGGCCGATGCCCGGCTGCGCCCGTTCGGCGTCCGGCGCGGTCCGCGCAGCGAACACCGCCGGGCGACGACCGGATGGGACGCGCTCACCGTCACCGAGCGACGCGTCGCCGCCCTCGTCGCCGAGGGCCGCTCCAACCCCGACATCGCCGCGGAGCTGCTGCTTTCCCGCCGCACCATTCAGACGCACGTGACGCACATCCTGACCAAGCTCGGCTACCGGTCGCGCATCGAGATCGCCCGGGAGGTGGACCGCCGGAGCAGGACTCCGGCACCGTAGCGCAACGCGTGTCGCTGTCGACCGAGCCGACGGCGGATCGTGTGCTCAGTTCGCTGCGGCGACCCGCAGCGGGCCGGACGCCGGCCGCCCGTCCAGCGCGGTCGGATCGACGCTCCAGGCCGCGGCGACCCGCATCACGTCGGTCTCGCCGACGAGTACGTCCACGTCGCCGTCCAGGCTTGCCGGCAGCCCGATCGCCGTCTCGCCGTGCCCAGGTCGCGCAGCCCTAGCGCGGCGAGCAGCCGGTCGGCGTCACCGTCGCGTACGGCGAGCCACGCCTGCTTGTACCCGAACCCGACCATCGACTCCGTCACTGCGCAAAGGCTAGCTCCCCGGCCCGGACCGGTCGGTGCGTCCTTACGCACGCCGGCCGCGGGCGCGCCGCCGGTTGCGCGCCCGGTCGTTCATGACCAGCACCAGCAGCGGTACCGCGAGCACCGCCCCGATGCCGAGCCCGGCCAGCAGTACGTTCGGCTCGCCGGCACCGGCCCGGGCCGTGCCGCCCGCGGTGACCACCTGCGCACTCGGCGCGCTGGTCGGCGCCGGCGGGTGCAGCAGCTTGTCGGCCTCGTCCGCAGTGACCAGGTGCCCGACGGTCGCGCCGGCCGGCAGCGCGAACCCCCAGTCGAGCAGCTCCGCACCCTGCCGCCACCCGGGGACCGGTACGGCCTCGCCGTCGAGCAGCGTCACCACCAGCCGGCGGCCGCCCCGCTCGGCGGCGCCGACGAACGTGTGCCGGGCCAGGTCGGTGAAACCCGTCTTGCCGCCCAGCGCGCCCGGGTAGTTGTACAGCAGCCGGTCCTCGTTCTGGATCTGGAACCCGCGCGGGTCCTTCGGCGGCTGCGCGGGTATCTGTGCCGTACGGGCCGTGTCGTAGCGGCGGAAGTCGTCGCGCGCGAAGTCCGCCCGCGCGATCAGGGCGAGGTCGTACGGCGTGGTGAACTGCCCGGGACCGTCCAGCCCCGACGGGGTGGCCGCGTGCGTGTTCAGCGCGCCCAACCGGCGCGCTTCGGCGTTCATCGCAGCCAGCGTCGCGGGTACCCCGCCGTCACCGCCGCCGAGCCGGGCCAGCACGTTGGCCGTGTCGTTGCCGGACTCCAGCAGCAGCCCGAGCCACAGCGTCTCGACGGAGTAGTGGCCGCCGACGACCAGGCCCACCGCGGAGCTGCCCCGCTCGATCGCGAGGTCGGCCTGGGTCACCTCGACCACCTGGGCCGGGTCCAGCTTGGCCAGCAGCGTCTCGGCCAGCAACAGCTTCTGCACGCTGGCCGGCGGGTGCGGCACGTGCGGGCCGCAGGCACCGAGGACCGCGCCGGTGTCCAGGTCGGCGACCAGCCAGGAGGTCGCGGAGAGGTTCCCCGGTACCGGTGGCGCGCCGGCCGGCACCGTCAGCCCGGCGGTCGCCAGCCCGTCCCCGCCGACCGTGGGCCGGCCCGGGTCGGGTGGCGGCGGCTTGGGCTGCGCCGGTACCGGACTGGCCGGGCGGACGACCGGGCACGGTACGAACGCGGGGGCGGATGGGGCGGCGGCCGCCGGGGGTACCGTCAATACGGCGCCCGCCAGCGCGGCGACCAGCGGCCACACATTCATTGGCATGAGCGTAGTGGGACCGCCGCGTACCCGCACGGCCGGTTTGTGCGACAGTGCGATCGTCTTACGCCGCACCGGCGTTTCCCGTCCTGACCGCGGTGGCCGTGGCGGGGCTGGTGGCCGGCGGCGTTACGGGTGCGACGGCGTGGCCGCGGTCGTGGCGCCCGGCGAGCCGTTCGGGTCGACCGGACCGACCGTGACCGTGCTGAACGTGATCTTCTTCTTCGGGTGACCACCACCGGCGTCCTGGGCGAACGCCCCGTCGTCGCCGGCCGCGCCGACCTGCTTGGCGACGTCCAGGCCCTGGACCACCGTGCCGAACAGGGTGTAGTCGGCCGGCAGGATGGTGTCGCCGAAGACGATGAAGAACTGGCTGCCGTTGGTGTTCGGGCCGCTGTTGGCCATCGCGACCACACCGGCCGGGTATGCCGGCCGCTGGTCGGTCGGCACGTACTCGTTGTCGAACTGGTACTTCGGGCCGCCCTTACCGGTGCCGGTCGGGTCGCCGCACTGCAGCACGTGGAAGTCCTTCGCCTGGCCGGACTGCGGGTCGGCGCCGGAGTTGTTGACCAGCCGGTGGCACGAGGTGTTGTCGAAGAAGTGTTTCTCGGCCAGGTAGGTGAAGCTGGCCGCGGTGCATGGCGCCTTGGCCAGGTCCAGTTGGATGACCATCGTGCCGAGGTTCGTGTTGATCGTCATGTTCCGGGTACCGGCGCGGGGCTCGCCGCTGGCCGGTGGGGTACCGACGTCCTTGAGGTCGGTGTTCGGCGCGGCCGACGCGCTCGGGTCCGGGTTGGGCTTCCACTTGCAGGCCGCCGGCGCCGCGGCGGCGGTCGCGCTGGGCGCGGCGGTCGGGGTCTTCTTCTTCCCGCCCGACGTGATGACCAGCACGAGCACCAGGCACAGCACCGCAACCACACCGACGGCCGAGGCGATGATCGTGGTGCGCCGGCGGCGCCGGCTCGCAGCGGCTGCCCGCTCGGCCATCTCCCGTTCGAGGCGGGCTCGCGCCGCGGCGCGCTGGCGGTCTTTGGTCGGACTCACGGTGTGCGTACCTTCCCGGATGGAGTGCTGGAGACCGGATCGAGTGCTTGCGAGCGGTCAGGGCTTCGTGGACGTGGAGCCGGACGGCGCGGGCGTCGGGGACGCCGCGGCCGATCCGCTCGGCTGGGGCTGGTTGCCCATGGTCAACGTCTGGATGGTGATGTCCTTCTTCGGGTGGCCACCGCCACCGTCGAGGCTGGCGAAGGCGTTGTCCGCACCCGCCGCGGCCACCTGCTGCACGACGTCCAGACCGGCGGTGACCTGCCCGAAGAGGGTGAAGTTGGGGGGCAGCACGCCGTCCTTGTAGAGGATGAAGAACTGGCTGCCGTTGACGTTGGGCGCGGTGTTGGCCGTGGCGATCGAGCCGGCCGGGTAGATCACGTCGGTGCCGCCGCCGCTCGTGTCGTCGCTCGCGCTCGGGTTGGGTGTCGGGCTCGGGCTGTCCGACGGGGTCGGCGCGGGTGTCGTCGGCACGTACTCGTTGGCATAGGTGTACTTGGGGCCGCCCTGTCCGGTGCCCGTCGGGTCGCCGCACTGCAGCGCGTTCCAGGTCGTCGACAGCCGGTGGCACCTGGTGTTGCTGAAGAAGTTCTTGCCGGCGAGGTAGGCGAAGCTGGCCGCGGTGCACGGCGACTTGGCCAGGTCGACCGTTGCCGTGACCGTGCCGAGGTTCGTGGTGATCGTCATCTTCTCGGTACCGGTGTTCGGCGGCGCGGTCGTCGACGGCTTGCCGACGTCCTTGAGGTTGGCGTTGCCGGTGCCGGCATCGCTCCAGGTGCAGCTCGCCGCGACCGGCGCGGCCGGCTTCCTGGACGGGGAGAAGGCACCCAGCGCCCAGGCGGTACCCACGGCGCCCAGTACCACGACGACGCTCACGATCCCGATGGCCAGCCGTTGCCGCTGCTGGCGGATCTGGGCAGCCCGCCTGGCGATCTGGCGTTCCATCTTGGCCCGCGCCAGCTTGCGCTGTCTGGTCTTGCTGGAAGCCACGGAACGCTCCCCTCCAACGATCACGGTGGCGATCTATGTGTCAGCGGCCGCAGTGTGCCACACGACACGCCCGCAAGAGTGTACGACCAGCGGCTGGGAAACCCGTGCGCGGCCGGTCGGGGCGCCCGGTTACGCTCGGAGCGTGCTCGTGACCGGCGTGGAGGCTCAGGCTTTCGGTACCAACTGTTATGTGGTCGCAACCGCGGCCGGCGAGCAGTGCGTGGTGATCGACCCGGGGATCGGCGTGCTCGACCGGCTGGCCGCCCTCTGCGCCGAGCACCGCCTGCAGCCGGCTGCGGTCGTGCTCACCCACGGACACCTGGACCACACGTTCTCGGTCGCGCCGGTGTGCGGCGCGCGGGCGATCACCGCATACATCCACCCGGACGACCGGTACCTGCTGGCCGACCCGGCCAAGGCGCTGTCCCTGGACCTGACCCAGCTGTTCGGCGGGCGGCTGCCCTACAGCGAACCGGACGACGTCGCGCTGCTGCCCGACGGCGGCACGATCCAGCTCGCCGGCCTGCAGTTGACCATCGACCACGCGCCGGGTCACACCCCGGGGTCGGTGCTGATCAGTACCCCCGGCGATGACGCCCCGCTGTGCTTCTCCGGCGACGTGCTGTTCGCCGGCTCCATCGGGCGCACCGACCTGCCGGGCGGCGACCACGCGGCGATGCTGGCGAGCCTGCGCGACAAGGTGCTCCCGCTGGCCGACGAGACGGTCGTGCTGCCCGGGCACGGCCCGCTGACCACCGTCGGGCGCGAGCGGCGGAGCAACCCGTTCCTGCGCGAGCAGACCATGGAGACGTCATGACCAAGATCGCTCCGCTGTCCGGGTTCCCGGAGTGGCTGCCCGGCCAGCGCATCGCCGAGCTGGCCGTGCTCGACCGCATCCGCGCCACGTTCGAGCTGTACGGGTTCGCCCCGCTGGAGACCCGCGCGGTGGAGCCGCTGGACCAGCTGCTGCGCAAGGGCGAGACCTCCAAGGAGGTATACGTCCTGCGCCGGCTGCACGCCGCCGACGACGGCCCGGCCGACGACGCGCTGGGACTGCACTTCGACCTGACTGTGCCGTTCGCGCGGTACGTGCTGGAGAACGCCGGCAAGCTGCAGTTCCCGTTCCGGCGGTACCAGATCCAGCGGGCCTGGCGCGGCGAGCGGCCGCAGGAGGGCCGGTACCGCGAGTTCACCCAGGCCGACATCGACGTCGTCGACCGCGACACGCTGCCGTTGCACTACGAGGTGGAGATGCCGCTCGTGGTCGGCGACGCGCTGGGCGGGCTGCCGATCCCGCCGATCCGGATCCTGGTCAACAACCGCAAGCTCTGCGAGGGGTACTACCGCGGGCTGGGCATCGGCGACCCGGAGGCGGCGCTGCGTGCGATCGACAAGCTGGACAAGATCGGGCCGGCGGGCGTGGCGGCGCTGCTGACCGAGACGGCCGGGGCGACCGAAGCGCAGGCGAAGGCGTGCCTGGCGCTGGCCGAGATCTCCGCGCCGGACGGGTCGTTCGTCGATGCGGTGCGCGCGCTGGGGGTCACCGATCCGCTGCTCGACGAGGGACTTGCCGAGCTGGTCCGGGTCGTCGAGGCCGCCGCGGCGCACGCGCCGGGCCTGGTGGTCGCCGACCTGCGGATCGCGCGGGGCCTGGACTACTACACGGGTACCGTCTACGAGACGCTGATGCAGGGGTACGAGCGGTTCGGGTCGGTCTGCTCCGGCGGCCGCTACGACAACCTCGCCACCTCGGGCACCGACCGCTTCCCCGGGGTCGGCATCTCGATCGGGGTCACCCGGATGCTCGGCCTGCTCTTCGGTGCCGGTGCGCTGTCCGCCTCCCGGCCGGTACCGACCTGCGTGCTGGTCGCGCTGCCGGACGAGGACTCCCGGCCGGAGTGCGACCGGGTCGCGGCGGCGCTGCGGCAGCGGGGGATCCCGACCGAGGTCGCGCCGACGCCGGCCAAGTACGGCAAGCAGATCCGGTTCGCCGAGCGGCGCGGCATCCCGTACGTCTGGTTCCCGGACGCCAGGGAGGTCAAGGACATCCGGTCCGGCGACCAGGTGACCGCCGATCCGGGCGCCTGGACGCCGCCGGCAGACGATCTGCGGCCGCAGCTGCTCAGCGGCTCCTGATCTCGTCCTCGGGCCGGAAGCGCATCGCCGACCATTGCTCGTCGACCGCGATCTGGGTGACCGGCCGCCAGCCGGGTACGGCGTCCCACAGCAGGTCGCGCTTGAGTTCCGAGCGGCCGCCCTTCGGGTATGAGATCCAGACCAGGCCGCCGGGGCGGGCCGCGTCGACCGCTGCCCGGCCGTGTGCGGTCAGCTCGGCACGGGTACTGGCGAACGCGTGCACGACGTCGGCCGGCCGCTGCTTCGTGAGCTGCGCGCCGTCCGGCAGGCCGCCGACGAGCGCGGCGTAGTCGCCGGGCGGGTTGATCGGGTACACCGTGGCGCCCGGCCTGATGCCCAGCTTGGCCGCCGCCGTCTTACCGCTCATGTCCGACAGGCTACGGTCTCCTGCGAGAATGCAGGCAGGACCCAGACGCGAAGGAGCTGCTCGACGTGATCCGCACGCATGAGGCCGGTGGCCTGCGCGCCGCCGACGCCGGTACCACGGTCACCCTCGCGGGCTGGGTGGCCCGCCGGCGTGACCACGGTGGGGTGATCTTCGTGGACCTGCGCGACGCGTCGGGCGTCGTGCAGGTGGTGTTCCGCGAGGGCGCGCCGGCCGCAGCGGCACACGCGTTGCGCAACGAGTTCTGCGTGCTGGTCACCGGCCGGGTCGACCCGCGCCCGCCGGGCAACGAGAATCCCGAGCTGCCCACCGGCGAGGTCGAGGTCAACGCCACCGGGCTGACGATCCTGTCCGAGGCCGCGCCGCTGCCGCTGCCCGTCGACGACCACATCGAGGCCGGCGACGACGTGCGGCTGCGGTACCGGTACCTCGACCTGCGGCGGACCGGACCGGCCCGGGCGATCAAGCTGCGCGCCGGGGCGAACCGGATCGCCCGGCGGGTACTGGACGAGCGCGGCTTCCACGAGATCGAGACCCCGACGCTGACCCGGTCCACCCCGGAGGGCGCCCGGGACTTCCTGGTACCGGTCCGGCTGCAGCCGGGCACCTGGTACGCCCTGCCGCAGTCGCCCCAGCTGTTCAAGCAGCTGCTGATGGTGGCCGGGCTGGAACGGTACTACCAGATCGCCCGCTGCTACCGCGACGAGGACTTCCGCGCCGACCGGCAGCCGGAGTTCACCCAGCTGGACATCGAGATGTCGTTCGTGACCCAGGACGACGTGATCGAGCTCGGCGAGGCCGTCGTCGGCGCGCTGTGGGAGGACCTGGCCGGGTACCGGATCCCGACGCCGATCCCGCGGATCACCTGGCACGAGGCGATGAGCCGGTACGGCTCTGACAAGCCCGACCTGCGGTACGGGGTGGAGCTGACCGACCTGTCGCAGTACTTCGCGGGTACCGCGTTCCGGGTCTTCGCGCAGGCGATCGACGCGGGCGGGTACGTCGGTGCGGTGGTCATGCCCGGCGGCGCCACCCAGTCCCGCAAGGAGCTGGACGGCTGGCAGGACTGGGCGAAGGCCCGCGGCGCCCGCGGCCTGGCCTACGTGGTGCTCGACGCGGAGACCGGCGAGGCCCGCGGCCCGGTCGCCAGGAACCTCTCCGAGGCCCACCTGGCCGGCCTCGCCGACGCGGTCGGCGCCAAGCCCGGCGACGCGGTCTTCTTCGCGGCCTCCGCCGACCGGCGGGAGGCCCAGGAGCTGCTCGGCGCGGCCCGGATCGAGATCGCCCGCCGCGCGGGCCTGGTCGACGCGGACGCCTGGGCGTTCTGCTGGGTCGTCGACGCGCCGATGTTCGAGCGGACCGACGACGGCGAATGGACCGCGGTGCACCACCCGTTCACCTCGCCGAACGGGGAGTGGATCGACCGGTTCGAGGAGGCGCCGGACCAGGCGCTGGCGTACGCCTACGACATCGTCTGCAACGGCAACGAGATCGGCGGCGGCTCGATCCGTATCCACCGCGCCGACGTGCAGCGGCGGGTCTTCGACACGCTGGGCATCAGCCCGGAGGAGGCGGACGAGAAGTTCGGCTTCCTGCTGGAGGCGTTCAAGTACGGGCCGCCGCCGCACGGCGGCATCGCGCTGGGCTGGGACCGGATCTGCATGCTGCTGGCCGGGGCGGAGTCGATCCGCGAGGTGATCGCGTTCCCCAAGACGCGGGGCGGGTTCGACCCGCTGACCGGCGCGCCGACACCGATCACCGCGGCGCAGCGGACCGAGGCCGGGGTGGACGCCAAGCCGAAGACGCCGGTCGAGGTACCACCGGGCACCAGCGGTGTCGCGGTCCGGGTCGAGCACTCCGGCTGACGGGGCGGGCGCGCTGAGCGCTTAGCGCCGCGGATGAACGGGTATTCATCCGGGGTCCCCTACCCCATATGGAGGAACCCGTGTTCGCGATCATCGCGGCGGTACTCTTCGCCATCGCGTTCATCCTGGAGCTGGTCAACAAGGGCTCGGGCGGCATCAACGCCACCACTGTGAGTACGCTCGGCCTGGTCTTCCTGGCCCTGCACTTCGCGCCGCTGGGTACCGTCCGGGCCGGTCGCTGGCGCCGCTGAGGTCGTACGTCGCACCCGGCCCGGCCCGCGCACCGTAACCATGGACGCGCCGGGCCGGTAGTGTCGTCGGGGATGGACGCGGAAGGACTCTTCACGCTCGAACCGGCCGGGGCGGTGGCTCCGGCCGGCTTCACGGCACCCGGGCCGGACTCGCCGCTGGCCGTGCGGATGCGTCCGCGTACCCTCGACGAGCTCGTCGGCCAGGACCACCTGCTGGCTCCCGGCGCGCCGCTGCGCCAGCTGGTCCTCGGCTCGACGCCGATGTCGGTGATCCTCTGGGGGCCGCCGGGCAGCGGCAAGACCACCATCGCGCACCTGGTCGCCGGTGCCGGCGACCGCCGGTTCGTGGCGATGTCGGCGCTGTCGGCCGGGGTCAAGGAGGTCCGGGCGGTGATCGACGGCGCCCGCCGGGAACGGCGCGCCGGTGGCCGCCCGACCGTGCTGTTCATCGACGAGGTGCACCGGTTCAGCAAGACCCAGCAGGACTCGCTGCTGGCCGCGGTCGAGGACCGGACGGTGACGCTGCTCGCGGCGACGACCGAGAACCCGTACTTCTCCGTCATCTCGCCGCTGCTGTCCCGGTGCGTGCTGCTGACCCTGCAACCGCTGGACGACGAGGCGGTACGGGGGCTGGTCAAGCGGGCGCTGACCGACGAGCGCGGGCTGGGCGGCTCGGTCACCCTGGCCGCCGACGCCGAGGATCATCTGGTCCGGCTCGCCGCCGGCGACGTGCGCAAGGCGCTGACCGCGCTGGAGGCCGCGGCCAGCTCCGCGACCGCGCAGGGCGACACCGAGATCGACCTTGGTACCGCGGAGAAGGCGGTCGACGTGGCGGCCGTCCGCTATGACCGGGACGGCGACGCGCACTACGACGTGATCAGCGCGTTCATCAAGAGCCTGCGCGGTTCGGACGTGGACGCCGCGCTGCACTGGCTGGCGCGGATGCTGGTGGCCGGCGAGGACCCCCGGTTCATCGCCCGCCGGCTGGTCATCTTCGCGAGCGAGGACGTCGGGATGGCCGACCCGACCGCGCTGCTCGTGGCGACCGCGGCGGCGCAGGCGGTACAGCTGATCGGGCTGCCCGAGGCGCAGCTGAACCTGGCGCAGGCGGTGGTGCACCTGGCGACCGCGCCGAAGTCCAACGCGGTGACGATGGGGATCTCCGCAGCGATGCAGGACGTGCGGGCCGGCAAGGCCGGACCGGTACCCCGGCATCTGCGCGACGCGCACTACCCCGGCTCGAAGGGGTTGGGACACGGGACCGGGTACCGGTACCCGCACGACGACCCGCGCGGCGTGGTACCCCAGCAGTACCCGCCGGACGACGTGGTCGGGCAGGACTACTACCGGCCGACCACGCACGGTGCGGAGCGGGCCGTCGCCGACCGGCTGCCCAGGCTGCGCCGGCTGGTACGCGGTACCGACGACGACGCGGAGGAGAACGGGGTGCAGGCGTGACCGACCATCCTGACAAGGGCCGGCGGAAGGGACGTGGACGCGTCGAGCGCGACCAGGTCTCCAACGAGGACCTGGGCTGGATCGCCGACCTCCGCCAGGCTCGGAAGGCGGGTGGCGAGCTCGGCCCGGGTGCCGACGACGAGGCACCCACGAACCTGTACGCCGGCCTGGACAGCCTCGCCGATCCCGGGGGCGGGGAACCGGTACCCGACGAGCCGCCGCGCCCGGCGCCGCCGCGTTCGGACCGCGGCGGGCCGCAGCGGGAAGCTCCGTCCAGGTCGTCGCGGGAGGCGCCGTCCAGGTCGTCGCGGGAGGCGCCGTTCGGCGAGGCGCCGTTCGGGAACGGCGGCTCGCGGGGCGAGGTGTTCCGCGACGA
>Ga0066709_100000235_pt1 | contig 25868 bp, 23 predicted proteins | sample GraSoiAngelo_158_FD_79665 | JGI IMG/M metagenome (GOLD analysis project Ga0066709, IMG submission 79665) | Grasslands soil microbial communities from the Angelo Coastal Reserve, California, USA - 14_1009_16_30cm | ecosystem: Environmental > Terrestrial > Soil > Grasslands | place: USA...
AAACAGCAGGTCGATATTATTCCGGCCAATTACAACTTCACGCTCCTTGACGGCGAGGATTGCAACGGCCGTGAGTGCTACCGGTTGCGGATTTCTCCCAGACGGCGCGACAAATATGCCTTGGATGGGGAAGTTTGGATCGATGCCGAAGACTACAGCATTGTTCGGATCCACGGCGCTCCTGCTAGGCGGCCTTCGTTGTGGACCCTCAAAACGGAAATCGACCGACGCTATAAGAAAGTCGACGGCATCTGGCTGCCGGAACGCATGGACTCTTCCAGCAACATCATGATCGCCGGGCACTCGGTCCTCTCGATCGAGTACAGGTACGACTCGGTGCAAACCCAGCAGTAATTCGGGGTCGAATTACTGCGTGACCAGCAATCGCAAAAACCGCCGTTTTCCGACCTTGAAAAAGTATTCGCCGGCTTTAGAGATTTCCGCCTTGGGATCCGTGATGCGCTGATCGTTCATGTGAACCGCTCCGGATTCGATGAGGCGCTGCGCCTCGGCGTTGGATGGAGCGAGGTTTAAAGAAGCCAGCAGCCGCGTGAGCCGCATCGGGCCGGCGGCAATGGAGATCTTTTTGGTTTCCACATCCTCCGGAGTCTGGCGTTTGCGAACCACGCGATTGAACTCTTCGCGCGCAGCGTCGGCCGCGGCTCGACCGTGATAGTCCGCAACAATGCTCGCTGCAAGATCGGCCTTGGCGTCCATAGGGTGGCGCTTTCCGGCCGTGATGGCGGTACGAAGTCTCTGGATTTCATCCAATGGGATGTCGGTGAGAAGTTCGTAATACCGAAACATCAGCTCGTCGGAAATCGACATGGCTTTACCAAATTGTTCGTTCGCAGGTTCATTGATGCCGATGTAATTGCCGAGCGACTTACTCATTTTTTGGACGCCGTCAAGACCTTCCAAAAGGGGCGTCGTCAGCACAATCTGCTGTTCCTGTCCGTATTCTTTCTGGAGATCGCGCCCCACCAGTAGGTTGAATCTCTGATCCGTACCTCCAAGTTCCACATCCGCTTCGAGAGCGACCGAGTCGTAGCCCTGCACGATCGGATACAACAATTCATGCATCGCAATGGGTAACTGATTCTTCATCCGGTTCGAAAACTCTTCTCGTTCGAGGATCCGAGCTACGGTGTATTTCGCAGCCAGACGAATGAAACCGTCGGAACCGAGAGCCATACACCACCGGCTGTTGAAGTCGATCACGGTTTTTTCCGGGTCAAGAATCTTGAAGATTTGTTGCTTATAGGTTTCCGCGTTCTGCTGAACCTCTTCCGGTGTCAGTTGTTTCCGCGTGGCCGAGCGGCCCGAGGGATCGCCGATCAATCCGGTGAAGTCACCGATAAGAAAAATGGCGGTGTGCCCCAGATCCTGAAAATGCTTCATCTTCCGGATGAGTACCGTATGGCCGAGATGAATGTCTGGCGCTGTGGGATCGAATCCGGCCTTCACCCGCAAAGGCTTTCCGGTTTTTTGCGCGCGCTTCAGCTTCTCGACCAGTTCTTCCTCACGGATGATCTCGACGGCGCCGCGGCGAATCCGTTCGAGCTGTTCCTGGATCGGTATTGTTTTGAAATCAGTGCCCAAACTTAATCCCTGATTCTGACGCGCCGGCCTTCGATCTCACACCTTCCGGACAGCACCAAATCGATGGCTTCGGAATAGATTCGGTGTTCCTCTTTCAGAATTCGTAATGACAGGGTTTCCGCATCATCCGAATCCAACACCGGAACAACCGCCTGCGCGATGATCGGTCCGCCGTCGAGGGTATCATCGACAAAATGAACGGTGCAGCCGCTGAACTTCACGCCGTAATCGAGAGCTTTCTGTTGCGCATCGGTTCCTGGAAACGAGGGCAGCAGCGCTGGATGAATATTCAGAATACCGTAGGGAAATGCTTCCAGAAAGACAGGGCTCAAAATACGCATAAAGCCCGCCAGCACCACGAGCGACACGTCATGCTTTTTCAAAATTTCAACGACTTCGCGATCGAAATCTTCCCGCTGCCTCTGCTTTGAAGGTAGATACACGGTCTCCAGACCGCGTGTCCGCGCGCGCTCAAGCCCTGCCGCCGTCTCGACATTGCTGAGAACGACGGCGATATCCGCCCGCAGTTTGCCGGACGCGATTTGGTTTGCGATGGCTTCAAAATTGGAGCCTCGGCCGGAAAGAAGAATGCCGAGCCTGCGGTTGGCCGGCTGGATTTTCATGTGCTGTTTATTCTTTGAGGCTTGCTTCCCACAAGTCGAGCTGACGGTCCTCCGCTTTGGCATCCGGCATTGCGTCTACGAAATCGATTGGATATTGGCCCGTATAGCACGCAGTGCAGAATTCGCTACTTTTTCCGCCGACAGCGCGAATAAGACCAGGCAGGCTGAGATAACCAAGCGAGTCGGCTTCAACATATTTGCAGATTTCCTCAACGGTGTGACTCGACGCGATCAACTCTTTCTTGGTCGGAGTATCGATACCATAGAAACAAGGCGACAGCGTTGGAGGGCAACTAATCCGCATATGGACTTCCGCGGCGCCGGCGGCGCGCACCATTTTGACGATTTTCCGGCTTGTCGTACCCCGGACAATCGAGTCGTCGATGAGCACCACGCGCTTGCCCGCGAGCAGATCTTTGACGGGATTCAATTTCACTTTGACGCCAAAATGGCGAATCTTGATTTTCGGCTCGATAAATGTGCGGCCCACGTAATGGTTTCGAATCAATCCAAACGCGAATGGAATTCCCGATTGTTGCGAGTATCCAATGGCAGCCGATACGCCGGAGTCGGGAATGGGAACGACGAGATCAGCATCCACCGGACTCTCTTCCGCCAGAATTCGGCCCATCAGATCGCGGCTTGTTTGTACGGGTCTTCCAAACACAATGCTGTCGGGACGCGAGAAATACACGTGCTCGAAAATGCATTTCGACAGCCTCGGCGCCGTCAGCGCCTTGACGGATTTCAGTTCACTGCCGCGGATCAGCACAATTTCACCAGGTTCCACTTCGCGAAGATACGTGGCTCCGATCAAATCGAACGCGCAGGTCTCAGAGGCCAGGACGTATGAGCCATTCACAGTCCCGAGGTTCAGCGGCCTGAAGCCGTTAGGATCGCGTACACCAATGAGGCTGTCTTCGGTAAGCAACAGCAGCGAAAAGGCGCCTTGCACTTGAGCAAGTGTTTCACCCAGAGCATCCAGCAAGCTGTCGCCTTCGGACCGGGCCAGCAAGTGGAGAATCACTTCGCTATCGCTCGTCGATTGGAAAATTGCGCCCTGCTGCTCGAGCCCTTCGCGGAGAGATACGGCGTTGATCAGATTACCGTTGTGAACAAGCGCAACTGTTCCGTACGTGCACTTCACGACAATCGGCTGAGCGTTACCTTCGTTGCTGTCTCCCGCCGTCGAATAACGCGTGTGGCCGATCGCGTTTATTCCTTTGAGTTTCGCAATGACATCTTCGGAAAAGACATCAGCGACATATCCCATGGACTTGTGCGTGTACACCTGATCGCCATCAGAGGATGACATGCCCGTGCTTTCCTGACCTCGGTGCTGCAGCGCGTAAAGCCCCAAATATGTCATCTGCGAGGCGTCAGACTGATTCGCGATCCCAAAGATTCCGCACATTGGATTATTGCTCTCCTATGATAGCAGCTTGGGCAGACCCCCGCTCCAGGCAGATTCCAATTCGTCAGTGCTGATATCGACCAGCTTGACGCTTTCGTAGTTCAAGATCAACCGGTTACCGCCTACCTTGCCCAGATTGTGGAATGTCAAACCCATCTGCTCGGCCCGTTGCCGCAGTTCGGCAACTTTTCTGGTCGTCATTAACACACGGCTCGAGAATTCTCCAAAGAGATCTTTCCGCACTTCCAAATGCGAAGGGATAGTAATCTCAGCGCCGATTGCCGCGCGTTCGACGTTCGAATAACAACACTCGGCCACGGCGATGGCAAGTCCTCCTTCGCTGAGGTCGTGAGCGGATTCGACCAAACGGTCCCGAATGGCTGACGCGACCAGGTTCTGAACGGCACGTTCATCTTCCAGGTCTACCTTTCCAACACGGCGCGTCACGGGTTCGATAAGCACGATCGAATCGCCGGCCTTTTTAAACGAAGAGCGCGTGACGAATGAGATGTCCTCGATCAGTCCAACCAGGCCCAGAACAGGCGTTGGATAAATGTCTCCGCCGAATGTTTCATTGTAAAAACTGACATTGCCGCCCGTGATCGGTGTGCCAAAGAAACTGCAAGCCTCCGCCATTCCATCAACCACTTCACTGAACTGCCACATCACCTCGGGGTGTTCCGGGTTTCCGAAATTCAGGCAATTCGTTGCGGCAACCGGCCGGCCTCCGGAACAAACAATGTTGCGACACGCTTCGGCCACAGCCATCTTTGCGCCCTCCCGCGGATTCCTTGCGACTCGATATGCCGGACCATCGAGCGTCAGTGCCAGCGCCTTTTTCGTGCCTTTGACCCTAATAACCGCAGCGTCGGACCCAGGCCCAACCACGGTGTTGGACTGGACCATGTGATCGTATTGCTGCCAAGCCCATCGCCGCGAACACAGGTTTGGAGACGCGACGGTGAGCTTTAGAAGCTTGTTCCAATCGTTACTTTCAGAAAGAAACGTTTCGATCAATGCGGGGGGACATCCGTCGAGAAAACTGTGATCGTCCAGGCGTGATGACAGGGTCGCCTTGGGGGGCAACAGCGGACGCTGATACAAGGGCGCTTCGTCCGCAAGGGCGCCATTTGGAATTTCGGCGACCACTTGGCCATGATGACGCACGCGCAGGAGTCCGTCGCTCGTTACGCGTCCAACGGTTACCGCGTCGAGTCCCCATTTGTGGAATACCTCGAATACTTCTTTCTCTTTGGCCTTCTCGGCCACGAGCAGCATGCGCTCCTGCGATTCGCTGAGCATGATTTCGTAGGCCGTCATTCCACTCTCCCGCTGTGGAACATAATCGAGGTCCAACTCCACACCCGTGCCGGCACGCGCGCCCATCTCGCAGCTCGAACAAGTGAGACCGGCCGCGCCCATATCCTGGATGCCGACGATCAGTCCTTTGTGCATGGTTTCGAGACACGCCTCGAGCAGCAGCTTTTCCATAAAAGGATCGCCGATCTGGACGTTTGGCCGCTTTGCGCCTGCGTCTTCTCCGAAACCGGCGGAGGCCATTGTTGCGCCGTGAATGCCATCGCGTCCGGTCTTTGCGCCCACATATATGACGGGATTGCCGAGGCCGCTCGCGCGTCCGTAAAAGATCTTGTCTTTTTCGAAGATCCCTAGCGCGAATGCATTCACCAGCGGATTTTGCGAGTAACAATCGGCGAGGTAGATCTCTCCGCCGACCGTCGGCACTCCGAAACAATTTCCGTAGAACGCAATTCCGCCGACGACACCTTCGAGAATCCGTTTGTTTTGCTGCTTGTCGAGGGGCCCGAATCGCAAGCTGTTCATCGCCGCTATCGGACGCGCGCCCATCGTGAAAATGTCGCGAAGAATTCCGCCGACGCCGGTGGCGGCCCCCTGAAAAGGCTCGATAAACGAAGGATGGTTGTGCGATTCGATCTTGAACGCAACCGCAAGCCCATCGCCGATATCGATAATTCCGGCATTCTCACCCGGACCTTGCAGCACAGCCGGACCCTTGGTGGGCAAGCGCCGCAGGTGCACACGCGAGCTTTTGTAGCTGCAGTGCTCGCTCCACATCACGCTGAAGATGCCGAGCTCGGTTATGGTCGGCGCGCGCTTCAGTATGGCGAGAATCTTTTGATATTCGCTTTCCGTGAGATTGTGCTGCGTTAAGACTTCGTCGGTGACCGTCATTTCGTTACCAGGGCGTTGACCATGGATTCGAAAATCAATTTGCCATCTGCGCTGCCGAGAATACTTTCGTATGCCCGGTCCGGATGCGGCATCATGCCGAGAACGTTCCGCTGCTCATTGACGATTCCTGCGATGTTGTTCAGCGATCCGTTCGGGTTCGCCTCGGGCGTGACTCGCCCATGCGCGTCTGCGTAGCGGAAGACTGCCTGATCGTGATCTTCAATCCGCTCGAGCGTTTCGGAATCTGCAAAGAAGTTGCCGTCGCCATGCCCGATTGGGATCCGAAGCAATTGACCCTTCGTCATCAAATTGGTGAAGTCAGTGTGTGTGGTTTCGGTGCGCAGGTACTCGAATTTGCACAGATATTTCAATCCCACATTGCGAAGCAGCGCGCCGGGCAGTAATCCGGCTTCGGCGAGGATTTGAAAGCCGTTGCATATGCCGATGACCAGGCCGCCCTTTTTGGCGAAATCCGCGATCGCTCTCATCACGGGAGAGAATTTAGCCAGAGCCCCGGTTCGGAGGTAATCGCCATAGGCGAAACCGCCGGGCAGGACCACAGCATCGAAGCCCTTTACGCTCGTATCCTGATGCCAGATGTATTCGACGGGTTGTCCAACCACCGTTCGGATGGCGTAATAGCAATCCTGTTCACAGTTCGAACCCGGAAATATCACAACGCCAAATTTCATGGCATCTCCTTAGCGTCGGGCCCACCGGCCAGCCCATTTCGGTACACCGCCTGCGGCGGCCTCCTTGATCCGGCAATGGCCGGTCCCCCCACGCCCTTCACTCCCAAATAATCCGGTATTCCTCAATCACCGGATTCGTGAGTACATCTTTTGCCAGACGCTCAAGCTGTTCGCGCGAGCCGTTTTTCAGCCGGACGTCGAAAATTTTGCCCTGCCGAACGTCGGTAATGTCGTCAAGTCCAAGAGATCCGAGGCTGCGTTGAATCGTCATTCCCTGCGGATCCAGAACCGTTGGCTTCAGCGTCACAATGACGGTAGCTTTCATGCAGTCTCCACAATTTCCGGAAGAAAAAACCTCGGCGGGATGAAACTAAATAATAACATTTATCCGAACACCCTTTGAAAGATTCGGTCTACATTTGCCAGCAGGCGGCTCGACTCGAAAACTTTCTCAATGTCGGTTGATTTCAGCGCTTTGCGGATGTCGGGATCGCTCAGCACCTTTTCCTTGAAGGTTCCGCCTTCGTCCCACACTCGCATTGCGTTTCGCTGGACCCACTGGTAGGCATCCTCGCGTGTGACATTCTTTTCAACAAGCGCCAGCAGCAGTTCTCCGGAATAGATTAGGCCGTGGCTCAGTTCCAGGTTTTCTTTCATCCGGTCCGGATAGACGACGAGTTTCTCAATCAACGTCGCCGTTCGATCCAGAAGGTAGTCGGCGAGGATCGTGGAATCCGGAAAGATGATGCGTTCAACCGACGAGTGCGAGATGTCACGTTCATGCCACAGCGCGACGTCCTCTATCGCCGCAATGGCGTTGCCGCGGAGGATGCGCGCAAGGCCAGCAATTTGTTCCGATGTGATCGGATTTCGCTTGTGCGGCATTGCCGAGGACCCCTTCTGCTTCTCTGAGAAAAATTCTTCCGCTTCTCGGACTTCGGTGCGCTGAAGGTGCCGCACCTCAACCGCAATTTTTTCCAATGTCGCGCCGATCAAAGCAAGCGAGGTGATGTAGTGCGCGTGCCGGTCGCGTTGAATGATTTGGGAGGAAGCAGGAGCCGCGCGCAGATTCAACTTTCGCATGACTTTTTCTTCGACGTCGGCTGAAAGGTGCGCAAAGGTACCAACTGCACCAGAGAGTTTTCCGACTCGCATTGTTTCCACCGCTTCCTTGAATCGTCCTTGCTGGCGCTTCACCTCATCGTGGAGAAGAGCGAGTTTCAATCCGAATGTCGTCGGTTCCGCGTGGATGCCATGCGTGCGGCCGACAATCACAGTCGTTTTGAACTCATAGGCACGCGCCTTCAGCACGTCGAGCAGGCGTTGAAGATCTGCAAGAATGACCGCCGATGCATCGGCTACCTGAAGGGCCATTGCCGAGTCCACAACGTCGGATGACGTGAGACCGAAGTGAAAATATCGCGAGGCGGGCCCGACGTACTGGGCAACCGATGTGGTGAAGGCGATGACGTCGTGCTTCACTTCCGCTTCGATTTGATTGATCCGGTCGACGGAAAACGAAGCGCGGGCCTTGATTTCCGCCGCCGCATCCTTGGGGATGATGCCTTCATCCGCCAGCGTTTCTACAACTGCCAATTCGACATCGAGCCATCGCTGGTATTTGTTCTGGTCTTCCCAAATCTTCCCCATTCGGGGGCGTGTATAACGTGGAATCATTTTCTTAGCGTCGGCCCAACCACATCTTCCACTATAGCCGAATGGGGTGCATGGGTTCGTCTTGTGATGTGATGGTTAACCTTACTGTGCTCAACCCGCGGTCTCTCAGCGCACACGCAGCTTCCTGCCGCGCGATTTCAGGATGATTGTTTTTTGCGCTCAAATGCGCCAGAACGACATGATCCGCCGCTCCGTCGTACTGTTCGCGAATGAACCGCGCAACGGCGGTGTTGGAGAGATGTCCGTATCGTCCCATCAATCGCTGTTTCAAAGTCCAAGGATAGGGCCCGACACGCAGCATTTCGAGATCGTGATTCGATTCGAGGATCAACATACGTGATCCGCGGAGCCTGTCTGCTACATGGTCGGGGAGGCACCCGACGTCCGTGAGTTGGCTGACCTTCACCCCGCCGCACTCGAGGCTGAACGCAACCGGCTGGGCCGCGTCGTGCGGAACGCTGAACGGCATGATCTCAATGTCATTAATCGTGAATGGCACACCGGGCGGTACGGGCACAATGCTCCCGCCACTTAGTTCATAGTCGCCGGCATCGAGGGCGCGAATGGTTCCCCAGGTCATGAAGACCCGAATGGGAAGATCCTTAAAGAGCGTCTTCAGGCCCCCAGCATGGTCATTGTGCTCGTGCGTGACCAGAACGGCATCGATGCCATCCGGATCTTCCCCTATCGCCTCTAGTCTTTTTGCGATTTCCTTCCGGCTCATGCCCGCATCGATCAGTAGGCGAACGCCATCGGTTCTAACGAAAGTCGCGTTGCCGCGGCTCCCGCTTCCGAGTACCGAGACTGTGACGGCCATGCCTGCACTATGTCTGATGCCTTGGACAAGGTAGGGGAAAACCGGAAGTAGTCCGGAGTAACTTCTATTCGTCTCGAGACGAGGGTACGGCTGTGCCCAATTCGTTCAAGATTTCGCGGACGATCTTTTCCTGGCTGGGAGTGCATCTCACGATAACCACCAAACTTGCTCCGTGCTGCTCCTCTTGATAACCAACCTTGAATGGCAATGTCGACAGCTGCAGTTGCAGACGCTCGGCTTGGGATTCCGTTAGTGTTATTCGAAGACCTTCAGTGCGGTCCATAATGGAGCAAATCTAGCAAGTCTCTTCCGTGACGACGGTCCGGCAACGAACAGTCGGGATATTAACACATGGCCCAATCCAGAGGTAATATGGGCCGCCGTGGAGCCGAGGAGCATCGACACCGTGCTCGGACATGGCGCAGTCCCCTTGGACGTGCTCGATCAGCAGGTGAATGCGTGGATACAAAATGCGCTAAAATGAAGGGTATGCGCGAGCGCGTCAAGGCTCTTGTCTTCTTTCTCTTCGTCGGATCCATCGCGGGTTACTTTGTCTACAAGGAGGCGACGCGGGTCGGAACTCCGGGCGTTATCAATATTGGGCAGATGGCTCCTGACTTCACGATCAAAGATCAGAATGGCCATCCGATCAAGCTGAGCGATTACCAAGGGAAGGTGGTTTTCCTGAATTTCTGGGCGACGTGGTGTGTACCTTGCGTTGAGGAAGCGCCCGACATGGAGAAGTTGAACGCCAAATTGAAGGATCGCAAATTCCAAATGGTGACCGTCGCCATTGATACCGACTGGAAGCCGGTCAACGCATTCTATGCGAAGCACAATCTGACTCTGCCGGTGTTCCTCGATCCCGGACAACAGATTGCGCGAGGCCTATATAAGATTACTGGTGTTCCAGAGACCTTCCTGATCGACGCAAACGGCCACGTTGTGAGGCACACATTTGGCGAGCATTGGGCGGATCCCCGCATTGTGTCCTATATCGAGTCGCTGATCCGGCAGCAGGAAATTCGGGGTCAGACGGGTGAATTCCCTATTTTGCTTCCACGATTCTTTGATTGGCAAATAGGGAATTCACCCGTCTGACCCCGAATTTCGCTTGATTCCATGAAATTTTTCTTCGACTACGAAAAGACTGAACTCGCCTCGATCTTTGATCCGCCGTTCCGGGCGACACAGATCTACAAAGGTGTTTATCAGCGGTCCTTCGATGATTTCGAGTTGATGACGGATCTGCCGAAGCCGTCGCGCGCTTCCTTTTCTGAGGAATGGAATATAAAGCTGCCTTCTGTCCATCGGCGGTTCGATTCGATCGACGAAACGCGGCGCTATCTCGTGCGGTTAGAAGACGGCGAGCTTGCCGAGACCGTATATATTCCTGAGGAGAACAGAGACACGATTTGCATCTCGTCTCAAATCGGCTGTGCTTTGGCCTGCACATTCTGTCTCACCGGCCAGCTTGGACTGACACGTAATTTGACTCCCGGCGAAATCGTCACTCAAGCCTTGATTGCCCAGAGGGAAAACACCTCGTCGCGCGGTTTCAATATTGTACTGATGGGAATGGGCGAGCCTCTTCACAACTACGACAACGTCATGAAGGCCATTCGGATCCTGCACGACGAAGACGGCCTGAACATGTCGATGTCGCGTATCACACTTTCGACCGCAGGCCTGCTGCCGGCCATCAAACGGCTTGCCGGCGAGCCGATGATTCCCAATCTCGCGATTTCGCTGACCGGCGCGACAAATGAGAAACGAAATGAATTGATGCCGATCAACCGCCGATATCCGATCGAACAATTGCTCGACGCGATTCGCCGATTTCCGCTGAAACATCGGCAGCGCGTGACTTTTGAATATGTGCTGCTCCGTGGCATAACGGATGCCCCTGAAGATGCACTTCATCTTGTGAAGCTCTTGAAGGAAATTCGCGCCAAAGTCAATTTAATTCCGTTCAATGAGGCTGAAGAACTCAACTACCGTCGCCCGCCGGACGCGGTTGTCGAAAGGTTTCAGCAAATCCTGATCCACCACAATATCTCAGCATTTGTGAGAAAAAACCGCGGGAATGATATTTCCGCCGCCTGCGGCCAGTTGAAGAAGAAATGGGCCGACGAACCTCAGAACGTTTCTTTCAGCCACTGAAAGATCGCGTCTGCGACTTGTCGGTCGGCGGTCCATTCCGCTGTTCCACCCGAATGGGAGACCGCCAACACTCGAGATGGGAGCTTGACCAGAGCCCTTATGCGCTCGGCTCCGGCTGGATTAGCTGCGACAATTAAAGCCGACCGCGGTTGAAAATCCTGAGCGCTGCCTGCTAGAGCGAGGCTTTCGTCCAGGTTCGGCTTGATCGCGACAACCGTTCGGACTTCCGGATACCGGCCGCTGCCAATGAGGGCAAGAGTAGCGCCGACATCGCTGCCGATAATGACGATCTTCCGCGTATCGATACGCGGCTGTGCTTTCAACCAATCCAGCGCCGGGTCTAGATCCACGGGAAATTCGTGTGGGTCTTTTCTCCAAGCCGGCGTTGCCTGGATTGGCCGCTGGTTCCGCGATTTGCTTTCGCCATGCCCACGCAAGTCGAGCGCCATCACCGCCCATCCACGTTTGAGCAATTGCTGACCAAAATCCTTCCAGACCGAGTGATCCTCGCCATATCCGTGGAGCAACAAAACAGACGGCACCGGAGCCGGTATGCCGCTGGGCATCTCGAACGAAGCGTGTAGCTCGACGAGGTCGAAACTCTTAAAGGTTACGCCAGGGTCCGGCAGCGCAGTGTCGGCTTTGCCTTCGATCACGGCGACGTCGAGTTGGAAGTTGAGGACGTTATCTTCGCGATTCAAAAACGAGCTGACGAATTTTTTTTCTGACGACTTGCCTTTGAAATCCGCATATAGCTCGTAATCGACATTCGGCGGGAGCGCAAAAACTTTGTACTCGCCGTTCTGATCGGTTTCGATCGTGCGCACGACCTTTGTCTTCATGTCTCTTAGAAATACCCGCGCCCCCGGAAGCAGTGTGCCGCGGAGATCCTGTACCACACCGTGAATATTTTTGGGCTTCACTACGTTATCCGGACGCGCCTTGGGAAACAATTGGGCATGTGCCGGCGAACTGATAAGGAATGAAAACAGCAGCAGGATGCTACTTCTTCGCAATGATTGAAATGTCCGTGCGCTCATCGCAAGAGTGAAAACCGTACCTTAATTAAAGAGAAGTTCGACTGAGCAAAAACGGTGGCCACAAAAAGACACAAAAAATTTTGTGAATCTTGTGCATCTTTGTGGCTATTTCCCGCTGCCTTTGGCGAGCAATCTCTGAATCACCTTCTCCGTATCCTCGTATCGTTCGGTTCCGGAGTGGCTGAGTTGAATCACGCCTTCCTGATCCACGACGAAATGACTGGGCCAGGTGTTGCAGAGATAATCACTCCAAATTTGATACTTGTTGTCGACGACAACCGGATATTTGATGCCCTTCTTGACGACGGCTTCTTTGATCTTGGGAATGTCCTTCTCGTAGTCGATACGTGGAGTATGGACGCCGATAATCACGAGTCCATCCTTCGCATATTTATCATAAAGCTCTTTCACGTGAGGCATCGCTTGAGCACAGAAGGGGCAGTCCCAGGCCCAAAAATCGACAAGGACAACCTTGCCGCGTAGCTGCTCGAGTTTGAGCGGCTTCGAATTGATCCAGGCATCTCCGTCCTTCAATTCGGGCGCTTTTTGCCCTACGAAAACATCATCGGGATGTTGCGCCCATCCGGTGCCGGATAAAAGCAACCATGCGAGAACCAATCTACGCATAACTGGTCTCCTTCGCTAATCAGGATTGTCGTATTCTGTCACAACTACCGCATTTGGTCTAACCCTTGCTAGCCTCTCCCAGAGGGAAGGGCTATGAAGGCCGCCTTACGGTTATTTTTGGTTCGGGGGCTGGGGCTCCGGTCCGCGAATACGCTGATCAAGCACTTCAAGGAACCGGAACGGGTGTTTGAAGCGAATAGCGACGACTTGGAAGCCGTCGGTATTCCGCCGGAGATCGCGGAGGACATCCTCTCGCCAAAATCCGCGGAGCGTGCGGAAGCCGAGGCGGAGAAAGCCGCTAAACTGGGTGTCACGATCATTGATATTCTTGATCCACGCTATCCTCCGCTTCTTCGAGAGATTTTCGATCCGCCGATCGTTCTATATCTACGCGGGAAGAAATGGGGCGCCGAACTGCCTCAGGTCGCGATTGTCGGCACGCGAAGACCCACCGGCTATGGCCTGAACTGCGCCGAACGGCTCGCCGAAGATCTTGCGGCAAGAGGTTTAGCGATCACGTCGGGTTTGGCCCGTGGGCTCGATGCGGCCGCGCATCGGGGCGCGCTGAGGGCAGGGATCACTTATGCCGTTTTCGGCAGTGGACTGGACTTCGTCTATCCGAAAGAAAATCGCGAACTCGCCGACTTTGTGGAAGAAAATGGCGCGATTATCTCGGAATTTCCTTTGGGAACGCCGCCATCCCCGCAAAATTTTCCGATCCGGAATCGGATTATTGCCGGCATGTCGCTTGGAGTAACTGTGGTGGAGGCTGCGGAATACTCCGGCTCGCTGATCACGGTAAGGCTTGCGCTCGAAACGGGCAGGGAAATTTTTGCGGTACCCGGCAATATCACATCGGCGAACAGTTTTGGACCGCACGCATTGATCCGCCAAGGCGCCAAACTCGTCACGAACTGGCAGGATATTGTCGAAGAGCTTCCGTACCCCATCCGCGAGAAAATTTTCGCGCCGCTTGTCGCTAAAATGCAGGCTCTGCCTGAGCCGCACCTCGATGGCGCTGAAGCGAAAGTGTGGCGAGCATTGTCACTTCAGGAAGCAGTGTCGATCGATACCTTGCTCTCAAAGTTGCCATTATCCACGTCCGAAGTTTATAGTGCGCTGCTTGCTTTGGAGATGGCCGAGCATATCCGGCAACTGCCTGGAAAGAAATACATTCGCCGTCTTTGAAAAAAGGCCTTGTTGATTTTTCGGCCCAGACCACTTATTACATAGACGCAAGGCAAACGAGAATTTCAGAAATGGCTGTTAAAAAATCATTGGTGATTGTCGAATCACCCGCGAAAGCGAATACGATTAATAAATACCTCGGCGCTGAGTATGTCGTGAAAGCCTCACTCGGCCATGTGAAGGATCTGCCCAAGAGCAAGCTCGGAGTCGACATCGAACACAACTTCGAGCCGGTCTACGACATCATTCCCGGTAAAGAGAAAGTCATCAAGGAACTTCGCACCGCCGCCAAATCCGCGCAGCGCATATTCCTCGCGGCTGACCCGGATCGCGAGGGCGAAGCCATTTGCCAACACTTGAAGGAAATCCTCGACGGCAACAAAGGCGAAGTTTTTCGAGTGCTCTTCAATGAGATCACGCCGAAGGCGATCCGAGCTGCCATGGAGAATCCCGGCCGCATCAATCAGCACATTGTCGACGCGCAGCAGGCGCGCCGGATTCTCGATCGTCTGGTTGGATATCAAATCAGTCCCTTATTGTGGGACAAAGTACGCCGCGGCATCTCTGCGGGCCGCGTTCAAACGGTTGCGCTGCGGATGATCGTGGAGCGCGAGAACGAAATCAAGGCATTCGTCCCGCAAGAATATTGGTCGATCATCGCAAAGCTCGAAGGCCACGAGCCGCCGCAATTCGAAGCGCGGCTTGCGAAGATCAAAGGGAAAACTGCCGAAGTCAACAATCAGGCAGAAGCGGACCACATCCTCGCGGCAGTTAAAAACTCCGAATTTCTCGTCGAATCGGTCGTCACGAAAGAAAAGAAGCGGAATCCCGTTCCTCCTTTCACGACCAGCAAATTGCAACAAGATGCCGCGCGGCGGCTCCGCTTCACGGTCAAGAAAACCATGATGCTGGCGCAGCGGCTCTACGAAGGGATCGAATTGGGTGAGGAAGGGCGCATTGGTTTGATCAGTTACATGCGCTCGGATTCCACCCGCGTGTCGGATGACGCACTGGAGATGGTCCGCTCCTATATCTCGGACGTGTACGGCGGGCCCTATTTGCCGGAAAAAGCCGTCATCTACAAGAGCAAGAAAGATGCGCAGGATGCGCACGAAGCCATTCGCCCAACCTTCGTCGGTAGGACGCCCGACGATCTCAAGGCGTACCTATCTGAGGACGAATTGAAGCTGTACCGTCTGATCTGGACTCGGTTCATTGCATCGCAAATGAATCCGGCCGTGTATGACCAAACCACAGTGGAAATTGCGGTGAAGGATTATTTGTTCCGCGCATCCGGCCGTGTCATGAAATTCGATGGATTCCTAAAGGTGTACGAAGAGTCCTCCGATGATGAAGGCAAACCGCTGGAACCCGATGACGAACAGGACCTCACGCTGCCTCCGCTCCGGCAGGGCGAAAGGCTACGCCTCATCGACATGACGCCGCGCCAGCACTTTACCGAACCGCCGCCACGATACACGGAAGCTTCGCTCGTGAAGGCACTCGAGGAAAAAGGCATCGGCCGTCCATCCACGTACGTGACGATCCTGACGACCATTCAAGACCGTGAGTACGTCACCAAAGACCAAGGCAAATTCAAGCCGACCGAGCTTGGAAGTGTCGTCACCGAGATGCTGGTGAAGCATTTCGAAGACATCTTCGACGTCCAATACACAGCCCGTATGGAAGAGGAGCTCGACGAAGTCGAAGAGGGCAAGATGACTTGGGTCGAAGCCCTCGACGAGTTTTACAAGAAATTCGAGAAGGACCTGAAGCGCGCTTCAAAGAACATGGAGAATCTGAAGCGCCAGGAAATTCCTACTGACGAAGTCTGTGAAAAGTGTGGCAGCCCGATGGTCATCAAGTGGGGCCAGTTCGGCCGCTTCATGGCATGCTCGGCGTATCCGGAGTGTAAGAACACGAAAGAAATTGCCAGCGAAGAAGCCCCCAAAGAGGGCGAGACATCTGCTGAGGCTGAGCCGGAGCGCTGTGAAAATTGCGGCAAGCCGATGACGCTGAAGCGCGGCCGCTTCGGCCAATTCCTAGCGTGTACCGGTTACCCCGAATGCAAGACCACGCGAAAGCTCGCAGCCGGAACAAAGACGCCGAAGAAACCGGACGTCATAATCGAGGAAACTTGTCCCCAATGCGGCAAGGCGAAGCTCGCCATGAAGGAAGGTCGGTTCGGCGAATTCATCGCCTGCAGCAATTATCCGAAATGCAAGTACATCAAACCGAAGACTGTAGGTGTTGCCTGCCCCAAACCCGGCTGCGGCGGTGAACTGATCGAGCGCCGCTCCAAGCGCGGAAAAGTCTTCTACGGATGTTTGAAATATCCCAATTGCGACTTTGTCGTATGGAATAAGCCTGTCCCCGAGCCCTGCCCACAATGCGGCGCGCCCTTCCTGCTGGAAAAAGCAACCAAGCGCGAAGGGCTGATCCGCTACTGCAACGAAGAGTCGTGTTCGTATAAGGTGTCCGTGGAAGCCGAGAAGGTATTGTAAACTTGCGAAGTGATCGCCGATCTCGAGTATCTTTACTCGCTCACTAACGAGTACCGATCCATCCGATATGACCTGCGGAATATGCAGGCGCTTGCTGCGACTTTAGGAAATCCCGAGCGGGCGTTCCGATCGATTTTGATCGCCGGTACGAACGGCAAAGGGTCCGTTGCGAAGTTGCTGTCTTCGATGATGCCCGATGCAGGACTGTATACGTCGCCTCATCTGGTTCGGCTGAATGAACGCATCTCCATCGGCGGACGCGAAATATCGGACGACGATTTGAGGGAAGTCTTCCCTGCCGTCAAACATGCCGCGTCAACGGCGAAAGATCTGCTCTATCCACCGACCTCCTTCGAGTTGATTACGGCGATGGCTTTTCTCTACTTTCGCGATCGCGTCAGGTTCGCCGTCCTCGAAGTGGGTCTGGGAGGAAGGCTGGATGCGACGAATATCGTCGATCAGGACGTCTCGGTCATCACGAGCATTGGCCTGGATCATCAACAGTTTTTGGGAACTACGATCGAAGCCATCGCCGCCGAAAAAGCCGGCATCATTAAGTCGAGCGAGCCGGTGATTATCGGGCCATCCGCGGATTTGCCGGTCATTCGCGAGCGAGCGGGAAATCGGCTCATGCGCGGCGCCGATCTCAGCCGTTACCCCGAACTGAGGCCGCAGCTCCTCGGGCGTTACCAACTCGAAAATATTGCTGTTGCGATTCGAGCAGCCGAGTGTTTGGGAATCTCGAAAGAGGATATTGTTCGCGGAGTCAACACCACAACGTGGCCTGGCAGGTTGGAGCGTCGCGGCCGATTCCTTCTGGACGGCGCGCACAATGTGGCTGCAGCGAGTGCGCTCGCGGCATTTCTTCGAGAGTTCCATCCGGAAGGCGTGTGGGTCGTTTTCGGAGTAATGGCCGACAAGCAATTTGAAGAAATGATCGCGATCCTCAGGCCGCACGCCTGCCAGTTCGTATTCACGAAGCCGAAAAGCTGCCGCGCGAAAGACCCGGCTGAGCTGCAGAGGCTTGTAGAAGGTTCACATGTGGAGCTCACGGTTGCAGACGCTGTGGACTATGCTCGATTGAATGCACCTCTGGATACAACGATCTTGATTTGCGGTTCCCTGTACCTCATTGGAGAGGCGCGTCCCATGCTAGAGTAGCCCTCTCCCAGAGGGAGAGGCGAAAACCATGCTCGGCAAACTCAGCTATGCACGCTCGCTGTTGATCACGGCACCGTTGATTTTTATCTATACGGGAATCATGGGCTCGCTTTCCGTGGCGAGTTCCCTGTTCGATTCCGGCGGGCGAATCCAGCATGCATGTGCTCGGATGTGGGCACGCATGATTTTGTGGACAGCCCGCGTCCGTTTCCGGGTTCGTGGTGTCGAACATCTGCAACGTGCGCGTCCATATGTGCTTTGCGTGAATCATCAAAGCCACATGGACATTCCGATCATTTTGGCTGCGCTGCCGTTCCAGTTTCGCTTTGCGGCGAAGAAGGATTTGTTCCGGTATCCGTTCCTCGGCTGGCATTTGCGCCGGTCGGGCCACGTTGCGATCGATAGAGAAAATCCGCACGCGGCCGTCAAATCTTTGCGGAACGCGGCCGAAACGATCAAGACCGGCACGCCCATTCTGATTTTTCCAGAGGGCGCGACCAGCCGCGACGGCACTATTAAGCCCTTCAAAGGCGGCAGCTTTATGTTGGCGACGAGATCGAACGCCGAGGTGGTTCCAATGACGATTCGCGGATCCCGGGCAGTTCTTGTCCCGAAGACATACCACATACGTGGGGGAGTCGTGGAGCTCGTTATCGGAGAGCCGATTTGTTCGGAAGGCGTTCCAGCGGCAGAATTGGCCAACCGCGTTCGAGAAGAGATCGTAGCAACATTTAATTATGGACAAACCCTGGATCGGAATTCCTACTCGCTATCACGAAAAATCTGAGTACATCGGCCAGATCCGCCATTATCTCGATGCGATCCTCTGGGCGGGCGGCCTGCCGCTAATGATACCCACAACTGGCGATCGCGAAATCATCCGCGAGTACGTCAGTCGCGTCCACGGGGTTCTTCTTCCCGGCAGCCCGACCGACGTCGACCCGAAACACTACGGGGCCGTCCCGCATCCCAATCTCGGCGAGCTTTATCCAAACCGCGATGCCACCGATTTTGAGATCTTGCAATACGTCGAGCAGGAAAGTTTGCCTTTGGTCGGCATTTGCTTCGGTATCCAAAGCCTGAATGTTTTCCGCGGTGGTTCACTCGTCCAGGATATTCCTGCATTGGTGAACGCCGCCGTCAGTCATGAAGCAGACGACGGTAATCCGCCTGCTCGCCACCCGGTCCGGATTGCGCAAGACAGTCTAATCGCGCAGCTGGCCGGCCGTTCCGATATCGAGGTAAACAGTTATCACCATCAATCGATCGCAAATCCCGGCCGCAATCTCCGACCGGTGGCGTTCGCGCCCGATGGAGTCATCGAAGCCGTCGAAGACACGACGGGCCGCTTCATTCTCGGCGTGCAATGGCATCCAGAGCGGGGCTGGAAGGATGATCCGTTTGCGAAGGCGTTGTTCACAACATTTATCGCTCAAGCGCGCCTTCGCTATAATCGTTTATAGATGTTTCGGCGAATTTTGCGTTTTCTTCTTCTGTGTCTTTGTGTCCTTGCGGGGACGCGTCCGGCAGAAGCCCAGACGAAGGCGAATCAGTTGATCGATCAGATGATCGATGCTCTCGGAGGCCAGACCTTTCTCGACGTGAAGGATATTCATACCACCGGCCGATTCTTCGCTTTCACGCGCGGCCAGTTGAGCGGCTCCGATATTTTTTCCGATTACATTAAACTCCCAGATATGGAACGCGTCGAATTCGGCCCCACGACTCGAAGAACGACTCAGATCAATCGCGGCAAAGAAGGATGGAAAATAGTCGCCAAAAAAAGTCCGGAGCCGCAGTCGCCCGGCGAGATCGAGGAATTCTTAAAAGGTTTGAAGACGAGTCTGGACTACGTCTTACGCTTTACGCTCGAGGAACGGCAGACCACGGTCCAGCCCCTTCCCAGTGAGATGATCGACTTCAAACGGATCGATGTTGTGGAGCTGCGCGACCCCGAGAAAAACCGCATCCGTTTTTACATCGACCGTGATACGCACCTACCTATAAAAATGCAGGTCCGGCGCACCGAGGAATCCAAGCTTCACGAGGAGCAGTACAGCAACTGGCACAAATTCGAAGGTGTGATGACAGCACTCTTCGTAAGCCGCCTCACCGACAACGTGAAGACGATGGAAATTCACTTAGACACGGCTGATTACAATTCGGGGTTGTCCGACAATTTGTTCACGCCGCCGGCATCAAAATAAATTCATGAATCCCTCCATCCAAGCCACGACAATTCTTTGTGTGCGGCGTAAAGGCAAGGTCGCTATTGGAAGCGACGGCCAGGTTACGCTCGGTGACACCGTCATCAAACACGGCGCGCGAAAAATCCGCAGGCTGTATAACGAGAAAATTCTCGCCGGGTTTGCTGGATCGTCCGCCGATTCATTCGCCCTGTTCTCTCGCTTTGAAGCCAAACTCGAACAGTTCCATGGAAACTTGAGCCGCGCTGCTGTCGAGCTTGCCAAGGATTGGCGGACCGACCGGTCGCTGCGCCACCTCGAAGCGGTCATGATCGTTGCCGACAACAAGAGCACATTTCTGATCTCGGGGACCGGCGACCTGATTGAGCCTGATGATGGGATCGTCGGCATCGGTTCCGGCGGTGCTTTCGCGCTCGCCGCCGCCCGGGCGCTCGAGAAATATACGGACCTGAACGCTCGAGAGATCGTGCAGGAAGCGATGCAAATCGCAGGCAAGATCTGCATCTACACGAACGATAACATCTCGATCGAGGAACTGTGAGGTAGAATCGAAGTGAGTATGTATGTACCTGAGACGGTCGACGAAACCCCGCACCTCGACGAGCTGACGCCTCGTGAGATCGTCCGTGAGCTCGATAAATATGTGATCGGCCAAGGGGGCGCAAAACGGGCCGTTGCGATTGCGCTGCGAAATCGCATCCGCCGTCAAAAACTTCCGCCCGAAATGGCGGAAGAGGTCATGCCGAAAAACATCATCATGATCGGTCCTACAGGTGTCGGCAAAACGGAAATCGCGCGTCGCCTCGCGAAGCTCGCCAATTCACCGTTTCTCAAAGTTGAGGCTTCCAAATTTACGGAAGTCGGCTATGTCGGCCGTGACGTCGAATCGATGATTCGCGATCTCGTGGAAATCGCGATCGAAATGGTGCGCAACGAAAAGCTCGAAGAAGTGGCCGATAAAGCAGAAGCCAATGCCGAGGAGCGGGTTCTGGATCTGCTGCTCCCGCCGATGCCTCTGCCCAGTGGAGCGTCCGAGGACAGCGGCCGGGCCGCGGCCGATCAGTGGAACCGTACTCGCGAAAAATTGCGTGTTCAGCTACGGGACGGAAAACTCGACGAGCGCATGGTCGAGATTGAAGTCAAGGAGCGGAATTTTCCGGCGTTCGAGATCATCAGCAATCAAGGCATCGAAGAAATGGATATCAACATTAAAGATATCCTTCCCGGTTTTTTGGGACAGCGGACCAAGAAGCGAAAAATGAAGATTGCCGAAGCGCTCGATTACCTGATTCAAGAAGAGGAGCAGAAGCTCGTCGATATGGATATGGTTACGCGTCTCGCCGTCGAGCGCGTCGAGGACAGCGGCATTATCTTTCTTGATGAAATCGACAAAATCGCCGGCCGCGAAAGCGGGCACGGTCCGGATGTGAGCCGGGAGGGCGTGCAGCGCGACATCCTGCCGATTGTCGAAGGAACGACGGTGAATACGCGCTACGGTTTCGTTCGTACCGACCACATCCTGTTCATTGCTGCAGGCGCATTTCACGTTTCGAAGCCTTCCGATTTAATTCCCGAACTTCAGGGGCGCTTTCCGATCCGCGTGGAGCTCGACTCGCTCACGGTCGGAGATTTCGTGCGGATACTGACTGAGCCCCAGAATGCATTAATCAAGCAATACGTCGCGCTTTTGGAGACCGAAGGCATTAAACTCACCTTCAACGACGATGCGGTCCAAGAGATTGCTCGCTTCGCCGCGGCCGTAAACGAAAGCACGGAAAATATCGGTGCCCGCCGCCTTCATACGATCATGGAAAAACTTCTCGACGACATCTCGTTTGAAGGCCCCGATCTCAAGAAGAAAACGATCCGCATCGACGCAGCCTACGTTCAAAAAATGCTTGCCGAGATTGTCAAAGACCAGGATCTTAGCCGCTACATCTTGTGATGATGCACGGCATTCCCCTCCTCAAAGAAGAGGGGTGGATGCGCCAGCTTCTATTATGCTGTCGCGTCTCCCCTCCTCTGCGAGGAGGGGAATGCATCATCATTCTTCTACTGTTTGCGCTTCTTCCCGCTTGCGGCAAAGAAGGGCCGCCCCTTCCACCGTTCAATCGAGTTCCTGAGGCTGTGAAAGACCTCAATGTCGTTCAGAGTGGTCATACACTGGTACTGACGTGGACCAACCCTGCAAGAAATATAGACGGATCGGCCGCGACAAATTTGGCACACGTCCAGATCCGGAATGATGGCGCGATTGTGGCTACCCTAAACGTGAGTGCTCCAGGGCAGTCGCAATCGCATTCCATTCCGCTCGACAACTCCCCCGGTGGGTTTCGCACATTCACCGCTGTTGTGGATACGACCCAGGGGAAAACGTCACAAGTTTCGAATACCGCATCGATCGTGCCTGTAGAGGTCCCTGGCAAAGTTTCGGGTCTTCGAGCAGTGTTCGATCAGCGGCGCGTGCGGCTCGAATGGCAGAGACCACAGGAACATCCGGAACTGGCGGACGCCTACGTTATTGCGCGCACCGATACGCCTGGTGAGTCACAAACAGTCTCCAACACTGAATACGAAGATAATCAATATCAGCAGGGCAAAATTCTGACGTATCAAGTAACAGCGGTGCGCCGTGTATCGGCAAATCCGGTTATGGGGGTGGGACCCGAATCCATTACCATCACTGTCGACGACAAAACTGCGCCCGCCGTACCGACTGGCCTGGACCTCGTTCAATCCGACACGGGTGGCTATTTGACGTGGGCTCCTAACTCTGAAACCGATCTCGCAGGGTACCACGTTTTTCGCAGCAATGACGCAAATGGCGGGTTTCGTTCGATCTCGGAGCGTATCGTTTTGACCAATGCGTTCTTCGATTCGTCGTATCGATCGGGCGCATACTACGGAGTTTCAGCGGTCGATGAATTCGGAAACGAAAGCTCGATGAGCGCTCCATTGCGCGCGCCATGAGACCAGATTTGTCCTGATATTGATAGAATGTTCTTATCTATAAGGAGACGGGCACATGAAATTCTTCCTCGATACAGCGAATATCGATGAGATCCGAGATGCTGCCAGCACCGGCGTTTTGGATGGCGTTACGACAAACCCGACGTTGATTTCGAAAGAGGGGAATACCTTCGAAGATCAGCTTTTGAAGATCTGTTCTCTGGTGAATGGTCCTGTGAGCGCAGAGACCGTAAGCCGTGACGCCGCAGGGATGATCGAGGAAGGCAGGCATCTGGCAAAACTCCATCCCAACATCGTCGTGAAATGCCCGATGACTAAAGAAGGACTGAAGGCAACGAGAGCCCTCAGTGAAGAACGTATTCGGGTGAACGTGACCCTTCTATTCTCCGCTCCTCAGGCCATCATGGCCGCAAAGGCCGGGGCGTATTTCGTCAGCCCCTTTGTCGGCCGCTTGGATGATATCGGCGAGAATGGAATGGACTTGATCCGCGATATCGTGACGATCTTCAACAACTATGAATTCCAAACTCAGGTGTTGGTCGCGTCCATCCGCAATCCCGTGCACGTCGTCGAGGCAGGCCTCTGTGGCGCCGATATCTGCACCATGCCTGCGAAAATATTCGATCAACTGCTGAAGCATCCGCTCACGGACAAAGGAGTCGAGCAGTTCCTAAAAGATTGGGAAAAGGTTCCCGTAATTAAATAATGGTATTAGCCACAAAAAGGCACAAGAAACACCAAACATATTTTTGAGTCTTTTTTGCTTTGGTGTGGCTATTTTTCTTATGGCCAAGGTCACCCTAACTTCCCGTGTCGAACAGCTGATTGCCATGAATCGGGCGGCCGAACTCGGCGGCGGCAAGCAGCGCCAGGACCGGCAAAAAGCCGAAGGCAAGCTGACCGCGCGAGAACGGGTCTCGCTTCTTCTCGACAGGGACTCATTCGAAGAAGTCGACAAATTCGTGACGCATCGCTGTCTCGATTTCGGCATGCAGGAGCAGCAGTATCCCGGCGACGGCGTGGTTGCCGGCTACGGACGCATCGACGGGCGGTTAGTCTACGTCTTTGCCCAGGATTTTACGGTCTTCGGCGGCTCTCTCAGCGAAACCAATGCTCAAAAGATTTGCAAGATCATGGACCTCGCCATGAAAGCGGGAGCGCCGGTCGTCGGTTTAAATGATTCCGGCGGCGCCAGGATTCAGGAAGGTGTCATGTCGCTGGCCGGCTATGCCGACATCTTTCTGAGAAACACGCTTGCCTCCGGAGTCATTCCACAGATCTCGGCGATCATGGGGCCATGCGCCGGCGGAGCCGTGTATTCACCCGCAATCACGGACTTCATCGCCATGGTCGACAAGACGAGCTACATGTTTGTCACTGGTCCCGACGTCATCAAAACTGTGACCCACGAAGAGGTGACAAAAGACGAACTTGGCGGCGCGATGACGCACAACAGCACGAGCGGCGTCGCACATTTCATATCGCACAATGATGAAGAATGCCTGCTCCTTCTGCGCGAACTGCTGTCGTTCATTCCGTCGAATAATCTGGACGACCCGCCGCGCCGCCCTACAAACGATCCTTGGGATCGGGTGGAAGAATCGTTGAACTCTCTCGTGCCGATCGAGTCGAACATTCCTTACGACATGAAGGATGTCATTCACGCCGTCATCGATGAGAATTATTTTTTCGAGGTGCAGGAACATTACGCGAAAAACCTCGTCATTGGATTTGCGAGACTCGACGGGCGGCCGGTGGGAATCGTCGCTAATCAACCGGCGTATCTTGCCGGTTGCCTCGATATTGCGGGTTCGGTGAAGGGCGCACGATTCGTGCGATTTTGCGATGCGTTCAATATTCCGCTGATTACGTTCGAAGATGTACCGGGCTTCTTACCCGGCACCAATCAGGAGTTCGGAGGAATTATCAAGCACGGAGCGAAATTGCTTTACGCATTTGCCGAAGCCACAGTGCCGAAAATCACGGTCATCACGCGCAAGGCCTATGGCGGCGCGTACTGCGTCATGTCCAGCAAACATATCCGAACCGATATGAACTTTGCTTATCCTACGGCGGAGATCGCGGTCATGGGCCCAGAGGGCGCGGTCAATATTATCTATCGAAGGGAATTGGCCGCCGCCAAGGATCTCAACAAACAGCGCCAGGAAAAAGTGGAAGAGTTCCGAGAGAAATTCGCGAACCCCTACATCGCCGCCGAGCACGGCTTCATCGACGAAATCATCGAGCCCAAGTACACGCGCAAGAAAGTAATCACGGCGTTGCGCATGCTCGATACCAAGCGCGATTCCAATCCCCCGAAGAAGCACGGGAATATTCCGCTTTAGCAGCATGCTGTCGAGACTTTTTCGGTTTTCGCGTGGTGCGCGAACCGGCCCGTTCAGTGGAACAGCCATTCACAACAGTTCGAATTTTGTGCTACAGATCAGAAATCGGTATGTTTCCTCCTCGTGAGTCGCTATCAGGCAGCCTTCTTATCTTTTGGCGCTACGGGCGTGGTAACGACCATCCATACAGTGAGCGCCAAACATTTGGGACATCGTGGGAACATCGCGTCCTTTCGCAGCCCCGTTTCAGCCAGGCAGCAGGATGAAGCGTAAAGCCCAGTCTGTGTGACATCTCTTCCTGTCTTCATAAAATTCTCCAATCTCGAACGGCTGTCTCACACGGCCAGTTCAGTAGCAAGCGTCGTGCCGTAATGGTGGTAAGACGGACACCGTTTTTACCTTTCGGAAACACTGGAAAATGCTAGCGTATTGATTGCACGTGGAATCCCCTGACCACTGTTAGCTCCAAGGGCAAGGATTCGAAGAGGAATAATTTTGCTACTAAGATGGCGTGCGATTGCCTAGCTCGCCATCCGGATTGACGCCACAGTCCTGCCGATTCGGTATGACGCATCGTAGAGCCATGCGACGGGAATAGCTCCGCCGAGCTTGTGCCGTCCAATTTGA
>Ga0066709_100000238_pt1 | contig 25818 bp, 29 predicted proteins | sample GraSoiAngelo_158_FD_79665 | JGI IMG/M metagenome (GOLD analysis project Ga0066709, IMG submission 79665) | Grasslands soil microbial communities from the Angelo Coastal Reserve, California, USA - 14_1009_16_30cm | ecosystem: Environmental > Terrestrial > Soil > Grasslands | place: USA...
GGGACCGAGGCCGGCGCGCGCGATCGGCGTGTGCTCGACCGGGACGAAGTACGGGTGCGCCCCGTCCGCGCGGGCCGCCGCCAGCTCGAGCATCCGGGGCCCGAGCGCGGCAAGGACCAGCGGCACGGGCTCGCCGGGCTCGGGGCCCGCGTACGAGGCGGCGGCCATCCCGTCGAGGTACGCGGTCATCGTCTCGACCGGCTTGCCGTAGCTCCCGCCGCGAGTCGCCACGGGCGGCGCGTGGCTCACCGCGATGCCCAGCACGAAGCGCCCGGGATGCGCTTCCGCGAGGGCCTTCGCGCCGCCGGCCATGGCCATCGGGTCACGGGCGTAGATGCTGGCAATGCCGGGGGCCACGATCGCGCGCTCACTTCCAGCCAGGAGCAGCGCGGCGTGGGCGAAGACCTCCTTCGACCCCACGCTTTCGGGCATCCACACCGCCGGGTACCCCAGCCGCTCGTATTCGCGCATCGCGGCGCCCGCGTCGGCGGCGGTCAGCCGCTGCAGCGCGAACGACCAGATCCCGACCCGGCCCAACCTCGCGGACAGTGCGCGCCCGCCGATGCCACCAATGCCGCCCATCGGCGCCAAGGGTACGGGTGCGACGGTCGGCTATGCTGCCGCGCGTGCCCGATCCCGAACCGCTGTGGCAGCGCCGCTTTCGTGCGCCCATCATCGGCTTTCCGCACTGGTCGCGCCACGCCAAGGACCGGGTGATCTTCGCCTCATCGGAGAGTGGCGTGTACCAGCTGCACGCATGGGACCTCGCGACGGGCGAGAAGCGACAGGTCACCGATGAGCCAGTCGGGCTGATCAGCGGCGAGATCAACCCGGATGGCGAGTGGGTGGTCTGGCATCGCGACCTCACCGGCGACGAGTCGGGCATGTGGGTTGCAACGCCATTCGTCGGTGGCACAGGCACGGCTGCGGAGCCGCTCGTCGAGGGCCTGCCGGCGGGCTGGGATGAGGGCATCTCCATCGGCCGGACCCGCACCGCGGCGGGCGTGAGCGACCGCGATGGCTTTGCGCTCTTCGTCGCCGACGGCGGCGGACCCGCGCGCCGAATCGCAACGAGCTCCGAGTCGCTCCAGCTCGGCGGCTCGAACGCGATGACCGCGGCGGCCGACCACGCCGCGCTGTCGACCGACGAATCGCTCCTGTGCATCGAGCACGCCGAGCACGGCGACCTGATCCATCCCTCGCTGCGCATCCTCGATGCCCGCACCGGCGACGTGAAGGCGGACCTGCATGACGAGGGCCGCGCCCTGTGCGCGTTCGGCTGGTCGCCGATCCCGGGCGACCCGCGGCTCGCCATCGGCCACGAGCGGCGCGGCGAGCGCGCGCCGGCCATCTGGAACGTCGAGACCGGCGAGGTCACCGACATCCCGCTGCCATGGGACCGCCTGACCGAGGTCGCCGACTGGTGGCCGGACGGCAGCGCGCTCCTGCTGTTCGAGCTTCGTGACGGCCGGAACTACCTGCACAAGTACACGTTCGAGACCGGCGCGCTCGAAGCACTGCCGATGCTCGAGGGCAGCCTCTCGGGCGCGCGCGTTCGGCCGGATGGCGACGTCTGGTACCGGCTCCAGCGCGGCGAGCACCCGGGGGTCGTGTTCCAGGTCGGGAAGGACGAACCCATCCTCGCGCCGCCGCAGTCGGCGCCCCCCGGGCGCCCGTTCGTGCCCTGGGAGTACGCCAACCCGCACGGCCAGCGCGTCCAGGGCTGGCTGGTGGAGCCCGATGGCCCGAAGCCCTGGCCGACGCTGATGTTCATCCATGGCGGGCCCACCTCCGTCGATCTTGATCGATGGGCGCCCGAGGTCCAGGCCTACGTCGACATGGGCTTCTGCGTGGCCATGCTCAACTACCGCGGCTCGATCGGCTTCGGTGCGGCGTGGCGCGACACGCTCATCCGCAACATCGGGTGGCCCGAGGTCGAGGACATCGTCGCCGGTCACGAGGACCTGTTGTCGCGGGGCATCGCCGATCCCGAGCGCTCGGTGATCGCGGGCTGGTCGTGGGGCGGCTACCTCACGCTGCTGATGCACGGCATGCACCCCGAGCGGTTCATCGCGGGGGTAGCCGGCGTGCCCGTCGCCGACCTCGCGTCCGCTTATGCCGATGAGTCGCCGCTGCTCCAGGCATATGACCGCGCCCTGCTCGGCGGGACGCCCGACGACGTGCCGGAGCTCATGAAGGAACGCTCCCCGATCGAGTACGTCGACCGGGTCACCGCGCCGCTCCTGCTCCTGGCCGGGGAGCACGACAGCCGCTGCCCGCTGCCGCAGATCCTCAAGTACGTCGACCGGCTGAAGGCGCGCGGCCATCCGCACGAGCTCTATCTGTTCGGGACGGGCCATTCCTCGTTCGACGTCGACGAGCGGGTCCGCCAGCTCGGCGTCGTGCTCGACTACCTGTCGAAGACCGTGCCCGGGGTGCGCCGCCTCGATGGTGTTCGCGAGACGCGGGCGCCCGAGCGCGATCTCGTCTAGCGGAGCGTCGTCCCGAGGGGGATCCCGCCGGCGAAGTAGGCGCCTGTCGTGCCGGAGGCGACGAGGTCGAATGTCTCGCCGCTCGGGTACGGCAGCGAGTCGATCGCGACGACCTGGCTGCCATCGACGACATCGCCGACACCAAGGTCGCCAAGGGGCCGGCCATCGAGCAGCGGGTGCCCGGGTGATGCGGTCACCGAGCGCCCGTCGCCAAGCCGTACTCGGAGCACGTGGTGGTCCTTCGGCGCCTGCGTCGAGCCGAGCGCGATCACCGTCCCGGCGATGCGCCGGCCGACGGCGTCGAGCGTCCAGACCGGGTCGCCCAGTCGCAGCTTCTCGACCGCGATCGGACCGCCGGGCGTGTCGATGAGCGTGCCGAGCGATAGGCAGATTGGACACGGCGGTTCGCCGGCCGATGCCTGTTGCTCGACCGTGATGTCCCCTCGGTCGGTGATGGTCCCGGCGCTGCGCGTGCCCTCGGTGGCGCCGCCCACCGGCTGCGCGAGGTAGTCGAATCGGTAGCGGCCCTCCCCCGCCGGGTCGAGCTGGATCGAGTTGAGAATCTTCCAGTCGCGGTAGACGGCAAGGCGCTGGTCGTCGGTCAGGTTGGCGACCGCGACGGAGGCGAGGCCTTCGTGCTGCAGGATCGCCTCGAGCGCCTCGCCGTCCGCGAGGACCTCGGCCCAGCGTGTGCGCATCCGCGTCATCTCGTCATTGACGGCGATGGGGTAGAAGTCGGGGTCGCAATACCACCGCGGCCCGAGCTGGTCGATCAGGCGCAGTCTGAGCTCCGCCGAGGACAATGTGCCGCCGCCGCTCGGACCGGGCAGGATCGTCGGCCCGGGAGAACCGGCGGCCGAGCATGCCGCAACGAGCATCACGATGAGGGCCAGACAGCGCAGCATCGGCCCGGGGACGACGGCTGGCCCCGATCGGTTCCCGAGCATCGCTTGCGCCAGAGGCGGCATCATCACGAGGATGCGCCGTCTGAGCGACGCCAGCGAGTATCTCGACGGCGCCCTATCGGATCGAGCCACGCTGCTCGGCAACCTGCGCGACCTGCGCCGGGTCAACGCGATCTTCGGCGGCGCCGACCTGTCCCTCAGGGCGATGCGCGTCCTCATCGAACAGGGCGCGCCGCTCGTCCCAACCGGGCTCGGCACGTTGCGGGTCCTCGACGTCGGCACGGGAGCGGCGGACATCCCGGCAAGGATGCTCCGCGCCCGCGGGCCCTGGCGAGCCGTCCATGTGACGGCCGTGGACAGCCGGCCGGAGATCATCGAGGCGGCCCTGGCGCTCGAGCCATCGCTCGCTCGCAACGCGAACCTGTCGCTGGCGGTTGCTGACGGTCGGACGCTTCCCTACCCCGATGCTGCATTCGATGTCGCGCACGCGTCGCTCGTCCTGCATCACCTGGAGGCAGGCGACGCGAGCGCGTTCCTCCGCGAGCTGCTGCGTGTCGCCGGCGTCGGAATCGTCGTCAACGACCTGGAGCGCAGCCGGCTTGGCTGGCTCGGGGCGTGGTTGACGCTGCATCTCCTCACGCGCAACCGGTTCACGCTCCACGACGGCCCACTCTCGGTGCGCCGGGCGTACACGCTGGCCGAGGTCCGAGCGCTGCTCGCAGAAGCCGGCCTCCGACCGGTGTGGGAGATCGTGGGCATCGCCGGCCATCGCTGGGCGATCGCGGCGGTGCGTGGGTGAACGCTGCGCTCCGCGACGTGGCGATCGTGGGCGGTGGTCCCGCCGGCGCGCTGGCCGCGATGCTCCTGGCGCGGCGCGGTCGTGACGTCCTCGTCCTCGAGCGCGCCCCGCAGTGGCGGTGGCGGGCCTGCGGCGTATTCGCATCGCCGGCGAGCGTCGCCGCGCTCGTGTCGCTCGGGTTTCGCGATCCGGAGCTCGCGCCGGTGGCGCGGCCCGTTGCGGCGATGCGAGTCGAGACGCCACGTGGCCTCGGCTTCCGGCTGACCTACGGCGGATCGGGCGGCCTGCACGACGCTCCGGTCGGGTTCGATCGCGCCGCGCTCGACTCGCTCCTGCTCGGGCGGGCGAGCGCGGCTGGGGCGGACGTCCGACTCGGCGCGACGGTGGAACGCGTCGTCCTTGCCCGCGACCACGCGCGACTCGCGATCGGCGGTGACCGATCCGACGTGATCGCGCGCGTAGTCGTCGGCGCCGACGGACTGCGCTCGCTGGTGGCTCGAGCGGCGGGCGTCGCCCGAAGGTCGCCGCTCGGGCCGCGCGCAGCGCTGAGCTTCCACCTCGCCGACACCGAGCACGATCGCGACGCGCGCATGGTGGTCATCGATGACGGCTACGTCGGCATCGCGCCGGTGCCTGGGGGACGAGTCAACGTCGGGATCGTCCTCGGGCGATCGTGGTTCGAACGCCTGCGCCGAGATGGCGGCCGCGCCGTTGCGCACGGAATCTGCTCCCGGGTGCTGGAGGCCGGTGCGGGTCCCGCGGACTCGTTCACGCCCCTGGACCGTGTCGCCGGAGTGACGCCGCTCGGCCACGCCGTCGCGCAGCGGGCCGGGACCGAGTGGCTGCTCGTCGGCGATGCGGCAGGCTTCCTCGATCCATTCACTGGCGAGGGGCTCCACCGAGCGATCGTCTCGGCGGAGCTTGCCGCGAGTGCCATCGATGCGGCGCTTGCGGGCCGAGGCGCCAGCACCCTCGCCGATTACGACCGAGCCATGCGCGCCCGCTTCGCGACAAAGGACCTCGTGAGCCGGATCGTGCAGGCCTTCCTGGCGCGACCGTCGCTGTTCGACTACGCGGCACGGCGTCTGGCGGCCCGGCATGGCGTACGTGAGACGATGGGCCTGGTGATCGGCGACATCGTGCCCGCCGCCCGCGCGCTTGATCCGCGGTTCCTCGCCGCGCTCCTGGCGCCCTGACGTCGCGCCGCCGATGCATTCGACCGTCACGGTCGAGGTCGAGGCACCGCCGAGCCTCGTCTTCGACCTCGCCCGGGACGTGCAGCGCTGGCCGGCCCTGCTCCCGCACTACCTTCGCGTCAGGGTCCTGACGCGGCATGCCGATGAGTCGCTGACGGCGGAGATGGTCGCCGTCCGCCCGATCGCCCCCGTCGTCGGGCTGGGTCTGCCGGTGCTGTGGCGCTCGCGCGTTTGGGTTGACGCCGATGCACTCCAGCTCCGGTTCGTCCACCTGGGCGGCGCGACGGACGGGATGGAGGTCACCTGGCACATCGCGCCCATGGCATCGGGCTGCCGGGCTTCGATCGAGCACGAGTTCAAGCCTCGGGTCGGCGCATGGGGCCTGCTCGTCGATCGATTGTTCGTGCGACCGATCGCGCGGCGGACGCTCGGGTCATTCAAGGCGATCGCCGAGGCAGTTGCGGCGACGAAGACGGAAGCCAGGCGATCCGGTCGCGCACGTCCGCCGAAGAAGTCTGCGACATGACCCGCCGTCGAGTCTGGATCACCGGCATCGGCGTGATCAGCCCCATCGGATCGGGACGCGACCCGTTCTGGGCAGGTGTTCGCGAGGGGCGATCGCTGGTTCGGCGCATCGATCGCTTCGATCCGTCGCCCTTCCGGTCGCAGGTCGCAGCGCAGGTGGACGATTTCGAGCCCCTCGATCACATGGACGCCCGGACCACGCGCCAGCTCGACCGGTTCAGTCAGTTCGCCCTCGCGGCGGGGCGGCTCGCCCTCGCCGATGCGGCGCTCGAGGCGGGGCACACGAACGGCCTCGATCGCGATCGCATCGGGGTCTACCTCGGCAGCGCGCTCGGCGGGATCGCGTACGCCGAGCGGCAACACGAACGGTTCATGGAGCGCGGCATCCGCTCCGTGGCGCCCAACCTCGCGCTGGCGGTCTTCGGCGGGGCCGCCCCGGCCAACCTCGGCATCGCCCTCGACCTGCGCGGCCCGATCCTGTCGACGGCGAACTCATGCGCGTCGGGCGCGGTCGCGCTCGGGGAGGCACTGCGTGCGATTCGCGACGGTACGGTTGACGCGGCAATCGCCGGCGGCGCGGAGGTGCCGCTCAGCCCGCTCGCGTTCGGTGCGTTCGACATCATTCGCGCGCTCTCGTCCGGCTCGAACGACACGCCGGATCGCGCCGCGCGACCGTTCGACGCTGGGCGCGACGGTTTCGTCATGGGCGAGGGGGTTGCCCTGCTCCTCCTCGAAGCCGCGGACGTCGCGCGGCGGCGAGGCGCAACGCCCTATGCGGAGGTGATGGGCTACGGCTCGACGTCCGATGCGTATCACATGGTCCAGCCCCGAGCTGACGGGCGGGAGGCGGCCCGTGCGATCACGATCGCCCTCGAGGATGCCGGGGTCGCGCCAGCGGAGATCGACTACGTGAATGCGCACGCCTCGTCGACGCCGCTCGGCGACATGGCGGAGGCTCGCGCGATCGCCCGCGCCCTCGATGGGCAGGCCCGGGCGGTACCCGTCAGCGGGACCAAGGCGCTGTACGGCCACCCGCTCGGCGCTTCGAGCGCCATCGAGGCCGCGATCTGCGCGCTCACGATCCAACACGGCTGGGCGCCGGGCACGGCGAACCTCGAGACGATGGATCCGGAGGTGGTCCGGGAGCTGCCCGGGCTCCTGCAGGACGGCCGTCCGGGCCGCTACAAGCGCGTGCTCTCGACCTCGTTCGGGTTCGGGGGGCTCAACGCGGCGCTCGTCTTCGGAGCGCCGACCGACGCCAGGGACTAGTCGATCGTGAAGTGGTCGGGGTCCTGGTAGCGACCCGTGCGCTCCTTCTCGATCTGCATGAGCACGTCGTTGAGCAGCGTCGACGCACCGAACCGGAAGCGGTCGGGCGTCATCCAGCGCGGCCCGAGGGTCTCGTACAGCACGACGAGGTATTGCACGGCTTCCTTCGCCGTCCGGATGCCCCCCGCCGGCTTCATGCCGACGGCGCGCCCGGTCGCTTTCTCGAAGTCGCGGATCGCCTCGAGCATGACCAGCGTGACGGGCAGCGTTGCGGCCGGTTGGACCTTGCCGGTGGACGTCTTGATGAAGTCGGCGCCGGCGGCCATGGCCAGGATGCTCGCCCGGCGGACCTGGTCGAACGTGCCCAGCTCGCCCGTCTCGAGGATGACCTTGAGGTGCGCGTCAGCGCAAGCGTCCTTGATCTCGACGACCTCGTCGAACACGGTCGCGTAGTCGCCGGACAGGAACGCGCCGCGGTCGATGACCATGTCGATCTCGTCCGCGCCCGCCGCGACGGCCTCCTTGACCTCGGCGACCTTGATGTCGCGGAAGGTCTGGCCCGACGGGAACGCGGTGGCGACGCTCGCGACCTTCACGGTCGAGCCCCTCAGCGCGTCCTTCGCCTCGGGGATGAGCGTCGGATAGAGGCACACCGCCGCGACCGACGGGATCGAGGGATCACCCGGCTGCGGGTGGATCGCCTTGGCGCACAGCGCCCGGATCTTGCCCGGGGTGTCCCGGCCCTCGAGGGTGGTGAGGTCCATCATCCGGATGGCGAGGTCGAGCGCCCACACCTTGGACGCCTTCTTGATCGAGCGGCGCTTGAGGGTCTCGACCCGCAGCTCGACCCCGACCTGGTCGACTGCCGTCTGTCTGCCGAGCACGCTGCCGAGCGGGCCTGGACGGCCGCCTGCCCACGCCCGGACCAGCTCGCTGGCGCGCTCCCGCGAGATCGTGTCGGGCTGCCGGACGGCCATGGGACTGGCAGGATACACCGCATGAATCCTCCGGCCGATGGCTCGCAGGGGCATCGCCTCGGCCGTCGTACGGCCGCGAGCGACAACCTCGGTGAGATGACCGATCAACTCACGATGCGGTTGGAGCCGCGGCTGCCGAAGCTCCCCTCGGGGCTGCGACCGATGCTCGCGCGGGCCCTGCCGGATGCCTTCGATTCCATGGAGCACCTCTTCGAGCCGATGTGGGGTGGCGCCCGGGCACTGGCGTTGATCGGACCGGCCGACGCGCCGGGCGGCGGCGACGTGATGCTCGTCGCGGAGGACGGGACCCAGGGTCCGGCGCCGCTCGACCTGGCCGGCCTGGCGATGCGCGTCGAGGCGCGGTCGGCCGTGCTCGATGGCGAGGTCGTCGTCGTCGACGCCGACGGCCGGCTGGATCGCGACGAGCTCGCGCGTCGGCTGTCGGGAGCAACGGGGCGGCCGCTGTCTTTCCTCGCCTTCGACCTGCTCCACCTCGATGGGCGGTCGCTCCTCGGCCTTCCGCTCGACCGCCGGCGGCAGCTCCTGCGGCAGGTCCTCCGACCCGGCGACGAGGTCGTCGCGGTCCCTTCGATCGTCACCGAGGGGCGGGCGTTGTTCGAAGCGGTGACCGGTCAGGGCCTGTACGGGATCCGAGCTCGGCAGCATGCGAGCCCGTACCTGCCGGGCGTGCGCAGCCGGCTCTGGCGCACCGTCGCGGTCGCAGGCGCTGCCGGCGTCGTCCCTACGGGCCTTCCCGGAGGAAACGGCGCCGAAGGTTCAGGTGAGACGGATGACGCCCTGGAGCCGGCGACCGGCCACTCGGAGCCAGTCCTGGCGCTGATCCGCCGCCTGCCCCTCGAGTTCGAAGACGAGGATCGCGACGTCAGCTGAGACGCCGTGTGCCAGATGCGTCAGGCGGGCGGGCGGATGATCGCGCCGACGATGGCGCGGGCGCCCGGACGCTGGCCGTAGAGCAGGACCCCGGCCGAGTACACGCGGACCGCGATCACCGCGACGATCGGGATCGATGCGATGAGCAGCCCGAACGTCAGGACGAGCTCCCACGGCTCGACGCGCCCCACCGTCAGTCGCGTGAGCATGACGAATGGGCTCCAGAACGGGACGTACGAGGAGATCCGGATGAAGGTGCTGATCCCGCCCGACAGCGCCATGACCGCCTGCAGATAGCCGCCGATGGCGATGATGGACAACGGCAGCGCCAGCACCTGCAGGTCCTCGGCGCGGCTGACGAGGGAGCCCGCCGCGGCGTAGATCAAGGCGTACAGGATGAAACCGAGGATCCAGAACGCACCGTAGGCCGTGAGCAGGCCGGGGGTGAGGGCGCCCAGCGATACGTCGAGGCCGCTCGACGATCCGAGCACGACGGTCGCGATCCGGTCCTGGAGGAACAGGGTCGTAAGTGCCGGGACCAGGATCGCAACGTACTGCACGAGCCCGGCCAGCCCGATGCCGGCAACCTTGCCGATGACGAGCTCTTCCGGCGCCGCGGCGCTGATGAGGAGCTCCATCACGCGGCTCGACTTCTCGGCCACAACCCCGGCCGCGACCCACATGCCGTAGATCACCAGCGTGATGAAGATCAGGACCACGAAGACCACGCCGACGATGCGCCGACCGGCGTACTCGCTCGCCCCGACGGGTTTGCCGCCGCCGGCGCCTGCGCCGACCTGCGACGACTCGAAGCCGGGCGGCACGAACGGTGTCGAGACGCCCTGGTTGTTGCCCTCGATCCAGTCGAAGATGCCGACGGCGAGGACGCCGACCTGGATCAGCTGGACCCGGTCGGTCCCGATGCGTTCACCGGTCAGGAACTGGAACGCGATCTGGCCGTTCGCCTGGCGTGTCGCCAGGAGCGCACCGTCATAGACGCCGTCGGCCACCTCGTTGCCGATGGCGTCGGAGGGTGGCACCGCGACGAAGGTGTACGGCGGCGGCGTGCCCGGGACCGGCGCGGGGTTGAGGATTGCGCCGATGATCCGGATCGAGTTATCGGTGACGTGTGCGTCGCTGCTGGCGACGGCGATGGTCGTGGTCGTGCCACGGTCGACCATCTTGACCAGGATCGGCGTGAGCGAGACGACGACCGCCAGCACGGCGAGCAGGCCCGTCGAGACGAAGAACAGACGGCCCCGAACCCGCTCGCGGAACTCGCGCCGGGCGACCAGCCACGAGTTGGCGACGACCGCGCGCTTGGGCCTCTTCGCCGAGGCCGTCGCGGGAGGCGGCAGCGGCCCGCTCACGCGGCGGCCTCGCCATCGGGTGCGGGGCGGCCGGAGCCCTGGCGCTCGAGACCTGGCGACGGTCCGGCCGACGGCGTGCCGGCGCTCGCCATCGACTCCGTCTCGACGTCGGCCGGGTGGCCGACGTGCTCGATGAACACCTGCTCGAGCGACGGGTCGGCGACCTCGAAGTGGGTGACCCGCGCACCCGCGGCGAGCGCCGCCGCGAGGATGGCCTCGGGCTCAACGGTCGGTTCGATCTCGATCTCGGCGCGCTCGATGCCCGGTCGCAGCAGCCGTGCGCCGGGCACGGCGGCCAGCCACTCGAGTCGATGGTCGCCGCGCACCGAGAGCAGGACCATGCGCCGCCCGGTCGACCGTTTGACGTCTCGCAGTGTGCCGGCCACGACGGTCCGGCCATGGTCGACGATCGCGACCGACTCGCACATCGCCTCGACCGCCTCCATCTGGTGGGTCGAGAGCACCACGGTCTTGCCCCGATCGCGGAGCTCGAGGATCGCCTCGCGCAGCAGGACGATGTTCACCGGGTCGAGGCCGGTGAATGGCTCGTCCATGAGCAGGACCTCGGGGTCGTGCATGACTGCGGCCAGGAACTGGACCTTCTGCTGGTTGCCCTTCGACAGCTCCTCCGCGCGCCGGACCGCGAACTCGGGAACCCGGAATCGGGCCAGCCAGGAGCGCGCCTCGCGCTTCGCGACGTCTGCCGGCACGCCCTGCAGCCCGGCGAAGAAGACCAGCTGGTCGAGCACGGTCATCTTCGGGTAGAGGCCGCGCTCCTCGGGCAGGTAGCCCCACGTCTGGCGCGGTAGCTCGCGGTGGTCGCGGCCGCGCCAGCGGATGCTGCCGCCGTCGGCTCGGAGCACGCCGAGGGCGATGCGCATCGTGGTGGTCTTGCCGGCGCCGTTGGATCCGAGGAAGCCGAAGACGTGCGCTTCGGGGACCTCGAGTGACAGCCCGGCAAGAGCGGTGACCGGCCCGAAACGCTTGACGAGCCCGTCGACGGCAAGGGACATGGTGCGCGCGAGCATAGCCCGCGACCCCGTACGGGTCCGTTAGCCGATGGTCCTATCGCGCGGTCCTCGACTCGGTTTCAGCGCAGAATCGGAGCCATGACAGCCGACGTCGACGCCAGCTCGACGACCCCGACCCGGATCCACGCGGACCGCGCGGCCGGCACGCTGGAGCTGGAGTGGCAGGACGGCCACCTGACGACCTACATCGCGCACGACTTGCGCTGGCTCTGCCCGTGCGCGTTCTGCCGCGGTGAGGCCGGGCTGCCGGGCTGGCTGGACACCTCGCCGACGCTCACGTCCGAGCAGACGCGCCTCGTCGACGTCCATCTCGTCGGTTCGTACGCCATCGCCCCGACGTGGGGTGACGGCCATCACACCGGCTACTACCCATTCCGGTTGCTGCGCGACCGCTGCTCGTGCCCCGAGTGCACGATCCGGCGCGCCGGGCGACCAACTGGTTCGCGCAATGCCATGGAGGGCTCACCGTGATCGTCGCCACCGCACCGTTCATCGCCGGCCACCGCACCGTTGAGACGAAGGGCCAGACATTCGGGCTCGTCGTTCGCAGCCGTGGTTTCTCGGGCAACCTGATCGCCGGCCTGCGCTCCCTCGCCGGGGGCGAGATCCACGAGTACACCCAGCTCCTCGAGGACACGCGGCGACAGGCGCTCGACCGTCTCGTCCAGAACGCCACGCTCATGGGCGCCAACGCGATCATCTCGATGCGCTTCGACAGCAGCGAGATGGCCAGCTACATGACCGAGATCGTGGCCTACGGTACGGCGGTCGTCGTCGAGCCGGACGCGTCGGCGAAGCCGGCGACGGAGTAGCTGGCCGCGTGGGCAGCTTCGTTCGCGGCGGCCTGGTCGTCGTCGGCATCGCGCTGATGCTCGCCGGCCTGCTGGTCATCATGGCCGTTCCCGCCCTCGGCACGATCGGCGGGCTGGAGCTCGTCGCCATGGGTGCGTTCCTCGTGCTCGTCGTCGTCTTCGAGCGGCAGCGCTACCGCTCGGCGACCGCGGAGCAGGCGAACATGGCGCCCGGGCCGGGCGGTGGCGAGCCGCTCGGAGGACCGATCGAACCGCGCTTCCGCCCGACCGGCGAGGTGTTCATCGACCCCACCACGGGTCATCGCATGCGCGTCGTCGTCGACCCGGCGAGCGGCGAGCGCCGCTACATCGCCGAGGCCTGACACGGCGAACGAACCGCGGAGCGAGCCGGTCGACACGTCGACCGCTGGCCCGGCCGCCGAGCCGGTCGAGGTCGAGGTCAAGTTCGGCGTCGCGCGGCCGGACCTGATCGTCGAGCTCATCGAGCATCCGGATCCGTCTCGCCTGGCCGGGTTCGAGCCCGCAGGGGAGCCGCACGTCGACGTCATCGTTGACCGCTATCTGGACACCGGTGTGGCCGATGGCCGCCTGTACCTGTCCGGGATGCGCGCTCGGCTCCGGGAAGCGCCCGACGGCGTGACGCTGACGGTCAAGCGGCGCGGGACGCTGGCCGGCGCGATCACGACCCGCGCCGAGCTCGAGGGCCCCGCCACGACGGCGCTGGAGCCCGCGGCCTGGCCGGCATCGGCGGCGCGGGATCTGCTGGTCGCGGCGACCGCCGGCGACAGCCTCGTGGAGATCGCCGCGCTCCGCCAGCATCGGCTGGTCCGGAACGTCCGGCGGGGGATGACGCTCGTAGAGCTCAGCCTCGATGAGATGGATGCCCTCGAACAGGGCCGGCCGGTCGACCATCGAGTCGAGCTCGAAGCCGAGCTGAAGCGCGGCCCAGCCGCCCCCCTGGACGACCTCGCCGCCGCGCTCGCGACCATCGACGGCGTCGGCCCGCCGGTCGGCTCGAAACTCGACTTCGCGCTTGACGGAGCCCGCTCGGCCGCGACCTGAGCTCGCGCGCGCGCCGGGAGCGTTGACGAACACCTCCTGTTAACACGAAGACGATCCTCCGTTCACGGCCGTCGACCACGCTCGACGCGGCTGCATCAGTGACATCGGGCCGCCATGCGGGCGTGCCGTGGCGTACGGAGGACCATCGAGTGACCAATCGAGCTTCCCGGCTGGCGAGCCTCGCCTTCGGGGCGATCGTCGTCATCGCGGGCTGCACGAGCCCGGGCGCCACGACCGGACCGACCACAGGCGGGCAGGCGTCCGGGCCGCCCGCCTCGGGCGGCATGTCCCAGCCCCAGGTGCCGAGCGGCAACGTCACGTTGAGCGGCGCCGGCGCCACGTTCCCCGCCCTGCTGTACCAGGTCTGGATCGAGAAGTTCGGCGAGGCGCACTCGAACGTGACGGTCGACTACCAGGCCATCGGCTCCGGCGGCGGCATCAAGGCGATCACCCAGCAGACCGTCGACTTTGGCGCCTCTGACGCGGCGATGAAGGACGAGGAGATCGCCGCCCTGCCTGCGGGCACCAAGATCCTCCACGTTCCCACGGCGCTCGGCGCCGTCGTGGTGATCTTCAACCTCGCCGGTGCCGACGGCAGCGCGATCAAGAAGCTCAACCTCGACGGCGACACGATCGCGGGCGTGTTCCTCGGCAAGATCACTACCTGGAACGATCCGGCCATCGCGGCGCTCAACGCCGACGTTGCCAGCAACCTCCCGGCGACCCCGATCAAGGTCATCCACCGCTCGGCCGGCTCGGGCACGACCAATGCGTTCACCACCTATCTCGCGACCGTGAGCTCGGAGTGGAAGGACTCCGTGGGCGCGGGCAAGGAGGTCAACTGGCCGACCGGGGACGGCGCGCCAGGCAACGACGGCGTGTCCGGCGGGGTCAAGACCGCCGACGGCCGGATCGGCTATGTCGAGCTGCAGTACGCGGTCGTCTCGGGTCTCTCGAGCGCCGCGGTGAAGAACGCGAACGGCAAGTTCGTCGCCGGCTCGTCGGCCGGCGTAACCGCCGCTGCCGAGGGCGCCGTCGACGCCTTTCCGGATGACTTCCGGGCGGCGCCGATCATCAACGGCCCGGGCGACGACACCTACCCGATCGCTGCGTACACGTACCTGCTCCTCTACCAGGACCAGACCGACGCCACGAAGGGCCAGGCGCTCACGGCCTTCCTGCACTGGGCGCTGACCGACGGGCAGAGCGAGGAGAAGGCCATCGGCTACGCGCCGCTGCCGGCTCCGATCCAGCAGAAAGCCCTCGAGGAGCTCCACCGGATCACGACCGGTGGGTCACCGATCTGGCCGATGTAGCCAGCTCCATCGCCCGATGACCTCTGCGACCGTCACCGCCGCCGCCCGGTTCGGCCGGGCGGCGTCGCGCGTCCCGGACGTCGTCTTCCGCTCCGGGAGCGGCGTACTCGCGTGGGTCGCGGTCGGCATCCTCGGGTTGCTCGCGGCGCTGCTCGTCGCGAACTCGGGGCAGGCCCTCGCCAAGTTCGGGATCTCGTTCCTGACCGGCACGACCTGGGACCCGATCGCCGGGATCTACGGCGCACTGCCGTTCATCATCGGCACGATCGCCTCGTCCTTCATCGCGATCGTCCTGGCGACGCCGATCGGCCTGCTGACCGCGATCTTCCTGGCCGAGCTCGCCCCGCGGCGCGTCGCCATCCCGCTCACGTTCACCATCGAGCTGCTCGCCGCGATCCCATCGGTCGTGTTCGGGCTGTGGGGCGTGTTCGTCCTCGGCCCGTTCCTGTCCAGGACAGTCGAGGCGTGGGTCGTCGACACCCTCGGCTGGATCCCGATCTTCGCCGGGCCGCCGTTCGGGGTCGGCCTGTTCACCGCCGGCGTGATCCTCACCCTGATGATCCTGCCCACCATCGTCGCGATCTCACGCGACGTCATCACCGCGGTGCCCGACTCGCAGCGCGAGGCGATGCTCGCGCTCGGCGCAACGCGCTGGGAGATGATCACGAATGCCGTCCTGCCGTACGCCCGCTCGGGGATCATCGGCGCGGTCATCCTCGGGCTCGGGCGGGCGCTCGGCGAGACGATGGCCGTGACGATGGTCATCGGCAACCGGCCGCAGATCCCGCAGAGCATCTTCGACAGCTCGCAGACCATCGCCTCGCAGATCGCGACGACGTTCAACGAGGCCTCGATCGGGCTGCAGACGTCGGCGCTGATCAGCCTCGGGCTGGTCCTGCTCGTGATCACGATGACCCTCAACGTGATCGCCCGACTCCTGGTCTGGCGCGTGGCCGGGCCGCAGGGAACGAGCTGATGACCGGCGCGGTGATCGCCCAGCCGTCGATGGCGGCGCGCCTGACCGGCGCTCGGGTCGGGCGGCGCCGGACGGTCGTCGACCGCTCCATGCGCACGATCGCCATGGGCGCGGCATTCCTGTGCGCGCTGCCGCTTGCGGCGGTGCTGTTCTTCGTGGCCGCGAACGGCCTCTCCGCGCTCAGCCTCGACCTGATCACCAAGCCGCCGCGCGCCCTCGGCATCGGCGGTGGCGCGGCGAACGCGGTCGTGGGGACGCTGCAGATGGTCCCGCTGGCGGCCCTCATCGCCGTTCCCGTGGGCGTGCTCGGGGCGGTCTACATCGCCGAGTTCGCGAACAGCCGGTCGGCCCGGGTCATCCGGTTCTGTGCGGATGTCCTGGTCGGCATGCCCTCGATCCTCATCGGCGTCTTCGTGTTCACGTTCCTGGTGCTGCCGTTCAAGCAGTTCAACGGGTTCGCGGGCAGCGTGGCGCTGGCCGTGATCATGATCCCGGTCGTGATGCGCACGACCGAGGAGTCGCTGCATCTGGTCCCGAACTCGCTGCGAGAGGCGTCGCTTGCCCTGGGCGTGCCGGCCTGGCGCACTGTCCTCTCGGTCGTGCTCCGGACCGGCCTCCCTGGCATCCTCACCGGCTCGATGCTGGCGATCGCGCGGGCCATGGGCGAGACCGCGCCGCTGCTGTTCACGGCGCTCGGGAGCCGGGTGGTCAACGTCGGCGACTTCGGGCGGCCGATGGACTCGCTGCCGCTGTTCATCTACGTCAACGCACGGCAACCGGTCGACGCGCTCAACCAGCAGGCCTGGGGCGCTGCCTTCCTGCTGTTGCTCATCGTGCTCATCATCAACGTCGCGGTCCGGGCTCGGTCCTGGGGCCGCCGGATCGGCTAGGGTGGAGGAAATGAACGTGGAGACCGCGGTGCGGCGCCCCGACGAGGCGATCGAGGCCCCGCCGGAGCGCGCTACGCCGCTCGCGCCACCGGACCGGCGGCCTGCCGCGTCGCCGCTCGACATCGTCAGCGGCGAGATCGTCGTCGAGGACCTGAACGTCTACTACGGCGAATTCCGCGCGGTGCGTGACGTCAGCCTCACGATCCCGCCTCGTGCCGTCACGGCAATCATCGGGCCGTCCGGCTGCGGCAAGTCGACGTTCCTGCGGACGTTGAACCGGATGCACGAGCTGACACCGGGCGCTCGGGTCGAGGGAGTGGTCACCCTCGACGGCATCGACATCTACCGCCCGGACGTCGATCCGGTGCAGCTGCGACGGGTCGTCGGCATGGTCTTCCAGCGGCCGAACCCATTCCCGACGATGTCGATCTACGACAACGTCACGGCGGGCCTCCGGCTCACCGGTCGGCACAAGCGCTCCGAGCTCGACGAGGTCGTCGAGCGGTCGCTCCGCCGGTCGGCGCTATGGGACGAGGTCAAGGACAAGCTCAGGCAGCCGGGGACCTCGCTCTCGGGCGGGCAGCAGCAGCGCCTGTGCATCGCCCGGGCGCTGTCAGTCGATCCCGAGGTCATCCTGATGGACGAGCCGGCCTCCGCCCTGGACCCGAGCGCGACCCTGCGGGTCGAGGAGCTGATCGCCGAGCTGCGCCGGCAGTACACGATCGTCATCGTGACCCACAACATGCAGCAGGCCTCGCGGGTGAGCGATCGCACAGCGTTCTTCACGATGGGCGAGGAGCGCGCCGGCTACTTGGTCGAAGCCGACGACACGGTGAGGATCTTCACGAACCCCGCGGAGCAGCTCACCGAGGACTACATCTCGGGGAGGTTCGGCTGATGGATGCCGAGACCGCGGCGCGGGTGTCCATCCTCCGCCCGGAGCAGGCCGGCTCGCGAGCGACGCTCGACCGCGAGGAGCGGGTCGTCAAGGACGGCATCCTGCGCATGGGCTCGCTCGTCGAGGCGCAGATCCGGGAGGCGGTGCGATCCGTCGCGGAGCGCGACCTCGAGACGGCCGACGCGGTGGTCGCTGCAGATGCCCGGATCAACGAGGCCCAGCGCGAGATCGCCGACACGATCGTCTCGACCATCGCGACGCAATCGCCGGTCGCACGCGACCTGCGGTTCCTGATCGGCCTGGATCACGTCGCCTTCGAGCTCGAGCGAATCGGCGATCATGCGTCGTCGATCGCCAAGCAGGCGCGCCGGCTCGTCGAGGAATCGCCGCTGCCCCAGACGGCCGTGCTCGTCCAGATGGGCCGCCTCGCCGCCGACCAGGTCCGCGGCATCGTGAGCGCCCTGATCGACATCGACGACAGGATCGCGCGCGAGGTCGCCGGTCGCGACGACGAGATCGACCACCTGTACCGTACGACCTTCGCCGACATCATCGACCTGATGCGGACCGATCCCCAGACGGTCGAGCGCGGGACGCGCCTGATCCTGGCGGCACACTGGGTCGAGCGAATCGGCGACCGCGTGACCAACATTGCCGAGGACGTGGTCTACCTCGCGACCGGCCGGATCGAGGATCTGAACCCATGAGCGTCCAGGGCGTCGATGTACCCACCGACGGCACCGGCGACCCCGCGGCCCCGATCCGGGTGATCTTCGTCTGCACCGGCAACTCGGCGCGGAGCCAGATGGCCGAGGCGCTGCTCCGGCGCGACGGCGGCCCGGCGTTCGAGGTCGTCAGCGCCGGGGTCAGCCCGCGCGGTGTCCATCCGATGACCATCCGATCGCTCGACAAGGTCGGCATCGACATCACGGGCGCCCGCTCGAAGTCCGTGGCTGAGTTCCTGGGCCAGCGGTTCGACTACGTGATCACCGTATGCGACCGGGCTCGGGCCAGCTGCCCGGTCTTCCCGGGCGGGAGCGTGACCCTGCACTGGGGCGTCGACGACCCGGCGGAGGCAACCGGCACGGATGAGGAGCGCCAGCAGGCCTTCGACCGGGCGCTCAAGGATCTCGCCGGACGAATCCACACGTTCCTGCCCCTCGTCGTGAACCGCCGATCATGACCGAGCAGGGCGATCGCCCCGCCCCGCGCCGGACGTCACGGACGTCACGAGCGCGCGCCGACGCCGCCGCGAAGCCGCCGGCGAAGGCCGCGAAAGCGTCCGGGGATCCAACTGCATCCGCGCACTCCGTCGAGTCGCCCGAGCCGCTTCAGCTGTATCTCCTCCGGCACGCCGACGCCGGCGATCCGATGGCCTGGCCCGGGGATGACGCGGACCGCCCGCTGTCGGCGAAGGGCAAGCGGCAGGCGCGTCGCCTCGGCAGCATGCTCGCGGGCATCGGCTGGCGACCCGACATCATCCTCACCTCGCCCAAGCTCCGTGCGTCGCAGACGGCAGGGATCGTCGGCGAGGCCGTCGACGTGAAGCCGGACGACGAGAGCCGCCTCGTGGCAGCCCTCGAGGTCGGCGACCTCGAGGGCATCCTCGCCGCCCACCCGGACGCCCGGCGCGTCCTGCTGGTCGGGCACGACCCGGACTTCAGCGCGATCGCCTCGACGCTGACCGGCGCCGCGATCGAGCTGCGCAAGGGCGCCATCGCCCGGATCGACCTGCCCGATGCCGGTGCCACACCCGGCGAGGGCGCGCTGCGCTGGTTGATCCCGCCGGGAGCCGTGCCGGACTGACCGGCCGGCTTGGTCAGGCCGTCGCCGGCCGACCCACCGCTCGTCCTGACTTCGACGCTGCTCCGGTGCTGAGCAATGCCGCGACGGGGATGATCCCGCCGGGGACCAGCGTCTGGGCGATCCCGCCGAGTCGCTCGATGAGGTTGGGCGCGACACGGTAGAAGACCCAGCTCGCGCGCCGCTCGGACACGACGGCACCCGCATCGCGCAGCACCTTCAGGTGATGCGAGATCGTCGGCTGGGTGACGCCGCAGCAATCGGTGAAGTCGCAGGCGCACACCTCCGCGGACCCAGCGAGCTGGCGCAGGATCTCCAGTCGGGTCGGGTCGGCGAGCGCGGCGAGCAGGAGAACGTCAGGGTCCGTCGACTTGGCCATGGCGTGCATCATATCGACACATTTCGATATTGACAAGAATCGATATCGCTGCGAGTCTTGGCGACGCCGCATAGAGGAGAGCAGCCATGGTCGACCAGACACTCGAGCTCAACGAGATCCAGCAGCAGGTCCGCGACCGGTACGCCGAAGCGGTGCTGGCTGCCACCCGCGCGGAGGGATGCTGCGCCGATGGCTGTGCCTGCGGCGACGGTTGCTGCTCGGACGCGTCGGGTACGTACGGGCTCGAGCTGTACGACGCGGCCGAGCGGGAGGGCATCCCGGACGCGGCACTGCTTGCATCGCTGGGCTGTGGCAATCCCGTCGCCGTCGCCGAGCTGCGCGAGGGCGAGACGGTGCTCGACCTCGGGTCGGGCGGGGGCATCGATGTCCTGCTCTCTGCGCGCCGGGTCGGACCGACCGGCCATGCGATCGGCATCGACATGACCGACGAGATGCTGGCCCTGGCGCGGCGCAACGCCACGGAGGCCGGCGCATCGAACGTGGAGTTTCGGAAGGGCACCATCGAGCGGCTCCCGGTCGATGACGCAAGCGTCGACGTCGTCATCAGCAACTGCGTCATCAACCTCGCGTCGAACAAAGCGTCCGTCTTCGCCGAGATGGCGCGCGTCCTCAAGCCGGGCGGCCGTGTCGGCGTCAGCGACGTCGTTGCCGACGACCTCCTGACCCCCCAGCAGCGGGCGGAGCGCGGCTCCTACGTCGGCTGCATCGCCGGGGCCCTGTCATTCCGGGAATTCCGGGCAGGGCTCAACGCCGTGGGCATGACGGATGTCGAGGTCGTGCCGACGCATCAGCTCGTCCCGGGCATGCATTCGGCAATCGTCCGCGCGACCAAGCCAGCGTGACGATCCCGGAAGGAGGTGAGCTCGATGTCGGCCTGTGACTGCCCGTGCGGTCCCAGCTGTCCGTGCGGCTGCTGATTCGAACCGATCATCAAGGGAGGCCCGCGCCGCGCGCGGGCCTCAACCGTCGAGGGCGGCGCCCTCGGCGCAGATCGCGATCGCACCCAATGCCTCGACTCGCCGGTACGCCTCGGAGTCGGTGATCGTCCAGGCGGCGATGTCGAGACCCGCATCGCGCGCTCGCTCGACCCGCCGCGGACCGATCGCGCGCCACCAGACCGAGATCGCGGAGCAGCCCAGCGAGGTGGCAAGGTCGAGCGTCGTTGGCGAGAGGTCGCGGGCGTTCAGCCAGCGCGGCCAGGTCGGGCGCTCGGCCGCGAGCCACTCGAGCACCGTCCGCTCGAAGGACGAGACCGCGGCGGCGCGCAGGACCGGCCGTCCGTCGCCGCCGGTTCCGCCGCGCTCGAGCTCCAGCACGTCGATAACGGCAGGGACCAGCTCCTTCAACTCGACGTCGATGAACGGGTCGCAGCCGACCGTGCGGAGCACGTGGCCGAGGGATGCGATGCCGAGGCCTGCGCACTCGTCCGCCGTGAGGGCCGAGGGCACGGCATTGACCTTCTGGACGCGTCGGAGCGAGCCGTCATGGAGCAGGATCGGGACGCCGTCCGAGGAGGCCCGGACGTCGAGCTCGAGCCCGTCGCAGGCGGGCACCCGGAGGGCGGCTTCCATCGCCGCCAGCGAGTTCTCGGGGGCAGCTCGCCAGTCGCCGCGATGGGCGAGGCGCAGGGTCTCAGCCACCGATGCGGATGCGCGCGCTCAGCCCGAGGTGGTCAGACGGGTAGAGTGTCGCGTCGTCGACCGCGGGCCGGTCGAACGCCAGGCGACAGGCCCCGACCGTGATCGGGCCACGGACCCAGATGTAGTCGAGACAGCCAGGCTCGCCGTCGTCGTCGATGCCCGGCGCCTTGATGCCCGACGGCCACGTCACCGCCGGTTCGGCCCCGTTCGCTTCGCCATGGGCGGATCGGAAGCCGGCGTCGAGCATCACCCGGTACGTCGGTTCGGTCGGCTCCGCGTTGAAATCGCCGACGACCACGAGCGGTCCAGCGATGGCGGCAAGCCAGCGCGTGACGGCCTGGGCCTGTGCCTCGCGGACGGCCTCGCCGGTCATCAGGTGGTGCAGGTGGGTGACGACGAAGTCGAGCGTCGCGCCGGACGGCAGCGACACGGGGACTCGGAGCGCGGAGCGGTTGTGATCGAGCTCCAACCGCTGTCCGTCGGCGAGCGCCAGCGGCGCCCTGCCCAGGACCGCGTTGCCGTACTCGGGCCTGCCGGCCCAGCCGCGGCGCGATTCGTAGCGGCCCTCGCCCGCAGCTCCCAGCAGCCGGTCCTGCTGGACGGCGAAGACGCACTCCTGGAGACCGATGAGGTCGGGCTGGAGTGCGGCCATGTCGGCCAGGAGGAGCGAGATCCGCTCCGGCCAGCGATCGGCGATGTTGCGCAGGTTCAGCGTCGCGACCAGCAGCTCGTCGGGCCGGCCGCGGCTCGGGCTCGGGTCAGCCACCGGCGACTCGCGCGGGCACGGGGCTCCGCTCGGAGACGTGGCGGTCGGCCGGCGCGTCGGAGACCGGGATGGTGAACGTGAACGTCGCTCCCCTCCCCTCCTCGGATTCGACGCGAATCACGCCGCCGTGGCCCTCCACGATGTGCCTGGCGATGGCCAGACCGAGGCCGGTCCCGCCGCCGCCGCTTCGCGTCCGATCCCCCTTGTAGAAGCGCTCGAAGATCCGCGGCTGATCCACCGCGGCCACCCCCGGCCCGTCGTCCGACACCCAGCCCACGAGCATCGTCGCCGCGGCCGAGCGAGGCCGGGACGCGATCCGCGACCCGTCCGGGTCGCGCCCCACGCCGACCCGCACCTCCGTGCCGGACGGGCTGAACTTGACCGCGTTGTGCACGAGGTTTGCGAACACCTGCGCCAGCCTCGCCGCCTCGCCGCGGACCGGCGGCAGGCCCGGCTCGACCAGCACCCGGAGCGTCACGCCCTGCCGCTCGGCGAACGGCCGCAGGCGTTCGGCGGACTCCGCGGCGATCCGGCCCAGGTCGACGTCGTCGAGGTGCAGCTGGCGGCCGCCGCTCTCGATCCGGGCGAGGTCGAGCAGCTCGGCGACCATCTGGGCGATGTTGCCGGTCTCCACCTCGAGCTTGCCGATCCGCTCGCGCATCCTTTCCGGGACCGGCGTGCCGGCCTCGGCCGCGCCCTCGGCGTCGCGCGTCAGCGACTCGACCAGCAGCCCGACGGTCGTGATCGGCGTGCGCAGCTCGTGCGACAGGTTGTCGATGAACTCCGCCCGGATCCGCTGCAGTCGGCGGAGCTCGGCGACGTCCTCGAGCACCAGCCACACGCCGAGGATGGGCGAGCGACGGGCGCGGACGACGAGCGTGCTGCCTGTCCCGTCGGGCTCGCGATCCGCGAGCATGACCTCATCGCTCGCCCAGCCGGCCTCGCGAGCCCCCCGGGCGATGGCCTCGACGCGATGGTCGCCGAGCGCCGCGATCGCCGTCCGCCCGAGCATCGAGCCCGGCTCGCGCCGGAGGAATACGTGCGCGGCGGTGTTGGCGATCTCGACCCGCAGATCGTCGCTGAGGCGGACGATGCCGACGCCGACGAGATCGGCCAGGTAGGCCAGGTCGCGCAGCCGCTGCTCCAGCCCGAACTCGGCCGCCTCGGCGCGACGGCGGAGCCTGCGCAGCCGATCGACCAGGACCTCGCTCGACCCGCCGGCGGTGACGGCGTTGCCCTCGCCGGGTACGGCGCCCTCGGCCTCGCGCAACGACTCGTCGATCTCCTCGAGGGTCCGGCCGCGCGACCAGGCGAATCCGAGCGCGACGGCGACGGCAACGGCCTGCAGCGCGACGAAGACGATGACGACGTTGTCCACCGGCGCGAGCATTGCACACCCGATGCGCCGCGGGCGACGCTACCCTTGGTCCCGATGCGACTGCGCCTCATCCCCCGCGAGGAGCGCTTCTTCGACATGTTCGCGGAGGACGCCGCGAACGTCCTCGGGGCGGCCCGGCTGTTCGAGGCGATGCTGCGCTCCTACGACGCTCCTGAGCAGCGCGCCCTCGAGATTCGCGACGCCGAGCATCGCGGCGACGAGATCAGCCACGAGATCGGGCGGCGTCTCGAGTCGACCTTCGTCACGCCCTTCGACCGAGAGGACATCCACGGCCTGATCAGCGCGCTGGACGACGTGCTCGACTTCATCGAGGAATGCGCGGACACGTTCATCCTGTATCGGATCGAGGCGCCCACGGCGGTTGCCGTCCAGCAGGCATCGATCATCGTCAAGCAGTGCGAGCAGCTCCAGGAGGCGCTCGCGAACCTGCGCGGCTTCAAGGGCCTCGAGCGCTACTGGATCGAGGTCCACCGGCTCGAGAACGAGGGCGACCAGCTGGCGCGCAAGGCCATTGCCGACCTTTTCGCGGGCGGCGGCCATCCGATCGAGCTGATCAAGTGGAAAGACGTGTACGCCCTGCTCGAGGAGACCATCGACAAGTGCGAGGACGTCGCCAACATCATCGAGCGGATCACGATCAAGCACGCCTGAGCGGCTCGGCCGCGATCTGACACCCACCTGCCAGCCGGTTCGCGAGGCGGGGCGCGCCGGAGCAACCCCATCGGGCGTCTCCTCGAACTCTCCAGTAGTCCGAGGTGCACGTCGTGAACAACGTGGAGATGATCGTCGTCGCGATCCTGGTGGTCGTGGCGATCGCGGGCCTCGCGATCTGGGCGATGCAACGGCGTCGGTCCCAGGAGCTTCGGCAACGATTCGGGCCCGAGTACGAGCGGACGGTCGAGTCCGCCCAGGACAGACGACAGGCCGAGGCCGACCTCCGCGCGCGCCAGGAGCGGGTCGATGCGCTCGAGATCCGGCCGCTGGACGCCGCCGCGCGTGACCGGTTCGGCGAACGCTGGCGTGAGGTCCAGGCGATGTTCGTCGACGACCCGGGCAGCGCCGTCGACCAGGCGGACACGCTGATCGGCGAGGTCATGCGTGCGCGTGGCTATCCGGTCGGCGATTTCGAGCAGCGCGCGGCCGACATCTCGGTCAACCACCCGCAGGTGGTCGACCACTACCGCACGGCGCACGCCATCGCGATCCGCCGACGCTCGGGCGATGGCGCGACCGAGCAGCTGCGCCAGGCCTTCGTGCACTACCGCGCGCTGTTCGCCGACCTCCTGGAGACACCCGAGCCGGAGGCCGAGCGTGAAGCCGCCACCACGCGGCGACCGGTCGACGCTGCGGATGAGGCGCGCGAGCCGGTCGCGACAAGCACCCGCCGGCGGACGCGACAGGACTCGACGCCGTCAACACCCCCCGTCGAGACCGAGCAGCCGGCCGAGCCGGGGAGGAGGACGTGATGCCGGAGCAGCGAACCGCCGCATCTGAAGTCGAGCAGTCGACGAGCGAGCAGCCGTCGCAGCAGTCCGCGGAGCCCGACGCGAAGACGTCGTTTGCGTCGAAGGCGCCGCCGGAGACGAAGGGGCCGTCGAGCACGCGCGAGCTCCGCGACGCGCAGCGCCGCCCGCCGATCCGGGCCGAGGGCGCGCCCGCGATGAAGGAGACGTCGCCGAAGGGCGCGCCGCTCTTCGACGAGAAAGCCGGCCGCGACCTGCGCGAGCGCTGGCTCGTGATCCAGACGGCATTCGTCGACGAGCCCCGTGGGGCCGTCGAGAAGGCCGATTCGCTCGTCGCCGAGGTGCTGCAACGACTCACCGACACGTTCGCGCGAGAGCGCGACGAGCTCGAATCGGGCTGGTCGCGTGCCGGCGATGACAACGGCGCCGAGGTCTCGACCGAGGACCTGCGCCAGGCGATCCGGCGCTATCGCGCGTTCTTCGACCGGCTGCTGTCGATCTGAATCGACCCTGATCCGGCGAATCCGGATCGGTATGATCTCCCCGGTTGTCCACGCAACCGGGGAGGGATGCGGGATGAGCTTCCTCGAACGAGCGAAGCAGGTTGCCGAACAGGCCGCGAAGGTGGGCGCGGAGGTCGGTCGCGAGGCCGCGAAGGTGGGCGCGGAGGTCGGGCAGAAGGCAGCGACGACCATCCGCGACCCGGCGACCAAGGCTCGCGCTCAGTCCGCGGTCAACAAGGCCAAGCGCGGGTTCACGACTGCCCTCGAGCGCATCGACCCGCGGATCCTCGCCGACGTCGTCGTCAAGGCGACCTCGCTCCAGGAGCGGGCGAACGCGAGCCTGAAGGAGCGCGGCTCTCTCTACCGGATCAGCGAGATCGGGATCGGGGCGGCCATCCCGCCGAGCGTGACCTTCACCATCGCCCGCGTCGACGA
>Ga0066709_100000240_pt1 | contig 25806 bp, 23 predicted proteins | sample GraSoiAngelo_158_FD_79665 | JGI IMG/M metagenome (GOLD analysis project Ga0066709, IMG submission 79665) | Grasslands soil microbial communities from the Angelo Coastal Reserve, California, USA - 14_1009_16_30cm | ecosystem: Environmental > Terrestrial > Soil > Grasslands | place: USA...
GCCTCATCGTCGACATGGTCGCCTACGCGGTGCGCCACGTCCCCAAGTGGAACCCGATCAACGTCTGCACCTACCGCCTCCAGGAGGCAGGCGCGACACCTGTGCAGGAGGTCGCGTACGCGCTCGCGACCGCCATCGCGGTGCTCGACGCCGTGCGCGAGTCGGGCCAGGTGGACGCGGATGACTTTCCCGCGGTCGTCGGACGCATCTCGTTCTTCTGCAACGCGGGCATCCGCTTCATCGAAGAGACGTGCAAGATGCGCGCCTTCACCCGCATGTGGGACCGCATCTGCGCGGCGCGCTACGGCGTCACCGACCCCAAGCTGCGCCGCTTCCGCTACGGCGTGCAGGTCAACTCGCTCGGCCTGACCGAGGCGCAGCCCGAGAACAACATCGCACGGATCGTGCTCGAGACGCTCGGCGTCACCCTCAGCCGCGACGCCCGAGCCCGTTCCATCCAGCTGCCGGCTTGGAACGAGGCGCTCGGACTGCCCCGTCCCTGGGACCAGCAGCTCTCGCTGCGCATCCAGCAGGTGCTGGCTCTGGAGACCGACCTACTGGACTACGACGACATCTTCACCGGGTCGCACGTCGTCGAGCGCCGCACCGACGAGCTCGACGATGCCGCGCAGGCCGAGCTCGACGACGTGCTGACGCAGGGTGGGGCGTTCGAGGCCATCGCCGAGATCAAAGGCCGGTTGGTGCGCTCGCAGACGGAACGCACGCGCCGCATCGAATCCGGCGAGCTGCAAGTGGTCGGGGTCAACTGCTTCACCGAGGCGGCGCCGTCACCTCTCGGCGGCGACGAGATCATCCTGAAGGTCGACCCCGCGGTCGAGGCGGACGCGCGCGACGACGTCGACCGGTGGCGCAAGGATCGCGACACCGCCCGGGTCGACGAGGCGCTCGATCGGCTGCGACGCGTCGCCGCGAGCGACGAGAACCTCCTGCCGGCAACCATTGCCCTCGCGCACGCGGGCGGCACGACAGGTGAATGGGGAACGGCGCTGCGCGAGGTGTTCGGCGAGTTCCGCGCCCCGACCGGTGTGGCCGCGGCCGCGGGGGGTGCGCGCGTCGGCGGTCTGGCCGCCCTGGTCGCGCGCAACCAGCAGCTCGCCGGCGGACCGCCCCGGCTGCTCGTCGCCAAGCCCGGTCTCGACGGGCACTCCAACGGAGCCGAGCAGATCGCAGTGGCGGGGCGCGACGCGGGGATGGAGGTCATCTACCAGGGGATCCGCCTGACACCCGAGCAGATCGCAGTGGCCGCACGTGACGAGGACGTCGACGTCGTCGGCATCTCCATCCTGTCGGGCAGCCACCTCGAGCTGATCCCCGAGATCCTGCGCCTCCTGCAGGAGGCCGGCGTCGAGGCGCCGGTGGTGGTCGGGGGCATCATCCCGGCCGACGACCGGCCGAAGCTCGAGAGCCTGGGCGTGGCGGCCGTCTACACGCCGAAGGACTTCGAGCTCACGCGCATCATGACCGACATCAGCGCCCTGGCCGCCGCGAGGCGGACCGCCTAAGCCAGACAAATGATGCGAGCGACCTCTTGATTCGACCGTCGCAGTAGCCGATGGTCAAGGGGATGGATCGTCGCGTCCTCATGGGCATCGTGCCGGGTCTGGCCGGGCTGGCGCTCGGTACGGCCGGTTTCGTCGCGGCGTCACCCGTGCTCGCGCTCCTCGCGGGAGCCTGCGCGCTGATCAGCGCGGCCGCAGCCGTCAGTGCGGTCGGGGCGCTGCGCGGGCGCGACGACGAGGCGACCGAGCTGCGCGAGCGCATCGTCGAGCTCGAAGTGGCCATCGACGCCGGGCGCGAGGCCCTGGAGGTCACGGGCCGCTTTGCCGAGATGATGGCGACGAGAGAGATCGAGGCCACCGAGAACCAGCCCGCACCGGTCGTCGACCGGGAGAGCGGCCTGCTCGACGAGCGCTACTTCGAGGTCACGCTCGACAGCCGGGTCGCGACCGCGCGCCGCCACCTCCAACCGGTGACGCTGCTGTTGGTGACCCTCGAGGGCGAGGAAGAGAACCCCGCGGCCTGGAAGGAGACCCTCAGCTCGTTCTTGCAGCTGTTGCGCGAGACGCTGCGCGAGGCGGACACCGCATGCCGGATCGGCGACGCGAGCTTTGCGATCATCCTCGAGGACACACCCGAGGCGGGCGGGGTGTGGGCGGCCGAGCGGCTGCGCATGGCTCTCGTGCGAAAGGGCGAGACGCTCGTGCGCCTGGCGGCAGGAGTGGCCGCGTACCCCTCGCATGCGCTGGCCTCGCGCGACCTGCTGGCGCGGGCGCAGGGCGCGCTGAACCACGCGCGCGCCGCCGGCTGCAGCCAGGTCGAGATCGCCACCACGGAGTAACCCGCGGCCCCGGTCACTCGGTGCGCAGCACGAGCGCGGGGCGGGTCCGCGCCGCCGCCCACGCGGGGATGGTCGCGATGAGGTTTGCCATCACGATCGTGGCCGGCACGGCCAAGAGGATCGTCAGCGCCGGGGTGCGCACGTCCTCGGCCACGCCCAACTGGCTCGCGAACGCCAGCCAGGTGGCGCGGCCTGCCGCGACGCCGAGCGGCAACCCGACGACGAGCGCGGCGGCGGCCAGCGTGGTCGCCTGCCAGGCGGTGGTGGCGGAGACCTGACGCCCGAGAAAGCCGAGCGTCTTGAGGATGGCGAGGTCGCGCCGCCGTCGCCGGATCGAGCTCACCAGCGTGTTGGCCAGCGCGGCGAGCGCCATCACGGCCAACAGGGCGGCCAGCACGAGCGGTGTCCGCCGAACCCGCGCGTAGTTCTCGAGGTCGCCGGGCCGCTGCGACGTCGCGCTGGTCACGCAGAGGGCGGACGGGCATCCCTGAAAACGGCCGCTGTTGATGATCGGCAGGACGCTTGCGAGGGCTTTCGCCCGCTCGACACCCGGCTTGAACCGGATCAGAGCCGCGCTGTGGACGGCGTTGGGATCGGTCTCGTCCATCGATCCGAGCAGGTGCGCCGACAGCGCCGCGCCCTCGCCGAGCCCGGTCGCGCTGAAGCCGGCGCCACCGAACTTGGGGAAGACGACGCGGCCGACGATGTGCATCGTGCGGTTGGCGTTGTTGGCCTTGACCACCACGGTCTCGCCCACCCGGCGATGAGCTCGACGCAGGGTCTTGGCACCGAGCGCGATCTCGTCCAGGCGGCTCGGTGCCCGACCGTCGAGCAGGGTCGGGAAGACGGGCGCGCCGCCCAGCTGGTCGATGCCCGCGGCCGGGACGTCCTTTCCACCAATGGTGATCGAGCCGAACTGGGCGCCCGCGACCCCGTCGACGGCCGGTTGGGCGAGCAGGTCGTCGCGCACGTCTTTCGGCAACGGGAAGAACCCGACCCCGGCGTTGATGTCCCAGTCCCAGCCGTAGAGGCGGGGCGTGCTCACCAACCGGTTGAGGTTGTCGTTGAACGTGAACGCGCCCGCGACCGCGGCCACGGCGACCGCCGTCCCCAGCAGCGCACTCCGCACGGGCACCGCGGTTCGGCCCCGCCCCGACTCGAGCGCCATCCGCGCCCCCACGACGGCGGGCACGGGGAGCCCGCGCCCCGCGAAGCCGTTGGCGATGCGTGACGCGCGCTCGGCACCGGCGATCTCGGCCGCGCCCAGGACGCCGAAGCGCGACCGGGCCGCGCGACGAGCCGGCCACACCGACCGCGCCAGGAGGAGCACGGCGATGGCGGCGAACCCGATGGCGAGGAAGGCGGCGTTGACCTCGACGCCCGGGTGGGTCTCCGCGACCCGCGCCGGCCCGATCGGCATCAACGGCGATGCCAGGACCGCCACGGCCACCGCGAGGAGCGCGCCCGAGCCGGCGATCAGTCCGACCCGGAGGAGGGCCATGGTCACCAGTTGACGCGGCGTCATTCCCAGCGCCCGAAGCGTGGGGTGCTCCACCGCGTCCAGCGAGAGCTGACGCGAGAGGGCCTGACCGACGACGAGAAGCGAGGCGAGCGCCGTGAGCAGCGCGAAGCCCGCGAGGGCCAGGGCCTGGGGGCGAATGGCGCGCTCGACCTTGGCGACACGACCGCTCTGGTCGTCGACGATGACTTCGTCGGGACGGACGCCCGCGGCACGAACGACGCGATCGGTGGCCGCGCTGAAGGCCGGCACGTCGCGCGCGCCTCGCTCCAGTCGGAACAGCCAGAACGCGTAGCTCTGCCTGAGGTCCGGGTGTGCACGGTAGTAGCCGTTGGTCGGGTAGAAGATCGGCAGCTTGTCGTAGTCCGCAGTCGGCACCACGTCGCTCGGGAAGACGCCGACGCCCACCACCTTCAGCCGGACCGGCACGCCCGGCGGGGGGTTGTCACCGGTCTGGTCGACCGCGGGGCTCCAGGCCCGGCCGCGGAACGTGCCGCCGACGCGCAGGTGAAGTTGCCGCACCATCGCCCGGTTCACCAGCACCTCGTCGGAGCTGGCGGGGTCGGGGCGACGTCCCGCGATCACCTTGGCCCTGTCGATGGTGTCTCCGTAGCTCCGGTCCGCACCCGCGAAGTGGTACGGGGTGTCCAGCCCTCTCGCAAAGTGCCGATGCGATTCGGAGATGTCGGTCCCCTCGGCGAAGATGATCATCGCTCCGACCGGTGCCGCCGCTGCCACCTGCGGCAGCCGCTTCAGCCGGCGGAACAGCGCCAGGGCGTCCGGGGAGACGTCGACGCCGCCGAGGACGACGTCCTCCGCCCGGCTGCTCTGCAGAAAGCGGGGGTACGCGGTGTCCGTGCGACGGGCGCCTGCGGCGGTAGCGAGGACCGTCCCGCCCGCAAGGCCGATCACCACGACGAGCGCCAGCGTCGACCGCCAGCGGGCGCGCAGGTCCGCTCCCAGCCGGGCCCGAACGCTCCTCACCGGTTCATTGTCGAGGGGAGACAGGGACGATGGAAAGGAGGCTGGCGCACGGTTGCGGAGTGGTGTTGGCACCCACGACGCACCTCATCAAGAGCTACGCAGGGCGGGGGTGGATCGCGAAGCAGCGGTCGGCGAGGTCGCCAAACGCGTACGACGGATAGAGCCCACCGAACATCGCCCGGGTGCGGTCGGTCCAGTCGAGCGCCTCCGGCGACGAGATGCGCCGGTGGACCTGCAGGATGCCGTTCTCGAACACGCGGTACTCGGCCCAGCTGCCCGGGAAGTCCTTCACGCTCGCCACCTCGACCCAGGGCACCTCACCGGTGGCCGCGAACCGTCGCACCCGGTTGCGATGGGTGTGGCCCGCGAAGTAGCCGACGAGCGCGGGGCGGCGCACGAACACGTCGACGAGGCGCTCGGAGTCGTCCGGGCTGATGCCGAAGTAGGTCTCGTGCCGGGAGTTCGACTCGGGGCTCCACACGTGGTGGTGCCCGAAGACCAGCACCGGTCGGTCGGTGCGCGCCCCCAGCTCGTCGAGCCACTCGAGCTGCTCGGTGCTCACCTGACCGGTGGTCTGGAGGGGGATGGTCGTGTCGAGCACCGCCAGGCGAACGCCCGGCAGCTCGACCTCGACGGGGGCACGATCGGCGAAGGTCTCGCCGAAGTAGCCGTCGTGGTTGCCACGCACGTGCACCAGCCGCTCTCCGAACGCCGGGCCGTAGCAGTCGAGGAACTGCTGGTACTCGGCGCGGGTGCCAGTCGCGGTGAGATCGCCCTTCGCCACGACGACGTCGGGCGCGCTGGCAGCGATCTCGGCCACCGCGGCGCGGTTCATCATCTCGGGATAGGGCGTCTCGCCCGGCTCGGACCGCAGGATCGGGCCCATCTCGAGCCCTTCGATCACGCCGCACTCCTGCTCGCCGAAGTGCACGTCGTTCACGGTGGCGACCGTGGCGAGACGCGCGCCGCCGGGCCTCGGCAACGTGCGGAACGCGACTCCCTCGACCTCGTGGTCACGATCCGGCTCGAGCCCGTCGCGACGAACCACGCGCGGGCCGTCGTGCAGGACGGCTTCATCGTCGGCAACCGTCGTGAGCTCGATCATTCGACCTCGGTCCTCACCACGGTCGGCGACGGTCGGCGACCAGGTGCCGCCGCCCCCACCAACGCCCCGACCATCGCCACGCCTCGCCACCCGCGTCCGGGTACGGCGGAGACACCGCCGAAGGCGGAGCGGGCCAGACGAGCTCGACCGCGGCGACGATGGCCGCCAGCTCTTGCGGCGACGGCTGCGGGTCAGAGGGGGACGTTGCCATGCTTCCGCTTCGGTAGCTCCTCGCGCTTGGTGCGCAGCATGGCGAGGCCCTTGATGAGCATGGGCCGCGTGATGGCGGGGTCGATCACGTCGTCGATGTAACCGCGCTCGGCCGCCTCGTACGGATTGGCGTGGCGCTCGGTGTACTCCTCGACCAGCTCGGTGCGTCGCGCGACGGGGTCGTCGGCCTCGGCCAGCTCGCGCCGGTAGATGATCTCGACCGCGGGCTGGGGCCCCATCACGGCCAGCTCCGCGGACGGCCAGGCGAACGCCAGATCAGCGCCGATGGACTTCGAGTTCATGACCACGTACGCCCCGCCGTAGGCCTTGCGCGTGATGACCTGGATGCGCGGCACGGTCGACTCGCAGTAGGCGTAGAGCAGCTTCGAGCCGTGGCGAATGATGCCGCCGTACTCCTGGTCGGTGCCGGGCAGGAACCCGGGCACGTCGACGAACGTCACGAGGGGGATGTTGAACGCATCGCAGGTGCGGACGAAGCGTCCGCCCTTCTCGGAGCTGTCGATGTCGAGCACGCCGGCGAGCACCTGGGGCTGGTTGCCCACGATGCCCACCGGATGGCCGTCGAGGCGGGCGAAGCCGCACACCAGGTTCATCCCCCAGCGCGGGTGGTACTCGAAGAACTCACCGTCGTCGACGACCGCGGTGATGACCTTCTTCATGTCGTAGGGCTGGTTGGGGCTGGCGGGGATGACGTCGACGAGCTCGGGCGTCGTGCGCTCGGGGTCGTCGGTCGGCTGCACCCACGGCGGCTCCTCCATGTTGTTGGAGGGCAGGAACGACAGGAGGTAGCGCACGTCGTCGAGGCACGACCTCTCGTCGGGGCTCGTATAGCAGGCCAACCCCGAACGGGTGGCGTGGCTCATGGCGCCGCCGAGCTCCTGCTGCGTGACGTCCTCACCCGTGACCGACTTCACGACATCGGGGCCAGTGATGAACATGTACGACGTCTCCTGCACCATGAACAGGAAGTCGGTGAGCGCGGGGCTGTAGACCGCGCCGCCCGCGCACGGTCCCATGATCACGCTGATCTGCGGGATGACGCCCGACGAGTTCACGTTGCGCAGGAAGATGCCGCCGTACATGGCGAGCGACACCACGCCCTCCTGGATGCGGGCGCCGGCACCGTCGTTCAGCCCGATGAACGGCGCGCCCACGCTCGCCGCCATGTCCATCACCTTGTGCACCTTCTCGGCGAACACCTCGCCGAGGGCGCCCCCGAACACGGTGAAGTCCTGCGCGAAGAGGAAGACCTTGCGCCCGTCGATCATGCCCCAGCCGGTGACGACACCGTCGGTGAAGGGCTTCTCGTCGAGCTCGGGGTTGCGGCTGCGGGCCAGCATGTCGAGCTCGACGAAGCTGCCCTCGTCGAGCAGGTAGTCGACGCGCTCACGCGCGGTCAGCTTGCCGCGACTGTGCTGGCGCTCGACCGCGCGCTCCGACCCCGCGTGGTACGCCTCCTCCTTGCGCTTCTCGAGCTGTTCCCGGCGCTCGCTCAGCGGACGGTCCATAGGAACCCCGAGGCTACAAGGTGGGCGCGGGCGCTACGGGTGCCACGGGGTGACCGTGACGGCCGGTGGGGTGATGGCCTGGTTGTAGCGCGTCGCCGCGAGCGAGTTGGTGAGCGTCGGAGCCTCGAAGTAGAGCGTGCGTGTCGACTCGAGGTAGTTCGTGTCGCATCCTCCCGAGCCCGCGTTGGGGTCGGTACAGTCGATGGTCTGGTTGATGCGCGGCCCGCTCGAGCCGTAGGCGAAGGCGTCGCCCGTGCACTGCACATCGGGCGGCGTGGTGTCGTCGAGGAAGTAGTGCGTCGGGGTGAGCGAGAGGTTGGTGCTGAGCTTCTGCGTCATGACGAGACCGCCCTGCGGCCCGACGACGCGCTCCCAGTTCGTCGGGCCGAGCGTGATGTTCTCGTTGTTCGGGTTGCCGTCGATGATCGCGTCGCCCGGGTTGAGCGAGTTGGAGTACTTCATGCCGGACGCCGCCGGGCTGTAGTCGAAGAAGTCCATCACGCTGGGGATTGCGTGCACGCGCAGGTCGGTGATGATGTCCTCGCGGCGCGGATAGAAGATGTGCGTCCGCTCGGTGCTGGGCCCGCTGTTGGCGCCGACGTACGAGCGGATCGCCCGCACCGGACCGTCCTTGTTGACGATGAAGGCGCCCTCGGCGTCGTCGAAGGTGTCCTCGCTGCGCACGCAGTTGCCCGGGGCGAAGAGCGCCTTGTGCCGGTCGAGGATGTCGACCCCCGAGCCGCCCTGCACGGTGATGGTGAGTCGATCGCTCAACCAGCGGTCGCCGAAGTGGTGGGTGTACTTCCCCGTGCTGACGAGCGAGTCCTCGGGGTTGGGACCGTCCTGCAGCTTGTACGTGGTCTTGTAGTTCCCCGAGAGCAGGTTGAAGTTGTAGGTCACGTAGTTCTTGCCCGCGCCCGGGTTCAGCCCGCCCGTCTGGCGGAAGAGGTAGACGTAGCCAACCGCGCCTGCGGTGAGCGGGTCGGTGACGCGCACCTGCACGCCGGAGCCGCTGACCACGCCGCCGGGCTGCACGAACTGAGGGGCGGGGCCTCCCGCGTCCTTGGCCATGAACGCGATCTCGTCGTTGGGGTCGACGTTGGGGTTGACGTCGGGGCCCGCGAACGTATTGGCGTCGGCGTAGGAGAGCGGCTTCACGCCGTTGGCCGCCTGGTTGTAGACGAGACCGAGGTCGACCTGCTTGCGCTCGTCGACCTGCACCGGAACCTGCACCCAGACACCGTTGCTGTAACGGAACGCCACGAGCAGGTTGGGCGCGATGTTCTGGAGCGACGGCACGTCGGCGCCGGTCAGCACCACGGGGTCGAGGCCCCGCCCGAGCGTGCTGCCGGGCGCGGCGCCGGCTTCGGGAGCCAGCCCGGTGACGGCGACCAGTGCGGCTACGGACAGAAGTGCGAGTCGTCGCATGAGGGTCAGTCTGGCATCGATCGCTCCGCGAGCGCCTGGGCGCGCTTCACCAGCTGTGGTCGGTCGAGGCGTTCCGCGATCGCGTCGAACGCCGCTGTGGGACCGGTCCAGCGCAGCGCGTCGACCGTGGCGAAGGGCGGGGGCTCGGTGCGCAGGGTCGCGAGATCGCGGAACAGCCACGCCAGCTCACGCTGCTCGTTCAGGGTGGCGGCCAGCTTGGTGGCGCCACGCACCTCGACGTCCCAACGCCAGTGGTCGTGGGGGATGTCCTCCAGGTGGCCGTAGCGCAGGAGCACGGCGGCCGCCGACTTCGCGCCCCAGCCCTTGAGGCCCGGGAACCCGTCACTCGAGTCGCCAACGAGTGCCAACCAGTCGGGGATCGACTCGGGCCGCACGCCGAACCGCTTGACGACCCCGTTCGCGTCGCTCACCACCCCGGTGCGGCGGTCGAGTTGCACGACGCGGTCGTCGACGACGCACTGGGCCAGGTCCTTGTCGGGCGTCATGATCACGACCTGCTCGACGCGGGGGTCCGCCGCGGCGACGGCAGCGGCCGCCGCCAGCCCGTCGTCCGCCTCGACGTCGACCATGGGCCACACGGCGAGCCCCAGCGCGCCGAGCACGTCCTCGACGAGCGGGAACTGGGCCAGCAGCTCCGGCGGCATGCCCGCGCTCGACTTGTAGCCGGGCCACATGTCGTTGCGGAACGACTCGATCACGTGATCGGTCGCGACACCGATGTGGGTCACGCCTTCGCTCAGCAGGCCGACGACCGAGTCGAGGACGCCGCGCGTGCCTCCGACCTCCATGCCGTCCGGCGTCACGTGCGACGGCCTGGCGAAGTGCTGGCGGAACAGCTCATAGGTGCCGTCGAGCAGGTGGACCTTCATGACGCGCTCGCTATCACCTCGAGGATGTCGACGCCATAGGTCTCGAGCCTCGCGGGCCCGATGCCCGGACAGCCCGCGAGCTCGGCGCGGGTCGCCGGCAACCGGGCGGCGATGCCTTCGAGGTGCTTGTCGCTCAGCACCACGTAGGCCGGTACCCCGTCCGCACGCGACCGGTCGCGGCGCCAGCGCTTCAACGCATCGACGACACCGACCGCTGCGGCCGGCGCCCCCGCGGCGGGCGACGTGCGCGCGGCGGGCGCCGGCGCGCTCGGGACGGCGCGCAGCACCCTGCCTCTCGGCGCGGAGCCGTCGAGCTCCGCGAGAAACGGCGACGGGCGGGAGGAGTCGGCGAGCACCGCCACCTTGTGCCGCCCCCTCGTGATCGCGACATGAAGCACGCGCCGTTCCTCCTCGACGTCGACGCTCAGGCGGTGGGGCATCAGTCCCTCGGTGACGCCGAACACGACGACGCACGGCCACTCGCGGCCCTTCACCCGGTGGATGGTGGACAGCTCAACCCCGCCGGCGGCGACCTCGTGATGGAAGGTCCGGCGCAACCACGGCTCGAAGCCCGCGGGGTCGGCATGGAGGTCGGCGACCTGCAGCAGGCCCTCGAGGTCGTCGAGATGAGAGGAGCCGTCGCCGCCCCTGCCGCCGTCGAGCAGCGTCATGGCCCGGCCCAGGCCGATGTCGTCGCGCACGGCGGTGAGCACGTCGCGCGTGGTGCCTTCGTCCGCGATGTTTGCGAGGCGCTCGAGGTCCGCGTGCAGCAGTCGGAGCTTCTCCGCGACCCCGCGGTCGTCGATGCGATCGGCCGCGGCGGCCACCGCCGCGACATCGCGGCACCGGCTCAGCCACTTGTCGATCCACGGGGGCAGGGCGCGACTGGGCCGGCGCTGCACCTCGACCAGGTCGGCGCCGCGCACGGCGGTGGGCGTGACGGCGATGCGCAGGTAGGCGAGCGCGGCGCGCAGCCCGACGCGGTCGAGCACGTCGGGCTCGAGGATCGACGCGACCGGCACACCGGCCGCGGCGAGCGCCACATGCGGAGCGAGCAGCAGCGACCGCACCCGGGTGAGCACCGCGATGTCGTGAGCCTCGGCTCCCGGCGCGGCCAGCCATTCGCGCACGACTTCGACGAGCGCGCCCGCGCCGCGGTCGGGCGCGTGGACGCTGATGCGCAGCGCGGAAGGGTCGACCTCCGCATCCGGCGCGGATCGGATCTGCTTGTCGACGCGACGGACGTTGTACGCGAGCAGCGAACGGGCAGCGTCGACGACCGGGGCGGGGCACCGGTAATTGACCTCGAGCGCGTGCTCCCGCGCGCAAGGGAAGTAGCCGCGGTAGTCGATGAGGAACCGGGGGTCGGCGCCGGCGTGCCCGTAGATGACCTGATCGTCGTCGCCCACACCGAACACGTCGTAGCCGGGCGCCGAGAGCAGGCGCAGCAGCAGGACGTGGGCGGGGGTCAGGTCCTGCAGCTCGTCGACCAGCAGGTGGCGGTGCTCGGCCTGGCGGTCGCGGCGGAACTCTCCGTCGCCAAGCAGCAGCTCGATGGCCAGGTAGACCTGCTCGTCGTAGTCGATCACCTCTCGGCGGCGCATCTCGGCCCGGTACGGATCGAACGCCGCCGCCAGGCCCTCGGCGCCGTCGAGCTCGGCTTCGACCTCGGCCGGATCGCGTAGGCCGAGGCGGATGAGGGACAAGCCGTCGATGTAGACGGCGATGGGGTCGACGTTCGCGCGACGCGGCCTGGACGGCACCAGCGACTCGACCAACGCCCGCTGCTCCCGGGCCTCGAGCAGCGGCGGCCGCCGACCCCACGCGCGGGTGACGATGCCGTAGCCCAGCGCGTTCAAGGTCTCGACGCGCGCGCCGAGGCCCGTCGTGCGGTCGGCCATCTCGTCGCGCGCCTTGCGGTTGTACGCGACGGCGAGCACCAGCGCGGGCTCAATGCCCCGATCGCCGAGCAGGTGGCGCAGTCGCTCCGTGAGCACGCGGGTCTTGCCCGATCCGGCCGGCGCGATGACGCGCGCCGGTCCCGCGCCGTGCGTGACCGCGGCGAGCTGGTCGGGCGCGAGCGCCGTCGCCTTGCCGTTGCCGGCGCCGTTCGCCGAGGGTGGCGACGCGAGCCGGCCCAGCTCCACCGACTCGCGGTGCACCACCCGGGCGCCGTCGACGGCGTTCACGCCATCGACAGGGCCCCTCGGTCCGCCGTCGACCCAGGCGGGGGTGTCGTCCGCGAGCAGCACGTCGGCGGGACCGGCGGGAGACTCGACGGCACCCAGTCGCGCCGCCTTGCGGGCCCACCACCAGACCGGTTCGCCGGCGCGGGCGTCGTAGGTGTTCGCCCACACGAGGAACCGCAGGCGGTCGCCCCACGGCTCGAACCCGGGGTCGACCGTCCACGGCTCGGCCGCGTGCGACCACGGCGCGCGGAACCGGGCCGGGTCGACCGCCAGCTGGACCACCACCGCCTCTCGTTCGCTCCAACAGCGGTGCAGCACCGCCACCGCGGCCTCCGGGTCGGCGAGGACGGCATCATCGATGCGCACGACCGGTGCGGCGGCCCACGGCTCGGGCACGTCGGCGCCCTCGGCGATGACGACACCCCGGCCGAGCGAGGAGGGGCCGGGTACGGGCATCGCCCGAGACTACGGGGTGCCTGCTCCCCGCTCGGACCGCGCTTCCGGAGCTACTCCTGCACCAGCTCGATGAGCGTGCCGAGCGACGTCTTCGGGTGGAGGAAGGCGACGGTCGTGCCGCGGCTGCCGGTGCGCGGGTGCTCGTCGACGACGCGGCCGCCCTGGTGCTTCACGCCCTCGAGCACCGACGCGCAGTCGTCGACGCGGTAGCCGACGTGGTGCAGGCCTTCGCCGTTGCGCTCCATGAACTTGGCCAGTGGCGACGTGTCGGTGAAGGGCGTGAGCAGCTGGATGTAGGAGTCGGCCACCTTGATGAGCGCCTCCTCCACCCCGTCGCTCTCGATGCGCTCACGGTGGGCGACGGTCGCACCGAACATCCGCCCGTACCACTCGACCGCGGCGTCGAGGTCGCGCACCGCGATGCCGACGTGGTCGATCTCGGTGAAGACGCCGGATGTGTGCGCGTGACCCCCGCTCACGCGTGTCGCCGGAAGAGCGTGATGCGATCGTCCCCCACCTTGGCGCGCAGCTCGGGGTCGTCGATGCCGAGGCCCTCCTCGGGCGCGAGACACAGCACGCCGAGCTTCCCTTCGTGCATGTTCTTGTGCACCTGGTACGCCGCCTCGCCGACGTCGTCGAGCGCGAACACCTGCGACAGGATGGGCTGGATGCGGCCGAGCCCGACGAGGCGATTGGCCTCCGACGCCTCCTTGTAGTTGGCGAAGTGGCTGGACTTGATCGTCTTGAGCTTCATCCACAGGTGGCGGTTGTCGTACTCGATCATGTAGCCGCTCGTCGCCGCGCACGTGACGATCGTGCCGCCGCGCTTGGCCACGAACACCGACGCCCCCATCGTCTGGCGCCCGGGATGCTCGAACACGATGTCGGGATCGTCGCCGGCCAGCTCGCGGACGCGCTTGCCGAAGCGGCGCCACTCGCCCTCGTCCTGCGTGTGCTCGTCCTTCCAGAACTTGAAGCCCTCGGCCTTGCGGTCGATGACGGCCTCGCAGCCCAGCTCGTGCAGCAGCCCGACCTTCTCGGGGGACGACACGACGCCGACCGGGATGCCGCCGCCGTTCAACGCGTACTGCACCGCGTAGCCGCCCAGGCCCCCGCTCGCGCCCCAGATGAGCACGATGTCTCCCTGCTTCATCGGCGCGCCGTTGTGGCTCACGATCATGCGGTACGACGTGGAGTTGGTGAGCGCGTTGCAGGCCGCCTCCTCCCACGTGAGGTGAGTGGGCTTGCGCATCAGCTGATTGGCCTTGACGACGGTGAGGTCGGCCAGGCCGCCGAAGTTCGTCTCGAAGCCCCAGATGCGCTGGTTGGTGGCCAGCATCGAGTCGTCGTGCGCCGAGGGATCCTGGTCGTCGACGTGATTGCAGTGGATGGTGACGCGGTCGCCCGGCTTCCAGTTGCGCACCGCGGACCCGACACGGACGACGACACCGGCGCCGTCGCTGCCGACCACGTGGTACGGCAGGTCGTGGCGCGCCCCCCACCGGCTCTCGCGACCGAGGCGTTGGAGGAAGCCGAAGGTCGGGAGCGGCTCGAAGATCGACGTCCAGACGGTGTTGAAGTTGATGGCCGACGCCATCACCGCCACGTATGCCTCGTCGGGCGCCAGCTCCGGGACCGCCACCTGGTCGATGTGCAGGCTCTTGTGGGGGTCCTTGTCGGCGGACGGCATGCCCTCGAACATGCCGACCTCGTCCTTGCGGATGACCGCGGCGCGGTACGACTCGGGCAGCGGAATGCCGGCGATCTCGTCGCCGGACGTGTGGTTCTGGATGGCGTCGAGGAAGGCTCGCATGGGCCGAACGGTAGTGGCCCGTCCTAGACTCGTTCGAGTCCGCCATCCTGCCCGGAGGTTCGCACCATGCCCGGTTCCGTCATCGTCGCTGGCGCCCGCACGCCGATCGGCAAGCTTTCCGGCGCCTTCGCCGGCTTCTCGGCCATGGACCTGGGCGGCTTCGCCATCAGGGCCGCGCTCGAGCGGGCCGGAGTGTCTCCGGACGACGTCGACTACGTGTTCATGGGCCAGGTCCTCCAGGCCGGACAGGGCCAGATCACGGCCCGTCAGGCGGCGGTGAAGGCCGGCATCCCGATGACGGTGCCCGCCACCACCATCAACAAGGTGTGCCTGTCCGGGCTCAACAGCATCTACCTCGCCGACCAGCTCATTGGCAGCGGCGACGCCGACATCGTGGTGGCAGGCGGCATGGAGTCGATGACGGCCGCGCCCTATCTGCTCCCGGGTGCGCGCGCCGGCTACCGCATGGGCGACAACAAGGTCGTCGACGCGATGATGCACGACGGGTTGTTCTGCGCCTTCGACATGTGCGCGATGGGGGCAGGCACCGAGAAGTACACGAAGGCCGCCAAGGGCATCACCCGCGACCGGCAGGACGAGTTCGCCGCCGCCTCCCACGAGCGCGCGTCGGCCGCGATGAAGGGCGGCCGGTTCGCGGACGAGATCGTCGCCGTCGAGGTTCCGCAGCGCAAGGGCGACGCCATCGTGGTCGACACCGACGAGGGCGTGCGGCCCGGCACCACCCCCGAGAGCCTCGGCAAGCTGCGCCCCGCGTTCGATGCCGACGGCACGATCACCGCGGGCAACGCGAGCCAGATCTCCGACGGTGGCGGCGCGCTCATCGTGATGTCGAGGGCCGAGGCCGAGCGTCGGGGTGTCACGCCGCTCGGCGAGGTCGTCAGCTACGGCCAGGTCGCGGGCCCCGACGCGTCGCTGCTGACCCAGCCGTCGCACGCCATCCATCAGGCGCTCGACAAGGCGGGCAAGCAGGTGGCCGACATCGACCTGTTCGAGATCAACGAGGCGTTCGCGGCGGTCGGCCTGGCCTCGATGGACGACCTCGGCATCGACGCCGACATCGTGAACGTGAACGGCGGCGCCATCGCCCTCGGCCACCCGATCGGCATGTCGGGCGCGCGCCTGGCGCTGACGCTCCTGCACGAGCTGAAGCGCAGGGGCGGCGGCACGGGCGCGGCTGCTCTCTGCGGCGGTGGCGGCCAGGGCGACGCGCTGCTGGTGAAGAGCCTGTAGGCGGCCCGAGGCTGCTTCTTGTCGTACGACAAGAACGCGCTGGCTACGCCTCGACCTCGCGGCGGCCTTCCAGCGCGCGGCCGAGGGTGAGCTCGTCGGCGTACTCGAGGTCGCCGCCCACCGGAAGGCCGCTCGCGATGCGCGTGACCTTCAAGCCGAGCGGCTTGAGCAGGCGGGCGAGGTACATCGCGGTGGCCTCGCCCTCGATGTTGGGGTTGGTGCAGAGGATGACCTCGACGATGCCCTCGCGGTCGAGGCGCGCGAGCAGCTCCTTCACGCGCAGCTGCTCGGGCCCCACTCCCTCGATCGGGTTGATGGCGCCCTGGAGCACGTGGTACCGGCCGCGGAACTCCTGGGTCTTCTCGACCGCGACGATGTCGCGCGGCTCCTCCACGACGCAGACGAGCGTGGGGTCACGGCGCTCGTCGAGACACAGGCCGCACAGCTCGCCCTCGGCGATGTTGTAGCAGCGCGTGCAGAACGAGATGCGGTCCTTCACCTCGTTGATGGCATGGGCGAGCCGCTGCGCGTCCTCCTTGGGCAGCTTCAGGAGGTAGAACGCGATGCGCTGGGCCGACTTCGGGCCCACGCCGGGCATGCGGCCGAGCTCGTCGATGAGGGCCTGGACCGGGCCGGCGTACAAGAGCGGCTAGCCGAGGAGCTTGCCGATGTCGCCGAGGCCGAGGTCGCCCATGGCCTCCTGGCTGACGGCCTGGGCTTTGGCCACGGCGTCGTGGATGGCGGCGAGCACGAGGTCCTGCAGCATCTCGACGTCGTCGGGATCGGGGTCGCCCGTCGGGAGCGCCGCGGGGTCGATCGTGACGGAGCGGAACTCCATCCCGCCGGTGACCCGCACCTTCACCGCGCCCCCGCCGGCCTGGCCCTCGACCTCGGCCTCGCCCGCGGCGGCCTGCGCGTCGAGCAGCTGCTGCTGCATCTTCTGCGCCTGCTTGAGCAGGTCGCCCATGTCGGGGATGTCGGGGGGCTGCGCCCTGCCTGCGTTCGGTGCCATCGGCTAATCCTCCACGACCTCGGCGCCCTCGAATATCTGCATCACGTGGTCGACCGGCGAGGCTACCTCCGCGGCCGGGGCATCCCGGAGGTCGCTCAGGTCGATCTCGTCGTCGGGCTGCGCGGACGGGTGGTCGGGCGCCGGCGGCGTTCCCGGCTCGATCACGACCAACCGCAGCGGCACGGGCCGGCCGAAATGGGACGCGAGCGCCTGCTCGACATCGGGCCGGCACTCCTCGCAACGGTCGCGGTGGACCGAGTTGGGAAGCGCGAACGTCGCCCACGTGTCATCGACGCCGACGAAGTGGCCGCCGCCGAAGCGGACCTTGGCGCGCTGTGGCAGCGCCGCGAGCACGACGTCGCCCCACGCGAGCGTGAGCTCGTCGCGGGTGGGAAAGGAGCCGGCGGGCTCGGGCGCGGGGGCCGCGCGGCTCGGCGGCTCGTTGTTCTGCTGCGGCTCGGTGCTCGATGGCGGCTCGGTGCTCGACGGCGGCTCGGTGCTCGGCGGCTCGGGGTCGGGTGCCTTCGCCGGGGTCGGCGGCGCGGCGCGCACCCCGCCGAGCGCGGCGCGCGCGCGATCGGCCGGGCGCGCCGCCTTCGGCTCGGCGCCGGGTGGCTCGTCCTGCCCGCTGTCCGTCGCCCCACGACCGGACTGCCCGCGCTCGAGGCGCTCGATGCGCTCGAGCAGCGCCGCCGGCGAGATGTCCGCATCGGGCCGGCACTGACGTACGAGCGCCACCTCGAGCAGCACGCGCGGGTCGGGCGCGTCGCGCATGGCGACGAGCGCGTCGCCCAACGCCTCCATCGCCCGCACGATCGCGGCGGGCCCGAGCCGGCGGGCCTGGTCCTCCACGCGTGCCAGCTCCTCGTCGGGCAGGCCGACGAGCGAGCGGGCCATCGTGGCGAGGAACACCTGGCGCAGGCGCTCGAGCAGGTCGCGCGTCACCTGGCGCGCGTCAAGGCCCGCGGCGGTCCGCTGCGCGATCGCCACCAGGGCGCGGCCCGCATCACGCTCGCACAGTGCCTCGATCACCTCGTCGGCTGCCTCCGCCTCGTCCTCCAGGCCACCCGCCGCGGCAACCTGGTCGAGCACGGACAACGCGTCGCGAGCCGATCCGTGGCCACGTCGGGCCACCCGGTCGAGGTCCGCGGGTGAGAGGTCGAGCTTTGCGTCGTCGGCCACCCATCGCAGGTGCTCGGCGATGAGCTCCGTGGGGAGGAGCCGGAACTCGAAGTGCTGCGCGCGGCTGCGGATGGTCGGCAGCACCTTCTGCGGGTCGGTTGTCGCGAGCACGAAGATCACGTGGCCCGGCGGCTCCTCCAACGTCTTCAGCAACGCGTTGGACGCCGGCGCCGAGAGCATGTGCACCTCGTCGACGATGTACACCTTCCAGCGTCCGGGCGTGCCGAGCGCGGCCCGCGACACCAGGTCGCGCATGGCGTCGACCCCGTTGTTCGAGGCCGCGTCCAGCTCGTGCACGTCGAGCGAAGAGCCCTCGGCGATCGCGACGCACGAGGCGCAGGTGCCGTCTGGCTCACCGTCGACGGGCGCGGCGCAGTTCAACGCCTTCGCCAGGATGCGGGCGGTCGACGTCTTGCCCGTGCCCCGCGGCCCGCTGAAGAGGTACGCGTGCGTCACGCGCCCGTCGCGGACCTCGTTGCGCAGCGTGCGGGTGACGTGGTCCTGGCCCCGCACCTCACCGAACCGCTGGGGGCGATAGCGCCGGTAGAGCGACTTCCACGGCTCCGGCGGCGTCATCGAGTGCGGTGCTTCCGACGGCGTTGTTTCCGACGGCGGTGTCATCGACGAGCGAGGCTAGTGCTCGTCCCCCGTTCCGCCGTTCGACGCAGCGGCCAGGCGGTCTGCGGCACACGGGACGACCCGCTGAGAGCTGCTGCCTCCCGGCCCTGACTCGGTTCACGGGGTGCCGTTGCGCAGGACCCGGCCGCTGCGTGGAACGGCGGAACAGGGCCGAGGATACCCTGGCCCCTCCCGGGAGGGATGCGAGAGCGGCCGAATCGGCACGCCTGGAGAGCGTGTGTGGGGCAACCCACCGTGGGTTCAAATCCCACTCCCTCCGCCAGCCGGCCAGCCGGTCGACGAGCCGGCCAGCCGTCGCGGGGTCCGGCCGCCGCCCCGTCTGGGAAGATGGGACGCATGGCGGTGGCACCGGTGAGCGAAAGTGATGCGATCGACGCGCCGCCGCCGATCTCGCCGTCCACGTCGGTGCTCGCGTTCCTGCTCGCGATCGGCGGGGTGGGCCTCGTCGGGCTGGCCCTCGTCGGCGGGCTCTACGCGACCGTGTCACACGCGACCAAGAAAGCCCCGACTCCCACGACCGTCGACGTAGGCGTACCCGGCGCGGCCGCAGGCGTCGCGCCGGCGGTACGTCCGCTCAGCGATGTGCTGGTCAACACCACGCCGGCGGAATACACCCAGGTCGACCCGAGCGCGGGGCCCAGCGGCCCGTTCGACCTCGCCGGCTTCGTCCGGTTCGCCGAGAACCCGAAAGCGGATCGCGTCGCCTTCGAGCGCAACGGCTTCGTCGGCGGCTTCGTCCGGACCTGGCGGCGCGCGGGCCCGTTGGGGGAGAGCCGGCTCGTCGCGTCGGTGTTCGAGTTCTCCACCGCAGACGGGGCGAAGGCAGTCGAGGAGTACGAGAGCGCCCGCACCGTTCGCGAGGACAAGGGTGTCCCGTTCACCCTTGCGGGGGCGAACGCGCTCCAGTTCGAGCACCGCGTGGGGAAGACGACGACCCATGGCTACGCCGTCACGATCCGTCGAGAGGGCGACGACCGCCTGTACTACCTGGCCGCGCTCTACCCGACGCAGCTGCCTCCTGACGAGATCATCGCTCTCACCCAGCAACAGCAACGTCGTCTGCGGTCGGGGGGTTGACCCACGACGACGCCATGACCGTCGCCCTGGCGGAAGCCGAGCGGGCGGCGGCCGAGGGCGAGGTACCCGTCGGCGCGGTGGTGATCGCCGGCGGGCGCGTGATCGCGCGGCGCCACAACGAACGCGAGGCGCGCCACGACCCGACCGCGCACGCGGAGGTGCTCGCATTGCGCGATGCGGCAAACGTTCTTGGCCGCTGGCGCCTCAGCGACGCGACCGTGGTCGTGACGTTGGAGCCGTGCCCCATGTGCGCGGGCGCGCTCGTGGCGGCACGCGTCGGCGGCGTGGTGTTCGGCGCCAGCGACCCGCGTGCCGGTGCCTGCGGGTCGCTCTACAACCTCTGCGCCGACCCCCGCATGAACCACGAGGTCGCAGTGACGCCGGGTGTGATGGCGGACGAGGCGGCTCGCCTGCTCGAGCAGTTCTTCTCCGAGCGGCGCGACCGCGACCAGTAGGCTCTCTCCCGGAGGGATGCGAGAGCGGCCGAATCGGACGGTCTCGAAAACCGTTGTGTCCTTGCGGCACCGTGGGTTCAAATCCCACTCCCTCCGCTTCGGTGCGGCCGCTCTCGCAGAGGCGAGAGCGGCCACAGCCACACCGGTCTCGAAAACCGTTGTGTCCTTGCGGCACCGTGGGTTCAAATCCCACTCCCTCCGCTCTCGGTGCGGCCGCTCTCGCAGAGGCGAGAGCGGCCACAACCACACCGGTCTCGAAAACCGTTGTGTCCTTGCGGCACCGTGGGTTCAAATCCCACTCCCTCCGCTGGTCAAGTTCGAGCCGGTTCGAGTCGAGACGGCCGTCGAGCACGCGCCTCGTTCATCGGTCGGCAGAAGGCCGACACGAACCGTTGGGGATATTCGTCGATCTCTCCGGGCACCCCGGTTCGCTCGGTCGGACGGGCGTCGCGTGACACGAAACGGTGGAACAGCCGATCCCAGACGGTGAGGACCGTGCCGAAGTTGTTCTGCGTCGTGGCCGGCAGGTGATGCAGCCGGTGTAGGCGCGGTGTCACGAACACCATCTCGAGCCATCGACCGCCGACCCGCAGGTTGCTGTGTCCGTTGAGGGCGAACGCGGCGTAGATCACCAGGGTGGTTCCCACCGTCGATGCGGACATTCCCAGCGCGAACAGCGTCGCCTGGGCGGGAACGTTCCGGAGCAGGTGCTCGAACATGTGGGTGCGCGTTGTCGCAAGGCCGTCGAGTTGAAGGCTCGAGTGGTGGACCTTGTGCACCGACCAGAGCTTGTCGGAACGGTGGATCCCGACGTGGACAGCGAAAGCGACGAAGTCGTAGACGACGACGGCCGCGACGACACGGACCACGAAAGGCAGACCGACAATCGAGTCCGCGACGACAGGGATGGCCAGCTTCGTCAACTGCGGCCGGAACACAAAGGTCGAGATCAGGTTCGCCGTCGTCGCGACGAGATACCACGCAGCGTCGGTTGCCACGAAGGGCCGGAACAGGCGACTAGGACGGAACTGAAACGCCGGCACCCGCTCCAGGGCGGCGACGGTGAGGAACAGGCTGGTGAGGACGAGGAAGGACAGGCCGGGGCTCATGCCGGCAACCGTGAGTCACTCTGTTCTGTAACCATGGTTGCACCATACAAGTCCTGAGCGGCGCGTTGCAACCGTGGTTACATCACGCCTACGCTGGCGGCGTGGCCACGTCGGAGTGGGTCCTGCTCGCCTATCGGCTCCCCCGGGAGCCGTCGACACCGCGGATCACCGTCTGGCGCAAGTTGCGGCGGCTGGGGGCGGTCCAGGTAGTGGATGGTCTGGTCGCGTTGCCGGCGGATCCGCGCACGGTGGAGGCGTTCGACTGGCTGGCCGACGAGGTCCTCGAGGCCGGCGGTGAGGCCTGGACGTGGCGGGCAACGAGCTCCAAGGCGCAGGACCGGGCGCTCCGCCAGCGGGCGAGCGACGCGGTCGGCGAGGAGTACCGCACGTTGGTGACGAAGGCGAGTGACGCCGAGACGGACCCGCAGCGCCGCACCGTGGACCGTCTCCGCCGGGAGCTGCGCAGCATCGAGGGCCGCGACCATTTCGGCTCCAAGGAGCAGGATCGAGCGCGGCGCGCGGTCGAGCGCCTCGCCACGCTCCAGGATGCGCAGTCGGAGGCGGCACGATGAGGTGGGCGACGCGGGCCGGATGTCACGTGGACCGCGCCGCATGCGCATGGGTGCTGCGTCGCTTTGTCGATCCCGGTGCCGAGTTCGTCTTCGTCGAAGACCCCGCGGATGTCCCCGCGGACGCCACACCATTCGACATGCGCGGTGTCGAACTCTCGCACCACGGCGGGGACTGCAGCTTCGAGACGATCCTGCGCCACTTCCAGCTCGAGGATCCTGTGCTCTGGGAGGTCGCCCGGCTCGTCCACGAGGCCGACCTCGCCGACGACCGATACGACGAACCGGGCGGGCCCGGGCTCGACGTGATCAGCCGGGGGCTCACGCTGGTGCTCGACGACGAGCGCGTCCTCGAGGTGACAGCGATCATCTTCGACGGGCTGTACGAACACCGCCGCCGGTCCCTGCTCGGCGAACGGCCGGGATGACGACCGTCTCCGACGATCCTCGGCGTCGGCTTTCCAGTGATGCTCGGCGGGTTGTCCTGGCTCAGGCGCTGCGGGCGGGCGTGTACGGGTTCGGGTCTGTCCTTCTCGGTGCGACGCTCGACTCGCTCGGTTTCAGCGCGGGCGAGACGGGGCTCGTGCTCGGTGCGGTTGTCGGCGGAACCGTGGTGGCGTCTTTGGCGGTGGGACGGTGGAGCGACCGGTGGGGCAGACGCCGTTCGTATGTGACCCTCTACGTGCTGCTCGCATTCACCGGTGTGGTGTTCGCGGTCGCGTCGAGTCCGTGGATGCTGGCGATGGTCGCGTTGACGGGGGCGTTGTCGACCGAGGTGGTCGAGTCCGGGCCGTTCACGTCGCTGGAGCAGGCGATGCTGGCCAGCGACCTCGCGGGCCGTGAGCGGCTCCGCGGCTTCTCGCTGTACAACGCGGTCGCGGCGGCCTGCGGGTCTCTCGGCGCGCTCGCGGCTGTCGTGCCGGGTTGGGCCCGTGAGATCTGGACGGACGCTCCCACGGATCAGCGCTGGTTCCTCGTCTTCGTGCCCGCCGCGCTCGCGGGCGCGACCGTCGCGGGGTCGTTGTCTCCGCGGGTGGAGGCCGACCGGCCGCACGTGCCACCACGGCGACTCCGGGCGTCCCGACCTGCCATCGCCCGGCTGGCGGGGCTGTTCGCGGTGGACTCCTTCGGGGGCGGGTTCACCGTGCAGTCCTTCATCGCGTTTTGGCTGCACCGCCGCTTCGGCGCGTCGACCGCCGAGATCGGCGTCGTGTTCGCCGCGATGGGGATGCTCCAGACCGGGTCGTTCCTGGCCGCCGGGCGCCTCGCGGAGCGGTTCGGGTTGCTGCGCACGATGGTCTTCACCCACCTGCCGTCCAATCTCTTGCTGGGCGCGGTGGCCTTCGCCCCCGGGTTCGGCGTCGCGATCGCGTTGCTGCTCGCCCGGACCGCGTTGTCCCAGATGGATGTGCCCACCCGGCAGGTGTACGTGATGACCCTCGTCGACCCGAACGAACGCACCGCCGCGGCGGCGACGACCAACACGGCGCGCTACGCGGTCAGACCGTTTGCCCCACCACTGGCCGGCGCGGCCGCGTCCTCGATCGCGCTCGGCGCGCCGTTCGTCATCGCCGGAGCCATCAAGGCCGCCTACGACCTGGTGCTGTGGCGCTGGTTCGCGACCGTGCCCGTCCCTGATGACTCGGAGGTTCCCGCATGATCGCCTGCCTGCGCACCGTCGACGTGCCGCCGCGCGAGCGCGAGCGCTACCTGGCGTGGATCGCCGAAGGTCGTCCGGTGCGAGAGGCGGCCGGGATCCTCGCCGAATGGGTGCTGGAGCCGGCCATCGGTGACGGCTGGACCGTCGTGATCACGGTCTGGCCGAGCCACGAGGTGTTCGACGCGTGGATCGCCACGCCGGAGCGCGGTGCCCTCACCGCATCAGACGTCCACCGGTCGGTCGAGTACCGCCCCATCACTCGTTACGACGTCGTCGGCGGCTACACCGCACCGGCCCTTGTCCAGGAGGTCATCGCATGAAGTGGGTCACCCGCGCCCGCCCGAAGACCGACCGCATCGCCTGTCCGTGGCTGATCCGTAGGTTCATCGACCCCGACGCAGAGATCCTCTACGTCCCCACCGACCAGGTCCTCGCCGTCGCCGAACGCGAAGGCGCGCACGGGTTCGACACCCCCGGCGCCGAGTACGACCACCGCGGCAACAAGTGCACCTTCGAGGTGTTGATCGACGACCACGACCTCGATTCGGACCGCGCCCTCGTCCGCCTGGCGCGCATCGTGCACGCCGCCGACATCGACAGCGAGCTCCACACCGACCCCTACGGGCCGGCCCTGCTCGCGCTCGCCTTCGGTGGTCTCGACGTCGAAGCCGACGATCACCGCCTCCTCGAGCGCGCGTCGTTCGTCTACGACGCGCTCTACGCGTGGTGCGCGCAGCAAGTCGCGTCGGGCCTCGCATGACCGGGCCGATCGGTTACGACGACCTGCGGGCCGACACCGTGGTCCAAGTGGCGAAGCTCATGGCCGCGTCGGCGATCACCGCCCCGAAGTCGGGCGGCCAGCTGTTCCTGGCCGGCAAGCACAACTTCATGGAGACCGTGATCGTCGAACCGGCCGACACCCGCCATCGGTTGGCCGAGTGGATGCGCGCCCGCGGCAAGGAACGGCGCGAGGCGATCTGGTTCCGCGACGCCGACGTCGCCGAGGCCATCGACGCCGTGCTCTTCGTCGGGATGGTCGACTGGTATCCACCCAACTACGACTGCGGCGCCTGCGGTTACGCCACCTGTGCCGAGTTCTTGCACGCCACCAAACCGCTGCGTGACGACTCGGCCGACCTCGAGTTCGTCGGCCCGACCTGCAACCTGCGCGACGTCGACCTCGGCATCGCGGTGGGCTCGGCGGCCAAGACCGCTGCGATCCACTCCATCGACTGCCGCTGCCAGACGCGCATCGCCGTCGCCGCTCGCAAGCTCGGCCTCATCCGCGCCGACATCGCGGTCGCACTCTCGCTCTCGCTCACGCACAAAGCGGTCGGGTTCGACCGGCGCATCGCCGAGGTCGACGTCGATACTCTCGACTACCCGCCAACCGGCACCCTCCCCGTCGGTGTCGAAGGAGGCGAGCGCTACGGCGGCGTACGCAACCGCCAGCAACCGCGCAGTCCGATCCGGGAGAGCGGCACGACGTGATCGGATGGGGCCAGATCTTCTACGGCGCCGCGCTCACGACCATTGTCACCGCTTTGGTATTCGTCTTCGTCAGACGTGAACGCAGCCGCCAGGTGCTCATTCCCGCGTTGGCCGCCGCGCTGCTCGGCCCCATCACGTGGAACGCCGTCCTGCACCGCGCCGGCGGGAACGGCTTCTTTGTCGACATCCCCTTCAAACCGTTCCCGATCAGCTGGCAGGACACCGTCGACGGCATCGTCACCTTCGCCGTGGCCTCCGTCTTCCTCGGCATCGCCCTGCGCCGCGAACCCTCTGGCCGCGTCATCAGCCTCGCCGCCCTCGTCGCCGCCGTCGCGCTGCTCGTCGACGTCTACTGCTACTGACGGCCCGGGCGCGCTCGGTGGTGCGTCTCGAGCGCAGCTCCTGCGGGTCCCCGGGAATGTGTCTTCTCGGGACGCTCGCTGGGCGATTCGGGTAACTCCTCGGGCGGCGTCCCCTGCAGACACGCGAGGGCGCGCCGATCGTCGGCGCGCAGCGTGAGTACCCGTCCGTTGAAGTCACCGCGCTGCAGCTGGATCATTCGCACGTAGCGTTGGAGCATCTCGTCGTTCGGGCCGTTCACGTTCCGGAGACGCTGCAGGTCGACGACCAATCTCTCGCGCGACGCCTCATCGCGCGACAACAAGGCGGTTCCAGGTGCGGATGCGTCCGCCTGCTCGGGGAGCAGGTAATCGACGGGCACGCCATAGAAACGCGCCAGGCGCCGGAGTCGTGCAACGGAAATGGCGCGTTCACCGCGCTCGTAGGCGCCCAGCACCGCTGCCTTGAACTCCTGAGCGGAGCTCGACTCGACCCGCTCGAGCGAGAGCCCCCTTTGGCGCCGCACGCTCCTCAGTCGCC
>Ga0066709_100000241_pt1 | contig 25788 bp, 26 predicted proteins | sample GraSoiAngelo_158_FD_79665 | JGI IMG/M metagenome (GOLD analysis project Ga0066709, IMG submission 79665) | Grasslands soil microbial communities from the Angelo Coastal Reserve, California, USA - 14_1009_16_30cm | ecosystem: Environmental > Terrestrial > Soil > Grasslands | place: USA...
ACACGTCGCCGTTGTCGCCGCTCGTCCTCGCCCGTATGCACCGATACGCGCTCGTCCGATCGGCGCCAACGGCTTGGTCTCGCCCATCCCCGCATCGACGCCAATTACCGATCAACCATCTAGAGCGCTTCCGGGACGATGCCGAGCTTCTCGAGCGCCTGCTGTGCGGCCTCCTGCTCGGCTGCCTTCTTCGTCGAGCCCCGTCCGGTGCCCAACTGCTCGCCGTCGATCACCGCTGCGCACACGAAGCGGCGGTCGTGCGCCGGCCCTTCGATCGTCAACACCAGATACTGAACCTGCTTACCGCTCCGGGCGAGTGCCTCCTGGAGCTCGGTCTTGTTGTCGACGTGGCTCGAGCGGGCGTAGTCGATCCTCTCTGCGAAGGCCTCGACGACCGCCGGCTCGACGGCCGAAAATCCGTGCTCGAGGTAGACGGCAGCGATCGCCGCCTCGAGGACTGCCGCGAGCACGTTCCTGCTGCGCGCGAGCCGCTGCAACTCCGGCTCGGGGACGTCGCGCGCGCGGGCCACGAGTCGCTCGCCGAGCCCGAGCTCGCGAGCGACCCCCGCACAGCTGTGCCGCGAGACGACGTGCGCCCGGATCTTCGCGAGCCGTCCTTCCGAGGCCTCCGGAAAGCGCTCGTACAGCTCCCGCGCGATCGCGAGCTCGAGCACCGAGTCGCCGAGGAACTCGAGCCGCTCGTACGAGTCGGCACGGTCGGACGCCCACGACGTGTGGGTCAGCACCTGGTCGAGCTCCGGTGCGGGCAGTGCGTCGATCAGCCGCCCGAGCCCGGCGCTTCCCGCGGCGCTCTGCGGGCTACTGGTGCGCGGCGACGTAGTCGACGGCCTGACCGACGGTCGTGATCTTCTGGGCGTCCTCGTCCGGGATCTTCATCCCGAAGTTGTCCTCGAGCTCCATGATCAGCTCGACGAGGTCGAGCGAATCGGCATCGAGATCGTCCTGGAACGACGCGTCCTCCGTGATCTCACCCTCGTCCACACCGAGTTGCTCGCTGAGCACGGACTTGACGCGCTCGAAGATCTCTTCACGCGAAGCTGCCACTGATACCTCTCGTTCGTCGGGGGTCGGTTCAGCGCCTGCCGCCTCCGGCGGGGCGCGCCGACTCTACCATGGTGTGCGCAGAAAATAACGTGTCAGGGACAGGCTTAAGCCTGTCCCTGACGCCGCTTCTACGGGTTCAGGGGCCTTCGACACCGGCCGCCGCGGTCGCGCGCGCCGGGATACGCTCGGCGAGCCGTTCGACGACGCGGTGGTCGACGCCGCGCGCGGCAAGGCGGATGGCGTTGGCGATCGCGCGGCGCGAGCTCGAGCCGTGCGCGATCACGACCAGCCCGCGCAGCCCGAGGAGATAGGCGCCGCCGTAGGTGTCCGGATCGAGCCGCTCCCGTAGCCGGCGGGCCGCCGGACGGATCAGCAATCCGCCCGCCTTGCCCCGCGAGGAGGCCGCGATCTCGCGGCGGAGCGCGCCGATCACGCTCCGGATCGTCCCCTCCATCGTCTTCAGCGCCACGTTCCCCGTGAAGCCGTCGCACACCACCACGTCCGCCTCTCCCTCCAGCAGGCCGCGGCCTTCGGTGTTACCTGCGAAGCGCAGACCGCTGGCGGCGAGCAGCTCGTGCGCCTCGAGCGTGAGCTGATTGCCCTTTTCCGGCTCCTCGCCGATCGAGAGCAGACGGATCTCGGGCTCGTCGACCTCGAGCAGCTCCTCGGCGAAAACCACGCCCATGTGCGCGAACTGGACGAGGTGCTCGGGCCGGGCGTCCGCGTTCGCACCGGCGTCGATCAGGACCGACGGCCCGCGGCGCGACGGGATCATGACCGCGATGCCGGGGCGGGCGACACCGGGCAGGCGGCGGATGTGCAACAGCGAGGCAGCGAGCATCGCGCCGGTGTTCCCGGCCGAGACGACGGCGTCGGCCTGCCCCGTTCCGACGGCTGCACACGCTCGGACGAGCGACGAGTCGGGCTTCGCCCGCACGGCATCCGCCGGCTTCTCGTGCATCTCGATGGCACCGAGCGTCGGCACGAGCTCGAGACCGCGCGCGTCGAGGTCGGAGGGGCCGAACAGAATCGGATGGATCGCGCTCGACGAGGCGTCGACGGCTCCAGCGACGATCTCCTCGGGAGCCCTGTCGCCCCCCAGCGCGTCGACGGCGACGCGAACCACAGAACCTAGGGCGCGGGCGCCCGGAGCGGGTCGACCTCGCGGTCCCTATACGTCTTGCACGTGGGGCAGACGTGGTGCGGCCGCTTCGGCTGGCCGCAGGTCGGACACACGTTCACCCGCGGGACGCCGATGCCGTGCTGAGCACGACGCTTGTCCCGGCGCGCGGTGGACGTTTTCTTCTTGGGGACGGCCATGAGCGGCTGCGGAGTATAGCTGCGCGAGACTTCGCCTCGCGCTACGCCGCTGGATCGAGCCGAATCTCACGCGTGGGCCAGAGATTGTCCAGGAACCGCCGGTCGTGTGACACGATCACGACGGTGCCGGTATAGGTCGCGAGCGCAGCCTCGAGCTGCTCGACGGCCTCGAGGTCGAGGTGGTTGGTGGGCTCGTCGAGCACGAGCAGGTTGACTCGGCGGGCCTGCAGCTCGGCCAGGTTTGCCCGCGTGCGCTCGCCGGGTGAGAGCGTCGAGCAGGCGCGATGGACAGGCTCCGCGCCGAGCCCGAACTTCGCGAGCAGCGTTCGCGCCGTGTCGGGCAGCAGACGAGAGCGCTCCGTGAAGGCGGAGAGCAGATCGCGCGGACCGTCGTACAGGAGCCGGTTCTGGCCGATCTCTCCGGTCACGGTCTTTCGTCCGATCACGCGTTCCCCCGCCGCCAGCGGGATGTCACCGAGGAGCATTCCCAGCAGCGTCGACTTTCCGCTTCCGTTCCGCCCGGTCACGGCGAGGCGCTCGCCGGGCCCAAGGCGGATGTCGACCGGCCCGAGACGGAACGCGCCGCGTTCCCCCACGGCCCGCTCGAGCGAGATCACGAGATCACCGGACCGCTCGCCGGCCTCGAGGGAGAGGCGCAACTCCCACGGCTCGTACGGCTTGTCCGGAGATTCGGTCCGCTCCAGCTGGCGCTCGGCCTGCCGCACCTTCGTGGTCAAGGCGTGCGTGGCCCGCCGGTCGGCCCCTCCGGTCGCATCGCCGAGACCGGCGCCGGTCGCGCGCGCCTCTGACCGTCGCCGGTTGAGCAGGTCGGTCAGCTCGCGTCGGCGCTCCTGGGCACGCCGGAAGGACTCGTACGCGGCGCGGCGCTCCTCGCCACGGCGGACGACGTACTCGCTCCAGCTCCCGGCGAACTCGCGGATGCCGTGCTTCCACGGATCGATCTCGACGATGCGTGAGACGGTGCGATCGAGAAACGCCCGGTCGTGTGAGATCACGACGAGACCGCCGGGCAAGTCGTCGACGAACCGCTCCAGCCTGTCCAGGCCGTCGAAGTCGAGGTCGTTGGTCGGTTCGTCGAGGCACATCACAGCGAACCGGGAGAGGAGCACGGCCGCCAGCGACGCGCGAGCCGCCTCTCCGCCTGACAGCGTCGCGGTAACGCGATCGACACGAGCAGTCAGACCGAGATCTGCGCACACCGCGCGGACGCGCGGTTCGAGGTCGGAGCCGCCGAGCGCAAGAAACCGGTCGAGAGCAGCGTCGTCCCGGTCGGTGGCGCCGGAAAGCCCTGCCGCCAGCGCCGACGCCCCGCCCTGCAGCTCGTGCTCGGCGCCGGCGACGCCGGTCGCGCGTCGCAACGCCTCCAGCAGTGTCTCGCCGGGCCGAATCTCGCGGACCTGCGGGACGTATCCGACGGCAAGGTCGGCAGGCGTGCGGGAGATCGTGCCGGCGTCCGGCTGCTCGAGACCGCAGACCAACCGGAGCAGCGTCGTCTTCCCCACGCCGTTGGGACCGACCAGCCCGAGCCGGCTGCGCGGGCCGACGGCCAGGGTGACGTTCTCGAGAATCGTCTCGGCGCCGAAGTGCTTGCCGACGCCGGCCAGCTGGACTCGCATGCGGACCTCCTTCGAACGAGCCGCGGCACCCCGTGCAGGGCGCCGCAAAACCTGCGTGCGTTCGGTCAGTCCGTCATGGTCGGGCGCTCGAGGCGCCGACGGGATCGTAGACGATCGCTCGCGTCAGAGCCGGTCGCGAAGGCTCTCGAGCGCGGCCCAGCGCGGGTCGGACGCGACCTCGGTGTGCTCGTGCGGCTCGAGATTGAGGTTGGTGCCACAGACGAAGCAGAGCCCGGCGCAGTCGGGGCGGCAGAGAATCTGCTCCGGAAGCTCGAGCGCGATCGCGTCGCGGGCCCACTGCGACAGCTCGAGGCGGTCGCCGACGACGTATGCCGTTCGGAGCTGTTCGTCGGCGTGGTCGTCGCCCGAGTGGTACTCGCGCGCATCGACGGGGATCGAGGCGACCGCGTCCTCGAGGCAGCGCATGCACGGCCCGTGGAGCCGTGTTTGGAAACGGAGCCTAAAGACGTCCCCTCCGGCCGCGCGGTTGATCGTCAGCTCGGCCGGCACCTCTGCGGGCACCGGCAGATATCGCTGTCCGCCGAGCTCGAACAGCTCGAGTTGCACCGCGACCTCGTCGCGGTGCTCCTCACCCGGCCGCAGACGCAGCCTTCGCAGGGAATACGCCGTCATGAGCTCAGGGTAGCCGCCTGCCGGGCGTTGACAGGCATGACGCAGATGTAAGGAGCCGCAAGGATGCTGTTAGCGAACGGAAATGTCGCGGGTAATTGGGGTAGACAGATCCCGGAGGGTTGTGCTTCCAGAGGAAAGCTTCCTCGAGGAGGAGGAACAGGGATGAGAGTGCAACGGAAGGACCGAAGATCGATCCCGCGGCTCCGCTATCTGGTGTCCGGCGCAGTGGTCGCGGCCGCCCTCGTTACCGCCGCGTTGACGAGCGGGTCGGCGCGCGCGGTCGCACAGGCTGTCCCGCGCAACACGGCGGAGCCAAAGATCACCGGCTCGGCGATCGTAGGATCGACACTGTCGGCGACCACCGGCGACTGGACGGGCACGACGCCGATCAACTTCGCGTTCCAGTGGGTTCGGTGCCCGACGTCGGGCGGCAAGTCGGACGGTTCCGATTGCGCGTCGATCTCGGGCGCAACGACGTCGTCCTACGTCGTCGGGTCGGCCGATGCCGGCAAGCGGCTGCGAGTGCGCGTGACCGGCTCGAACGTCGACGGGTCGGCGACGGCGGCGTCGAACGCGACCGCCACGATCGCGAGCGCCGGCAGCGGCCGCCCGAGAAACACCAGGCTGCCGTCGATCTCGGGCAGCCTCTCGACGGGCGCGACGCTTCACGGCGACCCGGGAACGTGGACGGGAAGCCAGCCGATCACATTCTCGTTCCAGTGGCTGCGCTGCGACGCGCGGGGCGGCAACTGCATCGAGCTCAGCGGCCAGAACGACGACGCGTACACGCTTCGCGACGGCGACACCGGCCGTACGCTCCGGATCCGCGTCGTCGCGAGGAACTCGGCCGGCAGGCGAGCGGCAGTATCGCCCCAGACCGGCGTCGTCTCCGGTGGTGGCGGGCTCCCGCCCGGCGCCGTCAAGTTGGCAAACGGAGAGATCTCGATCCCGGCAACAAGCGTCCCGTCGTCGGAGCGCCTCGTGGTCGCGAGTGTCTCGTTCTCCCCGAGCACGGTTCGCTCGCGCTCGAACCCGATTGCGGTCAACATCAAGGTCAAGGACACCCGGGGCTACGACGTGCGCGACGTGCTCGTGTTCCTCCGCTCGACACCTGTCGTGACGAACACGCCGGACGAGGGACGAACCGCGGATGACGGCACGATTATCTACAACGTGCAGCCTGAGGCGGACTTCCCGATCCGGAACGGCTACAGCGTGCAGTTCTTCGTGAAGGCACACCGGCAGGGAGACAATCCTCTCGCCGGCATCGCCGGCTACCGGCTCGTGCAGGTGGCGACTGCGCGGTAATTGGGGTCTGGCCTTCGGGCCAGACCCGCCTCTGATGGGCAACAAGCGGGTCAGACCGGAAGGTCTGACCCCTTACCCTTCGCGCACAGGAATCCACAGGATTCCTGAGCTGCGAACGGGCCGCGGGCGGCCCTCTTCAGGGGCTACGGGGCGTTGAAGTACAGGCGATGCCCGGGTTCGCAGAACTGCGAATCCGGGCATCTTGCAATCGGTCTAGAGGTAGGAGTCGTCCTCGAACTCGCGTGGCTCGGGACCGATGCCCGCGACCACCGTCTCCTGCGAGCGCTCGTGCAGCCGCTCACGGCCCCGCTTCACGGCCGCCAGGAACTTGTCGAGGTTGACCTCGAGCGTCGAGAGGATCCCGTCCGCCCAGTCCTCCATCTCGAGCCTGGTCTCGCGGGCCTGCCGCCGTGCGTCGTCGACGATGTCCTGCGCCTGTCTCTCGGCCAGCTTGACGATCTCGGTCTGGGAAGCCTCGCGAACCGCCTGCTCGCGGGCCTCCCCGATCAGCCTGTCGCATTCCCGCTTGGCCTCGGCCAGCATCTCCTGACGCTCCTTGACGATCCACCGGGCCTGTTTGATCTCCTCCGGGATGGTGGCGCGCATCTGATCGAGGATGTCGTAGATCTCCTCGCGGTCGATCCTCACCTGATCTGTGAGCGGCACTGCCTTCGCGTTGTGCACGAGGTCGTCGAGCTTGTCGATGAGAACGAGTACGTCCATGGGTCTCCGGATCTTACTTGTGGGGGCGGTTGAGAGCCGGTCTCACTCCTGCGGCGGGAGGGGTGCGCCCGGCCTGCCGGCCGGGAAGAGCTCGCGGAAACGGCGGGCCACCGCGCCCGGCACCAGCTCGTCCACGCTGCCCCCGAACGACGCGATCTCCTTGACGCCGCTCGACGAGACGAAGCTGAACGCCGGGCTGGACATCACGTACATCGTCTCGATGTCGGGCGCGAGCAGCCGGTTCAGCTGGTTCATCTGGGCCTCCCACTCGAAGTCCGCCAGCACCCGCAGGCCCTTGACCATGGTTCGCGCGTCGTGCTTGCGGGCGAACTCGACGACGAGCTCGGAGAAGACGTCGACGGTGACGTTGTCGAGATGCTGCAGCGCGTCCTCGAGGAAGCTGACCCGCTCGTCGAGCGGGAACATCGTCTGCTTGTGATGCGGGTCACGGACGACGCCGACCACGACGCGGTCGAAGATCGCCGCGGTGCGCGAGATCACGTCGACATGACCGTTCGTGACGGGGTCGTAGGAACCTGGGCAGATCGCGGTGATCACGGCCGGAAGAGGGTAATCCGCGCGGAACCGTAGCGCCGGGTGGTGACGCGGTCGAGTGGCAGCTCGGGCTCCGTGCGCGCCTCGGTCTCGACGGCGAGCACCGCGGCCTCCGCGAGGACGCGCGGGAGCAACTCCGCCAGATCGGCTTCGAGCGCGTCCCACGCGCCGTACGGCGGATCGCAGAGCACGAGGTCGTAGCGCACCCCGCGCGCTCCCTCCTCACGCAGAAATGCCAGCGCGTCCCGCTTCTGGACGATCGCGCCGGTCAGCCCGAGCTTCAGCAGGTTGGCCTGGATGACCCGGGCGGCCGCGTGGCCGGACTCGACGAAGACGCACCGTTCCGCGCCGCGCGAGAGCGCCTCGAGTCCGAGCGCACCCGATCCCGCGAAGAGGTCGGCGACGCTGGCGCCGTCGAGCGGGCCGAGCATGTTGAAGAGCGCCTCGCGGACACGGTCTCCGGTCGGGCGCGTGTTGTCGCCCTTCGGCACCGCGATCCGGTGGCCCTTCTTCGCTCCCGCGATGATCCGCATGGCCACGCGCTAGGACGCGCCGAGGTGCTCGGACTCGCCGAGCAGGCGGTCGACCGGCTCGGCCAGGAGGCCCTCGTCGCCGAGCGCACGCGCCACCTCGCGCGCTCGCTCGAGCAGCGCCTGATCCTGCCGTAGCTTCGTGAAGCGAAGATCGGAAAGGCCCGACTGCTTCGCTCCCAGGAGTTGGCCCTCCCCACGAATCTCGAGATCGCGTTCCGCGAGCTCGAAGCCGTCCGTCGTCTCGACCATCGCCTCGAGACGATCGCGCGCTGTGTCCGTGAGCTCGTCCTTGGCCCGCGAGACGAGGAGGCAGTACGACTGCTCGGCGCCGCGGCCGACCCGCCCGCGCAGCTGGTGGAGCTGCGCGAGCCCGAAGCGATCAGCCTCCTGCACGATCATGATCGTCGCGTTGGGGACGTCGACTCCGACCTCGATCACGGTGGTGGCGACGAGGACGTCGATCTCGCCTGCCTTGAACTGCGCCATCCGCTCGCGGCGCTCGGGCGTCTTCAGCCGTCCGTGCAGGCAGCCGACCCGGAACCCGGCGAGCTCGGCGCCGCGCAACCGCTCGGCCTCGTCCTCGGCCGCGCGGGCGATCGTCGTCTCCGACGCCTCGATCAGCGGGCAGACGACGTACGCCTGCCGGCCCTCGGCGAGATGACGGCAGAGGCGCTCGTACGCCTCCGAGCTCCGCTCCTCCCCCACCCATGCCGTCACGATCGGCTTGCGGTTGGCCGGAGGCGCGGCGATCTCGGAGACCGCGAGGTCGCCGTACACCGTGAGCGCGAGCGTCCGTGGAATCGGTGTCGCGGTCATGTGGAGAACGTGCGGGGCCCTGCCCTCGGCGAGCGCGCTCCGCTGCTCGACGCCGAAGCGGTGCTGCTCGTCGACGACCCCGACAGCGAGGTCGCGGAACTCGACCTCCTTCTGGATGAGCGCGTGCGTCCCGACCAGGATCTGCGCGTCGCCCGAAGCTGCGAGCTGGCGGACGAGCGCATGCTCCTTGGCCGCGAGCGCGCTGGTGAGCAGCGACACCCGAGTGCCGAGCGCGGCGCAGATCGGCTCGATCGTCAGGAAGTGCTGCTCGGCCAGCACCTCGGTCGGGACCATCAGCGCGCCCTGGCGCCCCGCCTCGGCGGCCCGGAGCAGCGCGTAGAGGGCCACGACCGTCTTGCCGGAGCCGACGTCCCCCTGCAGCAGCCGCTGCATCGGCACGGTCCGCGCGAGATCTGCGTCGATCTCCGCGATCGCCTCCTCCTGCGCAGACGTGAGCGTGAACGGCAGAACCTCGCGGTAGGCAACCGCCAGCTCGGCGGGCGGCGGCAATGCAGAGGCGACGAGCGCCTCGCGTTCAGCAGCACGGCGCGAGAGCGCGAGCTGGAGCACGAGGAGCTCGTCGAAGGCGAGCCGCCGCCGTCCCTCTTCGGCCTCCGCCGGCGAGCGCGGGAGATGCACGGCGACGAGTGCGTCGCCGCGCAGCGGCAGGCCGAGAGCCGCGAGGAGCTCGGCGGGCAGTGGCTCGCCGTAGTCTCGGGCGCTTTCCAGCGCCGCCGCCACGAGGCCGCGGAGCTGCTTCTGGCCCAGCTCCTCGCTCGCCGGGTAGACGGGCGCGAAGTCGGCGGTGTCGTGCGGCTCGCCGAGGTCGTACGAGTCGACCGCGAAGCCGAAGCGGTTCTGGCGTCCGCGGAGGCGCACGTGCGTGCCGGCGACCAGCTTCTGCTCGAGCCAGGGCTGGTTGAACCAGGTTGCGCGGATCTCGCCGGTCTCGTCGGCGACGTGCGCCGTCAGGACGTGGAGCCTGCCGCGACGCCGACCCGACGACCGGCGCACGACCACCTCGATCACCGCCTCCTCGTCGCCGAACAGATCGACGATCCGTCGCTCCGGGACCGGCTGCTCGTACCGGCGCGGCCGGTGCGTGAGGAGGTCTCCGACCGTGAGCAGACCGAGCTTCGCCAGACGCCGCTTCGCCGTCGGGCCGACCCCGGGAAGCGTCTCCACGGAGAGGGCGAGCGTCTCGGGTCTAGGCGCCGAGCGTGGCCGCGGCCAGCTCTCCGGCGGGTCCACACCGCCGAAGCCCGCCGGCTGCCGGGTTCTCACCATCGTCGTCAAAGGCACCTCGAACTCGAGTATAGGTCCCGGCCCGGCCTTCGGCCGACCCGGGACTACGACGTCCGGTCGTCGTCCTGGAACCAGAAGAAACCGACCGCGCCCGGCCCCGCGTGCGTGCCGACGACGGCGCCCAGTGTCTCCACCAGCTCGATCTCCGCGTGCGGGCGCGCCCTGCGGACGAAGTCGGTGAGCACGTCGACCCACTCCGGTGCGTTCGCGTGAGCAATGGAGACGCGCAACCCGGGCTCGTCCCGCGTGGCTTCGCCGAACACGCGCGCGAACTCCTCGAGCGCCTTCTGCCGGCCGCGGACACGGGCGACGGGGACGACCTCGCCGTCCTCGATCGCGAGGATCGGCTTGACGTTGAGGAGCGTCCCGGCGAGCGCCTGGGCGCGGCCGATCCTGCCCCCTTTCTGCAGGTACTCGAGCGTGCCGACGGTGAAGATCACTCCGACGTCGCGCCTGAACCGCGTCACCAGCGCGTCGATCTCCTCGTCGGTCGTGCCCCGTAAGAGCCGTCGCTGGATCGCGAGCGCCAGCATCGCGCAGGCCAGGGACGCGGTCCCCGTGTCGATCGTGACGACGCGGTCGCCGCCGAGCTCCGCGGCGGCCAGCGACGCCGACTGGAAGGTCCCCGAGAGCTTGGCCGAGAGATGGATCGAGTAGATGCGCTCGTAGCCAGCGGCGACGAGCCCTCGGTAGGCGGTCAGAAAGTCTTGCGGCGTCGGCTGCGACGTCGTGGGGAGCTCCGCGGCCCCCGCCAGCCGCTCGTAGAAGGCAGCCGGGGAGATCTCGACGTGGTCCTTGAAGCTCTCCACGCCGAAGCGGACATAGAGCGGGACGTCGCGCATGTTCGAAAACCGCTCCTGCGCCTCGGGAAAGTCCGCCGTCGAGTCGACCACGACCGCCGTGTTCGCCTGCGTCAGCATCATCGGTGTCTTCCGGCTGCGGCCTGAACCGCCGCGACGAGCTCGGAGATCGGCCCGCCTTTTCGCACAAGTGCGGCCGCACCCGCGGCCCGCACGGCGTCGTCCTCGGCGTCGGTGGCCTCGGCGGTGAGGCAGACGACCGCTGCGCCTGGACACGCGTCGAGGACGGCCACCGTCGCGTCGGCCCCGTCCATTCCCGGCAGGCGGAAATCCATCAGGACGACGTCGGCGCCGGTGTCCGCGCACGCGCCTGCAGCGGACGCCCCATCGGAGACGCCGCCGACGACCTCGATCCCCTCCTCGAGGCTCAGGACCAGCTCGAGAGACGCGCGGTAGACGTCGTTGTCCTCGACGAGAAGGATCCGGATCGGCGCCATCGGATCACGGGAACCTACTCCGCGAGGACGAGGAGCGGGTAGTGCGTCTGGCCGCCGTCGTGCTCCTCGACCTCGACGTCCGGGTGGCGCTCGCGAATCCGCTCGGCGAGGGATTCGACCCCGAGATCCTCGTCCCCCTTCACGAGCGTCAGCAGCCCCTTCCCGCCGGCGAGGGCTCGCTCGACGACGTCCTCCGCGACGGCGTGGAAGTCGGGCCCGCTGACGACCGCGCGGTCGTCGACGAGCCCGAGCCAGTCGCCGTCGCGCACCGCCACACCGTCGATGGCAGCGTCGCGCGAGGCCCGGGTGATCTCTCCGGTCGTTGCCCGTGCCAGGGCGTCGAGCATCCTCGCCTCGTTCTCCGCCGGCGACAGGCTCGGCACGTAGGTGCTGATCGCAGCGAGACCGGCCGGCACCGAGCGCGAGCGCACAACCGTGACCGGCTTCGACGCGTGCTCCGCGGCCTGCTCGGCGCTCAGGATCACGTTCGAGTTGTTCGGCAGCACGATGACCGCAGGCGCCGGGCTCGCGTCGATCGCCGCCAGGATCTCCGCCGTCGACGGGTTCATCGTCTGCCCGCCCTCGATGACGTGGCTGCCGACGAAGCCTTCGAAGAGCTCTCGATTGCCGGCTCCCGGTGCGACGGCGACGACGCCGGTCCGGAGGTCGCCGCTGCTCAGAGCGGCCGCCAGCCGCTCCTCGCGCTCCCTGGTCTGCTGGTGCATGTCGGCGATCTCCCGCTCCAGGATCTCTCCCTGCCTCGCGCCGATCGCGATGGCGGCGTCGCTGTGATCCGTGTGGACGTGCACCTTCAACGCCTTCGCATCGCCGACGACCAGAAGGGAGTCACCCAGCGCACCGAGCTCGTGCTCCAGGCGATCGGCATCGAGGTGCTCGCCCGCCACGACGAAGGTCGTGCAGAACCGGTAGCGGGACAGCTCCTGATGGATCGCGTCGACGCCAAGTGTGTCGGCGAGAGTCTCGACCGCCGCAAGCGGCTCCCCCGAGACGCCGGCGCTGATGCCGCGCACGATCTCGAGCAGGCCGGCACCTCCGGAGTCGATCACCCCCGCCTCCCGGAGCTTGTCGAGCATCTCGGGCGTACGGGCCACCGCGTCCTCCCCCCGGGCGACGATGCGGCGAAGGAAGGCATCGGCGGTGAGCGCCTGTGCGTCGTCCAGCTCGCCCTCCTCGGCCATCTCGCGGATGACGGTCAGAATCGTCCCCTCGACGGGCTCCTTGATCGCTGCGTAGGCCGTGTCGCTCGCCGAGCGGAAGGCGCGCGCGAGTGCCGGCGAGCCCATGACTGCATCGTTCCCTGCGATGTCGGCGAACCCGCGGACGATCTGCGAGAAGATCACGCCCGAGTTTCCGCGCGACCCGAGCAGCGCTGCTCGAGTCACTTCGCCGGCGAGCACGCGGGGCGTCGCGGCGCGGGACTCCTCGATCGCCGCCACGATCGCGCGAACCGTGAGCGTCAGGTTCGTACCGGTGTCACCGTCGGGGACAGGGTAGACGTTGAGGTCGTCGAGCCGCTGCCGGTGCGCCTCGAGGTTGGCGAGCGCGGCGCGCGCCAGCTCCCGCGCACGCTCGATCGGCAGGACATCCGCGCTCATGCGCGCGACGATAAACGACGCGCGACCGCGCTTAGAGGCTCTCGCACAATGACGTTCGTCGATCCGGGCGCGATCGGCGCCGCCGAGCGCGGCCAGGCGACACAATCGCTCGTTGTGTGAGAGCCTCTTAGACGGCCTTGGTGACCTTGCCGGCCTTGAGGCAACGCGTGCACACGTATGCCCGAGTGGCCTTGCCGTCGATGATCGCGCGGACCCGTTGCAGGTTCGGATTGAAGCGACGCTTGGTCGCCACCATCGAGTGGCTTCGGTGGTGACCGAACCCCGGCTTCTTGCCGCAGATTGCGCAGACCTTCGACATGCGGCTGCCCAGTCTAACGAAGACTCTGTGTAGCGAAGACCGAGCCGCGCTTTTCAGCGAGCGGCAGCGGCGCGCAGGTGGCTGAAGAGATCCGCCATCTCGAGCGCCGTGCGGGCCGCCTCGGCGCCCTTGTCGACCCTCGCGTCGGCCTGGTCGGCCCGCTCGAGCGTGAGCACGCCGAACGAGACCGGAACCCCCGTCTCGAGAGCCGCGAGCTGGAGGCCGCTCGCCGCCTCGCTGGCGACGTAGTCGAAGTGCGGCGTATCACCTCGGATGACGCAACCGAGAGCGATGATGCACGCGAACCTGCGGGTCCGCGCCAGCGCCATAGCGCCGATGGGCAGCTCGAAAGCGCCCGGAACCGGCATCACCGTGACGGCGCCCTGCTCCACCCCCGCGCGCTCGAGCTCGGCGAGGGCGCTCGCGAGCAACCTCGACGTCACCTCGCCGTTGAACCGCGCCACGACGACGCCGACGGCCCGGCGGGACCCGTCCGGCACTCCTTCGAGAACGCCGTAGCCGGAAGGCACATCGAGCTCACCGGGGGCATGCTCCTGAGAGACCTGCGTCGGATCGACGAGCGCCACCGGCTCGGGTTCCGGCTCGAGCTCCGGTTCAGGCTCCGCGGCAGCCTCGGGATCCGCGGCAGCCTCGGGCTCCGCGTCTGGAAGCTCGATCGCATCTTGCTCGCTCTCGGCGCTCTCGATCGGCTCCGGCAGCTCCGGCTCGGCCGTGCTGAAGCGCTCGCGCGGCGGCTCGGCGGTCGAGAACGGCTCCGACGACGACCGCTGCTTGGCGGCGAAGGCCGACACGTCCTCGGAGGACGGCCATCCCTCGAAGACGTTCTCGCGCGCGTCGTCGAGATCGGGCTCGACCGGTCCCGCGTAGGGTTCCGCCGTCGACCCCCCGGCGACGGACTCGCTCGAGACACCCTCCCGGCGGGAGTGGTCGTAGGGCTCGTTCATGCTTCAACCCCCTCGTATTCCTCGGGATCCCATCGCAGCCGCTGATGATGAAGCCTGGTCCCGATGGTATGACCGAGCTTGTCGCGCTTCGCGTCGAGGTAGTCGCGGTTGTCACGATTGGCTTCGACCTCGATCGGCTCCTGCGAGACGACGGTGAGCCCGAACCCCGAGATGCCCGAGATCTTCTTCGGATTGTTCGTGAGGACGCGGATCGTCGTCAGACCGAGGTCGGCCAGGATCTGCGAGCCGATGCCGTACTCCCGCGCGTCGGCCGGGAAGCCGAGCTCGAGATTCGCCTCGACGGTGTCGAGACCCGACTCTTGCAGCTCGTACGCGCGCAGCTTGTTGAGGAGGCCGATGCCCCGCCCCTCCTGGGCGAGGTAGAGCAGGACCCCGCGCCCTTCCGCCTCGATCCGCGCGAGTGCCTGCTCGAGCTGCTCGCCGCAGTCGCAACGGCGCGAATGGAAGACGTCGCCGGTCAGGCACTCCGAGTGCACCCGCACGAGCACGTCCTCCTCGCCGTCCACCTCGCCCTTGACGAGCGCGATGTGGTGCTTGCCGGTGAGGGGCTCGCGGTACGCAACCGCCCGGAACTCGCCGTAGTCGGTGGGGAGCCGAACGGACACGACGCGCTCGACGAGCTTCTCCACGCGCCGCCGGTACTCGATCAGGTCGGCGACGGTGATCATCTTGAGGCCGTGGCGCTCGCAGTAGTGCACGAGGTCGGGGACCCGCGCCATCGTGCCGTCGTCGTTCATGATCTCGCAGACGACGCCGGCGGGGACGAGGCCGGCGAGGCGAGCGAGATCGACCGAAGCCTCGGTCTGGCCGGAGCGCTGCAGCACGCCTCCCGGCCGCGCACGCAGCGGGAAGACATGGCCGGGCTGCACGAGATCGCGAGGGCCGGACGCGGGATCGATCGCCACCTGGATCGTGTGCGCCCTGTCGTGCGCGGAAATGCCGGTGGAGACGCCCTCGCGTGCCTCGATCGAGACCGTGAAGGCGGTTCCGTACGGGGTCTCGTTCATCTCCGTCATCTGGCGAAGGCCGAGCTCGTCGCACCGCTCCGGCGGCAGGCAGAGGCAGATGAGACCGCGCCCGTGGGTGGCCATGAAGTTGACCGCCTCGGGCGTGACGAACTGGGCGGCGATGGTGAGGTCTCCCTCGTTCTCGCGGTCGGCGTCGTCGCAGACGACGACGAAGCGCCCCGACCGGATCTCCTCGATCGCCTCTTCGATGCTGGCGAATGGAGACGTCTCTGTGCTGGACACGGTCTCGACCACGCTCGAATCGTAGCCGTGGCCCGGCTCAATCCCGGTTCAGGAGACGCTCGACGTACTTGGCCAGCACGTCGACCTCGAGGTTCACCTCGCGGCCGGGCTGGAGCTCTCCCAGCGTGGTAACGGTCAGCGTGTGCGGGATCAACGCCACCGAAAAGCTGTCACCGTCGAGCGAGGCGACCGTGAGCGAGACACCGTCGACCGCGATCGAGCCCTTCTCGACGCAGTAGCGCAGGATCCCGGAGGACGCGGAGACGACTACCCGCGTGCCGTCTCCCTCGGGCTCGACGGAGCGAACGGCGCCGACGCCGTCGACATGACCCTGCACGTAGTGACCGCCGAGTGGCTCGCCGGCCAGCAGTGCGGGCTCGAGGTTCACGCGCGCTCCGGACGCCAGCCGCCCGAGAGACGAACGGCTCAGAGTCTCCGGCACCGCGTGGAACACCATGCTGCCGCCGTCGACCGACTCGACGGTGAGGCAGACGCCGTCGATCGCGACGGAGCCTCCGACCCCGACGCGTGGCGCTGTCGCCGGGCCCTCGACGACGAGCTCGAGGCCGTCGTCGCCGCCCCCGACGGACGCAACCCGGCCAACCTCGCGGACGATGCCCGTGAACACGTTTCTAGGCTAGCCGCACGTTCACGGCTCGTGGACGTACGCCTCGAGGAGGAGGTCCGCACCGACCGTTCGTGCGGTCATCCGCGTGAGCGCCACGGGGCGGACGAGGTCGCCGAGCAGCCTTCCCCCTGAACCGGCGATCGTCGGGGCGACGAAGACCAGCACCTTGTCCACGAGGTCCTGCGCGAAGAATGCGGTTGCGAGCGTCGGGCCGCCCTCCAGCAGGAGCGACTGTACTCCTTCGGCGGCGAGCGTCCGGAGCTCGTCGCCCAGAGGCCCCGTCCGTGGCTCGAGCTCCGAGCCGTCGGGGAGCGGTCCTCGACCGAAGGCGAGGCGCCTCGGCTGCCGGACAACGGGGACGTCGCGTGCGTCGAGCCGCGGCGCGTCCGCGCGGACGGTCCCCATACCCACGGCGACGGCATCCGAGGCTGCCCGTAGCTCATGTACGAGCCGGCGCGACTCCTCCCCCGTCACCCAGCGCGATCCGGGAACGGTGACCCGCCCGTCGAGCGTGGCCGCGACTTTGTAGGTCACGAACGGGCGCTTCCCCGACACCCACGTGCGCCAGGCCTCGTTCTGGCGCCGCGCCTCGAACGAGTCGGCGAACTCGACCTCGATCCCGGCCTCACGGAGCCGCTCGGCGCCACCGGCCATCTTCGGATTGGGATCGAGGGCGCCGATCACGACTCGACTGATGCCGGTGGCCATGACGGCGTCGACGCAGGGAGGCGTCGCTCCGCGCTGCGCGCAGGGCTCGAGCGACACGTAGAGCGTGCCACCGCGCGCGCCGTCCCCGGCGGCGCGAAGCGCGTGGACTTCGGCGTGCGGCTCACCTCTGCGCTCGTGCCACCCTTCGCCGACGACCGCTCCGGACCTCGAGACGACGACCGCACCGACGACCGGGTTCGGATGGGTCGTGCCGCGGCCGTTCTCCGCCAGCTCGATCGCGCGGTCGAGGTGGTTCACGACGCGGCGGCGAGAATTCGGCGGTACGCGGCTGCGGGATCGGCGTCGGCGAAGATCGCGCTACCGCAGACGAGCACGCTCGCGCCGGCCTCGTGGATGGCGCGGGCGTTCGTCTCGCCGACGCCTCCGTCGACCTGGACCGGGACGTCGACGAGCCTCCTCACCTCCGCGATCCGGTCCAGCGCGTCCGGCATGAACGCCTGGCCCGAGTAGCCCGGATGGATGCTCATGCACAGGACGATGTCGGCGCCGGCGGAGCGCGCGACGTCCGCCGCGGCGGCCGGCGAGGTCTGCGGGTTGAACGCGACGCCGACGGAGAGGCCGTGGACGCGGGCTGCCGCAGCGACCCCGGCAGGGTCTCTGGTCGCTTCGACGTGGAACGTGACCGAGTCGCCGCCAGAATCGGCGACCTCCTCGAAGTGGTGCGCCGGGTCGTCGACCATCAGGTGGCAGTCGAGCATCCCGCCCGCAGCATGAATCGCGGGTGCGATCGATCGCAGCACGACCGGCCCGATCGTCACGGGTGGGACGAAGTGGGCGTCGCCGACGTCGAAGTGGAAGATGCGGCACCCGGCGCTCAGGAGCGCCTCGATCTGCGCTCCCAGGCGCATGAAGTCCGCCGCGTAGAGAGAGGGCTCGGCCTCGACGTCCCCGCGGATCCAGTCGCTCCACCCCACGCCGCGATCATAGGGTCTGGCCTTCTGGCCAGACCCAGCCTTTGCCGAACCGCGAAAGGCTGGGTCAGACCCGAAGGTCTGCTGACCCAGTGCGCAGCCGTGCGATGAAGAATCCGGTGGTCCCGTGGACGTGCGGCAGCGTCTGCAGGAACTCCGGGCGCCGTCGATGACGGAACTGCGGCCACTCCTCCGCCAGCGTCGCGTCGACCTCGAGACCGGACGCGACGACGACCTCTTCGCTCTCCTCGGCATCGATCGTGCACACCGCGTAGACGAGCGTCCCACCGGGTCGGAGGCGCGCGGCCGCTGCGCGCACGAGCTCGAGCTGGAGCTCCGGCAGCGGCTCGGCGCGCCACCGCAGATCCGGCCGGGCGGCGAGCACACCCAGCCCCGAGCACGGCGCGTCCACGAGCGCACGGTCGAAGCCCGTCAGCGAGACGGGAAGGTCGCGGCCATCGGCGTGCACAACTTGAACGTTCGCCGCACCGAGCAGCCGGACGTTCTCCTCGAGCTCGCGGGCCCGTCCTTCGTGGGCCTCGACGGCGACGACATCACCCGCGAGCATCGTCGCCTTGCCTCCGGGGGCGGCGCAGAGATCGAGTACTCGCTCGCCGTCGCGCGAGCCGACGGCGAGGCCCGCGAGCTGCGAGCCGCGGCTCTGGGGCCACACACGGCCTTCGGCGAGTGCAGCCTCGTCCACCCGCTCGACGATCCACGCGCCGGGTATGTCCGGGTCGGCTTGCCCTTCGATCGCGCCGCGAACGAGTCGCACCGCGGTCTCAGGCGGCTCGTTCTGCGCGCGCATCAGCGCGATCGCGTCCTCGGCACCGAGCTCCTCCCACCAGGTCTCGGCGATCCAGTCCGGATACGAGTGATGCAGCGCCGCCTCGGCGGGCGTTCCCTCGGGCAGCGCCTCTACGAGCGCGCGCGCGCCCTCGGCGAGGCGTCGCAGCACGGCATTCGTGAACGGGACTGCCCGCTCGAGCCGTGCTCGCCGGACGAGCTCGACCGATTCGTTGACCGCGGCGTAGCGCGGAACGCCGTCGAGATAGACCAGCTGGTAGGCGCCGAGCCGGAGCGCCGCCCGGACCGGCGGGTCGAGCTTGTCCACGCGTCGTCTCCCGAGCGTCTCGATCGCGTGATCGAGCGTTCGGGCATGCCGCACGGTGCCGAAGGTGAGCTGTCGCGCCAGCGCGCGGTCGCGCTCGTCGAGCGATGCGACCGCGCTCCGGAGCGCCCGGTCCGCGTACGCACCGTCCTCGAAGACACGTCGGATGACGTCGAACGCAGCCCGCCGGGCGGGCGCGACTACCGCAGCCCGCGAAGCCATTCGGTGTAGGTCATCCGTCTGCCCCCGTCGGGCTGTACCTCGACGGGCTCGAACGCCCCGTTCTCACCGACACGGGCGCGCCAGACGGTGACCGGTCTGCCGCGCAGCTCCGCTCTCGCGCCGATATGCGGGGAGAGTGCGCGGACACGGCGGACGAGCTCGGCAGCAGGCCCGGCCGGATCGAGCTCGCGGTCGGCCGCCGTGATCTTGTCGGCGTAGGTCACGCCGTCGGTCGCCTGCGGGACGAATTCGAGATCGCCGTCGAGCACGCCGGCGAGAAGGTCGACCGCGACCTCGGCCGCCTGCGCATACACGGCGCCTGCATCGTCCTCGGGGCCGATCGGGAACGCGCGCTGCGCCGCCACCGGTCCGGCGTCGAGCTCCTTCACGGTTCGGTGAATCGTGACGCCTGTCTCGACGTCGCCGGCGAGAATCACCCGCTCGACCGGTGCGGCGCCGCGCCAGCGCGGCAGCAGCGACGGGTGCACGTTGAGCCAGAGGCGCTCCGCGAGGAGTTCCTCCGGAATCAGCAGCCCGTAGGCGCAGACCACGACGGTGGGTGCCCCGAGGTCCAGACCGGCCTCGGGCCGCTCTGGCTGGAGTACGGGTATTCCCAGCCGCTCGGCGACCTGCTTGGCCGGCGTCGGCGCGAGCTTGCGCCCGCGACCGCGTGGGGCGTCCGGCCGCGACAGCAGCGCCGTGACGTCGTGCGCGCGTGCGAGCCGTTCGAGCACGTCGCCGCCGAACGGCGCGGTTGCCGCAAGGGCAATCGTCGCCACCCTTACCGGGCGGCGAGGACGATCCGCGGCCGCAGCTGCGCCATCGCCTCCTTGCGCGACTCGGGATCGGTGCGGTCGATGATCAGCACGCCGTCGAGGTGGTCGGTCTCGTGCTGGACCACCCGGGCCGCGATGCCTTCGAGCTCCAGCTTCACCTCGCCGCCCGAGGCATCCTTTGCCTCGATCGTCACCTCGAGGTGTCGCTCGACCGGCACGCGCACCGATCCGAGCGAGAGACAGCCCTCCTCGTCGACATCGACAGCGCCGGCCCGTCGTGTGATCACCGGGTTGACGAGCACGCGATCGACGCCGTCGTGACTGAAGACGAAGAAGCGGCGGAGAATTCCGACCTGCGTCGCCGCCAGACCGACGCCGTCTGCATCGTGCATCAGCGCGGTCATGCGCTCGGCGACGCGGGCGAGCTCGTCGTCGAACGCCTCTACCTCGCCGGCGGCCATACGAAGGACGGCGTCGCCGTATTGGCGGATCTGAGCGAGCGCGATCCGCTTGCGGGCGAGTCGCTCGGCCTCGTGTGCAGAGGCCTCCTCGTGCTCGTGCCCGTCCTCGTCGTGGGCGTGTTCGTGCTCGTGTTCGTGACCTACCACGACAGCGAGTTTAGAGGCTTGATATGGGTTAGGCATGCTTGCGGGGAAGGCCTGCGCCAAGCAGCAGGGACGGATCGATCGGTGGCAAGGCTGGTTGCCCTTGGTGCCGATCGATCCGGCACTGATGCGCCGTGCGCAGGCCCCCATCCGTGGGCGCGGCTAACACATATCAAGCCTCTACTGGGGGTCGACATCGACGACTGCTGCGAGACCGTCACGCCGCAGCGCCGGCGTCGCTGCCTCGAACAGGCTCGCGGCGGCGCGCGCGACCCGTCGCGGGTCGCGGGTCTTGGCGATGAGCTGCGATCGGTGCCGGCCACGCAGCCGCAAGAGCGGCGCGGGCCCGAGCAGCTGTGCGTCGATGCCCTCGAGCCTGGCCCTGACCTCGCGCAGCGCCCGGTCCGGCCCCCCCGCCTCGGGCCCCGAGACGACCAGCGAAACGAGATGGCTGTACGGCGGGTACATGAGCTCGTACCGGCGCTCGAGCTCGTGCGCCAGGAAGCCGGACACGTCGTGCCGTGCGGCGTACTGGAGCGGTGTGGCGTCGGGCTGGAAGGTCTGTACGAGCACGAGGCCAGGTGCGTCCCGGCCACTGCGGCCGGCGAGTTGGGTGACCAGCTGGAAGGTCCTCTCCTCGGCGCGGAGGTCGGGCAGCGCCAGCCCCGTGTCCGCGTCGACGACCGCGGCAAGGCGCACACCGGGGAAGTGATGGCCTTTCGCCACCATCTGCGTGCCGATCAGGACGACGCGGTCCGACACCGCGAAGCGCTCGAGTGCGTCGCGCAGCTCCCCACGCCCGCGGGTGGTGTCGGCATCCAGCCGGATCCGGGTCAACTCGGGGAGGTGCTTCTCGAGCTCGCTCTCGAGCCTCTGCGTGCCGGCACCCACACGGGCGAGCTCCACCGACCCGCACAGTGGGCAGGCTGCAGGCACGTGCTCTGCGAAGCCGCAGTGGTGGCAATGCAGCCTTCCATCGGCGTGCAGCGTGAGCGCGACGTCGCATGCCGCGCACCGCCGCGACCGTCCACAGGCGCGACAGTGCACCGCCGGCGCCACGCCGCGGCGGTTGAGCAGCAGGATTGCCCGCCCGCCCCGCTCGGCGATCACGCCGAGCTCCGCGAGGAGCGGCGCCGAGAGCGGATAGCCGGCCTCACGGCGAAGATCGACGAGCCGAACCCGCGGGAGGGGTGCGCCGATCCTGACCGGTAGCTGGAGCCGCTCCAGACGCTCCCAGCTCTCCGGACGCGGCGTCGCGCTGCCGTACACCGCCACCGCGCCTTCGAGAGCGGCTCGCTTCGCGGCGACCGTACGCGCGTCGTAGCGCGGATCGGCGTCCTGCTTGTAGGACCCGTCGTGCTCCTCGTCGAGGACGATCAGACCGACATCGCGCATCGGCGCGAAAACGGCCGAACGAGCCCCGACGACGACGCGTGCCTGACCTGACGCGATGCGCTCACGCTCGTCGCGCCGCTCCGCATCGCCGAGCGCGGAGTGCAGCACAGCGACCGTGTCGCCGAAGCGCGCCCGGAAGCGCCCGACGGTCTGGGGCGCGAGCGCGATCTCGGGAACGAGAACGATGACTCCACGGCCGCGCTCGAGCGCGGCTGCGGCCGCCTGCAGGTAGACCTCGGTCTTCCCGCTGCCGGTTGGGCCCGCGAGAAGTACGTGACCGCCGCCGGCGTCCAGCGCTGCGACGACGCGTTCCACCGCAGCCCGCTGGTCGGCCGTGAGCTCTGCCGGCTCTCGCTCTCCTCCGAGCGACTCGCGCGCAACCGGCGAGGGACGCTCCCCGCGCCGCTTCGGCAGTGCCGGAGCGACGAGCTCGAGGGCGCGCGCCGGTGTCGAGCCGAAGTAGTCGGCAAGCCAGAGTGCGAGATCTACGAGAAGTGGGGGAACGTCGCCGAGCCGGCGCTCGACCTCGATCGGCACGACACCCGCGGGCGCGACGACGTCAACCTCGGTGACGACGCCGCGGGCGGTGCGGCGGCCGAGCCGGACCGAGACGACGTCCCCCTTCTCGATCTCGTCCGGCACCGCGTACGTGAAGCTGCGCGCGAGCGTGCGCGTGGTGACGAGGGGATAGACGTCGGCGAGGCGCACGACGTCCAGCCTAGATGGTTGATCGGTGATTGCCGTCGATGCGGGGATGGGCGAGACCAAGCCGTTGGCGCCGATCGGACGAGCGCGTATCGGTGTAATGGGAAACGTGTTGGGGACAGGATTAATCCTGTCCCCAACGCAATTTCCATACGAGCGGCGACAACGGCGACGTGTCTCGACCACCATCCGCGCGGCGAGGAATTGCCGATCAACCATCTAACCCGGGGCCCGGAGCGCCCGGCATCGCGCGTTAGGCGCCGGCGGCGACGAGGACGAAGTCGGTCGCGAAGCCGAGCACAAGCCCGACGAGGATGCCCGTGAGCACGAGCTCCTTCGAGGCGAACCGCCGGCAGATCGCGATCAGCTCGACGACGACGTAGAGAATCGAGCCGGCCGCGAGCGCGAGGAACATGACCGAGAGCGCCTCGCTGACCCAGGTCTGGCCGACGAGCGTGCCCACGAACGTGGGCCCTCCTCCGATCAGGCCCAGCAGGCCCAGGAACCGCCAACTCGGCGGATCCTTGTCCCCGGCGAGCGGCGCCACGATGCCGAAGCCCTCCGTCGCGTTGTGCAGGCCGAAGCCGATGATCAGGACGAGGGCGAGGCTCAGCTCGTCTCGCGCAGCGGACTGCCCGATCGCGAGCCCCTCGGAGAAGTTGTGGAGACCGATGCCGGTGGCGATGAAGATCGACAGCCACCGCGACGGCGACATCGTGACCACGTGGCGCTCGAGCTCGAACTCGGCCATCGACGCGGCCCCCGGGCCCAGGAGCGCGCGGTCGCGACGCCGCTTGAGCCAGCCGTCGTACAGCTCGAGGCTGAGCAAACCGATGCCGAAGCCGACGGCGAGCAGCGCGGCAAGCCCGAAGAAGCGGGCGTCACGGCCTGACTTGAGCGCGCTCTCGACCGGGTCGACCGCCGCGGAGAGGACGTCCCAGATCAGAAACAGGAGAATGCCGGTCGCGGCCGCGCTCAGGAACGACTTGACGCGTGGGCTGACCGACTGCATCCGACCTACGGGCAGGCCGAGGAAGATCGTCGAGCCGGCAACGCCGCCGAGCACCAGGATCTGCGCAGAGCTCATGTCAGGCGCACCTTACAGCAAATGTTCGAGGATCGGCCCCGGGCTGCGTGGCTACCACTAGACTGGCCCGATGGCGCACAGCCAGGGCCACTCGGTCGACGAGTATCTCGAGACGATCTACTTCCTCGCCTTTCCCATCGGCGAGTACCGCCCGGCGACGGGGTCGAGCGCGATCGCATCACGGGTCGCCGAGATGCTGGGCGTCTCGCGTGCCTCGGCCGGTGAGATGCTCAAACGACTCGAGGCCGACGGGCTCGTGGAACGCGGCGAGCAGAAGGAGGCGATCCTGACGCCGGCAGGGATCGAGCGCGCGCAGAAGGTCGTGCGCAAGCACCGGCTGATCGAGCGCTTCCTGACGGACTTCATGGGCTACACGGCGGCGGAGTCGCACGTTCACGCAGACGAGCTCGGCGACACGTTCAGCGAGGACATGGTCGACCGCATCGACGAGCGGCTCGGCCGGCCCGAGCGCTGCCCGCACGGCTGGCCCGTCGACCCCGGGGTGGAGCAGACCGAGAACCGTGACCTCGTCTCACTCGCCGAGCTCGGGGCGGGGCGCGCCGCGGAGATCGTGCGGCTCGCCGAGCACGACGGCGACCTGCTGCACTGGTTCTACGACGAAGGCCTCGTTCCCGGAACGCGGGTCGAGGTGCGCGAGGCTCACCCGGCGGCAGGGGAGCTCAAGATCGCGGTAGGAGGCGGCGAGCGCGCCATCGCCGAGAAGGCCGCACAGGGCCTCTACGTCCGCGTCGGCTAAACGCGGGGGAAGAGAAGCAGTCATTCATCCCCCGCGAACCCCCTTCTTCTCCGCGTCTTGGCAACTCTCGGTTTGCCTCTCGGCCGTCATGCCGGCCTTCGGCCGCGACCGGACGCCCGGCAAGGGCCTAGGGGTCAGGACTTGTCCTGACCCGTCTTCGGTTTTGCGAGCTTCGCAGATCGGGTCAGATCGGAGATCTGACCCCTGGTCGCATACGATCCACGGCTGTGCTCGAGGTCTGGCCGCTGCTCGAGGCTGATGTTCCGTGGGCCGTGGAGCTCCAGCGAGACAGCTGGGGCGACATGGCCGTGGCGCGGCGCGGCGAGCTGGTCGATCCGAGCGGTCTGCCCGGGTTCGTGGCCTTCCTCGACGGCGAGCGTGCCGGCCTCGCCACGTACGCCGTTCGCGGTGATTCGTGCGAGGTCGTGACGATCCGCAGCCTGCAGGAGGGATGCGGTGTCGGCCGGGCGCTGCTCGACGCCGTTCGGGCCGCGGCAGCCGAGTCCGGCTGCCGGCGGCTCTGGCTGATCACCACGAACGACAACACCCGGGCGCTCGACGTCTACCAGCGCTGGGGCATGGAGATCGTGGCGTTCTACCACGACGCGGTCGCGCTCTCGCGTCAAGTCAAGCCGTCGATTCCGGAGCGAGGCCGCTCCGGCATCCCGATGGAGCACGAGTTCGAGCTCGAGCTCAGACTGGACGGCCCGTAGGAACTGTGGAGGCTGCGGACGCCGGCGTCAGCCCGGCCGCCTGCCGCAGCGCATCGGCCTTGTCGGTGCGCTCCCACGTGAAGTCGCGGTCGTCGCGCCCGAAGTGCCCGTACGACGCGGTCTTGCGGTAGATCGGCCGACGCAGGTCGAGGTCACGCAGGATCGCCCCCGGCCGCAGGTCGAAGTGGTTGCGGATCAGCTCCTCGATCCGGGCCAGCGCGACGGCCTCGGTGCCGAAGCAGTCGACGAGCACGCTCAGCGGGTGCGCGATGCCGATCGCGTACGCCACCTGAAGCTGGCAGCGGTCGGCGAGACCCGCCGCGACGACGTTCTTGGCGACGTGCCGCGCGGCGTACGCCGCCGAACGGTCGACCTTCGTCGGGTCCTTGCCGGAAAACGCCCCGCCGCCGTGCGGCGCCGCGCCGCCGTAGGTGTCGACGATGATCTTGCGCCCGGTCAAGCCGGTATCGCCCATCGGGCCGCCGACGACGAACTTGCCCGTCGGGTTGACGTAGAGGAAGTCCTTGGCACCCAACCGGCCTGGATCGAAGAGTTCCCGGTAGTCCGTGTGTAGGATCGGCTCGACGACGTGCTCGAGCAGATCCGGCTTGAGCAGCGTCTCGCAGTCGATGCCGTCACGGTGCTGGGTCGAGATGAGGATGCGCTCGATCTCGACGGGACGCTGGCGACCCGCCTCGTCCACGTCGTACCGCACGGTCACCTGCGCCTTGCCGTCGGGCCGGAGGTACGGCAGCACGTCGGCCTTGCGCACCTCGGACAGCCGCC
>Ga0066709_100000242_pt1 | contig 25779 bp, 19 predicted proteins | sample GraSoiAngelo_158_FD_79665 | JGI IMG/M metagenome (GOLD analysis project Ga0066709, IMG submission 79665) | Grasslands soil microbial communities from the Angelo Coastal Reserve, California, USA - 14_1009_16_30cm | ecosystem: Environmental > Terrestrial > Soil > Grasslands | place: USA...
ACGACCTTCGTGTCCCGACTCCGCCCGATGCTCGTCTCGCTCCTGTGCGATCTCGTTCCGTTCATCATCATGGCGCTCATCCCGTTCGAGAATGTGCGCGCGCTCGGCATCGTGGCCGGGCTGGGGCTCGCCTCGCTCACGTTCGACGAGTTCGTACTCATGATCCCGGCGCTCAGCTCGGTCGCCTTGCACGAGATCGAGAAGTCGCACGTGCAAGTGGAGAAAGTGAAGGGCAGCGGAGCCTTCGATCGGTGGCTCGGCGATCTCGTCCGCAAGATCATCGGGACGCCGATCTTTGGTCAGGCCGTTCTCTTCGCCTGCGTGCTGCTGACCGCCTTCCTCGCCTGGGACATCGGCGAGACGCGAGTCGGCCAGAACAACACGTACGCCATCCACAACTACCTCACGAAATCGTGGAACCGCAGCGACATCTTCAAGATGGAACAGGAGATCACGCAGCGCTTCGGCGGCGTCTATCCCATGACCGTGCTGATCGCGCCGAAGGAGGGCAAAGACAAAACGCTCGAGGAGCCGCCCGTCCTCCACGCGGTCGACAAACTCGCCGTCTGGCTCCGCGAGCAGGCGCATATCGGCGTTGTCTCCGACCCGGCAGAGTACATCAAGCTACGGTACTTCTTCATCAACGGCCTCGATAAGTCGTTCATTCGCGTGCCGGATACGGTTCAGGAAATCGGCGAGGGCCTCGAGGCCTTCGCGGCGATCACGCCCGGAGCGTATGACTGGCTATTCGACGAGGAGTACAACTCCGCGGTGGTGATCGCATACGCCGACAGCACGGATCCCTCGGTGGTGGGCGGGCTGATCGACGCCACCACCAAGAAGGCCGCCGAGCTCTTCACCCCCGACCTTCCGGTGACGGCGGAGGTGGCGGGCGGCTCGGTCGGGATCGCCGAGGCGTTCAACCGCAACATCAAATACTGGCTCATCGTGGGAGCCTTGCTCGGCTTCCTCGGCACGTTCGTCCTCTCGATGCCGTTCATCGGTTCGGTCGTGCTGCCTGCCGTGCTCATCATCCCCTTGGTGCTCGGCACGTTGGCAGCGGTCGGTCTCATGATCATGGCCGGCATCGAACTCAACTCGAACGCCACCGCCGCGCTCGCCATCGCGAGCGGCGTCGGCATCGATTCGGAGGTCTACCTCCTCTACCGCGTGCGGGAGGAGTACGCCCGCCTGCGCAACTTCAGGGAAGCGCTCGTGCAGGGATTCGTGAAGATCCGCCGCGCGCTCATCGTGTCGAACGGCGCACTGATCCTCGGCTGCTGGGCTCTCGCGCCCATCCCGCTCTACATCGGCTACGTGGGATTCGGCATGGGGCTCGTGCTGCTGCTCTGCTTCGTGTTCAGCGGAATCATCTCGCCGATCCTGTGGGCCTGGTTCGGCGAGAGGACCGTCATCGGCAAGGCCGATCGCGCGGAGAGCGCGCTCGGCGCGGTGGAAATCCCGCGGCGGGTGGCGCACCATTGATCAACGCATGGGGGAGCTGGACGACATCTACCAGCAGGCGCTGCGGATGCACTACGAGCAGCCCCACAACTACGGCCCGCTCGACGGCGCGACCAGCTGCGGGCGCGCCACCAACCCGGTCTGCGGCGACGAGGTTTCGGTCTACCTCGCCATGGGGCCGGCCGGTGCGCGTGCGGTCACCTTCGACGGTCACGTCTGCGCCATCAGCAAGGCGTCGGCGTCGCTCATGACGGACGCCGTGGTGGGAAAGAGCGCGACGGAGATCGGCGCCCTCCGCGAGGCCTTCGGCCGGATGATGCGGGGCGACGACGCCGTGTCGCTCGGTGCGCTGGACGCGCTGAAGGGCGTGCGCCGCTACCGGGTGCGGGTGCGGTGTGCTCTCCTTCCGTGGGAGGCGCTCGAGACCGCGCTGAAAGGTTAGTGGCGATGCGCTTCGGGCTCGTCTACAGCATCGAGGGCGGCGCCGGCGACCGCGCGGATCAGGTCTTTCGGGACGCGGTCGAGGAGATCGTCCAGGCCGATCGGATGGGGCTCGACTCGGTCTTCGTGAGCGAGCACCACTTCGTCGAGAACGGATTCTTCCCCTCCCCCCTGATCGCGCTGAGCTTCATCGCGGCCCGGACGTCACGCATCAAGCTCGGGCCCGGGGTCCTGCTCCTCCCGCTCTACGACCCCATCCACGTGGCGGAGGACTGTGCGGTCCTCGACGTCATTTCCGGTGGCCGCGTCATCCTGGGCATCGGGCAGGGCTACCGCCCGGAGGAGTTCGCGGCCTTCGGGCGTGCGCTGCGCGACCGTCCCGCACTGCTGCGCGAGGGTGCTACGCTCATTCGCCGGCTCTGGACGGAGCCATCGGTGACCTACGAGGGCCGGCACTTCCGGACCGCCGCCGTCGCGCTGCGCCCGCAGCCCCTCCGGCCGCCGCCGATCTGGGTGGCGGCGAAGAAGCGCAAGGCCGTGGAGTTGGCGGCGGAGGTCGGCGACGGCTGGTTCGCGGATCCGATCACGCCGCTCGCCATCATTCGCGAGAACCGCGGTCATTGGGAGCGGGCATTTACGCGCGCCGGCGTCGAGCGCTCGGAGCGCACCTTCGCGTACTATCGCGAGTTCTTCGTCGCCCTCGACGACGCGACGGCGTGGCGGATCGGGCGCGAGCCGATGATGGCCGGGTACCGGAACTACCTCCGGTGGGGGCACCTGGTCGATGAGGAGGGCCGCCCGATCCCGCCCGAGCGCGAAGAGGTCCTCGAGGAGATGGTGAAGCAGCGGTTCACCCTCGGCGGACCCGAGCGCTGCCTCGCCGACATCGCGATGCTGCGCGAGACACTCCGCCTCGACTGTCTCGTCATGAAGGCGAAGTTCCCGGGTCTGTCGCACAGGAACGTCATGGATTCGCTTCGACTGTTCGGCGAACGCGTGCTGCCGAACGTCCAACATTAGATCTTCGGGAGGATCCAGCAATGCCCACGGTACGACCCTTCGGCGCATCGGTGAAGCGGCTCGAGGACCCGAAGTACCTGCTCGGACGCGCCCAGTACGTCGACGATGTCAGGCTGCCCGACACGGTGAGCGTCGCCTTCGTGCGCAGCCAGCACGCGCACGCGCGCATCAAATCCGTCGACGTCCGCACGGCGCTCGAGATCCCGGGCGTGCTGCGCGTCATGACGGGCGATGAGGCCGCGAAGGTCTGTAAGCCGATCCGCGTCGAGTGGGGCAAGGGCAAGCTCGACATCAAGTACAAGGCCTGCGACTTCTATCCAATCGCCGTCAAGAAGGTGGGCTTCGTCGGCGACATCGTGGCCGCCGTGGTAGCCACGAACCGGTACGTCGCGGAGGACGGGGTCGAGGCCGTCGAGGTCGACTACGACCCGCTCCCCGCGGTCGTCGATCCCGAAAAGGCAATGGAGAAGGGGTCGCCCCTCGTCCACGAGGAGTGGGGCGACAACATCATGCTCACCTCCACGATCAAGAACGGTGATACCGAGATGGCCTTCAGGGAGGCCGACGTCGTCGTGAAGGGGCGGTTCGTGATGAACCGCCACTGCGCTTCACCGATGGAGGGCCGTGCCGTCCTCGCGCACTTCGACGCCGTGCTGGACAAGATGACCGTGTGGACGTCGACGCAGATGCCCCACATGGTGCGCACCAAAATCGCCGACTACGTGGGGTTCCCCGAGCACAAGATCGTCGTCATCGGCGGGCCGGACGTGGGCGGCGGCTTCGGGCTCAAGTGCCACATCTTCCCCGAGGAGCTCGCGCTCTGCATCCTGACGCGCGAGCTGCGGCGGCCGGTCAAGTGGATCGAGGACCGGCGCGAGAACCTCTACGGGTCGTACCACGCCAAGGACGAGATCTGTTACGTCGAGCTCGCCTGCAAGAAGGACGGCACGATCCTCGGCATCAAGACGAAGTTCGTCGGGGACGTCGGTGCTTACACCTCGTACCCGTGGACGCCGTCGTTCGAGCCGCTCCAGGCCGCCCTGGCGACCCCCGGACCGTACAAGATCAGGAACGTCCACATGGACGCCGTCGCCGTCGCGACCAACAAGACGACCTCCAGCGTGTACCGCGGCGTCGGGCTGCCCGCGGCGCAGTACACCATGGAGCACATCCTCGACCTGGCGGCGGCCAAGCTGAAGATGGATCCCGCCGAGATCCGGCGGAAGAACATCATGTCCACGAAGGACTTCCCGTGCGTTTCCGCCACCGGCCTCGACTACGACAGCGCGAGCCCGCTCGAGTCGCTCGAGATGGGGCTCAAGATGGTGGAGTACGACAAGTTCCGGAAGGAGCAGGCGGAGGCGCGTAAGCAGGGCAAGTATCTCGGCATCGGCATCAGCTCGATGATCGAGATGACGGTCTTCGGCTTCGACTACTGGCGGAACGCGGGCCTGAAGTCGGTGACCGGGTACGACTCCGCGCACATCCGCGTCGATCCGAACGGCGGCGTGACTCTCGCCATGGGAACGCACAACCACGGCCAGGGCCATCCGACCGTGTTCGCGCAGCTGGTGGCCGACGGCATCGGCTGCGCCATCGAGGACGTCCGGCTCCTCGGGCACGACACCTCGAACTCGCCGTACGGATGGGGCACGTGGGGCAGCCGGGCCGCGGTGGCGGGCGGCGGCGCCGTGATCAAGGCGGCCGAGAAGATCCGGCAGAAGATGATCCGGGTCGCGGCCAACCTCCTCGAGGCGAGCCCGGCGGACGTCGAGCTGGTCGAGGGCAAGTACCAGGTGAAGGGCGTCCCCTCGAAGGCGCTCAGCGTGAAGGAGATCGCGCGGGCGGCCGTCTACACCGCCGATCTCCCCGAGAACGAGGAGGAGCCCGGCCTCGAAGCGAGCTACTACTACAAAGCGCCGACGCCGTACGCGAACTCGACCCACATCGTCGTGGTCGAGGTCGATCCGGAGACCGGCAAGGTCAAGTTCAAGCGCTTCGTCGTGATCGAGGACTGCGGGAAGATGATCAACCCGATGATCGTCGACGGGCAGATCGCGGGTGGCGTGGCGCAGGGCCTCGGCCTCGCGATGTACGAGCATCTGCAGTACGACGAGAGCGGGCAGATCCTCACCACTTCGCTGATGGATTACCTGATCCCGTCCGCCGGCGACGTGCCGCACCTCGAGTTCGGCCACATGGAGACGCTCTGTCCCGTGTCGGTCGGCGGCATCAAGGGCATGGGCGAGGGCGGTGCAGTGGCGCCGCCGCCCGCGGTGGCGAACGCCATCGCGGACGCGCTCTCGCCGCTCGCCGGCTGGAAATCCATCGACAAGCTGCCGATGAGCCCCGAGGTCGTCTACCGTCAGGTCGCGAATGCGTGAGATCCTGGACGAAATGCGCCGTCTGCTCGACGAACCGGACGGCGGCGCCCTCGTGACGATCACGCGGACCACGGGGTCCACGTATCGTCGCGAGGGCGCGAAGATGGTGTGCCGCAAGGACGGCACGCTCGTCGGCTCGATCAGCGGCGGCTGCCTCGAGAGCGACGTCTACGAGGTGTCGGTCGGGGTGGTCGAGCGCAATCGACCGGAGATCGTGACCTACGACACGAACGCGGAGAACGAGAACGTCTGGGGCCTCGGCCTCGGCTGCAACGGTACCGTGGAGGTGCTCGTCGAGCCGCTGACGTGGTGGCGGACGCCGGCGGGACGCGGCTTCTTCGACGCCGTGACCGAACGCGTGGATGCCGGGCGCCGGTGCGCCATCGTGACGGTGCTCGAGGAGGGCGGGGCGCCGCCGCCCGCCATCGGGCGGGTGATGCTCGACGACGACGGGACGGTCGTCGCGGGACAACACGAAACGCTTGTCGCGGCGGCGGTCCGCGACCGGCTGCGTGAGGCCCTCGCTGAGCCCAGCGTGCGGCCGTCGCGCCGGCTCGAGGTGGGGAGCCCCGCCGGTACCTGCGAGGTCTTCCTGGATGTCCTCGTGCCCCCGACGCGGCTCATCGTGGTCGGTGGCGGCCACGACGCCATCCCGCTCGTCCGCGTGGCGCGGGAGGTGGGGTTCGTCGTCACGCTGGTCGACAGCCGCCCGCAGTTCGCCACCCAGGAGCGCTTTCCCCAGGCCGACGAGGTGATCTTCGCGCAAGCGGAGGAATTTACCCGAAGGGTCTCGCTCAGCGGGCGTCCGGCGCTCGTACTGATGACGCACAACTATCTGAAGGACCGCACCGTCCTCCGCCAGCTCCTGACGGGACCGGAGGAGCTTCTCTACCTCGGCGCGCTGGGTCCGCACGCGCGGACGGAGCAGATGCTGAACGAGATCCGCGCCGAGGACGCATCGATCCGCCCGGACCGCGTGGCGCAGGTCCGGACGCCCGTAGGTCTCGATCTCGGCGCCGACGCGCCGGCCGAGATCGCGCTCGCGGTGCTCGCTGAAATTCTCGCCGTGCGGAACGATCGGCGTGCGATCCCCCTCCGGGAGAAGAAGGGCCGAATTCACCAGGCAGCCTGACGGACGTCGGTATGAGCCTCGATACGCGATCCCTGAAGGCCGACTTCCCGATCTTCAGAAGCTGGAACGGTGCCCGGTCCCTCGTCTACCTCGACAACGCGGCGAGCACGCAGAAGCCGGCCGCGGTACTCGACGCCGAGCGGGACTACTACGAGCGCTCTAACGCCAACGTGCACCGCTCGGTCCACACCCTCGGCGAACGCGCGACCGAGCTGTACGAGTCCGCCCGCGAGCGCGTCGCCCGCTTCATCGGCGCCGCCTCCACGGAGGAGGTCGTCTTCCTCCGGAACGCCACCGAGGCCCTGAACCTCGTCGCCGACAGCTTCGGCCGCCTCCGGCTCACGCCAGGCGACGAGATCGTGGTGAGCGTGCTGAACCACCACAGTAACCTCGTGCCCTGGCAGCAGGCCGCCGCACGCACCGGCGCGGTCCTCCGGGTTGCGCCGCTCACCACCGGCCTCGATCTCGACGTCGCAGCGGCGGTCTCGCTGATCGGACCCCGGACCAGGATCGTCGCGCTCACGCACAAGTCGAACGTGCTGGGCACGATCATCGATGTGGCCCCGGTGGTCCGCGCGGCGCACCAGCACGGCGCCGCCGTCGTGCTCGACGCGGCTCAGAGCGTCCCGCACCTGCCGGTCAACGTCGCCGAGCTCGATTGCGACTTCCTCGCGTTCTCGTCCCACAAGATGTGCGGCCCGATGGGCGTGGGCGTGCTGTGGGGACGCCGGCCGCTCCTCGATGCCATGCCGCCGTACATGACCGGGGGGGAGATGGTGCGCGAGGTGACGCTCCAGGGCGCGACCTGGAACGACCTGCCGTGGAAGTTCGAGGCCGGGACGCCCGACGTCGGCGGCGTGGTCGGCCTCGGCGCGGCGGTCGAGTACCTGGACGCGATCGGGCTCCAGGACATCGCCGCGCACGAACGCAGGCTCAGCATCGCGGCGCGAGACCGGTTGACGGCGCTCGACGGCGTGCAGACGTTATGCCCCGCGTCGGGCCCGAACGGCATCGTGAGCTTCCGCCTCGTGGACGTCCACCCGCACGACGTTGCGACGGTGCTCGACCAGGAGGGGGTCGCCGTCCGCGCCGGGCACCACTGCGCCCAGCCGCTCCACGCAGTGCTCGGCGTCCCGGCCACCATCCGGGCGAGCTTCTACCTCTACAACGACGAGCAGGACGTCGACCGGCTGGTCGAGGCGATCGGGGTGGCGCGGCGGTTCTTCCATCACGGCGCGCCGCCCGAGCGCGCACGGGTCACCCGATGGCGCTGATGAAGCTCGTCGGCCGACCCGTCCGACGGGTCGAGGATCCACGCTTCCTCCGTGGCCGGGCAACCTACGTCGACGACGTCCGCCTGCCCGGGACCTTGCACGTGGCCTTCGTGCGGAGTCCGCACGCGCACGCACGGATCCTCGCGATCGACACGCGGGCGGCGCTCGGCGTCGCTGGCGTGCGTCGTATCTCCACCGGCGAGGACGTCGCGGACGCGCTCAAGCCGATGGGACTCCCCTTTCGTCCGGAGGTGTTTCCGCCCTCGGTCTTCAAGCAGTGTCGCTGGCCGTGCCTGGCGGTCGGCAAGGTGCGCTACGTGGGCGAGCCGGTCGCGGCGGTGGTTGCCGAGACGCGCTACATCGCCGAGGACGCGGCCGAACTCGTGGCCGTCGACTACCAGGCGCTCGACCCCGTCGTCGAGCCGGAGGCGGCCCTCGCGCCGGGGGCGCCGCTCGTCCACGAGGAGTTCGGCGACAACGTCGTGATGCGGCTGACCGGCGGCCAGGGCGACGTCGACGCCGTCTTCCGCGACGCGGCGTTCGTCCTTCGTGAGCGGTTCCATACGAACCGCCACTGCGCCCACCCGATGGAGGGCCGCGCGACGCTGGCGCGCATGGAGGCGAACGGCGAGCTCACCCTGTGGACGTCGACGCAGACGCCGCATCTCGTCCGGAGCCGGGTGGCGGACATCATGAGCTGGCCCGAGCAGCGGCTGCGCGTCATCGGGCCGGACGTCGGCGGCGGGTTCGGGCTCAAGTGCCACGTCTTTCCCGAGGAGGTGCTTACCTGCTGGCTCGCGCTCCAGATGCAGGCGCCCGTCAAGTGGATCGAGGACCGGCGCGAGCATCTGCTCAACTCCTTCCACGCGAAGGAAGACATCGTCGAGTGCGAAATGGGCTTCGCGGCCGACGGCACCGTTCTCGGCATTCGTGCGAAGATCATCGGCGACCTCGGCGCCTACAGCGCGGATCCGTGGCCGTCGCCCTTCGAAGCGTTGCAGCTCGCCGCCGCGCTACCCGGCCCCTACCGTATCCGGCACTATGCCTGGGAGGTCCTCGCGGTCTGCACCAACAAGACGACGCTCAGTGTGTACCGCGGCGTCGGCCTGCCGCCCGCGGTGCTCGTGCAGGAGCACATGATGGACCTGGCAGCGCGACGGCTCGGCATGGACCGGGCTGAGCTCCGCCTGAAGAACATGATCCGCCCGGAGGAGTTCCCGTACGTCTCCGTCACCGGGCTCACGTACGACAGCGGCAGCTCGACCGACGCGCTCGAGAAAGCGCTCGCGATGGCCGACTACACCGGCCTAGCCCGCCGGCGCGCCGAGGCGGCGGGCCGCGGCCGGTACCTCGGGCTCGGCATCTGCACGTACATCGAGATGACGACGTTCGGCACGCGGTACTGGACGCCGCTCGGCATCCAGCACTGCGCCTACGACTCCGCGACGATCCGCATGGATCCCGCGGGCGGTGTGGCGCTGAGCGTCGGCACGTTCTCGCATGGACAGGGCCACCACACGACGTACGCGCAGATGGTGGCCGACGAGCTGGGCGTGGAGGTCGGCGACATCTCGTTCACGCAGGGCGACACCCAGGCGACGCCGTACGGTTGGGGGACCTGGGGTAGCCGGAGCGTGGTGGCGGGGGGCGGGGCAGTCATCGGCGCGGCGCGGAAGGTGAAGGAGAAGATGCTCCGCATCGCCGGCCATCTGCTCGAAGTGAGCCCGGGAGACCTCGAGGTCGTGCCGGGGCGCGTGCAGGTGAAGGGCGTACCGACCAAGTCCGTCGCCGTGCGCGAGCTGGCGCGCGCCGCCGTGTTCGCGGCATGGCGGCTTCCCGCGGGTGAGGAGCCGGGGCTCGAGGCGACGCAGTACTACGATCCGCCGCCCGTCACCTTCGCGAACGCGACCCACATCGCCGAGGTGGAGGTCGACGGCGACACGGGCACAGTGAAGATCGTCCGTTACATCGTGGTCGAGGACTGCGGGCGGATCGTGAACCCGATGATCGTCGACGCGCAGGTCATGGGCGGGGTGGCGCAGGGCATTGGCAACGCCCTGCTCGAGCATCTCCGCTACGACGAGAACGGCCAGCTGCTCACCACCTCGCTCATGGATTACCTCGTGCCGACGGCGGCGGACGTGCCCGCGCTCGAGATCGGTCACATCGAGACACCGAGCCCCCTCACCGTCGAGGGCGTGAAGGGAATGGGAGAGGGCGGGGCGATCGCCCCGCCGGCGGCGATCGCCAACGCCGTCGCGGACGCGCTGGCCTCGTTCGGCGCCAAGGTGAACGAGCTCCCCCTGACACCCGAGCGCGTGTGGGAGATGGCGCACCCACCCCAGTCGCGGAGCCACGCATGAAGAGCAGCCTGATCTATTCCTACCAGATCGAGCATGGCGACGGGTTCCGGACCTTCTCCGAATCGCTCGAGCAGATGGCTCTCGCGGAGCGCTACGGCTTCGACACCGTGCTCATCAGCGAGCATCATCTCGTCGAGAACGGGTACTTCCCCGCGCCCATGGTGACGAACGGCGCGATCGCGATGCGAACGAAGACCCTCCGGATCGGGTCCGGAGTGATCCTCCTGCCGCTGTACAACCCCCTGCACGTCGCCGAGCACGGGGCGGTGCTCGACGTGATCTCGAACGGGCGCTACACGCTCGGCGTCGGGCAGGGATACCGGCAGGAGGAGTTCGAAGCCTTCCAGATCCCGCTCACCGATCGGCCGGCACGGATGCGCGAAGGCGTCGAAGCCGTCCGGGCGCTGTGGACGCAGCCGGTGGCGAGCTATCGGGGCAAGCACTTCACCTTCGAGAACTGCAGGGTACGGCCGACGCCGAAGCAGAAACCGCATCCGCCGATCTGGATCGCCGCCAAGAAGAAGTCCGCGGTGCAGCTCGCGGCGCGGGTGGGTGACGCCTGGTTCGCCGATCCGATCACGCCCCTCGACGTGCTGAAGCAGCGGCTGGCCGATTACGAGGCGGTGCGCGCGAGCAAGGGAGAGTCGACGAGCGGTTTCGACTTCCCGCTCATGCGCGAGGTGTACTGCGCGGAGACGGACGAGCGCGCGTGGGCGGAGGTGATGGAGCCCGTGCTCTACATCTATCGGGAGTACCTCGAGTGGGGGCACATGCTCGACGAGCAGGGCCACCCCGTGCCGCCCCAGGACGAGCGCGCGCTCGGGCTGCTGCGCCAGCGGTTCATCATCGGGAACCCGGAGACCTGCATCCGCGAATGCGAGAAATATCGGTGTGAGCTGGGCACGACGAACATGATCATGCGCATGAAATTCCCCGGCCTGCCGCACGAACGCGTACTGAATTCGATCAAGCTCTGGGGTGAGAGGGTGATGCCGCACCTGAATTGAGGACGACGATGCAGGCGGACACCGTCATTCACAACGTCACCGTCGTCACGCACGACAGGACCTTCATGGGCGGGGTCGCGATCCGCGACGGCAAGATCACGGCGCTTGCCGAGCGTCCCGACGAGCTCCCGGTGGCGAAGGAGGCCATCGACGGTCGCGGCCGGCATCTCATCCCCGGGCTCGTCGACGCCCACATGCACCTGCACTACCCGGCGAACGGCCTGGACGAGAACATCCGGAGCGAGACCGCCTCCTCGGCGGCGGGCGGCGTCACGACGCTCATCCACCTGCTCCTCGCGCCCGACGGTCTCTTGCGGCGCGCCCACGAGTTCGTCGAGGTGTATGAGAAGAACGCGCTCGTCGACCTGAACATGACCGCCGCGATCTTCTCCACGGACGACGTCACCGCGATCCCGGACCTCATCCGGTTCGGGATGCCAGCCGTGAAGTTCCTGATCCCGTACCGCGGCGGCGAGGCGCTCGAGGGGATGCCCGGCATCAACGACGGCATCATTTATCTCGGCATGCGGAAGATCGCCGAGCTCGCGGCGGCGGGCCACCCCGTCTTCGCGCGCGTGCATACCGAGAACGTCGAGATCTTCGAGGCGCGCAAGCAGGAGTTCCTGAAGCGCAAGGAGCAGGACTTCCAGTGGGGCGACGTGCGCGACAAGATCTGCGAGATCGACAGCCTCGCGCATTGCATCCACCTCTCCGCGCAGCTGAAGTGCCCCCTCTACGTGGTCCACATGACGGTCGGCGAGGGCCCGGCCATGGTCGCCAAGGCGCGCGGCGAGGGTGTCGACGTGATCGCGGAGACCTGCCCGCAGTACCTCGTGCTCACGAAGAACGAGCCCTACGGGCGGATCCTCGGCAAGGTGAATCCGCCGCTCCGCGACCGCTGGGACAACGAACAACTGTGGGAAGGGCTCGCCAACGGCAGCGTGAGCGTGGTCGGCAGCGACCACGCCCCGTGCAAGAAGGTGCACAAGAAGGAGTTTTGGTCGGCGCACGTGGGAATGGCGGCGGTCGAGACGATGCTGCCCGTCATGCTGAGCGAGGGCGTAGCTCGGGGGCGTCTTTCGCTCCAGAAGGTCGTCGAGGTCTGCTGCCATAACCCGGCGCGCATCTACGGCCTCGCGCCACGCAAGGGGACGATCGCGGTCGGCTCCGATGCCGACCTCGTGCTCGTCGATCTGGAGAAGAAGGTCACCGTCGACCATCGCAAGCTCCACACCTCCGCCGACTATTGCGTCTACGACGGCTGGGTGATGACCGGTTGGCCGGTCGCGACGTGGCTCCGCGGCACCCGGATCATGGACGAGGGCGCGATCACCGCCAGGCCGGGCCTCGGGCGGTGGCTCGCGGCGGACCTCGCGCCTCGAGGACGGCCGTCTTGAGAGTCGCCGCCATCCAACAGGGCCCGAACGAGGCCGACCCGCGGACGAACGTCGAGCGCCTGCTGCGTGCGATCGACGAGGCGGCGGCGGGCGGCGCGAACGTGGTGCTGCCGACGGAGCTGTCGACGACTCCGTACTTCTGCGGCGCGCCCGCGCCTGCGTACCGCGAATGGGCGGAGCCCGTTCCCGGGCTGGTTACCGCGGCAGTCGGAGAGCGAGCCCGGCGCCACGAGCTCGTGGTCGTGCTTCCGCTCTTCGTACGCGGTGCCGAAGGGCGGTACACCAACAGCGCCGTCGTGATCGGCCCGGACGGCCGTACGATCCCCGGGACGCTCGCCGATGGGGGGCAGGTGCCGTACTTCAGCAAGGTGCACCTGCCGAAGATCGACAGCGACATGCTCGTCACCGACGAGCCCCTTCACTTCACGGCGGGTGAGACCTTCCCGGTGTTCGCCACCCCGCACGGCGCGATCGGCGTCCTCATCTGCTACGACCGCCGTTTCCCCGAGGCGTGGCGCGAGCTCGCGCTGGCGGGCGCCGCGGTCGTGTTCATGCCCGCCTGCGTTCCCGCGTGGGACCCGGCCTCGGCCGCCTCGTCGGCGGAGACCTTCATCGCCGAGCTGCGGACGCGCGCGTGCGAGAACCTGCTCTACGTCGTCGCCTGCAACCGCGTCGGCGTCGAGGAAGTCGACGGCCGCCGGACGACGTTCATCGGCAAGAGCTGCATCCTCGGTCCCGGCGGTGCGGTTCTCGCCGAGGCTCCCACCGACGCACCGGCCATCCTCCGCGCCACGCTCGACCTCGCGGAGGTCGAGCGGACGCGCGCCCGCCTACCGCTGCTGCGCGACCGGCGACCCGCGACGTACACCCGCCTGCAGCATGAAGGAGTCTCGACGTGAGCGTGCCCGCCGCCTTCGAGTCCGTCGAGTCCGTGCAGCGGGCGTTCGCGGGCGAGACCTACATCGCCGACCGTCCTCTCGCGCTGACCGTCATGCTCGCCGCGCAGCTCGGCAAGCCGATCCTGCTCGAAGGCGAGGCCGGCGTCGGCAAGACCGACGTCGCCAAGGTGCTCGCCCGAGTGCTGGACACGGAGCTCATCCGCCTCCAGTGCTACGAGGGCCTCGACGCCAACAGCACGATCTACGAGTGGAACTACTCGAAGCAGATCCTGCGCATCCGAATGGCGGAGCAGTTTCACGAGAAGGTCGAGGCGCTCGACAAGACCATCTTCAGCGACGAGTTCCTCTTGAGTCGCCCGCTTCTGCGCGCCGTGCGCCATCCCGGTCCGCGCCCGGTCGTGCTCCTCATCGACGAGGTCGACCGTGCCGACGAGGAGTTCGAGGCGTTCCTCCTGGAGGTGCTGTCCGACTTCCAGGTGACGGTGCCGGAGATCGGCACGTTCACCGCACAGGTCCCCCCCGTCGCGGTCCTCACCTCGAACCGCACCCGCGAGCTGAACGATGCCCTCAAGCGCCGCTGCCTCTACCTCTGGATCGACTACCCGACGCCCGCCAAGGAGCGCGAGATCGTGATGCGGAAGGTACCGGGAATCGAGACCCGCCTGGCGGAGCAGGTTGCGGCCATCATGCACACGCTCCGTGAGGTCGACTTCTACAAGCGACCCGGGATCGCGGAGACCCTCGACTGGAGCCGGGCGCTCGTCGGCATGCGGGTCGGTGAGGTCAACGGCGCGACGCTCGAGGAGACGGCGGGCTGCCTCCTCAAGTACCACGACGACGTCCAGCGCCTGCGGACGATCGGTGGCGCGAAGGTCGTGGAGGGGCGCGTGGATGCGGCGAGCGCCGCGGAGCCGGCATGGAAGTGACGACCCCGAGCGGGCTCCATGAACGCGTGCTGGTGTTCTGTCGCCTGCTCCGCCGCCTCGGGTTCGGCGTCACGCCTGGCCGGATCATCGACGTCTTCCGTGCGCTCGACCACGTCCGCGTCGCGACGCGCGACGAGTTCCGCTTGGCCCTCCGCACGAACCTCGTCAGCAGTCACGACGAGGAGACGCTCTTCGATCGAGTCTTCGAGACGTTCTGGGACGGCGAGTCGGCAACCGAGGTGGTCGCACGGGAGCTCGAGCTTGAGCCGCGTCCCGACGACGATCAGGAAGAGTTGCCGGAGGAGCCGCCCGACGTACTCGGGAGCCCCCGCCAGTGGAGCCGGGACGAGGTCAGCCGGGACAAGGCCCTCATCGGGCACTGGATCGGGCAATCGCCCGACGCGCGTCGCGTCCTGCGCGAGCTCGTGACGAACCTCGCGACCCGCCCGAGTCGGCGCCGGCGGCCCGCGCTGCGCGGATCGCGGATCGACCTCCGCCGGACGCTGCGCCGGAACGCCCGCTACGGCATGGACATCGTCGAGCTGGCACGGACGGAGCGGAAGATCCGCAAGACGCGGCTCGTGCTCCTCTGCGACGTGAGCGGCTCTATGGACACGTACAATCCCTTTCTGCTCCAGCTCATGTTCGGGGTGCAGAAGGGATTGAAGAACTCGCGGACCATCGTGTTCAGCACGCGTGCGACCGAGGTGACGCGCCTGCTGCGGCATCAGTCGGTGACCGAGACGCTCGCGCGGATCGGAGCGGGGGCGCGGCACTGGTCGGGAGGGACGGACATCGGGGCAGCGCTCGCGAGCGTCAACCGCCGCGTGTTGCAGCAAGGCCCGGCAAGCTCGACGGTCGCCATCGTGGTGAGCGACGGCTACGACCAGGGCGATCCCGCCACCGTGCGGCGCGAGATGCAGGCGCTGCGCCGCCGCGCCCGCGTGGTGGTGTGGATCAACCCGCTGCTCGGCACTGAGGGGTATGCGCCGGTCGCGCAGGGTATGCGCGCCGCGCTGCCGTACGTCGACCACTTCCTGCCGGCGCACGACATGTCGTCGCTGCGGGCCCTCTGCCGGCAGCTCGCGAAAATCTGAGCGGGAGGACTGAGGCATGAAATACATCGGGCAAAGCGTGCCGGCGCTGAACAACCGGCAGCTCGCGGCGGGGAAGGGGACCTTCGTCGCCGATATCCAGCCGGACGGCACGCTCCACATGGCGGTCGTGCGGAGCCCATACGCGCACGCGCGCATCCGCGGCATCGACACCAAGGCCGCCGAGGCCGTCCCCGGAGTCGTGTACGTGATCACCGGCAAGGAAATCCGGGAGAACATGAACCCGATCATGGAGGCCTACGACACCGCCGCCATGGGCGCGAAGGGCGTCAAGTGGTACGCGCTCTGTCCCGAGCGCGCCCGGTTCGTGGGCGAGGCGGTCGCCGCCGTCGTCGCGGAGGACAAGTGGACGGCGCGCAAGGCCGCGGACTTGGTCGACGTCGACTACGAGGAGCTGCCGGTCGTCCACGACCCGGAGGAGGCGATGAAGCCGGACTCGCCGCTCGTCGAGCCCGAGTGGGGCGACAACATCCTGGTCACGCGCGACTTCCGAACCGGCGACGTCGACCAGGCGTTCAAGGAGGCCGACGGCACGATAAGCGGCGTGGTCAAGACGCAGCGCTACACCGGCGCGGCGATCGAGCCGCGCGGCTACCTCGCGAACTACGACCCCTTCCAGGACCTGCTGACCTTCTGGGCCTCGACCCAGAACCCGCATCCGATGCGCGTCTTCCTCGCCGAGACCCTCGGCATCCCGGAGACGACGATCCGCGTGATCCAGCCACACGTGGGCGGCGGGTTCGGGCTCAAGATTCCGACCTTCCAGGAGGAGCCGCTGCTCGCGTACCTCGCGCGCAAGCTCGCCCGTCCCATCAAATGGATCGAGGAGCGGACGGAGAACCTGCTCGTCGGCGGGCACGCGCGCGAGGAACGGCTGTACTACGAGGCCGCGTACAAGCAGGACGGGACGGTCATCGGGCTGCGCGCCAAGGTGATCGCCGACGTCGGCGCACCCTCGGCGCTCTGTGGCTGGGGGCAGTCCTTCGTCACCTCCTACTGCATTCCGACCGTCTACAAGATTCCGAACAACCGCGTGCAGCTCTTCTCGGTCGTGACCAACAAGTGCCCGTGGAACGCCTATCGGGGCTACGGAAAAGAGGCCGCTTCCTTCCTCATGGACCGCATCATGGACGGGGTCGCGAAGGCGACGGGCCTCGGGCGTCCCGAGGTGCGCCTCAAGAACTACATCCAGCCGGAGGAATTCCCGTACTCGCAGGTGTCGGGCGCGATGCTCGACAGCGGCAACTACCCCAAGGCGTTGAAGCGCGTCCTCCAGATGATCGACTACGAGAACTTCCCGAAGATGCAGGCGGAGGCGCGCAAGCAGGGCCGCTACATCGGCCTCGGTATCGGGCAGGAGCTCACCCCCGAAGGCTGCTCGATGCCGCGCTCGACGCTGCTCTCGGGCTACGACGGCGCGACCGTCCGCGTGAATCCGTCGGGGCAGGTGACGGTGCTCACGGGCGTCACCTCGCCCGGCTCGGGGAACGAGACGGCCATGGCGCAGATCGCGGCCGACATGCTCGGCGTCGACATCAAGCTCGTCAAGGTGATCCAGGGCGACACCGACACCTGTCCGTACGGGCTCGGGAACTACAGCTCGCGGAGCGTGATCATGGGTGGATCGGCGGTGCAGATGGCGGCGACGGAGATCCGCCAGAAGATGCTCAAGGTCGCCGCCAAGATGCTCGAGGTCGGCCCGGACGACGTGGAGGTCGCCGACGGCAAGTTCTCGGTCAAGGGCGCGCCGACGCGCTTCGTCCTCTTCAAGGAGGTGGCGAGCACGGTATACCGCCACTGCTATGGCCCCGAGGCGTGCGACGTCGAGCCCGGGCTCGAGTCGACGCGCTACTTCCGCCATCCGAACGTCTACCACCAGCCGGAGACGCAGGGCCGCTTCAGCTCGTATCCCTCGTGGCCGAACCAGGCGGTCGCGTGCATTGCCGAGGTCGACCCGGAGACCGGCGTCGTGAAGGTGCTGCGCTACTGCGCGGTGCACGACAGCGGGGTCGTCGTGAACCCGCTCATGGCCGAGGCCAACCTCCACGGCGGCATCGTGCAGGGCTTCGGCGGTGCGCTGTACGAGCACCTCGTCTACGACGAGGCGGGACAGCTCAAGACCACGACGTTCATGGACTACACCTGTCCGACGGCGGTGGACGTCCCGAGGATGGAGGTCGAGCACCAGGAGACGCCGTCGCCCTTCACGCCGCTCGGCACCAAGGGGGTGGGCGAATCCGGCGTCACGGGACCGCTCGGCTCGCTCTGCGGCGCGATCGAGAACGCTCTCCCGCACCTCGATCTCAGGCTCTCCGAGATGCCGCTCACGCCCCACCGCGTGTGGCGGGCGGTCCGGGAGGCGCAAGCACACGGAGGACGGGCATGATCTCCAAGGAGTATCGCTTCGAGGCGCCGCGCGACCTCGGCCAGGCGCTCAGCCTGCTCGAGAAGTACGGCGATGACGCCAAGGTCCTGGCGGGCGGCATGAGCCTCGTGCCGACCATGACGCTCGGGCTCGTCCAGCCCGATGTCGTCATCAGCCTGAACCACATCCCCAACCTCGACTATGTCCGCGAGGAGGGGAACGTTCTCAAGATTGGCGCGCTCACCCGGCACGACACGATCCGAAAGAACGAGCTCGTGAAGCGCCACTGCCCGCTGCTCGCCGAGGCGGCCGCGTGCATCGGCGACGTGCAGATCCGGCACCGGGGCTCGATCGGCGGCAGCATCGCGCATGCCGACCCCGCCGCCGACTATCCACCGGTGATGCTGACGCTCGGCGCGCAGTTCCGGCTCCAGCGCACGAAGAGCGACCGCACGGTGCCGGCGAGCGCGTTCTTCAGGGACCTCATGCAGACCGCGCTCGAGGGCGCCGAGCTGGCGACGGAGATCCAGGTGCCGAAGCTGCCCAGCGGCGCCGGCTCGGCGTATCTGAGGCTCCACCGCGTCGAGGGGAACTTCGCCATCGTCGCCGCGGCCGCCGTGGTCGAGAAGGGGTTCAAGTCCGTGCGGGTCGGGTTGGCGGGCGTCGGGCCGAAGGCCGTCCTCGTCGACGTCACGTCGCGCTTCAAGGGCGGCCTCGACGACGCCGCGGTGAAGGGCGTCCGGGAGGACGCCGCGAAGGCCTCCGTCGACGCGTACGGAGACCTGAACGGAGACGCCGACTACCGACGCGCGATGGCGCAGGTGTACGCAGAGCGCGCGGTGCGCGCGGCCGTGAGCCGGGTCCGCTGACACCAGGGAGAGAGGAAAGGCCATGAAGGTTCCAGTCAAGTTGACGGTGAACAAGAAGCCGCACAGCATCGAGGTCGACACGCGGATGATCCTCGCGGACATGCTGCGCGACGTGCTCCGTCTGACGGGCACGCACATCGGGTGCGGGACGGGGAGCTGCGGCGCGTGCACCGTGATGCTGAACGGGGAGACGGTGAAGTCGTGCAGCATCCTCGCGGCCGACGTCGACGGCCAGGAGGTGACGACCATCGAGGGGCTCAGCACCAGCGCCGCTCAGCTCCACCCCGTCCAGGAGGCGTTCGTCAAGCATCAGGGCCTTCAGTGCGGCTACTGCACGCCGGGCATGGTGCTCTCAGCGGTGCAGCTCCTGCAGGACAACCCGAACCCCAGCGAAGAGCAGATCCGCCACGGCATCGCGGGGAACCTCTGCCGCTGCACCGGCTATCAGTTCATCGTCGAGTCGATCCAGGCCGCTGCCCAGCAGCGATGAAGCACGTTGGTCGCGGCGTGCCCGGGCTGCCGAACCGGCAGCTCGTCAGCGGGCACGGACAGTACGTCGCGGACATCGCGCTCGACGGCATGTGCGCGATGGCCGTGCTCCGCAGCCCCTACGCGCACGCCCGGATCGTGTCGATCGACACCGTGCGGGCGCTGGCCGAGCCGGGGGTCGTCTACGTCCTCACCGGCGACGAGATAGCGCGCGAGACCCACCCCATCCCGCCCGCCGCCGACCCTGGCTTCTACGGCGGCAAGAGCCTCGCCGTCCGCGCCCTGCCGGCCGACCGGGCGCGGTACGTCGGTGAGCCGGTTGCGGTGGTCGTCGCGGAAGACCGCTACACTGCGCACCGGGCGCTCGAGCTCGTCGACGTCGTGTACGAGGAGCTGCCCGTCGTGCACGACGCCGAGGCCGCGCTCGACCCTGCGAGCCCGCTCGTCGAGCCAACGTGGGGCGACAACGTGATGATCCGCAAGGAGTTCACCCAGGGCGACGCGCGCCGCGCGCTCCGCGCCGCCGGCGTGCGCGTCGTCAGCGGCGTCGTGAAGGCGCAGCGGTACGTCGCGTCGCCGATCGAGCCCCGCGCGTACGCCGCGGCGTGGGACCCCTACGCGGAGCAGCTGACCGTCTGGTCGTCCACGCAGAATCCGCACCCGCTCCGCGTGTTCCTCGCCGAGACGCTTGGCCTCGCGGAGACGGCGATCCGCGTGATTCAGCCGCACGTCGGCGGCGGCTTCGGGGAGAAGGTACCCACCTTCCCCGAGGAGGTCGCGATCGCATATCTCGCGCGGAAGCTCGGGCGCCCGATCAAGTGGATCGAAGAGCGGACGGAGCACTTCCTAGCCGGCGGCCACGCGCGGGAAGAGGTGCTCACGTTTCAGGCGGCCTACGAGCCCGACGGCCGTGTGACGGCGCTGGACGTCCGCATCGTGGCCGACGTCGGCGTGCCGGCGACGTTCTGCGGCTGGGCCATGTCGTACGTCACGGCCTACTGCGTCCCGGCCGCGTACAAGATTCCGGATTGCCGCGTCGAGGTCTTCACCGTCGTCACCAACAAGTGCCCGTGGAACGGCTACCGCGCCTTCGGAAAGGAAGCCGCGTCCTTCCTGATGGACCGGGTCATGGACCGGGTCGCGGATGCGACCGGCGTCGACCGGGTCGAGGTGCGGCTCCGGAATTTCATCCGACCCGAGGAGTTTCCGTTCTCCCAGGTGTCTGGGGCGATGCTCGACAGCGGCGACTACCCGCGCGCGCTCCGGCGCGTGCGCGAGCTGATCGGCGCCGACCGCTTCGCGGAGGAACAACGCGACGCGCGCCGCCAGGGTCGGCATATCGGCCTCGGCTTCGGCTTCGAGCTCACCCCCGAGGGCTGCTCGCTGCCGAACTCCACGTTGCTCTCCGGCTACGACGGGGCGACGGTGCGCGTCGCGCCGGACGGACACGTCACCATCCTAACCGGCGTCACCTCGCCGGGGTCGGGCAACGAGACCGGCATCGCGCAGATCGTCGCCGACGAGCTCGGTGTCGGGCTCGAGCACGTCCGCGTGCTCCAGGGCGATACCGACACGTGTCCCTACGGGCTCGGGAACTACAGCTCCCGGAGCCTCATGATCGGCGGCTCGGCCGCCAAGCTCGCGGCGACGGAACTCCGCGAGAAGATGCTGAAGGTCGCCGCGAGGGCCCTCGAGGTGAGCCCGGCGGACCTCGACGCCGACGACGGCCAGGTCTTCGTGAAGGGTGCCCCGACCCGCCGCATCCCCTTCCGCGACGTTGCGAGCCTCGTCTATCGCCACGCCTACGGACCCGAAGCCTCGGACGTGGAGCCCGGGCTCGAGTCAACTCGCTACTTCCGCATCGGCAACGTCTACCACCGACCGGAGGTCCAGGGACGCTTCAGCGCGTACCCGACCTGGCCGAGCGGTGCTTGCGCGGCCGTTGTCGACGTCGATCCGGACACGGGGTTCGTGAAGGTCCTCCGCTACGCGGTCGTCCACGACAGCGGGCCGATCGTGAACCCGGTGCTGGCGCACGGGAACCTCCACGGCGGCATCGCGCAGGGGCTCGGCGGCGCCCTCTATGAGCACATCGTCTACGACGAGGCCGCGCAGCTTCGCACTGCGTCGTTCATGGACTACACCCTGCCGACCGCGGTCGAGATGCCGACTTGCGTGGTCGAGATGCAGGAGACGGCCTCGCCGTTCACGCTGACGGGCTGCAAGGGCGTTGGGGAGTCGGGGGTGACGGGGCCGCTCGGCGCGGTGGCGAGCGCGGTCGAGAACGCCTTCCCGGAGCTGAAGCTCGCCCTCATGGAGACCCCGCTCATGCCGAACCGCGTGTGGCGGGCTCTCCGGGAGGCCGAGACGGCGAGGACCTGATCATGCCGATCTACGAATACCGTTGCCTCAAATGCGCGCGGGACATGGCCTGTCTGGTGCGCGGCACCGAGGGCGAGCCCGACCGCTGCGAGCATTGCGGGCACCCAGGGCTCCGCCGCCTCGTCTCCGCGTTCAACGTCCGGGGAACGGTGCCGACGAACGACAGGGCGCTCCGCTATGGAAGCCGAGATTTCCTGGAGCGGCCCGAACGCTTCGGCGAGGCGATGCGCGCGCTCGGGACCCGCACCGGGATGAAGCTCTCCGGCGAGCAGGTGGACAGCGCGATGCACCGGTTGTCCGAGGCCAAGAAGACGAACTGAGGAGCGCGCCATGGCAAGCAACGATCCGCTCAGGCAGATGGCGCAGTGCCACGAGAAGATAGCCGCGCATCTCGCCCGGCTCGACGCTCTGGCGGCGGCGGGCGACGGGGCCAGGGCGGAGCTCGAGGCTGCGCTGCCGGCGATGGTGCGATGGTTCGAGACGAATGGGCTCCGCCACCGGATGGACGAGGAGGAGTCACTCTTTCCGCGACTCGCGGCCCGCTTCGCCGGTGACGGCGAGCTGACCGCGGGGCTCCGCGCACTCGCCGTCGAGCACCGCGTGGAAGACGCCTTGGTGGCTGAGCTCGCCGGGATCGCGCTGGGACGAGCGGCGCCAGCGTCGGTCCGAGACATCGCGCGCCGGTTCGTGGCGCACTTCCGCAGCCACATGGAGATCGAGGACCACGTCGTGCTGCCGCGGGCGTCGCGCGCACTCGGCCCCGACGACCTCGATGCCATCGCCGTCGAAATGGAATCGCGCCGCACGGAGACGCCCTGCGCATGAGGAGGAGTCAATGAAGTTCAAGGTCTCGAAGAGTCCCTACGGGCCGAAGGACGAGATCGGCCGCCTGAACGAGATCACCCCGAAATCACGCGCGCAGGTGCTGGAGCGGATCGACCCGTCCGAGGTCTACGATCTCTCCGTCGACTACTTCGTCGGCATGCCGGCCTGGGACTTCGTCGGCGACCCGCCGTACCAAATCTGGATGACCCACACGCCGCAGGGGACCATCCTCGACAACCCGCTCAAGGTCTCCGAAGCGGTGAATCGGTACGTGTCGTACTCGGGCGATGCGATATCGATGTACACCCACTGCGGCACGCACATCGATACCCTGAACCACTTCGGGTACGATGGGGTCATCTGGAACGGCTACAAGGCGGTCGAGCATCTCGGCGCGCGCCACTGGAACGTCTGCGGCGCCGACAAGTTCCCGCCCATCATCGCGCGCGGCGTCATGCTCGACATCGCGGGGATGAAGGGCGTCGACGTTCTGCCGTCGTCGTACGGCATCGGTCCGGACGACCTCAAGAACGCGATCAAGAAGCAGAACGTGAAGCTCCAGCCGGGCGACGTCGTCATGCTCCGGACGGGACGCATGCGGCTCTGGCCCGATCACGACAAGTATCTGATCGACGAGCCGGGGCTGAACGTCGAGGGCGCCCAGTACCTGGCAGAGGAGGGGAAGTGCATCGCGATCGGGGGCGACAACGTGGCCCTAGAGCAGCTGCCGTCCGCGGACCCCGACAGCTATCTCCCGGTGCACTGCTATCTCTTCTCGGTCGTCGGCGTCATCATCATCGAGGCGCTGATGCTAGAGCAGCTGGCAAGGGAGAAGGTGTACGAATTCGCCTTTTTCGGCGCCCCGCTGCGACTGCGCGGCTCGACCGGCTCGCCCATGCGACCGTTCGCCATCCCGTTCGCTCGCTGAGTTGACGTGCCGGAAGTGCGGGGACTACATTTGTGATCGTATCGCCTGGTGAGTCCTCCATGAAGGCAAGCGAGACGGTCGTCGGCACGCGAGTCGACACGACGGATCACGGTCTCCTCCTCGACATCGCGAACCTCCTCGCGACCAAGCTCGAACCCGAGCCCCTGTTCGAAGCGATCGCGCACGTCGTCCGGCAGTTTCTGAACATCGACCGCGCGAGCCTCGCGCTCTACGACCGAGAGCGGGACGAGTTCGAGGTGGTTGCGATCGCGATTCAGGAGGGCAGCCGGGTCGGCAAGGGTTGGTCGGTCCCGCACCTCGGAAGCCGGATGGGGAAGGCCTTCGACTCGGGCCAGCCGTTCTTCTCCACCTTGCGGTCCGGCAGCGCGTTCTTCGAGGACCCGCCGCTCCTCAGCGAGGGCATGCATACCGGCCTCGTCATCCCGATGCTCGTCGACGGCAAGCCGATCGGGACGTTCAACGTGAACTTCCGCGAGGAACGCCCCGTCAGCCAATCGGACATCGATCTCCTCGACAAGGTAGCGAACCAGATCGGCATCGCGCTCGCCAACTCGCGTGTCTTCCACAGCATCCGCCAGCGCACCGAGGGGCTCGAGCGGCAGAACGAGTACCTCCAGCGGCTCCTCCAACAAAAGGACTCCTCGCTCGTCGTCAACTGCCCGTCGATGCGCTTCTCGCTCGATCGGCTGATGACGCTCGCGAAGGTAGACGCCACCATCCTGGTCACGGGGGAGACCGGGACGGGCAAGGGCGTCCTCGCGCGGACGCTCCACGAGTGGAGCTCTCGGCGCAGGATGCCCTTCGTCAAGTGCGACTGCGCCGCCCTCACGCCGACCCTCATCGAGAGCGAGCTCTTCGGACACGAGAAGGGTGCGTTCACCGGTGCCCACGCCCGGCACATCGGACGCTTCGAGCTCGCCAACGGCGGCACGCTGTTCCTCGACGAGATCGCCGAGATCCCGCTCCAGACGCAGGCGAAGTTGCTCGGCGTCCTCCAGGACCGCCAGGTGCAGCGCGTCGGGGGCACGGCGTGGATACGGGTCGACATCCGCGTCATCGCGGCGAGCAACCGGGACCTGCGCGCCGAGGTGGAGGCGGGCCGCTTCCGCGAGGATCTGTACTACCGGCTGAACGTTCTCAGCGTGCAGCTGCTACCGCTGCGGGAGCGGACGGAGGACATCCTGCCGCTCGCCGCGCACTTCATCCGCGTTTTCAGCCGGACCCTCGGACGCTCGGTGGCGTCGATCAGCCCCACCGCCATCGCGAGCCTCAGCGCCTACTCGTGGCCCGGCAACGTCCGCGAGCTGGAGAACGTGATCGAGCGGGCCATCCTGCTGTCGAAGGGGTCCGTCCTCGAGCTGGACGATGTGCTCGGCCCTGCCGCCCAGCTGCCGCCGGTGCCGTCCGGTCGGCGAGAGGCCGAGCGCCTGACGCTCGCGGAGCTCGAAGACCGCCACATCCGCGCGATGCTCGCGGAGACCGACTGGCGCATCGCCGGCGACCGCGGCGCGGCGAAGATCCTCGGCTTGCATCCGAACACGCTCAGGAGCCGGATGAAGAAGCTCGGCATTCGGCGGGCGGAGCGGTGAGCGTCGCGAAAGGGGAAGGAAGGGAAGGGGAAGGAAGCAGGATGGGGAGTGGGACGGTGCGGCTGCGGGACGTCTTCGACACCCGACCGACACTCGCGCGCGAGGGCGACCGCGAGGTCGCCATGGACGATCACGGGGTGCGACGCATCCCGGCGAACTGGCGGTGGGGCTACCTCGGGGCGACCTTCACGGCCGCGGGCGTCTCGACCGCCATGATCTATCTCCTCTCCGGCGCGCTCTATACCATCGCCTACGGGGCGAAGCCGGCGATCATCGGAGCCGTCGTCACGGCCGTCTACGCCTTCACGGCGACGTACTACGTCGTCCGTCACGTCATCAACGAGGGGATCAACGCCGACCTGCTGTCCCGCAGCACCTTCGGATACATCGGCTCGGCCTTCAACGCCATCCTCTACACGACCGTCTGCGGCTTCTACTTCGCCGCCGAGGGCTCGGTGATGGCGAGCGCGCTCCATGAGACGGTGCCCGCCGTTCCCTACTGGGGCTGGGCCGTCGCCACCAACGCGGCGTTTATCCTGATCGGCCTCTTCGGCATGGTCCTCCTGAGCAAGGTGCAGTGGGTCACGCTCGTCTTCTACTTCGTCGGCCTCGCGGTCGCGTTCTGGGCCCTCGTCGCCGGATGGGACGACCGCGTGAGCCTCGCCCGCATGCACGGGTGGACGTCGCTCAACCCGAACAACGTCCCCTTCGACGCCTGGACGGTGCTCGAGGCGATCAGCTCGTACATCGGCGTCCTCGGCGCGATTCTCGCCGTGTTCACGGTGGACGTCGCCCGCTTCATCCGGCGCGAGGAGCGCGGGTTCGGCGGCGTCTTCTTCACCGCGGTGAACACGATCTTCCCCATCCTCGTCATGTACCTGACGGGCAT
>Ga0066709_100000243_pt1 | contig 25770 bp, 22 predicted proteins | sample GraSoiAngelo_158_FD_79665 | JGI IMG/M metagenome (GOLD analysis project Ga0066709, IMG submission 79665) | Grasslands soil microbial communities from the Angelo Coastal Reserve, California, USA - 14_1009_16_30cm | ecosystem: Environmental > Terrestrial > Soil > Grasslands | place: USA...
GCTGGAACTGGCGTACACGAGATGGGGGATTTGGCGGTAGCGACACTCTTCGAGCACCTGGAGGAAGCCGAGGATGTTGGACGCGATGTAGGCGTCCGGCCGCTCCAGGGAGTAGCGCACGCCAGCCTGGGCAGCGAGGTGAACGACGCGTTGAAAGTCGCATCGGTCGAACAGCTGATTGATCGCTTCCGGATCTGCCAGGGCGGTGCGCACCAGCTCGAAGTTGCGCTGCTGCTGCAGCAGGGCGAGGCGCGCCTCCTTGAGTCGGACGTCATAGTAGTGGTTCACGGAGTCGAGACCGACCACCTCGTGCCCGTCTGTGAGGAGCCGGTTCGCGACATGGAAACCGATGAATCCCGCCGCACCCGTCACGAGTATTCGCATTGATTCCTTGTCGGTGGAGTCTTCTAAATTCTGACGCCAGCCTGGGCACCGTCGCTAGGCACACTTAGCAGTCGATGGAGTTCGCATTCAAGCGCGGTAACAAAAGCTACTGATCACGGGCGCGGCATGCAGCCCTAAGCTCGTCGAGACCGGTCCGCCCCACCACACCGGAGCGCGGGACGGCAGGGGCATGTCGTGCGATCGGTCCTACTTTGTGGCAAGCAGCTCCTCGTAAAGGGTTGCCATGTCCTGAGCCAACCGGTCGGCGCCGAATCGACGCGGGGCCAGCGCCCTGGCCTCGGTAGTCATCCGTCCGACGAGCTCCGGCTCGTTCAGGACTCGCATGACAGCGACAGCCAGGGCCTCGGAGTCACCAGGCGGCACGAGCAATCCGGTGAACTCGTGCAACACCAGATCTGGCAATCCCCCTACTCGGGTGGCGACCACGGGACAGCCAGCCGCCATGGCTTCAATCGCCGCAACGGGCGTGCCCTCGTTATCCGAGGACACTACGAGTGCGTCGAGGTCGGAGTACACGCGTGGGAGATCGAATCTCCAGCCTAGGAACCACACCCGATCACCAATCCCGAGCTCTCGCGCGATCTCCTCAGTCTGGCGTCGAAGCGGACCGTCACCAACGACCACAAACCCACACCTGTCAAAACGCCTGACGATTCGCGCGGCGGCATGCAGGAAGAGAGTGTGGTTCTTGATCGGGACGATCCGCCCCACGATGCCGACCAGCGGATCCGTCGCAGCCAACCCTAGTTCCCTGCGGAGTTCGCCACCCTTCCTGGGGCTGGACACAAACGGCTCGAGTTCGAGCCCGAGCGGGATCACGCAGATCTTCTCAGGGCGCGCCACCCCATGCGCCGCCAACTCTGACTTCAGCTGAGGACTGACTGTCACGACTCGGTCGGTCACGAAGCCGAGTAGGCGCTCGAGGTTCCGTATCAGGCCCGTCGTGACCGGGCCGAAGTAGCCGCGCAGGACGTGTCCGTGATAGGTGTGTACGATCACTGGGACGCCGCAAAGCCACGCGGCGACGCGACCCAAGAAGCCCGCCTTCGCGGTGTGGGTGTGCACAATGTCGGGCTTGGTGCGGCGGATGAGTCGGCAGAGTTTTACCAGGGCGACGAGGTCTCGAGGCTGCGGCGTGAGGGCCGTCACCATTTCGCGGAGAACGACTGGTTCGATTCCTTGCGAGCGCGCTTGGGTAAGCAGCGAGCCCTCGCCCTCCTGCTCGCTTCCGACAACCAAGACTTGCTGAAACCGTATGGGATCGAGTCGCCGCCCGAGATTTATCACGTGGAGTGCGGGACCGCCGATGTTCAGACGTCCCACAATCCGAAGCACCCGCGCTCGATGATCGCGCGGTGGAGGGCCGTGACGCGCCCTGGACTCCGCAGGTTGCGTCTTCTCAGGTCGGCTGCTACTCACGCACGTGGCTGGTGCGGCGTGTCCGTCCGCATGGGCTCAGGACAAGCCGAAGGAATTGGGGCAGCGGAGCCGCGAGGATTTAAAGGACGGCCAAGGTTGGCCCCGAGGGCGGCGGTCGGGCTGAGCCCGGGACAAGTACCGACCACGGTAACTAGTAAACCTGGATGTAACCTTCCGCAATGGTGCAGCCGCTGGTTAGAATTGTTTTTTCGGACCTTCCCACGTAGGCCGAAGCCGAGGAGACCGGGAGTGTGCGGACTGGCGGGATTCTGGGCGCCGAGCGGTAGCCCCTTGGAAGGGGATGCGATCCTTCGCCGGATGGCCCAAAGTCTCCAGCACCGCGGCCCAGATGGCGAAGGCTACTGGTCTGACCCGACGAGTGGGATCGCCCTCGCCCACCGTAGGCTGTCGATCCTGGATCTATCGCCGCTGGGCAGCCAGCCGATGTCGTCTTACGACGGGCGCTACGTCATCGCCTTCAACGGCGAGATCTACAACTTTGCCGAGTTGCGGGACGAACTCCAACACTTGGGCTGCGTCTTCCGGGGGCGGTCGGACACGGAGGTCCTGCTTGCGGCGCTCGTGCGCTGGGGATTAGGGCCGACGCTCAAGAGAAGCGCGGGCATGTTCGCGTTTGTGTTGTGGGATCGGCAGGCGCGATCTCTGCACTTGGCGCGGGACCGCTTCGGTGAGAAACCGCTGTATTACGCGTGGATGGGGCGGACCTTCATCTTTGGATCGGAACTCAAGGCGCTCCGTGTACACCCTGATTGGCGAGCGGACATCGACAAGACTGCGCTCACGCTGTTTCTGAGGCACAACTACGTGCCGGCGCCTCACTCCATCTATGCCGGAGTCCGGAAGGTCCGTCCGGCCGCTGTTCTCACCGTCACCGCCGACGGCGAAATTGAGGAGACCGAGTACTGGTCGCTTCGGGAGACGGTCGCGCGCGGTCATCGCTCCCCCCTTGATGGATCGGACAGTGAGGTTGTCAGCGAGCTCGAGAGGACGCTTCGACGTACGATCCGACAGGAGATGGTTGCCGACGTGCCGCTCGGCGCCTTCTTGTCCGGGGGCGTGGACTCGTCCGCCGTGGTTGCCTTGATGCAAACGGAGAGTACTCGCCCCGTCCGCACCTTCACAATTGGGTTCCTAGAGCCTGGCTACAACGAAGCTGAGCATGCTAAGGTGGTCGCGAGGCATCTGCGCACGGATCATACTGAACTCTACGTTACACCTGCGCAGGCACTGGAGGTCATTCCGAGGCTACCTACCCTCTACGATGAGCCTTTCGCGGACTCATCGCAGATCCCCACCTACCTCGTCGCCGAGTTGGCTCGGCGACACGTGACGGTGAGCCTGTCCGGAGATGGGGGGGACGAGCTCTTCGGAGGGTACGACCGCTATTCCCTCGGCAAGCGTCTGTGGACCACGGTGGGCTGGGTTCCACTGGTGCTGCGTCAGATGCTCGCCCGAGCGGTGCATGCCGTCGCGCCCTCGCGGTGGGACGCCATCTCAAGGCACGTAGCCCTCGCACTTCCTCGATCGAGACGGCTCGCTGTTTCTGGAGCTCGGATTCACAAATTGGCAGACGTCCTGGCGGCTGATTCGCCGGGCGCCGTCTACCGTAGTCTCGTCACGCACTGGCCGAACCCAGCCACGGTCGTCGTGGGCGGGAGCGAACCTGAGGGACGCTTCACAAACGGGGCTGGCTGCTTCGACGCGAGCGACTTTGTCGAGTGGATGATGTACCACGACGCGCAGACCTACCTCCCTGACGATATCCTCGTCAAGGTCGACCGGGCCACGATGGGCGTGAGCCTGGAATCCCGCGCACCATACCTGGACCATCGTGTCGCCGAGGTAGCATGGCGCATCCCGATGCGTCTCAAGGTTGGGCACGGCCAGGGGAAGCGGGTCCTCAGGCGACTACTCGACCGTTACGTGCCCCGCACGCTCACGGACCGACCGAAGATGGGATTTGGGGTCCCGATCGACAGTTGGTTACGAGGTCCGCTACGTGGATGGGCCGAAGCTTTACTATCGCCGTCGCGGCTCCAGCGCGAGGGGTTCTTCGATCCGGCGCCCATCCAGAATAAGTGGCACGAACACCTCAGCGGCCAGCGCAACTGGCAGTACTTGCTCTGGGACGTCCTCATGTTCCAGGCATGGCTCGAGTCACAGGCCTGACTGAGCGTTCGTGAGAATCCTGATGGTTGGGCTGGGGTCTGTGGGCCGGCGGCACCTACGCAACCTGCGGCAACTGGGTGTAACGGCAATAGATGCCTATCGGACACGCCCAGCCGAGGGTTTAGATGGCGAGCCGGTGACGGTCTACTCGGACCTTGACGCGGCACTGGCGAACCACCCCACTGCGATCGTCATCGCCAATCCAACGAGCCTCCACCTGCCCGTGGCACTACGTGCCGCTGTCGCCGGCTGTCATTTGTTCATCGAGAAGCCACTGTCGCACTCGTTGGATGGGTTAGACGAGCTGGTCGCTGTGGTCCGGGAGCGAAACCTTGTTGCTCTTCCCGGCTACACCCTGCGCTTTCACCCCGGGCTTCTCGAGGCGCGGCAGCTGCTATCGTCAGGTCGTATCGGTCGCCTGCTGTCGATTCGAGCCGAAGTTGGACAGTACCTGCCTGACTGGCGCCCTGGGGAGGATTACCGCCGTGGCTATAGCGCGCGTCGCAATCTTGGTGGGGGCGCCTTGCTGGATCTTTGCCATGAGCTTGACTACGTGATGTGGCTGGCCGGGCCAGTAACGAGGGTCGGTTGTGTCGCCGAGCATGTCTCGGATCTGGAGATAGAGACCGAGGACGTCGCGGAAGTCATCTTGCGTTTTGCCAGTGGTGCGGTCGGTGCCGTGCACCTGGACTATCTCGAGCGGTCGGGCCACCGATCGTGTCGCCTCATAGGTAGTGGGGGAACGATCGTCGTGGAACTCTTGGCCGGGGAGGTGCGGTGCTTTGACGTGTCCACTGGCACGTGGGATACTCGACGTTACGGCGCGTTTGCACGGAACGACATGTTTCTTGCGGAAATGGAGCACTTTCTCGCGTGTGTCCAGGGTCGTGAGACGCCCCGCATCACACTCGATGAGGGCGTGCGTGTGCAACGGCTGATCGCTGCCGCGAACCACTCGGCGCGCGAAGGTCGCTTCGTGGATCACCCTCTCGACGCCATGATGCTGACGTGATTGTCGGCGCCATCTGTGCCAGGGGCGGGTCCAAGGGCGTGCCGCGCAAGAACATTCGGCCGCTGGCAGGCCTTCCGTTGATCGTCTGGAGCATCCGGTGCGCGCGAGCCGCGACCTGCCTGGATCGAGTCGTGGTATCCACTGATGACGAGGAGATTGCCGAGGTCGCCAGCCGCTACGGCGCCGAAGTGCCGTTTATCCGGCCGGCTCAGCTGGCAGAAGATGGCTCCTCAAAGTGGGAGGTGTTCCAACACCTCTTAATGCAGTTAGAGACTGCTGGTGGCCTTGCTGTGGACATCCTCGCGGACCTCGATGTCGGGTGTCCGTTGCGAGCCGCCGCCGACATCGATGCCTGCGTCGATATCCTGCGAGACGAACGAGTTGACGTCGCCACGACAGCGTACGAAGCTGAGCGCAACCCCTATTTCAATATGGTGGAGATTGGTTCCGACGGCGTTGCTCATGTCGTGAGGCAGCTTGACCCCCCCGTCACGAACCGACAGGCAGCCCCGCGAGTCTACAGCCTGTCGCCCTCGGTGTTCGCGATTCGACGATGCGCGTTGACGGAGCACGGGCATTGGTCGCAGGCCGCACTTCGCATCCACGTAGTCCCGCGCGAGCGCGGGCTAGATATTGATTCTGAGCTAGACTTCCGATTCGCCGAATTCCTGATGGCGGGAAAGCGGGCCGAGCTGTGACTTCGGTGCTCGGTCGCGACGCGCATGGCTTCCGTCTGGACGACCGCGTAGCGCTCATCACGGGTGGCGCAGGGCTTCTTGGGTGGGAGCACGGCATGGTACTCGCCGACCAGGGAGCGCGGGTGGTTCTGGCCGATCGCCGCGATGACGAGTGCCGCCTGCGGGCGGAGAACCTAAGACGCCGTACGGGCGTGCCAGCACTGGGGCTTGCGTGCGACGTAACCAACAGGGCGTCGTGGGAAAGCATCCTGCATGAGGTGGTAAGCTCGTTTGGTCGCATCGATGTACTCGTCAACAACGCTGCGTTGACTATGGATTCGCGATCGCCGCACTATGATGCGACCTTCTCCGATTTCCCCACCGACGACTGGAACGCGGTCCTCGCAGTGAATCTCACTGGGACGTTCCTCGGTTGTCAGGTCATTGGGAAACACATGGTGGTGCGGGGGAGTGGTAGCATCATAAACATAGCCTCCCTGTACGGCGTCGTCAGTCCTCACCATCCGATGTACGAGGGGACAGGCGTTCATCAGCCGGCGGCATATGCTGTGAGCAAGGCGGGCGTTCTGGGCCTTACACGCTACTTGGCTGCACTGTGGGCTCCGCACGGCGTGCGCGTCAACGCGATTACGCCCGGCGGTGTCTTCAACCAGCACGCCGAGCCGTTTGTCGGCCGGTACGCCCGGCTGAGCCCCATCGGTCGAATGGCTCAGCCGGAGGAGATTCGGGGCGCGGTCGCATATCTGGCGTCTGACGCGTCTTCATACTGCACCGGTCACAACCTTGTCGTCGATGGAGGATGGACTGCGTGGTAGAATCGAGGCTCGGGGCTTGGCCGAGGGATGCCGACTCAAAGGAGATCGTCGTGGGCCCTGAATTCCGCATTGGACACCGCATTATTGGCGTGGGCCACCCACCGCTGGTGATCGCTGAGATCGGGATCAATCACGAGGGAGACTACGCCAAAGCGATACGGATGGTAGACGACGCGCATGCAGCCGGATGCGAGTGCGTCAAATTCCAGTGCCACGTGGTTGACGATGAAATGATTCCGAACGATGTCGTGCCTGGCAACACGACCGAGACGATTTGGGACATCATGGTCCGTTGCGCCTTGAGCGAGGATGAGGAGCGGCGTCTTAAGTCGTACGTCGAGGCGAAGGGCATGATCTACCTGTGCACGCCGTTTTCGCGAGCCGCGGCCGTGCGGCTGCAGGGATTCGGAGTGGCAGCCTACAAGATTGGCTCGGGCGAATGCAATAACTACCCGCTTGTCAGGTTGATAGCGTCGTACGGAAAGCCCGTGATCCTGAGCACGGGTATGAACGACCTAGCCTCAATTGCACTGGCCGTGGATATCCTTCGGGGGGCTGGGGTCCCGTTTGCGCTCACGCACTGTACCTCGATGTATCCCACGCCATACGAAAAGGTTCGACTTGGCGGCCTCGGTGAGCTACGCCGGGCTTTCCCCGACGCCGTCCTCGGGCTGAGCGACCACTCTCTAGGGAACTTCACCTGCTTTGCAGCGGTCGCCCTCGGTGCCGCGGTGCTCGAGAAGCATTTCACGTCAGACAAGACATGGCCGGGTCCGGACGTGCCCATTTCGATCGATCCTACGGAGCTCAGCGCGCTGGTGTTTGGCTCCCGAGCTATCCATGCGGCGCTCGGAGGCGCGAAGACGATATTGCCAGAGGAGCAGCCGACGATCGACTTCGCGTATGCATGCGTGGTGACGACCGACGAAGTTGCCGCAGGCGAGCGGCTCACCTCTGAGAACGTGTGGGTCAAACGACCGGGCACAGGCGAAATTCGGGCGGTCGACTACGAGCGCGTCCTCGGCCGCACGGCGCGGCGCCCGCTCGCCAAAAACACGCAGGTTCGTTGGTCGGACTTGGCGTGACGGCGGCAGGAGTGCACTGAGGATGAAGTCCCTCACGAAGCTGGTTGGCTTGCTTAACGGGCCTGCTCGGTTGCGCGGGTCCATGCTCTTGGTATTGATCGTGATCGGTGCCGGTCTGGAGGCCGGCGGCGCCGGCCTCATCTTCCCGTTCATATCGATCGTCGGGCAGCCTGAGCTCATCCACGAAAGATCGTACCTCCGGTGGATGTACGAGACGCTGGGCGTCGGATCGTCACGAGCGTTTCTCGTATGGGCGGCGATCGCTTTGCTCTGCTTCTACCTCTTGAAGAACGCCTATGCTGCCTGGTTGCTCGCCGCTCAGAACCGGTTCGTTTATCGTAACTACGTTGAGCAATCAAGTCGTCTTCTGCAGGCGTACTTGAGCCGCCCGTGGTCGTGGCATCTCCAGCAGAACTCGGCGGAGCTATTGCGAAGCGTGAACACCGACGTCCTGAACGTGTTCAGTAACCTCATGGTGCCGCTCCTCGTGGTGGTTAGCGAGGTGACGATCGCGGCCGCGGTCCTGGCCGTGTTGGTTATCGTCGCGCCGCTGCCGGCTCTGGTGGTGCTGGCGCTTGTTGGTGGCACGAGCGCCGCCTTTTACTCGATTATCCGCCGACGCCTCGAGAGGCTTGGAAGAAACCAACAGCAAGAGGCCGGTGAGATGATCAAGTGGATCAATCAAGCGCTCGGCGGGATCAAGGAAGCAAAGGTGCTCGGGCGCGAGGACTACTTTCTGCACCGTTACGACGAAGGTGTTCGAGCCTTCGCGGAGGCCACGGAGTACGCGCTGACCGTGAATCAGCTGCCACGGCTCTTCATCGAAACAGTCGCTGTAGCAGCGATGCTGCTCATTGTTGTGATCATGCTGGCGCGGGGAAACGAAGGGGGGTCTCTCCTTCCCCTTCTCGGGCTCTTCGCGATGGCCTCCTTTCGACTGATCCCCTCGGTTAATCGTGTCGTTGGATCGATAACGCGGATCGTATACCACCGAGCGGCGCTCGATGTTGTCCATCGCGACTTAAAGGAGCTCGGCGGCGAATTGGTGGTGCTCTCGACAATACGCGAAGGAGACGCTTCGGCGCTGTCCCTCCGAGAGGGCATCGAACTCGCGGACGTATCGTTCTGGTACCCCTCAGCCACCGACCCCGCGCTACGGCATGTTTCGCTCGACATCCCGCACGGGCGGGCCGCGGCGTTCGTCGGCCCGTCGGGCGCAGGCAAGACCACCTTGGTGGATGTCATTATCGGCCTGCTGCCTCCGTCGAGCGGACGTGTGCTCGCGGATGGTGTTGACGTCTACGAGGATGTGGGAGCGTGGCGACGTGCGATCGGCTACGTTCCTCAGAGCATCTACCTCTCGGATGATTCGATTCTAAGCAACGTGGCTTTCGGCGTGTCTGATGGCTTGGTTGACGAGGCTCGGGTCCGGCAGGTCCTGAAGCTGGTGCAGCTAGAGGAGCTCGTAGAGACGCTGCCGGACGGGCTGCAGACTTTCGTAGGCGAGCGCGGCGTCCGCTTGTCGGGCGGGCAGCGTCAGCGGATCGGCATCGCCCGAGCCTTGTATCACGATCCCCACGTTTTGGTGATGGACGAGGCCACGTCGGCCCTCGATCTGGAAACCGAGCGAGCCATCACGAGCGCCATGCAACACCTCGTCGGCGTTAAGACCTTGATTCTCATCGCGCACCACAAGGAGACAATTGAGTACTGCGATCTCGTTTTCCACCTAGAGCGGGGGGAGTTGCGAGGGTGCTCGAAAAGAAGTTAGGGCTCGTCGGATATACGGCACGCTACTTCCTGTCTTTCGCCCGTGGATTGGAAGCCGCAGGCTTCGAGGTTTACTGGATCGTCGCCCTCCGCTCCGATGCGCTCCGACTGCGTCGGCAGGGAATACCGCCACACCGCATCCTCGATACTTCGCCCGCAGCATATGAGCGCCTGACGCCTGAGCAGTGTGCGGAGACGTTGGCTACGTTAGAGCAATTGGACGGCCCACGAGTGCGCGATGTGATTCTGATGGACAGGATGCTCCGCCGACGTCCTCATGACTTCGCCCTCCGATATCTCGCGGGAGTTGCAAAGATGGTCGGTCAGTTTCTCGAGCAGCAAGATATCAGAGTGATATCGAGTGGGCGCGATACGGCGCTGCAGATGATCACGATGCTCGTCTGTCGGCGAAATGGTCGGCTCTGGGTAGTGCCGACGCGCACTCGGCTCCCGCGGGATCGGTACGGGTTCATGACTACTCACGAGTGCAGCACTTACGTGCGGCTGCACGAGGTGACTGAAGCACACCGGTCGGCCGCACGGCAGTGCCTTGAGGACTTTCGGGGTCGGCGCCTGGTGCCAGCGGCTCGGTTCTCGGCGCGGGGGTTTGGGGACGTCCTGCGCCGGGTGCCGATGCACCTGCGCCTCTTTGGGTGGGCGCTGGCCGATGCGGTATACGACCGCGGCAACGCATTTTCCCGCTACACGTTACCCGACTTAGTGCGGATGTGGCTGCGTCGCCGTCGTAACCTCATTGGTCTGAAGGTGACGCGCCCGTACGACGCGATCGGGACACGGCCGTACTTACTCTATGCGCTGCACACCCAGCCAGAGTCCTCGATCGACGTAGCGGGGTCGTTTTTCGCCGACCAGTTGGCTCTTGTCGGGCAGATCGCTCGGGCCACGCCGGTGACCCACGACCTGTTCGTCAAGGCCCACCCTTCGGACATCGACGGAAAGCCAGGGTCGTTCTACCGGGCACTCCGCCGGATTCCCGGCGTGCGACTGATCCACCCGCTGGTCGACAGTCGGGAGCTGTTGAGCCGCGCCTCGTTGGTGCTTACTGTGACGGGGACCATTGCGTACGAGGCCGGTCTGCTCGGGATCCCTGCGGTGACGTTCGCGCCGCTCTATTTCAACGCGCTGCCTTCGGTTCGGCACTGTGACTCGCCCCGGGAGCTACCCGCGTTGATTAACTCGCTCCTACAGATGCCGCGACCACCAGGCGATGACCGGCCTATCATCGATTTCCTCGCCCAGCTCTACGCGGACTCGGTGCCCGGCGAGTTTAACCGAATCGAAGTTCCCCTGACTCACGAGGATCTGGGGACGCTGTGTTCTGTGTACGAACATCTCCTTAGTATGCGGTTTGACGCCATGGAGGAGGGCGACGCGCTCGTTGGGCGACGATGACAGCTGCAGGTGCCCAGACGTTACCAAAGGCACGCCCTGCGCCGGAGCCGTTACCGGTCAGCGGGCCTCCGTATCTCCTCGGATTGGTGTTGGCCGGGCTGTGGGGCATCGGACAGCACCTGCCGCAGCAAGAGTTCTATGTGTTCGGCATAGGACCAGGGGACTTCCTGTTCTTGGCCTATTGCGCTGCCGCGCTCGCGCTGTCCTGGCACCGATGGACCGTCTTCAGAAGCTTGGGTGGCCTACGCAGCTTCGCCCTGCTTGTGGTGGCATTCGTAGCCCTCGGGCTATTGTCTGGTACGGTGAATGCTTTGAGAACGGGCATGGTGGAAAAGGACTTGGTCGAGACAGTCCGTCCTCTCTACTATGTGCTCATCACGGCATTCACCGCGGCGTGGGTCGCCCGATATCCGTCTGGTCAGTTGATCATAGCCTTCCTTGCAGGCGTTGTGATCGTGGCGCTCACGAATCTCTTCCACGAGGCCCCGGCCGGCATTCGACTGCTGGGTTTCCATACTATGTACAACCCCAACATGATGGCAAACATGCTGGGTATCGGAACCTTCTTGGCTTCGTTGCTGGTCCTCGATGGACGCTTCCGCGCGGCCACGCTGTTTATGGCACTCTTCGTGCCTCTGAGCCTGTTCACCTATTCCAAAGGCGGGTGGCTGATGGTGCTGGTCGGCCTGGCGGCCGCGCTCACTGCGTTTCTCGGAACAGGCCGCGGCCAGCGCAGCCCACGCCGGTCGTCGCCTGCCTGGATGTATACGGTGATCGCTGCCTTCGTCGTGGGAGCGGCAATTGCTGGGCCGCTGATCCTGGCTCTCGTACGTTTCAAACTCGAGACCACGCAATTCGCTGATACCGCAGCTGAAGGCAGCACGATCGCGCAGCGCTGGGGTTACGTGGTAGCGTCGGTACGGATGGCGATAGACCATCCTCTTGTGGGTGTTGGAATCTCAAACTACGAGGCAGAGTATGATCGACTGAGCGAGTTTCTTGGGGCAAGCTATTTCCCCACCGATAACCCGCATAGCGCTTTTCTGTACATCTTGGCGTGTATGGGGGTCCCAGCCCTGGGAGTGTTCTTGAGCGCACTAGTCTTGCCATTCATGAAACTGTGGTACATCGTGCCCTTGAGATCACTGTCGCGGGCTATGTACATCGCGCTCGCGGTAACCGTGTTCCTCGTGAGTGGCAGCGTCCAACTTCAACTCATCTCACAGCCGTTCTGGTGGTTCTTTGCGGGGATCGTGTTCGGATGGGCGCGCCGCCAAGTGGTCGTCCGCGAGCGGCGGCCGGCGACATGAGGAACGTGCTGGCCGTAGTCTGGCGTCGCCTGCGGAGGCGACCGGCCCCTCGCGTGTTTGTCAATCTGTGGCTGGCCGTGCGCTGGCGATGCATCGTCCATCCCGCGGCAGACATTCAGTTTCCTGGGAGCTGCGTGATAGCGCGTGGAGCCCGAGTTGGCAGGTGCACGATCATCTGTCGTGGAGGGACAAACCACCCCGCCGTGCGACTGGGTCGGGTGGTGATCCACGATGGCGTGATCCTCGACGCTCTTGAAGGCGCAATCGAGGTGGGCGACGATACCGCACTGAACCCCTACTGCGTGCTTTACGGCACTGGAGGGTTGCGCATTGGACGAGATTGCGGGATTGCGACTCACACGGTCATGGTCGCCGCGAACCATTCGTTTGAGCGGCTGGATCTCCCGATGATGCGTCAGCCAATCCGGGCTCAGGGTATTCGCGTTGGGGACGACGTGTGGATCGGGGCGGGGTGCACGATACTGGATGGTGTCGAGGTAGCCGCCGGCAGTATCGTCGCCGCGGGGGCGGTCGTGACGCAATCCTTTCCTCCGCGTAGCATCCTCGCAGGTGTGCCCGCCCGGCTCGTCAGACGCCGCTCCGATCTCGGCGGATCGGTCGACGATCCGCCGGAGGCAATGCGTGGATAAAGCGGGCCAGGCGTATTGGGAGCAGATTTGGATCGATAAGCCAGTGACAGCGGCCGTTGATCCGACCGATGGGCGCTTGGCTAACCACGTCGACCGCCGGCTCCATGAAATGTTTGTTCGGATACTGGGCCCTCTCCGTCGGGAGGGTCGCCGCCTTCTCGAAATTGGCTGTGGCCGGTCGCGTTGGCTGCCGTACTTTCGGACTCATTATGGATTCGCGATCGTCGGAGTCGATTACGCCCCGACTGGCTGCGACCAAGCGCGAGCGATCCTGGCCGCTGCGCAAGTCGAGGGGAGTATCATCTGCGCGGACTGCTTCCGGCCACCTGAAGACCTCCTCAACTCCTTCGATGTTGTCTGGTCGTACGGAGTGATCGAGCACTTCGACGACACGTCCGCAGCTGCCGCCGCCTTCGCCAACTACCTGCGGCCGGGCGGCATCATGATAACCGTGATTCCAAACATGCGGGGTCTAGTTGGGCTGCTGCAAAGATTGGCGAACTCTCCCGTGTACGGGATTCACTCGCTCCTGACCGCCGCGGAGCTGGCCGCCGCGCATCGGGCCGCCGGCTTGGTGGTTGAGGAGGTGACCTATTTTCTGGCGGTGAATTTCGGGGTGATCAACGTCGAACGGCCAGCGGGATTCCGCACGTGGGTCGCCCGGGCGATCGTCGGATTGCTGGCACGAGTCTCGATGGCCGTGTGGGCCCTTGAAGAGCGGGTGACGCGGCTTCCGGCCACCAGGCTGTTGGCGCCATACATTGTGTGCGTTGCGCGGAAGCCGTCAACCTGACCGAGATGAGCGAGTGGCTTTGCCTCGGGCTGGTCGTGATCGCCTTGGGCTACGGTCTTGCAGCGGGGTCTCTCCGGTACCCCCCCTACGCTTCACTTCGGCGGGCGCTGACATACGGTCTAGCGATCCGCCGCAGGCTCATGAGAGTGTCGTCGCCTATTGGGCCCGTGGCAACTCTTGTCATCGACATCAGTAGCGAGGGCGATATCGCCGCGAAGCGGCAGAGCCTCATCGCATACATTTGGTCCGAGGGTGCCCTACCGTTGGACCGCCTACCGACTCAAGTGGAGCACAATGTCCAGCCCCTCCGTTACCGCACGGGGCAGAACGTGGCGGTCCATCGATTCCGAATTGAAATGGACTTCGGGGTCGACTCGGTCGTCGAGCACCATGTGGCCGCGAGCGAGCGCGAGACGCTCGTCATTTATCACGAGGGGCACGATGCGGCCCGTGAGGGAGGTGAAGGGCCTGTGCGGCACCTTCTGAACGCCGGATACTCAGTTCTGGTTTTCTCCATGCCATTGATGGGCGTGAACAGCCGGCCGACAGTTAGGCTGGCTCGGCACGGTAGCGTGCAGCTGCTGGATCACGACTTCTTTTGGCTACTGGACGCGGAGCATCCGGGGTTTTCATCGTTGCGCTTCTTTGTCGAGCCAGTTGTAGCCGGCATTAACTACGGTCTGGCGAAGGGTTATCGAGAATGCGCGATGATGGGCATCTCGGGCGGTGCTTGGACGACGACGCTCGTCGCTGCACTCGATTCGCGGATTCGGGGGAGCTATCCCGTCGCAGGCTCTTTGCCGTTTTCGCTGCGCGGTCGGGGCGAGTTAGCTGACTATGAAAACCACGTGCCACCTCTGTATGCGATCGCTAACTACCCGGAATTGTACGTCATGGGGGCGGACACTCCGACGCGCACACAGATACAGGTCTTCAACCGCTATGATCCCGTCGGGTGGAGCGGAGATCGGGGGAAGTGTTACGAGGCTCAGGTCCAGGACGTCCTTGCTCGCCTCGGAGGAGGGCGATTCCAGGTCCTCGTGGATGACTCGCACGCGGGCCACCGGATTTCTCGTGTAGCGCTGGACCGAGTGCTTATCGATCTCTGCGGGGGCCGTGAAGGCCGGAGTCGGGATGCGAACGGGCTCTAGAGATGCGTCTTCACACTGAATGGCTCTCGTACCTTCGAGCGCTCCGGCGACGCGAGGTGGAACTGGCCTTCCGCTGGTGCCCCCCAGGGGTCTTTGCCAACGCCTTGGAGCTTGGCGCGGGCGATGGCTATCAGGCGTCTCTATTGGCCAGATATGCGAGCCGCCTGGTCAGCACGGACTACGACCGATCGATCCTCTCGCGGGCTGCGACGCCTTCAGTCCAGTTCATGGTCTGTGACGCTGAGCAGCTAGAGCGGTACTTCAAGCCGAGGCAGTTCGACCTCGTGTTTTCATCCAACGTGATGGAGCATCTGCCCGACCCTGGTCGCGCCCTCGCAGGCATCAGCCGGGTATTGACCGACGAAGGGATCACGATCCATGTCATGCCCACGCGGTTCTGGAAGCTGTGCCATGTAGCACTGCACATTCCGCACGTGCTCGCGCGGGCTCTGGAGCGTACCAGTGACGAAGGCCTAGCTAAGACCCTCGCCCGCGAGCGGGCGAAGGGGACCGATCCCGAGCAGTCGGGCTCGCTTGGCCCTGCTAACAACCCGAAGACCGCCAGGCGTGTGCGTTCGCTATTATCGCGTCTGCTCAGTCCGGATCCTCATGGGGTGTCCGCGACGCACACCATGGAATTCCGGGCGTTCGGCAAGGAGCGCTGGATTCGGGAGTTCGCCGCCGCCGGGCTGGATGTCGTGGCGGTCCTGAAGGGCCCGGTTTGCTCAGGGTATGGCTTCGGGTTGAACCGCTTCCGATTGATGCTGGAGAAAGCTGGATTCGCGTCGGAGTACGCTTACGTGGCGGTCAAACGTGGTGCGAAGAGCCCCTGGGCTCACCACTTCCAGGGAGCATAGCACGGTGGTTCGCCGTCCCTGCTTGCTTATCCTGACTAGGGACTGGAGCATCGGTGGAGCCGAACGGCAAGTGGTGGAGTTGCTGAAAGTCATTGATAAGCGATCCATTGACATCTGTGCGGCAACGTTCTACGGTACCGGCCCGTTACGTCGCGAGTTGCAGGGCCTGCCTGGCGTACGCTTGTGGAATCTTCGTAAACGAGGGCGCTGGGACGTGGTCCCATTCCTGTTGCGAGCCGTGAGGCTCGCTCGGCGTGTGAGACCAGACGTCATTCATGGGTACCAGGGGTTCCCGAATCTTTTGACACTCATCTTGGGCTGGGTCACAGGCGCCCGCACAGTGTGGGGGATGCGCGCATCGAACATGGACATGCGTCGCTACGATTGGCTGCGTCGAATCGAGGCTGCACTGGAGACGCTTTGCGCGCGCGCTGCCGATCTCATCATCGTGAACTCCGAGGCTGGCCGGCGCTATCACGTAGCACGCGGCTTCCCAGAAGAACGCACGATCATGATTCCCAACGGCATCGACGTCGAGCGCTTCCGGCCCGATGCCAAGGCCCGCACCCGTATGCGCTGGGCGTGGGGCGTGGGGGGTTCAGATCGGTTGATCGGCTTGATCTGTCGTTTGGATCCCATGAAGGACCACGCCACGTTTCTTGCCGCTGCGAAACTGTTGGCCGACGAACGGCCTGAGGTGCGGTTTATCTGTGTAGGAGATGGCCCGAGCGAATACGCCTCGGGACTCCACGCCTTAGCGGCGCGCCTTGGTCTTGAGCGACGGGTGTTCTGGAAGCCACAGACGGACGAGATCGCTCCGGTGTACGCGGCGCTTGACGTGCTGACTTCGACCTCGCGGTACGGAGAGGGCTTTCCTAACGTCGTGGCTGAAGCCATGGCCACCGGTGTACCTTGCGTCGTTACCGATGTAGGAGACTCAGCCTTCATCGTGGGTGATACGGGCATTGTAGTTCCGGTGGGTCACCCGCAGGCACTAGCTGCTGCTTGGCGAAGGCTGCTGGACGAGCAGACGGGGCCTCGGCCCCTGCCGCGCGAAGACGCGCGGGAGCGGATCGTTCGTCTGTTCGGGCTAGAAGCACTCGGAACCAGAACGCTTACCGCAATAAGCGAGCTCATGTCGGATCGCCGGAGTGTCCAGTGACGTGGCCTCGTACGGCGACCGACCACCCTCGGCCAGGAATCGATGCTGGGACGCCTGACGGCATATCTGTGGTCGGAGTCGTCAACACGGTTCTAACCAATCGGATGACGATTGCCGTCACCACGCTCGTTACAGCTGCTGCAGTGGTGGCTCTTACGCTCGCGGCGCCGCGTGTCTACACGGCGACTACGTCTTTCATCCCCGTGACTGGAGGAGGTGACGAGAGCGCGTTGACGGATTTCACAATGGCCTTGAGCTCTGGAAGCCGGGCTGCAGCTCTAGCGCCCACGCTGGAGTTCTATGCGCTGATCCTCCACTCCCAGTCGCTTCTTGAGGCGGTCGCGGACGCTTCGTACCGCGTGGAGTCAGGTGGGAATGGGCGTACGGGCGATCTGAACGCAATCTTCGGATACCGCGGGGGTCGCCACGCGCGCGAGGACACAATGCGACAGCTTGAGCGCGCAGTTGCAGTGTCGGCCGATCCGCGTACGAGGATGGTACGGCTCTCTGTTCGAACACCGTGGCCAGACTTGTCCTACCAAGTGGCGCGGCAGATCCTCGCGGAGCTGGACGGTCTGGTCGCTTCTACCCGGGCGCAAACCGCCAGTGCGGAAGTGCACTTCGCTGCAGACCGTGTTGCGGAAGCGCGTGAGACATTACATCTCGTTGAAACTGGACTACAGCGGTTTCTGGCGCGAAACCGCGATTTTACCCCGTCCTCACCGGTGGGGCTGGAGGTATTGCGACGGCAACGTGAAATCCGAATGCAGCAGGAACTGTACGTGTCCCTTTACCAGGCCTGGACGCGAGCGAATTTGGACGCGCTGCGACGAACGCCGACCATTGTCGTCGTCGAGCCGCCTACGCAACCGGCGACCCCGGACGACAGTCGCGTCTGGATTAATCTGTCTTTTGCCACCGTTTTGGGACTCACCCTCGGCGTTGCGGGAGCATTTGCACGGGCGTCCGCCGGGAACGTCGGTCTTCCGCGACCGAGCGCCAGCCGCTGAGACTGGGTGCGGGTGCTTAGCCACTTAGGTCATGGCAGCGCTGGGCACGACGTCGACCCGGGCCTCCCCGCGACTGCTGTCATTACGGGCGCGACCGGCTTCCTCGGCGGCGCCTTAGCACGCCGGTTAGCGCGTGGTGGGAGTCGCGTTCTTGGTGTTGTGCGGCAGCCCCAGCGAGCGCCAGCCGAAATCATGTGCGTTGCGGGAGATGTGCTCGACCCCGGGACCTGGGAGCGCGTTGCGGAGCACCTGCCCAGCGAACGTAGGTCCCTGGTCGTGTTTCACATGGCTGGAATGGCCAGCGTTCGCGGGTGTGATGAGGATCCGAGGGCGGCCGTCACGGCGAATTTGGCCGCCGTTGGGGCCGTCCTTGACGCGTGCCGAGTCCTGGGTATTCGCCGCGTCGTGTTCCCCTCCTCGGGGCTGGTCTATCAGCCCCGAAGGCATCGGCCACTGACCGAGAATGACGTGATTGCGCCGCCGTCGATTTATGCGGCGACAAAGGCCGCAGCCGAGCGTCTGCTTGAGGGCTACGCGTACGCGTTCGGCATGTCGTGTGACGTGGCTCGGTTGAGCAGTGCGTACGGACCGCGGGTTTCTTCAGAATCGGTGGTCGGGACCCTCCTTCGTCAGGCCGTGGGATGCCAGCCTCTGCAGGTACGCACGGGTCGGCCGGTACGCGACTTCCTGTTCGAGGAGGATGCCGTGGAAGGCCTTCTCGCCCTGGCGCGCCGCGGTGGCGCCCCTGGGTTGCGGGTGTTCAACCTCTCCACGGGGCGGGGCACTTCAGTGAGGGTGCTGGCATTGACGGTGGCGAGATTGCTGGGCCGTCCTCTCGATTTCAGCGAAGTTCAGAGTACGCCCGAGTCGCAGACAGATCGCATGGTTTTGGCGAACAGGCGAATCCGTGCGTGGACCGGATGGCGGCCGCGTCATTCTCTGGCGTCTGGGTTGCGCCGAACATTGCACGACCTTCAGGGGACAAATGCATGAAGCGGCGGATCGCCGTGTTCACGGGGAACCGAGCGGAGTACGGACTGCAGCATCCCATTCTGCGCGCGATCGCCGCCGACGCACGGTTGGAGTACTATTTGCTCGCGGGAGGCGCGCATCTCCAACAGGACTTTGGTGCCACGGCCGCCGAGATTGAAGCGGACGGCTTCAGCGTGTATCAGCGGGTCGATATCCGGATGGGCGGCGACAATCTGTTCGGTACCGCCCAGGCCATTGGCAGCGGAGTGCTGAGCGTGAGCGGAATCCTAAACGAGCTTCGTCCGGACTTCGTCGTGGTGTACGCGGACCGCTTCGAGAGCTTCGCTGCCCTAATTGCCAGTACGCAAATGAGTATGCCGACGGCTCACATCGAAGGGGGTGATTACACTGAGGGTGGGGCGCTGGACGACTCCGTGCGACACGCCATGACCAAACTCGCCCACCTACACTTCACCACGAATGAGCAAGCAGCCGAGCGGGTGCGGAACATGGGAGAGGAGCCGTGGCGGGTGTTCAACGTCGGGTTTCCTGCCCTGGATCTTGTTGCCGCGGGGCTTTACGCCAATCGAGAAGAAGTGCTGGAGCAGTTCGGCCTAGACGCCAGCCGTCCTGTGGTCCTGTTCTGTCAGCACTCCGTGGCCACGGAGTTTGATAAGGCAGCGGAGCAGGTTGTCCCTGCGCTTGAGGCCCTGGAGGTGATTGCGCGCAAGGGATATCAAGTGATTCTGACGTACCCGAACAACGATGCTGGGGGTCGTCGAATTATCGCGGTGCTGGAAGAGTTCGCGAGCGCTGGCGTACCGAATGTCCAGTGTGTCAAGAGCCTGGGTCGGCACCACTTTCATGGAGTATTGAACCTGATCGGACGGGTCGGTCGCGGGTGCTTTGTGGGCAACTCCTCAGCCGGGATTAAGGAGACACCGGCGTTCGGATGCCCAGCCGTCAACATCGGTACTCGTCAGCAGGGTCGCCTGCGCGCAGCCAACGTCATCGATGTCCCCTATAGCCAATCGAGCATCGTCGACGCAGTGCGGCGATGCGTCGAGGACGAGATGTTTCGTCACACCTGTCAGACCTGCGTCAACCCGTACGGCGCTGGAAACGCAGGACCGCGCATTGCCGAAGTCCTTGCGACGGTGCCAATCGACCGAAGGTTGATCCAGAAGAGGATGACATACTGAATGCCTGAAGTCGATCTGTTTCTGATTCGACCCTCCGACACCCTCCGCAGGGCCGCCGAGACGATTGATCGTAACCGGTGTGGGATTGCGCTAATCGTCGATGAGGGGCGCCGACTACTCGGCACGGTGACGGACGGCGACCTCCGGCGTGCCATGTTGCGGAGCGTGTCGTTGGACTCGCCAGCCGCGCTCTTGCTGGATCTGCGGAAGCAAGCCGGCCTCGCGGACCCGGTCACGGCGCAGTTTGGCGCTGGCCGTGAGGCTCTCCTTGAACTCATGCAGCGTCATCGGATTCGCCAAGTGCCCATTGTCGGCGACGATGGCCAAGTCGTTGACGTCGCCGTCCTGGACGAACTCGTCGGGTCTCGGGCATTGCCCATTACCGCACTCGTAATGGCCGGCGGTTTTGGTACGCGCCTGCGGCCCCTCACAGACAGTGTGCCAAAACCGCTGCTCCCGATCGGCGGGAAGCCCCTGATCGAAACACTGGTGGAACGCCTCCAGCGGGACGGGATCCGGAAGATCACGGTCGCGACGCATTATCGGGCGGAGCAGATCGCGGCACAGTTGGGCGACGGCCAGGACCGAGGCGTAGAGATTCATTACGTGCGAGAGGATACACCCCTCGGTACGGCAGGTGTGCTGAGCTTGCTGGACGCGACCAGCGATCCGCTGCTAGTCGTGAACGGTGATGTGTTGACGAACCTCGACTACGTGGCACTCTACGCGTTCCACCGGGAGCACGAAGCGGACATGACGGTCGCGGTCCGTGAGTACACGGTGGCCGTGCCGTTCGGCGTGGTCGCGACCGACGGCGCATTGGTCGCGAACCTGCATGAAAAACCAGAATATCGTTTCTTCGTCGTTGCCGGGGTGTATCTACTTGGGCCGAGTGTGCGTGAGCTGCTTCCCGCCACCGGGCAAGCCTACGACATGCCCTTTCTCATCAATCGATTGCTTGAGGCGCACAGGCGTGTGGCCAGCTTCCCCGTTCGTGAGTACTGGCTAGACATTGGGCGGCTCGAGGATTATGAACGAGCTCAGGCCGACCTTGATTCGGGACGGTTCCAGTGAACTGGGCTGGTCGGCCCGTTCTCGTAACGGGCGCTGGTGGATTCATCGGGAGCCACCTAGTCGAGCAGCTTGTCAATGCGGGCGCGCGCGTCCGTGCACTGGTCCATTACAATGCACTGGGCATGCGGGGGTGGCTCGAAGAAGTGGCGACCGGCGACGCCGTGGAGGTCGTGCTCGGAGATGTTGCCGATTCGGACAGCCTCGACAGCGCCATGAGGGATTGCGACGTGGTTTTCCATCTGGCGGCCCTCATTGGCATTCCCTACTCGTACGTGGCACCGGCACAGTATGTGCGCAGCAATGTCATAGGGACGCTGAATGTGCTGCAGGCTGCCCGTCGGTCACCCGTGGCCCGGGTCGTGCACACCTCGACGAGCGAGGTATATGGTACGGCACAGTACACGCCCATGGATGAACGCCACCCGCTGGCAGCTCAGTCTCCGTACGCGGCTACGAAGACGGGCGCCGATCAATTGGCCACCGCCTTCTTTCGTACTTATGGCACCCCAGTCACGATCGTTCGACCGTTCAACACCTACGGACCGCGCCAATCAACGCGCGCCATCGTGCCCACGATCATCACGCAGGCGTTGGCGGGGGCGAGCATAGGACTGGGCAATCTCGATACCGCCCGCGACCTCACCTTTGTGCTCGACACTGTGAAGGGCTTCATTCTCGCAGCAGAGGCGGACGATGCCGTAGGTAAGACGATCAATATTGGATCGGGGCGGGAGGTCACGATTCGCGAGCTCGCCGAGCTGATCTGTAGCATCGTGGGCAGACCGTGCGAGATCGAGGTCATGGCCGAGCGCATCCGGCCGACGGGCAGCGAAGTGAGGCGCCTTGTTGCTGACAGCACACTTGCAAGGACATCGCTGGGTTGGCGCCCCGAGCGCACACTGGAGGAAGGCCTCAAGGGGACCATCGAGTGGTTTCAGTCGCGCGGGCACGTTCCGCGCGTCGGGCGTTACGCGGTGTGAGCCCAGCCTTCTCGCAAGGCTCCAGTCCAGCAATTGCGATAACGCACGTGATCACCGGGCTGGGAACGGGCGGCACCGAGATGACGCTCCTCAGCCTGGTGTCACGGTTCGACCCCAAGCGATTCCGGTCCCGAGTCGTCTCACTCGCGGACCAAGGCACGATTGGGCCCCTGCTTGAGGCGCGTGGTGTCGCAGTTGCGGCGCTCGGAGCCTGGCCAGTGACGCGGTCCCTCGCCGGACTCTGGCGCTTAGCCCGCCTTCTTCGACATGACCGCCCCGCCCTTATTCAGGGATGGATGTCGCATGGCAACGTCGCAGCCACCGCAGGCGCATGGCTCGCAGGCCTCCAGTGCCCCGTGGTGTGGAACGTGCGCCAGTCGCTCGCGGACCTTTCGCTCGAACGCTGGTATACAGCGGTCCTGATCCGCCTCGGTGCTCGTTGGTCCAATCGAGCGACGCGGATCATATACAACTCTCAGGTAAGCGCTCAGCAACACCTGGCGATTGGATACTCTGCGCAGCGGGCAGTGATCATCCCTAATGGGTTCGACCTTGATCGGTTTCGTCCGAGCACAACTGCCCGGGCCCAAGTTCGCCGGATGTTAGGTCTTGGCGAAGAAGCGCTGGTAATCGGTCATGTCGCGCGATACCATCCGATGAAGGGCCACGCCACGTTGCTTGTCGCCGCGAGCCTTGCACGCAATCACAACACACCCGCACACTTCGTGCTAATCGGTCACGGAGTCGATTCTCGCAACGCCGCAGTGGTATCCATGCGGGGGCAGCTGGGGTTAGGCGAGCGCGTGCACCTCCTGGGCGAACGCGCGGACGTCCCCGATCTCATGCCCGCGTTCGATATCGCGGTGAGTGCGTCCACTCGCAATGAGGGTGTGCCAAACGCTGTCGGCGAAGCCATGTCGTGCGGCGTACCCTGCGTCGTGACGGATGTCGGCGACAGCGCGATGCTGGTGGGAGACTGTGGAGTGGTAGTGCCACCAGGCGATTCGGCGGCGCTCGCAAAGGGTCTCGAGCAACTGATCGCGCTCACTTCATCGGCGCGCCGCGAGCTTGGCGAGCGGGCTCGACGCAGGGTCGCGGATCATTTCTCCCTAGGGCACGCAGTGGCTCAATACGAGCGGCTCTACGAAGAGGTGCTGACTAGGGCGAGCTCACAAGTCTCGCGGTAGCGAATGTCCGTTCGGCGATGCCCATGTTGACGGGTGACGGTCTGCGTGACCCAAGCCGCGCTCCGGAGCCGTCGCCCGTCTTGTGCCTGTCAAATCGCGCAGGCCGAGTCCATGTACTACGACGACAAAACTGAGACCCTGCGCCAGATCTTTGGTGCACGAACCCTCGGGTTGAGTGCGAATCACGTCAGCATCGACGATCGATCCTACCCGATCGTCGACGACGTCATCATCTGCTTGCCACCGGAGTCTTGGCCGGGCGAGCTCCGCGCGCGCCTCGGGGCGTTCAAGTCGCCCGGGGCGCCGGACGTGGCGGAAGACATCCAGTTCACCTTCGGCGAGGAGTGGAAGGTCTTCCGAGAGGTCCTGCCGGAGCACGAAGACACGGTCCAGCAGTACTTCGACCTGCTGGATCCTAACGGACTGACCAATGCGCGGGTTTGTGACCTCGGGTGCGGAATGGGACGCTGGAGCTACTTCATCAGCCGGCACTGCCGCGAGATCGTGTTGGTAGATTTCTCCGAAGCAATCTTCGTCGCGCGGCACAACCTACGACATCAGCCGAACGCGGTCTTCGTTATGGCCGACATCAGGGCTCTTCCCTTCGCGCCTGATTTCGCCGATGTAATCGTGTGCCTTGGCGTACTCCATCATCTTCCTACGCCCGGCCTCCAGAATGTGGTTGCCTTGCGATCATACGCTCCAGTTCTTCTAGTCTATCTCTACTATGCGTTGGATAACCGGCCCATGCATTTTCGCCTCATGCTCGGGCTCGTCACGCCTATACGGCGCTTGCTGGCCAAGTCCCGGAGCAAGGTCCTACGTGCACTAGTCTCGTCGGTCGTCGCCCTTGCTGTGTACCGCCCCTTGATCGGGTTGGGCATCCTCCTTCGCCCCTTCGGTCTGCAGTCCGAGGTTCCGCTGTACGATGCGTACCACGGAAAGAGTCTTGCAGGGATTAGGCAAGACGTGTATGACCGTTTTTTCACACCCATCGAGCAAAGGGTGACACGTCGAAGCATCGAAGGCCTCCGCCGACACTTCAGACAGGTAACTGTCTCGAATCACTTGCCGTACTGGCACTTTCTGTGCAAGCGCTAGCCGACCCGACCTCCCAGCGCTGGTTGCAGGAGTGTACACGGGCCATTCCGACGCTGGCTTGGTCCTGCTAAGTTGTGCGCTCGTGAGAACCTCGACTGACTCCGTGACCGAGCCTCCGCCCGATTCAATCGAAGACCGGCCGCACCCCGAGATCGCGGTTCCTACATCGATCGTAGGGATTGCCAACGTTGTTCTGCGACGGCGGCTGACGATAGTACTGACTGCTGGAGTCGTCGCCGCGTTGGTACTCGGAGTGAGCCTGCTGCGCTCACGTACGTACACCTCGCACGCCACATTCATGCCCCAGTCGCGACGGGGGCAATCGGGCCTTTCGGGCCTTGCGACGCAACTGGGTCTTGCCATCCCGTCGGGGGATGCCAGCCAGCAGCCGGCGTTCTATGTTGAGCTGCTGCAGAGCCGTGAGATTCTGCGCGCCGTCGTGGAGGCGAGATATCGTGACCGGTCAGGCAACGACGGGACGCTGCTAGACATCTACAGGATAGACGTAATGCCCCCCGCGAGGCGGTTAGAGGCTGGAATTCTACGACTGCGAGGGACTGTTCAGGCAAACGTCGTACAGCGGACGGGGGTGGTCACGCTCGCGGTCACAGCCCAAGATCCTGGTTTAGCTGCGCAATTGGCCTCTCGGCTCCTCGACGAACTCAACCGGTTCAACCTTCAAACGCGGCAGTCGCAGGCTGCAGCAGAGCGTCGGTTCACCGAAACGCGCCTCGATGAGGTGCGGGCCGAGTTACGCGGGGCCGAGGACGAGTTGCAGTCGTTTCTTGAGCGGAATCGGAACTACGGGAACTCGCCCGTGCTTCAATTCGAGCACGATCGCTTGGAACGCGAGTTGCTAATGCGACAACAGGTTTACACGACGCTGGTGCAAGCACATGAGCAGGCGAAGATTGAAGAAGTCCGAGACACACCCGTGCTCACGGTTGTTGAGCCGCCGACTGTCCCTCTAGAGCCAGATCGGCGGGGACTCTTGGTCCGTGGGGCTGTAGCTCTTTTCGGTACACTTCTCCTCTCTAGCTTGTGGGTCGTTGGTGCGGAATTCTTGCGGACTACCCAGGCGCCCTACCGGGATGAGATCGAGCGGTTCGCTGAGCTCAAGAGGGATGCCCTCGAAGATCTGATGCGCCCCTGGCGAGCCCTACGCCGACAGAAGCGCACGAGAAGCCACTGAGCGGACCGCCCTTGCTCGCTCATCGGCTGACGCCGATCCCGCTCACCGCTTCGCCACCACAATAATCGTCACCAAGCTCGCCATCATTTGGGCGACCGTGGCCAACACGGGCAAGATGTCCGTCCTCGGCCCCTGTAGCTTCATCGGCACGAACACCTCCGACCCGGGCTCCGGCTTGGGGTCGTTGCGGACGAACAGGGCATGCACCCGCGTCCGCACCCGCCCGTTGGCGTAGCGCACGCTCACGGTGCCCTTGTCCGCGTTGGGCGCGAAGCCGCCCGCCGAGTTGAGGTAGTAATCGAGCCCGGCGCCCTTGCGCCAC
>Ga0066709_100000244_pt1 | contig 25741 bp, 23 predicted proteins | sample GraSoiAngelo_158_FD_79665 | JGI IMG/M metagenome (GOLD analysis project Ga0066709, IMG submission 79665) | Grasslands soil microbial communities from the Angelo Coastal Reserve, California, USA - 14_1009_16_30cm | ecosystem: Environmental > Terrestrial > Soil > Grasslands | place: USA...
ATCCCAGCCGCCTAACCTGCGGCGATTTCGCGATCCCCGGCTTTCGCACCGGCAATGTCGCCGTCTTGGTCCAGCCGGCGCGCGGCTACAATCTCGACCCGAAAGCCACGTACCACGACCCGGCATTGGTGCCGCCTCATTCCTATCTGGCCGCCTATGCCTGGCTCGCCGACAGCTTCCGCGCCGATGCGGTGATCGATCTCGGCAAGCACGGCACGTTGGAATGGCTGCCCGGCAAGGCGCTTGCACTATCTGGCGAATGTTTCCCCGAAGCGGTGCTCGGGCCATTGCCGCACCTCTACCCGTTCATCGTCAACGACCCCGGCGAGGGGACACAGGCGAAGCGCCGGGCGCAGGCCGTCATCATCGATCATCTGACCCCGCCTTTGACCCGCGCCGGCAGCTATGGCGCGCAGGCCGAGCTCGAACGGCTGATCGACGAATATTACGACGCGATCCGCGGCGATCCGCGGCGGGTCGCGCCGCTCGCCGCCGAGATCCTGGAGCGCGCCCGCGGCGCCGGCATAGACCGCGATTGCGCCATCACCCCCGGCGAGGACCAGACCCAGGCGCTGCGCAAGCTCGACGGCTTTCTGTGCGAGCTGAAGGATCTGCAGATCCGCGACGGGCTGCACGTGCTCGGCGAGAGCCCCGATGGCGAACGTCTCGACCACCTGCTGCTCGCCTGTGTGCGCGCCCGCCGCGGCAATACACCCGAGGACCAATCGCTGATCCGCGCCCTCGCCGGCGATCTCGGCCTCGACGACCCGCTCGCCCTCGACCCTGCTGATTCCTGGACCGGCCCCCGTCCCGATGTACTGCTGCAGCAGCCCTCAGCCCGACCCTCTCCCGCTTGCGGGGGAGGGAGCCGAAGCTTCGGCTCCCGTCAAAACCCTCCCCCGCAAGCGGGGGAGGGAGGCTTGCCGCGCGAGCGGCGAGCGGGCGGGGGCTGGCGCACCGTCGGCGACACGATTGAGCGGCTGGAAACCCTAGCGCTGTGCCTTGTGTCGGGCGGGGCGCAGCCCCAACCGGAATGGGCCGCGACCTCCGCCGTGCTTAGCTGGATCGAGCGCATATTGCGGCCAGCGGTTGCCGCTTGCGGCGGCGCCGAGACCACCGCAATTTTGGTCGCGCTCGACGGCCGTTTCGTCCAACCCGGCCCGAGCGGCGCGCCAAGCCGCGGCCGCCCCGAAGTGCTGCCGACCGGCCGCAATTTCTACTCCGTCGATACCCGCGCCGTGCCGACCGCGGCGGCCTGGCAGCTCGGCTGGCATTCGGCTTCGCTGCTGGTCGAGCGCTACGCCCAGGAGCACGGCTCTTACCCAAAGCGCCTCGCGCTCTCGGCCTGGGGCACCGCCAATATGCGGACCGGCGGCGACGACATCGCCCAGGCGCTCGCTCTGCTTGGCGTGCGCCCGACATGGGAAACCGCCAGCGGCCGGGTCACCGGCTTCGAGATCCTGCCGGCCGCGGTGCTCGACCGGCCGCGGGTCGATGTCACCTTGCGCATCTCCGGTTTCTTCCGCGATGCCTTTCCCGGGCTGATCGATTTGTTCGACAGCGCCGTGCGGGCGGTCGCGGCACTCGATGAGCCGGCCGACATCAACCCGCTCGCCGCCTCCGTGCACGCCGACCGGCAGCAACTCGAAGCTGCGGGAATCCTGCCCGACGAGGCAGCCTGCCGCGCCGGCTACCGAATCTTCGGGTCAAAGCCGGGCGCTTACGGCGCCGGGCTGCAGACCCTAATCGACGAGCGGATCTGGAACGACGAAGGCGATCTCGCCGACGCCTATCTCGGCTGGGGCCAGTGGGCCTACGCGGCGGGCGGCGACGGCCGGGCCGAGCGCCAACTCTTCGAGACCCGCCTCGCCGCCACCGACGCCGTGCTGCACAACCAGGACAATCGCGAGCACGACCTCCTCGACAGCGACGATTACTACCAGTTCGAGGGCGGCCTCGCGCTCGCGGTGCGGCATCTTTCTGGCCGCGCCCCGGCGGTCTACCACAACGACCATTCGCAGCCGGACCGCCCGCGGATCCGCAGCTTGCGCGAGGAGATCGGCCGGGTCGTGCGCGGCCGCGCCGCCAACCCGCGCTGGATCGCCGGCGTTATGCGGCACGGCTACAAGGGCGCCGCCGAGATCGCCGCCACGGTCGATTACCTGTTCGCGTTCGCTGCGACCGCGCGTGCCGTCGATGATGCGCATTTTGACGCGCTGTACGACGCCTATCTCGGCGATCCGCAGGTGCGCGATTTCATGGCGCGGCACAACCCGGCCGCGCTCACCGAAACCCGCTCGCGCTTCCGCGAAGCCATCGAGCGCGGGTTGTGGCGTCCCCGCCGCAACAGCCTCCGTGCGGAGTTGATGGACCACGCCGCGCATGAGTGACCCCACCGTCGGCGAAGACGAGCTCAACCGGCTGCATCGCGAAAAGATGCAGCGGCGTCAGGCCGCGCGGAAGAAGGTGCTCGCGACCAAGACCGAGGAACGCGGCCTGCTGATCGTCCATACCGGCGCCGGCAAGGGCAAATCGACCGCCGCCTTCGGCATGGTGCTGCGCTGTCTCGGTCACGGCATGCGGGTCGGCATCGTGCAATTCGTCAAGGGCGCCTGGGGCACCGGCGAGCGCACCGTGCTGGCGCAATTTCCGGATCTCGTGACCTGCCGCGCGATGGGCGAGGGCTTCACCTGGGACACCCAGGACCGCGCCCGCGACATCGCCGCCGCGCGCGCCGCCTGGGAACTGGCGACGCAGATGATCGCCGACCCTTCCTACCGCATGGTGCTGCTCGACGAGCTCAATATCGTGCTGCGCTACGGCTATCTGTCGATCGAGGAGGTGATGGCGGCGCTGAAGGCCAAGCCGCGCGATCTGCATATCGTCGTGACCGGCCGCAATGCGCCGGCCGAGCTGATCGAGGCGGCCGACCTCGTCACCGAGATGGCCCTGGTCAAGCATCCGTTCCGCGCCGGGGTCAAGGCGCAAGCCGGGATCGAGTTCTGATGCGCAAGGGCCAATGACTCGCGCGCTGATGCTGCAAGGCACCGGCTCGGACGTCGGGAAGTCGCTGCTGGTGACGGGCCTCGCGCGCGCTTTCACCCGCCGCGGTCTCCGCGTCCGTCCGTTCAAGCCGCAGAACATGTCGAACAACGCCGCGGTGACCGAAGATGGCGGCGAGATCGGCCGGGCGCAGGCCTTGCAGGCGCGCGCCTGCGGCGTTCCGCCGACCACCGACATGAACCCGGTGCTGCTGAAGCCGCAATCGGACGGCATGGCGCAGCTCGTAATCTGCGGCCATGTGCATTCGACCCAGTTGGCGCGGGAATATCGCGCGATGGCTCGCTCGCTGCTGCCGCAGGTCCTCGCCGCATTCCATCGCCTCGCCGCATCGGCCGACCTGGTGCTCGTCGAAGGCGCCGGCAGCCCGGCCGAGATCAACCTGCGCGCCGGCGACATCGCCAATATGGGTTTTGCCGAGGCCGCCGACGTGCCGGTCGCGCTGATGGGCGACATCGAGCGCGGCGGTGTCATCGCCCAGCTCGTCGGCACTCATGCGCTGCTGTCGCCCAGCGAGCAGGCGCGGCTCGTCGGCTACATCGTCAACAAGTTCCGCGGCGACCCGCGCCTGTTCGATGGCGGCATCGCAGCCATCGGCGAGCGCACCGGCCTCGCCTGCTTCGGCGTCGTGCCGTATTTCACCGAAGCGTCACTGCTTCCGGCCGAGGACAGCATGGCCCTCTCCCGCATCGCGGGAGAGGGTGGCCGAGGGCAGAGCCCGAGGGCGGGTGAGCGTAGCCGTGTCAAGATCGCGGTACCCCTGCTCCCGCGCATCGCCAATTTTGACGATCTCGACCCGCTGCGCGCCGAGTCCGGCGTAGAACTGATCCTGGTTCGGCCGGGCCAGCCATTGCCGCGAGATGCCGCGCTGGTGATCCTGCCCGGCTCGAAGGCGACGCTCGCCGATCTTGCCTACCTGCGCCATCAGGGCTGGGACATCGACCTGTTGGCGCATCATCGTCACGGCGGACATATCCTCGGCATCTGTGGCGGCTATCAGATGCTGGGCCGTCGCATCGCCGATCCCGACGGGATCGAAGGACCGCCCGGCGAAGCACAGGGGCTCGGCCTTCTGGAAATCGACACCGTGCTCGGCGGCGACAAGCGGCTGGCCGAGGCGACCGGCCGTGACGTCGCGACCGGCATGCCGGTGCGCGGCTATGAGATGCATCTCGGCGTCACCAGCGGCCCCGGTCTTGGACGTCCGATGCTCGACCTCGACGGCCACCCCGACGGCGCGGTCAGCGCCGACGGCCGCGTTATGGGGTGCTATCTGCACGGGCTGTTCGCCGCCGACTCGTTCCGGCGCACCTTTCTCACAAGGCTCGGCGCAACCGCCGGCGCCTTTGCCTATGAGCCGATGATCGAAAATGTGCTCGACGGTCTCGCCGACCACCTCGAACGGCATCTCGATCTCGACGCGCTGCTCGCCGCGGCGCGCCCGCCGCGTCTCACCCGAGCCGCGTGAAATGCGCGGCGAGCCAGGCTCCCAGGATCACGCCGGCCAGCAGGAGGCAGGCCAGCGCATAGAGCCGCAACGCCCGGCCGATATCGGCCGGCCGTGCCAATGGGGTACCGCCGCCGATCCACGGATCCTCGACCCGGCCTTCGGCATAATCGCGCGGTCCGGCGAGCGCCAGGCCGAGCGCCCCCGCCATCGCCGCCTCCGGCCAGCCGGCGTTCGGCGAATGGTGCTTTCTCGCGTCGCGCAGCATCGCCGCGAGGGCCCGTCCGGCAGCGGCCTTGCCGGCGAACATCGCCGCGGCCACCAGCAACAGCCCGCTGAGCCGCGCCGGCACCAGGTTCAATCCATCATCGAACCGTGCCGCCGCCCAACCAAAAGCGCGGTGCCGCGCCGTCCGGTGCCCGATCATGCTGTCGAGCGTGTTGGCCACCTTGTAGGCGAACAGGCCCGGCAATCCGAGCAGCAGGTACCAGAACATCGGCGCCACGACCCCATCGCTGAAATTTTCGGCGAGGCTTTCGATCGCGCCGCGCGCCACCCCAGGCGCATCGAGCCGCGCTGGGTCGCGCCCGACGATATGACGGACTGCCTCCCGCCCGGCCGGCAGGCCGCCGCGTTCGAGCGCCACGGCGACCGCGCCGACATGCTCGTAGAGGCCGCGCTGCGCCAACAGGATGCCGATCAGCAGCGCCTCGATCGCGGCGCCGACCACAGCGCCGCGGCACAGCCATTCGATCGCAATACCCAGCGCCGCCGCCGCACCGACCAGCACGATCACCGCGACGACGCCGCGCTCCCATCGGCTGCGTTCGCTGCGGCTCGCGCGGTTGAGCTTGCGGTCGAAAAAACCGATCGCCCGGCCGGCCAGCACGATAGGGTGGGGGATATGGGCAAACACCACGGGGATGTCGCCGAACAGCGCATCGATCGCGAGGCCGGCGAGCAGCAGCAACAGCCGGCTGTCATAGTCCGGGAGGATCATCGGCCGGCCAATCTCGGCTATGCCGCCGCGGCAGGCAACCGACAGGGAACAGGGGGATGACCGAGACCGCGGTGCTGCTGTGCGGTCATGGCAGCCGCGACCCCGACGCGATCGGTGAGTTCGAGATCGCCGCCACGGCCCTGCGCCGGCGTCTCGCGCCGCAGGATTTCGCGACCGGCTATCTCGAGTTCGCCCGCCCGACGATCCAGCAGGGGCTGGCGGATTTGGTGTCGCGCGGCGCGCGGCGGATCCTCGCCGTGCCCGGCATGCTGTTCGCAGCCAGCCACGTCAAGAACGACCTGCCTTGGGAAATGAACAGTTTCATGGCCGCAAATCCGGGTATCGAGGTGCGGCTCGGCCGCGACCTCGCGATCGATCCCAAGCTGCTCGCCGCGGCCGCCGAGCGGATCGCCGCCGCGGCGCCGGAGGATCGCCAGGACGCCGTCCTTGTCGTCGTCGGGCGCGGCACCAACGATCCCGATGCCAATTCCAACATCGCCAAGATCACCCGCATGCTGTGGGAAGGGATGGGGTTCGGCTGGGCCGAGACGGCGTATAGCGGCGTCGCGCATCCGCGGGTCGACGCGGCGCTCGACCGCGCCGCCCGGCTCGGCTTTCGCCGGATCGTCGTCTTCCCGTATTTCCTGTTCACCGGCGTTCTGGTCAAACGGATCTATGCCCAGACCGATGACGCGGCGGCGCGCTTCCCGACGATCGAGTTCGTCAAGGCGTCCTATCTGCGCGATCATCCCTTGGTCATCGACGCGTTCCTCGAACGCGCCACCGAAATTGAGGGCGGCGCCCCCAACATGAACTGCCAGCTCTGCAAATACCGTACGCAGATCGTCGGCTACGAGTCTGAGGTCGGGCTGGCGCAGCAGGCGCACCACCATCACGTGCGCGGCGGCGATCATCGGCCCGATCATGATGACCACGGCCATCATCACCACCGCAACGATCATCCGCACGAGCATCGCTGAACCCGGGATGTTCGACACCTTCGTCATCGTCGATTGGAGCGCCGCCAGCCAGCCCAAGACCGGCCGCGACAGCATCTGGATTTGCGCCGTCGACCGCGCCGGTTCGGAGCGGCTGGTCGAGAACCCGCATACGCGGCACAGAGCGAAGAATTTGCTCGGCGAGCTGTTGTCTGACGCGACCGTGCGCGGCGAACGCGTTCTGCTCGGCTTCGATTTTCCGTTCGGTTATCCCGCCGGTTTCGCCGCGCGGCTTGGGCTGAATACGGCGTCGCCGTGGCGCGCCGTGTGGGACGAAATCGCCTCCTATGTCAAAGACGCGGAGAACAACAAAAACGATCGCTTCACCGTGGCCGCCGAATTCAACCGCCGGGTCTCGAACGGCGCGTTCCCGTTCTGGGGCTGCCCGGTGGGGTTCACGCACGAGTTCCTCGGCCCGAAGCACCATAACGGCCACCAAGCCGAGGGACTCGACGAGAAACGGCTGATCGATCGCTGGATGGTGGGGGCGCAACCCTGCTGGAAGCTCGCCTATACCGGCTCGGTCGGCAGCCAGTCGCTGACCGGCATCCCGGTGGTGCGCGAGTTGCGTGACGATCCCGGCTGGGCCGACGGCGCACGGATCTGGCCATTCGAAACCGGACTTCGTCTGCCGAACGACGCGCAGATCGTCTTTGCCGAAATCTGGCCTTCATGGTGGCGGAAGGAGATCCGACGTGACTACGGCCCGCCGAACGACAAGGCTCAGGTCCGCACCGTCGCCGCGCTCTTCGCTGCGGCAGAGCGCGCCGGCGCATTGCCGGGCTGGTTCGCCGGCGATCCGACCCTGACGGACGAGCAAAGACGCCAGGTTGAGACGGAGGAAGCGTGGACGTTGGGCGTCATCGCGCCAAAACGGCTCGTGAACTCGCGAAAGCTTGCCCCTCACCCCGCAGGCGGGGAGAGGGAGAACGCGGCGTCAACCGAGCCCCTCGCCCCGCTTGCGGGGAGAGGAAGGGGCCCGCGCAAAGCGCGGGAGGGTGAGGGGCAACAGCCTCGATACGTTTACCTTCGCGATCCGGCGGCGATCTATCGCCGGTCCTTCGCGACGATCCGCGCCGAGGCCGATCTGGCGCGCTTCCCGCCGGCGCTGCGCCCGCTGGCGTTGCGGTTGGCGCATGCGGCGGGCGATGTCGCGATCCTCGATGATCTCGCTTGGTCGCGTGGCGCTGTTCAGGCTGGCCGGCGCGCGCTCGCCGAGGGCGCGCCCGTTCTGGTCGATGCCACGATGGTCGCGGCCGGCATCATCCGCGACCGGCTGCCAGCGCGAAACCCTGTCATCTGCACATTGCACGATTCCGATGTCCCGGAAATCTCGGCGGCGCAGCGCACCACGCGCTCGGCTGCCGCCGTGGAGCTCTGGCGCCCGCATCTCAAAGGCGCGATCGTCGCGATCGGCAACGCGCCGACCGCGCTGTTCCGCCTGCTGGAGCTTCTCGCCGAGGGCGCCGACCCCCCGGCCCTCGTGCTCGGTTTCCCGGTCGGGTTTGTCGGCGCCGCCGAGGCCAAGGAGGCGCTGATCAGCTTTGGCGGCGGTGTCGTCTACATCGCCCTCAAAAGCCGACGCGGCGGCAGTGCGTTGGCCGCCGCTGCGGTCAACGCCCTCGCGGCCGGAACACCGAGATGAAGCCATGGCTCGCCGTGGTCGGCATCGGCGAGGACGGGCTTTCCGGCCTCAGCGCCGCGGCCCGTGCCCTGGTCGAGACCGCCGAAACCCTGATCGGCGGCGAGCGCCATCTGGCAATGGTGCCGCCGGGCCGCGCCGAACGCCTCATATGGCAACGCCCACTGACCGACACAATCGGCGCCATCGCGGCGCGCCGCGGCAGCCGGGTGACGGTGTTGGCCAGCGGCGATCCCTTGTGGTACGGCGTCGGCGCCGTGCTCGCGCGCCATTTTCCCCGCGACGAAATGAATATCCTGCCGCAGCCAGGCGCCTTTAGCCTCGCCGCCGCCCGACTCGGCTGGGCGATTGCCGATTGCGCCGTACTGAGCCTGCACGCCCGGCCACTCGACACTCTTCGCCTGCATCTGGCGCCATACCGCCGCCTGCTGCTGCTGTCCGAGGACGGCGCGACGCCGCGGGCGGTGGCGCGCCTGTTGACCGAACTCGGCTGGGGTCCCATCGTGCTCACCGTCTTCGAGCATCTCGGCGGCCCGCGCGAGGCGATGCTCAGCGAAGAGGCGCGGAATTGGGGCGAGCGGCGCACCGCCGATCTCAACACGATCGCGCTCGAATGCCGGCCTGGCCCGGAGGCCTGGCCGTTGTCGCGCCCGGCCGGCCTGCCCGATGACGCCTTCGAGCATGCCGGGCAACTGACCAAGCGGGAGGTGCGCGCCATGACGCTCGCCGCTCTCGGCCCGCTCTCCGGCGAGACTCTGTGGGATATCGGCGCCGGCTGCGGCTCGATCGCCATCGAATGGCTGCGCGCGACGGAGGGTGGTGCGGCCGTCGCGGTCGAGCGCAACCCGGATCGCGCTGCGATGATCGCGCGCAACGCCGCCGCGCTCGGCGTGCCGGGATTACAAATTATCGTCGGCAGCGCGCCGCAAGCCGTCGCCGGGCTCGACCCGCCCGATGCGATCTTCGTCGGCGGCGGCATCGCCGATGCCGAGCTGTTGCCGACGCTGTGGAATGCCCTTCGCCCCGGCGGCCGGATGGTCGCCAATGTCGTCAGCCTGGTCGGCGAGCGCGCTGTCCTTGATTGGCAGGCGCAGCACGGCGGCACTCTCACCCGCATCGCCGTCAGCCATGCCGAGCCGCTCGGCGCGCAACAGGGCTGGCGACCGCAGCTGCCGGTGACGCAGCTCGCCACGACGAAGCGACGCTGACATGCAGGCGAATGCCGTCTGGCTCACCGGCTGGCGGCCCTATGCGCTGCTCGCCGCGCTGTGCCTCCTGCTTTATCTGCCGGGCATCGCCTCGATGCCGCCGCTCGACCGCGACGAAGCCCGCTTCGCGCAGGCGAGCCGGCAGATGCTCGAAACCGGCGACTTCCTGCGCATCCGCTTTCAGGACGAGGCGCGCAACAAGAAACCGGCCGGCATCTATTGGCTGCAGGCCGCTTCCGTCGCCGCTTTCAGCACCCCCGAGCGCACCGCGATCTGGCCCTATCGCCTGCCCTCCGTTGCCGGGGCGTCGATCGCGACGTCGCTGATTTTCGCGATTGGCATCGCCTTGTTTTTCCGCAGCTCGGAGGAGTCGGCGCCGCGGCTGGCTGCCGTTATTGGCGCGATGTTGTTCGCCGGCGCGCTCGGGGTGGTCGCTGAAGCGCACATCGCCAAGACCGATGCGGCATTGCTGGCGGCAGTGGTCGCTGGCCAGGGGGCGCTCGGCCTCGCCTATGTGCGGGCGCGAACCGGCCGGCCGGCGATGCCGGCGCTAGCCGTCATGTTCTGGATCGCCGAGACCGCGGCGATCCTGCTGAAGGGCCCGCCCGGCCCGGCCTTGGCGATCCTCACGGTGCTGACGCTGTCGATCGGCGACCGCGATTGGCGCTGGCTGCGCGGGCTGTACCCGCTGGCCGGCATCATCTTCATGGCCGTCGCCATCACGCCGTGGCTTATGGCGATCGAGCGCGCAACTGACGGTACCTTCCTGGCCGACTCGCTCGGCCAGGATCTCTGGTCCAAGCTGATCGGGGCGCAGGAATCGCACGACGCGCCACCGTTGTCGTACCTGCTGATGTCGATCACGACGTTCTGGCCCGGTTCGGTGATGCTGGTTCCGGCACTGGTCCATGCTTGGCGCCACCACGGGGCTCCGGCAGAACGCTTCCTGCTCGCCTGGCTGGTGCCGGCCTGGATCGTCCTCGAGCTGCTGCCGACCAAATTGCCGCATTACGCGCTGCCGCTTTATCCCGCGCTTGCCCTGCTGGCAGGGGCGGCCCTGGTCGAGGGGGCCCGGGCGGCGGCGCCGCACTGGTTGCGCTATGCCGATATCGCCGCCAAAACGGTGTGGGGGCTCGTCACAATCGCGCTGGCGGGTGCGCTGATCATTCTGCCCCTTCGCTTCGGCAATCAGCTCAGCGTGACCGGCTTGGTTGGAGCCGTTGCGCTGCTCGGCTTGTCGACCGCGCTGCTGTACCGCTGGCCGCGCCCATCCCTCGTCGCGGCCCTCCTCGTCGGCTTGTCCGTGGCGTTCATCTTGCCCGCCGGATCGGCCGTGCTGCCCGGCCTCGATCGCTTGTGGCTGAGCCGCGCCGCCGCCGACCTCGTCGCCCATCACCCGCCGGCGGCCAGGCCGTTTGTCGCGATCGGCTATGGCGAGCCGAGCCTCGTTTTTCTGCTCGGCGGGCATGTCCGCCTGACCCCGCCATCCGCTACCGCCGAAACCCTCGTCAACGGCGGCGCCGCTCTCGTGAGCAATCGCGAAGAACCGATGTTCCGGCAGGCCCTGAGCATGCATAGCTTGAACGCCCACCCGCTCGGCACTGTCGCCGGGTTCGACTATTCAAATGGCCAACAGATGGTGCTGACGCTTTACGATGTGGGGCGGGCCGAATGACCGGGCGGCTGTACGGAATAGGCGTCGGTCCCGGCGACCCCGAGCTCTTGACGCTGAAGGCGCTGCGGCTGTTGCGCGCCGCCCCGGTTATCGCCTACCCCGCACCGGAGACCGGCGCCAGTTTTGCGCGTGGCATTGTCGCGCAATGGCTCGATGCCGGGAAACGCGAGATCGCGATCCGCTTTCCGATGCGCCCCGGGCCGCCGCCCGAGGCGATCTATGATGAAGCGGCGGTACGCCTGGCCGCGGTGCTCGACGAAGACGACGACATCGCGTTTCTGTGTCAGGGCGATCCGCTGTTCTATGGCAGTTTCGCCGGCATCTACCTGCGCCTGGCGCCGCGCTACAAGGTGACGATCGTGCCGGGCGTATCCTCATTGACCGCCTGCGCCGCCGCGGCCGGTCTGCCATTGGCGCAGCGCGGCGCCACCCTGTCGGTGATCCCCGCCACCCTGGCCGAGGACGAACTCGCCCGGCGGCTGGCGGCGAGCGAGACGGCCACTGTCATCAAGATTGGGCGTCACTTTGCCAAGCTGCGGCGGGTGCTCGACGAGCTAGGGCTGCTCGACAACGCGGTTTATGTCGAGCGCGCGACGCTGCCGAACCAGCGCATCGCACCATTGACCGACATCGACCCGGCGACTGTGCCGTATTTCGCGATGGCGCTGGTCTGCCGCGGCGAGGCGGGAGGATGAGTCGCGGTTTGCCCCAGGGCGCCGCGATCTTGGTGCTGGGTCCGAGCGGCGCCGCGCTTGGGCAAAAGGTACGCGACCTGCTGCCGGGAGCGCGGATTTACGGCCCGCGTCCTCACCCCGGCGAGTGGGACGAGAGCTACGATCGCCTGATGCCGCAGATCGCCGCGCTGTTCGCCGCCGGAACCCCAATCATCGGGCTGTGCGCCAGCGGCATTCTGATCCGGGCGATCGCCCCGTTGCTCGACGACAAGCACGCCGAGCCGCCGGTCGTCGCGCTGGCCGAAGACGGCTCGGTCGCGGTGCCATTGCTTGGCGGCCATCGCGGCGCCAACGCGCTCGCCCGCGCCCTCGCCGAGGCGCTGGGCTGCCAGGCCGCGATCACCACGGCCGGCGACCTGCGGCTCGGCTTCGCACTCGACGAACCACCACCGGGCTGGCGTATCGCCGATCCCGAGCAGGTGAAGCCAGTCGCCGCCGCACTGCTGGCCGGCCGCCCGGTCGCGCTGATCGAGGATGCTTGCCGCGCCGATTGGCTGCGCGCCGGCGGCGTCCAATGGTCGGCGGAAGGTGATTTGCGCATCATCGTCACCGATCGCGCGACCGCCGCCGAAGACGCGCTGGTGTTCCACCCGCCGGTGCTGGCGCTCGGCATCGGTTGCGAGCGCGGCTGCGCCGCCGACGAGATCGCGCGGCTGGCGGAGGACACGCTGGCCGAAGCCGGCCTCGCTCCTGCTGCCGTCGCCGCAATCGTTTCGGTGGATCTGAAGGTCGACGAAGCGGCGATCCATGCGCTTGCGGAAGCGCTCGGTGTGCCGGCACGATTCTTCCCGGCCTCGCGCCTCATCGACGAAACACCGCGGCTGACGATCCGCTCCGACGCGGCATTCCGCGCCACCGGCTGCTGGGGCGTGGCCGAAGGCGCCGCGCTCGCCGCGGTCGGCCCCGAAGGTGCGCTGGTGATGCCGCGGCGTCAGTCGCGGCATGCGACCTGCGCGATCGCCCGTGCCCCGGCTCCGATTCACGCGGCATCGATCGGTCGGCCGCGCGGCTATCTCGCCGTCATCGGCATCGGCCCGGGCGATGCTGCCTGGCGCACCCCCGAAGCCAGCGCGCTGCTCGCCGCCTCCGACGACATCGTCGGCTACCGCCTCTATCTCGACCTGCTCGGCCAGGCGATCGCCGGCAAGACCCGGCACGACAGCGAGATCGGCGCCGAAGAAGAGCGGGTGCGGCTGGCGCTCGAGCTGGCGGCCGAGGGGCGCTCGGTCGCGCTGGTCTCGTCGGGCGATGCCGGGATCTACGGGCTCGCGACGCTGGTCTTCGAGCTGCTCGATCGCGAGCAGCGCGGCGACTGGTCGGCGATCGAGATCACCGTCGCGCCGGGGATCAGCGCGATGCAGGCCGCCGCCGCCCGTCTCGGCGCGCCGCTCGGCCACGATTTCTGCGCGATCTCGCTGTCCGACCTGCTGACACCCTGGCCGGTAATCCGCGCCCGCATCGAGGCCGCGGCGGCGGCCGATTTCGTGGTTGCGCTCTACAACCCGCGCTCGGCCCGGCGCCCGACCCAGCTCGCCGAGGCCGCAGCGATCCTGCTCGCGCACCGCCCGCCCGAGACGCCCACCGTCATCGCCCGCAATCTCGGCCGCGCCGGCGAGACGCAGCGCGTCTTGCATCTCGGTGACCTCGCAGAGGCCGACGCCGACATGCTTAGTCTCGTCTTGATCGGCAATAGTCACACTCGCCTTATTCCGGGCGACCCGCCGCGGCTCTACACGCCCCGCGGCTATTTCGATGGCGACACCCAATGACGGTGCATTTCATCGGTGCCGGACCCGGCGCGCCCGATCTGATCACGGTGCGCGGGTTGCGCCTGATCGAGCGCTGCCCGGTCTGCCTCTATGCCGGCTCGCTGGTGCCGCGCGAGATCGTCGCCGCCGCGCCGCCCGGCGCCAAAATCATCGACACCGCGCCCTTGACCCTCGACGAGATCATCGCCGAGATCGAAGCGGCGCACCGTCAGGGCATCGAGATCGCGCGGGTCCATTCCGGCGACCCGTCGCTGTATGGCGCGATCGCCGAGCAGATCCGCCGGCTCGAGACGCTCGGCATTCCCTATGACGTCACGCCGGGGGTTCCGGCCTTTGCCGCCGCCGCCGCCGCATTGCGCCGCGAGCTGACCTTGCCGGCCGTCGCGCAAAGCGTGATCCTGACCCGCACCGCGACGCGTTCTTCGGAGATGCCGGAGGGTGAAAGCCTCGATCGCTTCGCCGCGACCGGCGCGACCTTGGCGATCCATCTGTCGATTACCAATCTGGCGCGAATCGTGCGCGATTTGCTGCCCTTCTACGGCAGCGATTGCCCGGTCGTCGTCGCCTACCGAATCAGCTGGCCCGACGAGCAGCTGATCCGCGGCACCCTGGCCGACATTCGCGACCAGGTGAAGCGCGCCGGCATCACCCGCACCGCATTGATCCTGGTCGGGCCGGCGCTGGCCGGCGAGGGCGGCGTCGACAGCCGGCTTTACGCCGCCGATCACCACCACCTGCTGCGGCCCCGTCAGCCGGTGGTGCCCTGAGCCCGCTATGCCCGCGCCAGGCCCGGCAAACGCAGTCGGCCCTGCCGCCACACCAGCGGCCCGATCACCAGGATGTGGGCGGCGTTGATGGCGATCCCGACGGCGAAGGCGGCGGCGTAGAACCCGGCGTAGTCGTAGATCGCGCCGGCCAGCCAGCCGCCGGCCGCCATGCCGGAGCCGCTGAACAATAACAGCGTCGGGATCCGCCACGACGCCTCGGCGGCAGGAAACAGCTCGCGAATTGCCACGACATAAGCCGGAATGATGCCGCTGAAGCCGAGCCCGAACATCGCCGCGACGGCGAACAGCCCGGCCTCGTCCTGGGTCAGCAGAAAACCAATCATCGCGGTGATCTGGCACACCGAGCCCGCCAGCACCGTGCGCAACCCGCCGATGCGGTCGGTGACGAGGCCCCAGAACTGCCGGCTCAGAAAGGCGCAGCCCAGCAGCAATGACAGCATCGCCGCGCCATGCGAGGGCTGGATGCCGAGATCGCTGCAGAACGCGACGAGATGGCCCTGCGGCATCGCCATCGGGATGCAGCACAGAAAACCGGCGAGGCATAGAAACCCCTGCACGACCCGAGGCCGCAATCCGAGCACCCAGCCGGTCTCGACCGAGCCGGGCAGGGGGCCTTCGTTCGCCGTTTCCGGCGCCGGCCGGAACATGATTGCCGCGACCGGCAGGATCACCGCGATCTCGAACACGGCGTAGATCAGCATCGTGTCGCGCCAGCCGAACATCGCGACCAGGCGCTCGAACGGGGTCGGCCAGATCGCGCCGGCGAGATACATCCCGGACGAGATCAGCGCCATCGCGCTGCCGCGCCGCCGATCGAACCATCGGGAAACATAAACGTAGAGCGGCGCGTTGATCCCGCCATTGCCGAGGACGCCAATGAAGACGCCATGCCCGACATAGAGCGCCGCCGCCGTGCCGCCGAGGCTCGACAGTACGAGCCCGACCGCGATCATCAGCGCGCCGCCGATGACCACCGAGCGAATCCCGATCCGCTCCGCGAGCCAGCCCATCATGATCCCGCCGGCGGCCGAGCCGAACCACGCCAGCGCAAAGGCCAGCGCCGGCACCGAACGCGCGCTGCCGAGCTCGGCGGCGATCGGCTTCAGCGCGACGACCGTGATGGTTGGTGCGCCGAACGACACCGTATAGATGCCAAGCGCCGTCAGCGCGATGGCCCAGGAGGCGCGACTCTCGACGCTGGCCGTCCGGGGCGCGGTTCGGGCGCGGCCGTTTATCGTTTCCGTGGCATCCATGGCGCCGCCATCCTCCCGGCCTCGCGCCGCGCGTCAACCCGCAGAACGTGGTGCCCAGCCCTGTGCCGCAATAGACCGCTTTTTGGGCGCCACACCATCTGCTCCAGCAACCGCCAAGCACGTTGATCCTACGTTCACTTCTCGTCATGGCCGGGCTTGGCCCGGCCATCCACGAAAAATTCGTGGATCCTCGGGCCAAGCCCGAGGATGACGGCTTAAGTCTTCTTCAACGTCACCGCATCGCGTTCCAATGCTGCTTGACTCTATGATTGGCAGTCCCTGTCAGTGCTCCGGGAGAAACACAATGCCGGAATTCGCCAGACGGCGGATCGGCCGTACCCCCCTCGAAGTCACGGTGCTCGGGCTCGGCTGTGCCACCCTGGGCGGCACCCGCATCCCGGTCAGCCGGCAAGAGGCGGAAGCGATCGTGCGCGCCGCCTGGGACGCTGGGGTGCGCTATGTCGATGCCGCGCCCTATTACGGCTTCGGCCAGGCCGAGCGGGCGGTCGGCGACGCGCTGCGGGATGAGCCGCGCGACGACTGGATATTGTCTACGAAGGTCGGGCGGCTCCTGCATCCATTCCCGCGGGCGGCGCCGGAACCGGGGCGCCGGCATCCGCTGCCGTTCGGCGTCGCCTACGATTATTCCTATGACGGTATCATGCGGTCCCACGAGGACAGCCTGCAGCGGCTCGGGCTGGCGCGCATCGACATGCTCTATGTCACGACATCGGCCGGTATCAGCATGGGGACGCGCATCCCGGCTGATGCGCACCCTGCGCGACAGCGGCTACCGCGCCCTCCAAAGCCTGCGCCAATCCGGTGCGGTGCGGGCGATCGGCATCGGCGTCAACGAGCGCGAGGTCCTGCTCGAAGCCCTTGAATGGGGCGAGTGGGACGCGTTCTTGCTGGCCGGCCGCAATACCCTGCTCGAACAGGCGCCGCTCGACGATCTGCTGCCGAGATGCCTTGAACGCGGCACCTCGATCGTGGTCGGCGGGCCGCTCAATTCCGGCATTCTCGCCGGCCGCGACACCTGGAATTACCGCACCGCGCCGCCCGAGATCGTCGAGCGCGTGAACGCGTTGCGCGCGGTCTGCGACAGCCACGGCGTGCCCTTGGCCGCGGCGGCATTGCAATTCCCGCTGGCGCATCCGGCGGTCGCGGCGATCATCCCCGGGCCACGCACCGCCGACGAATTCCGCACCAATCTGACGCTGTTTCAGCACCCGATCCCGGCGGCGTTATGGGACGATTTGCGCCAAGCCAAGCTGCTGCATCCCGACGCGCCGACACCGATCTAGCGGCCCCTATCCTTGAGCATCGAGGCCCGATCCGCGAGCATCAGTACCTGGGATCAAAACTCAATCGGCTTGACCGGTTTCGACCCGAGGCGGCCATCCTCGCTATCACTCGGGACGGCCGTAGCGGTTTCCTTACCTGTCATTTGCGCGGCGCCGAGAATTAGATGGCGGGCGCCTCGGGGAGCGACATCCCCTCTTTTCGCGGTGAGCGTTTTCTTATTCGCCCGCGAACTCTATAGACCCCTGCGTAGGGGTGTTCCGTGAGATTGAGGAACATCTCTGCAATATCCTCATTGGGCATTTACTTCTCCTTGCGGGTTCGGCCTGCACTGATCCGGGATCGGTGAACGCGATTCCGGCTTTTTTTGGTGGCGATGGCGGACCAACCGGACCGTATTTGCGGTGGCGAGGCAGGCTTGCGGTGTGATATACTTTCATGTGGGTTGGCCTAACCCTTCGGCCTCGCCCGATAGGCGAAATCGTGCCAGCTTTGTAGCCCGGTTCCCCAGACCGAAAGCTGCCGATAACAACGGGAAATGGAGGAGGACATGCCTCATAAAGCTACATCTCTGCCCCCGCGCTACGGCAGGTTATTAGCATCGGCAGCTTTGATTGGCTTACTCATACTGCCCCTCGGGACGGCCCTTCGGGCCGAGGATGCCGGCGGAAGTAAAGGCGAGGCGGGTGCCGACCGAGCCCTCAGATTAAAGACCCTCGTTCCAGTCCCGGTAAGCAACGTCAACACGACGGCCGGCGCGATGTACTCCTTCGATATCAGCTACGTCGACCAGGCGACCCAGACCTACTATCTGGCCGACCGCTCAAACAAGGCAGTCGACGTAATTGATGCCAAGACAAGTACGTTCACCAAACAGATATTCGCGAGCTTCAAGGGCTTCACGCCGTGTTCGCCGCCGGCGGGGGCCAATGACTGTTCAGGCCCAAATGGGGTGGTGGCGCACTACCCCTGGCTTTTCGTAACCGACGGTGGGAGTCGCGTCGTTTCTATTAATCTCAAGACCGACGTCGTCGTCAGTGATGTCACGACAGCCAGTGGCGACAACAAGCGCGCCGACGAACTAGCCTACGATCCGCAACATGGGACGCTGTTGGTCATCAACAATGCCGACGATCCGCCGTTTGGCACCTTGATCAGCGTCGATAAGACGACGGGTAAGCTGACCGTCGGCAAAAGGATCACGTTTGACGCGGCGCATGGAGTTGACGCGCAGAACGGCGCCGAGCAGCCGGTATGGGACCCGGGGACGAACCGGTTCTATCTCTCGATCCCGCAGATCGGGCCGACGGTCTCGAACGGTGGCGTGATACGGATTAACCCGTTCTCTGCCACAGTCGAAGCCACGTACCCCGTGCAACATTGCGGCCCGGCGGGCCTTGCGCTCGGGCCCAAACAGGATCTCTTCGTCGGCTGCAATACCGTCTTCGACACGGCGGGCAACGTATGGGATCCGAATGGAACCGTGGCTGCCGATCCACGCGACGTGATCATCGACGCTAAGAGCGGCAACATCGATGCGACCATCTTTGGGGTCGGAGCCGGTGATGAGGTCTGGTTCAACGCGGGCGACGGCAACTACTACGCGACCGGCAGCGGCAGCCCCAAGCGCCCGCTACCAGCCGCCACGGCCAAGGGCTCGACCCCAGCTGGCGTGGTTGATGCGAAGGATCAGAAGCTCCTGCAGCTGTTCCCGACCTACAACGTGCCCGCCGGAGCGGGCCACCCTGCCGGCACTTCGCACTCGATCGCCGCCAATGCGGCGAACAATTTGGTGTTCGTGCCGCTGGCGGCGAACAACGCATTCTTGAGCCCGGATGGCCAACACAACTGTCTGATCGGGTGCGTCGCCGTGTTCGAACATACCGATGAAGACGCGAAAGTGGATTGAGTAGTAGCTCGCGCCTTTACCGCGCCGCGGCCTTCGGGCCGCGGCTTTTTTAATACTCAGGATGTGCCTTCACCGTAGATACTCAGTCCGGTTGTCGCGCCGAGGGTGTTCCGATGCTAGAGAATGGTCGCTCTCGGGCGCCAAGCCATCATTTGCTCATCATACCTCTAGGTCCACCTTCCACCCGACTCGGTCGTTGAGAGCCGACTAGCCGATTCGGTTTCGACCCTAGACTAAGCCCCTTGGCTGCGCTTGTCCCGGCCATCCACGTCTTTGTTTCCGCGTGCTCCGTTCAGAGACGTGGACCCCCGGGACAAGCCCAGGGGAGGGGGTTTCCTGTTTAAATGGAATTCGAAACCGCTCGCCGCCGCGGTCAGAACTGCACGCGTTGCGTCAGCGCGCCATCGATGATCAAATTGGTGCCGGTGATGAAGCTGGCGCGCGGGCTCGCCAGGAACACGACGGCGTTGGCGACCTCTTCGGGCGTTCCCATGCGGCCGGTCGGGTTGCGTGCCAGCATCGCGGCGAACATCTCCGGGTTGCGCTGCTCGACGATGTTCCATACCCCGCCCTTGAAATACACATTGCCGGGCGACACCACGTTGGCCCGCACATTCTTGTCGGCGAGATTGCGCGCGAGCCCCTTGACGTAGGGGATCAGCGTCGCCTTGACCGCCGCATAGGACCGCGTCGGTCCATAAACCTCGGCCATTGCGGTGCTGCCGACGACGACGATCGACCCGGCCGACGATTTTTCGAGGAACGGCAGGGCCGCCTCGATGCCGAACACCGTCCCCATCACATCGATCTCGAACCCCTTGCGCCAGGCATCCTCGTCCATGCCCTGGGCGAGCGCGCTGACATTGGCGACAAAGATGTCGAGCCCGCCGAGGGCCTCGGCCGCCTCGCCGACCCAGCGGCGCAACGCCGGCAGATCGGCGACATCGACCGTGCCGCCGGTCGCCTTGACCCCGGCGCGACCGAGCGAGGCGACCGTCTCGTCGACCGCTTCCTTGTGGCGCGCGCAGATCGCGACGTCGCAGCCCTCCGCGGCCAGCAACGAGGCGATCGCGCGGCCGATGCCCCGCGTCCCGCCGGTGACGATCGTCTTTTTTCCGTGCAGCCCGAGATCCATCGCTTTCCTCATCCGATGCGGCTGAATTGTCTGCTCCAGCGCGGCCCGGTGTGCGCCGGATGCCGGCCTTCGGTATAGGCTGCCGCGCCGGCCACTACTCGATACACTACGCCGGCCTCCTTTCCAGCAACAACCGTCGGGACGGAACGTCGCGAGGTCTGGTGTGCCGAATCCGAAATTCGCCGTGTCTCGATGCTGGCTTCGAGCAAATTTCGGACTCAAAGGCACACTGGCAACTCATTGACGCTAGTGTGGTTTGGTTTCGAAATCGGTATTCGGGCGCAAATGGGACCAAAGCGCCTCACCGCCGGAACCGCCTGTAGGTTCCGCAGCCTCGACGGAAACGTCGAGCAGTACGGAGGATTCGGGCCATTTCGCAAGCTTCGATTTTCGCGCCGATGGGCACGCTCGCGCTCCTGACCTTTAGCGTGCTGTTACTGATCCCGATCCGTCGGTTTCGGGCCGGTGCCTTAGGCCAAGTTACCACCGAAGATTTCAAGTTCGGTGAGTCGGCTGCCGTACCCGGTCCCGTCTCGATCCCGAACCGAAACTATATGAATCTTTTAGAGGTTCCGATGCTGTTCTATGTAAGCAGCGTGATGTTCTTCATAACAGGGAAGGTTGACGCCATAGTTCTGACCATGGCCTGGGTCTATGTCGGCCTGCGCGGTATCCATTCCCTGATCCATCTCACTTACAATAACGTCCTACACCGCCTGATTCCGTTCGCCATGAGCAATGTAGTGTTGGTCGCATATTGGGTGCTGTTCTTCGCCCGCTAATCGCAGGCTGCGCTAATGGTTCCATTGCGCCCGAATACCGTTTCAAATTCCCAATGCGACTGCCATGGAAATGGTGGGAACTTCAATCCACCACACTAGTGTGACATGCGTTTGAACGAGTTGTTGCTGGCGCGCTTTGGCGGCGGAGGCGAGCGTTCCGTCAAGCCCGTGCGGACAGCCGCGGTTCTCGCCCGCGCCGAGCGGCGGCGGCGCAGCCGGCGCTGGGGCTTGCTGGCGAGCGCCGATTTTCGCTGCCTGTGGACGATCGGGATCGTCGCCTTCGCGGTGCGCTGGCTGGAGATGCTGGTGGTCGGCGTCTTTGTCTACCAGCACACCGGCTCGGCCTTCGATGTCGCGCTGATGACCATGCTGCGCATGCTGCCGATGGCCTTGTTCGGCGCCTTCATCGGCGCCTTTGCCGAACGGATCGAGCGGCGCACCGCGCTGATCGCCGTCGTGCTGGTGATGCTGACGAGCTCGGTCTGCCTCGCTGTGCTTGCCTATGCCGGCCAGCTTACCGTGTGGCATCTCGCGGTCGCCAGCTTCGTCAACGGCATCGCCTGGGCGGCCGACAACCCGGTGCGGCGCGTCATGATCGGCGAGGTCGTGGGTGCGCCGCAGATGAGCGCCGCGATGTCGATCGATGTCGGCGCCAATAATGCGAGCCGGATGCTCGGTCCGACGATCGGCGGCCTCTTGCTGGCCGGCATCGGGATCTCCGGTGCGTTCACGGTCAGCGCCCTTTGCTACGTGATCGCGCTGATTGCCGCGATCCGGCTGCGCCACCGCAACAGCATCGCGCTGGTCGCCGCCGATGGCGCCGTGCTGACGCGCATGATCGAGGGGCTGAGGCTGGTGCGGCGTGATCCCAGGCTGATCGGCACCCTGGTCATCACAATCGTCTACAATGTGTTCGGCTGGCCCTTCACCAGCATGATCCCGGTGATCGGCCAGGACAGTCTGCAGCTCGGCGCCGGCGGCATCGGCCTCCTCGCCAGCATGGACGGCATCGGCGCTTTCTGCGGCGCGCTGCTGATCGCGTTCTATGCGCGGCCGGTGCATTACGCCCGTCTCTATATCGGCGGCGTGGTCGGTTATCTCGTGATGCTGATCGTCTTTGCGCTGGTGCCGAGCGTGCCGCTCGCCGGCGCCGCGCTGCTCTTGACCGGGCTGACCGGCGCGGCGTTCAGCGTCATGCAGGCGACCTTGATCTACCTCGCGGCCCCGGCCGATATGCGCAGCCGCATGTATGGCGTGTTGTCGGTATGCATCGGCGTCGGCCCGCTGGGTTTTCTCTATCTCGGCATGCTGGCCGAAATGATCGGCGCGCCGGCGGCGACCGCCCTGACCGGGTTTCTCGGGCTGCTGGCGCTCGGCGCGACACGGCGCTGGTGGAGCCGGCTGGGGCTGCCGCTGTAACGGCGCCCTCTGCCGCAGCGGCTTATTTTGCCGGCGCGGGAACGCCGCACCCCTTCCGGCGTTCAAAGACGCCAGCGTTAAAGTATGGGTGCGCGGGAGGCTTGGGGCGACAATGGAAGACCCACAGAAACTGCGCGAGCTCGCGGCGTGGTACCGCGAATTCGCTGAGAAGACCGGCAATCCGTCGATCTGGGAATCGCGGCTGCGCATGGCCGAGGATCTCGAACAGGAAGCCGATCTGCTCGAGCGGCGGCAGCAGCCGGTCGAGCAGCCGGTCGCCGCGGAATAGGCGCCGATGCGCGGGTCAACCCCGCGCAGGTCCGATAGAATTTAGGGATGGTGGAGCCGAGGGGGATCGAACCCCTGACCTTCGCATTGCGAACGCGACGCTCTCCCAGCTGAGCTACGGCCCCATTATCTCGATTATGGCGAGACAGCACCCGTCGCCGGGCGCCGCGGATTTATGGTGATCGCTCCCCGTAGTGTCAAGTTCGCGCCCCAGTCCGGCAACAGCTCTTGACGTCGTCGTCCCGGCGCAGGCCGGGACCCACCCCTCAGCCGACTCGGGCATGGAAAGGGTGGATCCCGGCCTTCGCCGGGATGACGATTCTGGGTTGTGAACACAAGACTATTCCTGACCCCACCTGTGCGCGAAGGAGACCGCCTCTTTCTGCCTTGCTGCGCTTGCGGCGGTGGCGGGCTTCCGGGTAGGGTCGCCGCGCCGTCTCGGGCTGGGATCCACGATATGAGAGCGCTGTTCTGGCTCGTCGACACCTTGATCGACATCTACATCTGGCTGCTGATCGCGCAGGCGGTTTTGAGCTGGCTGCTCGCCTTTGGTGTCGTCAATCGCTACAACCGCGGCGTCTCGGTAATCGGCGATTTTCTCTACCGGGTGACCGAGCCGGCGTTGCGCCCGATCCGGTCCTTCCTGCCGAATTTCGGCGGAATGGATATCTCGCCGGTCATCCTGATCCTGATTCTGATGTTCCTGCGCCGGCTGATCCTCTACGATCTTGCCCCCTCGATCATGTAGTGAGGCGCCACTTGCCGCGACAGCCGACGGCGTACGCCTCCAGATCCGCCTGACGCCGCGGGCGCGTGCCAACAGCATCGACGGAATCGTTCGCACGGCCGACGGCACGCCGGCCTTGAAGGTGTCGGTCACCGCGCCGCCCGCCGAGAATCGTGCCAACGACGCGCTGATTGCATTGCTCGCCAAAGAATGGGGATTGCCGCGGCGCGATCTGACGCTGGTCGGCGGCGGCAAGAGCCGCAATAAGGTCGTGCATGTCGCCGGCGAGCCGCAAACCCTGTTGAAGCGGCTCGCCGTCGCGCTCGCGGCATTGCCCGCCTCGTGACACGGCAGCCGGCCCCGGCCTAAGCTGCCCTCGCGAGTCACGCGGCACATCGCAGACGCGGAGGAGAGGCCATGCTGTTGCAATTGCAGGGACGCAATATCGCCTACGATCTGGTCGGGCCCGACAACGCGCCGACGGTCTGCATCACCCATTCGCTCGCCTCCGATGGCGGCAGCTGGGCCGAGCAGGTGCCGGCGCTGTTGCAGGCCGGGTTCCGCGTCTTGCGCGTCGATATGCGCGGCCATGGCGGCAGCGACCCGGTTCCCGGCGACTACACGATGCGCGCGCTGGCCGACGACGTCGCCGGGGTATTGCAGACGCTGGCGATCCCGCGCGTGCATTACATCGGCCTGTCGATCGGCGGCATGATCGGCCAGGCCTTCGCGCTGGCCCATGGCGAGCGGCTGATCTCGGCGATGTGGTGCGACACGTTGCCGGCGAGCCCGAAGGGCGCCCAGGCGGCGTGGGACGAGCGCATCAATACGGTGCGCCGCGCCAATTCCCTGGCGCCGCTCGCCGACGCGACGGTCGAACGCTGGCTCAACGATTCGTTCAAGGCGAAAAACCCCGGCCGCTGGCAGCAGATCCGCGACACCGTGATCGGTACCACCCCGGCCGGCTATCTCGGCTGCTGCGCCGCGATCCTCGATTTCGATTTCGTGCCGCAGCTCCCCTCGGTGCGGGTGCCGCTCCTGGTCGTGTGCGGCTCGGACGATCCCGGCACCCCGGCCGCCGAGAACCGCCGCCTCGCCGGTCTGGTGCCGGGCGCGCGCTACGAGGAAATCGCCGGCATGAAGCATTTCCCGAATGTCGAGGCGCCCGACGCCTTCAACCCTATCATGCTCGGCTGGCTCGAAGAGCATAAACGCGCCCGGTAACGGCACACCCGTAGGGCGGAAAAGCGAAGCGCATTCCGCCACTTCCGGAGCGAACCGCTCGCGGAATTGCCGCTGAGCTTATCCACCCTACGCAGCTGAAGGACCAAACGTGAAATACCCGGTCATTCTCCAGCCAGACGACAACGGCACGCTCCTGATCACCTGTCCCGATCTGCCGGAAGTGACGAGTTGGGGCGAAAACACCGCAGATGCGCTGCGGTACGGCGCGAAAGCCATCGAGGAGGCACTCGCTGCTCGGGCAGCGCATGGCGAGCCAATTCCGTTGCCATCGGGGTTATTGCGATAACGAAATCGTCATCCCGGCGAAGGCCGGGACCCACCTGGTCCGCGCCCGAGACTTTTGAAAGGTGGGTCCCGGCCTTCGCCGGGACGACGAGGTATATAATCTGCCCTTTGCGTAAAAGGCCCTACCGCCGGTCACGCCGCGCGGCGAGGCGGAGGCGGAGCGCCTGCAGGCGGATGAAGCCCTCGGCGTCGCGCTGGTCGTACACCTGGTCTTCCTCGAAGGTGACGTGCGCCAGGCTGTAGAGGCTGTTCGGCGACTCCCGCCCGACGACCCGCGCCAGCCCCTTGTAGAGCTTCAGCCTGACCCGGCCTTCGACCTTCTCCTGGCTCTTGTCGATCAGCGCCTGCAGCATGTCGCGCTCGGGCGAGAACCAGAACCCGTTGTAGATCAGCTCGGCGTAGCGCGGCATCAGCTCGTCCTTGAGATGCATCGCGCCGCGGTCGAGGCAGAGGCTCTCGATGCCGCGATGCGCCGCCTGCAGGATCGTGCCGCCCGGCGTCTCGTAGATTCCGCGCGATTTCATGCCGACAAACCGGTTCTCGACGAGGTCGAGCCGGCCGATGCCGTGCTTGCCGCCGATCTCGTTGAGCCGGGTCAGCAGCGCGGCGGGCGACAGCCTCTCGCCATCGATCGCGACCGGATCACCCCGCACGAAATCGATCTCGACATATTGCGGCTTGTCCGGCGCCTTCTCCGGCGCGACGGTGCGGCTGAAGACGTATTCCTCCGGCTCGACCGATGGATCCTCCAGCACCTTTCCCTCGGCCGAGATGTGCAGGAGGTTGGCGTCGACCGAGAACGGCGCCTCGCCGCGCTTGTCGCGCGCGATCGGGATTTGTTGCTGGTCGGCATACTCGATCAGACGGGTGGGCGAGGTCAGATCCCATTCGCGCCACGGCGCGATGACCTTGATGTCCGGCGCTAGCGAGTAATAGCTCAACTCGAAGCGGACCTGGTCGTTGCCCTTGCCGGTCGCGCCATGCGCCACCGCATCGGCGCCGACCTGCCGCGCGATCTCGATCTGACGCTTGGCGATCAGCGGGCGGGCGCTTGAGGTGCCGAGCAGGTACTCGC
>Ga0066709_100000245_pt1 | contig 25738 bp, 23 predicted proteins | sample GraSoiAngelo_158_FD_79665 | JGI IMG/M metagenome (GOLD analysis project Ga0066709, IMG submission 79665) | Grasslands soil microbial communities from the Angelo Coastal Reserve, California, USA - 14_1009_16_30cm | ecosystem: Environmental > Terrestrial > Soil > Grasslands | place: USA...
ACGACCGGCTTCGTCAGCGACTGCGCCGAGAACGTGGTGGTCGGCGTCACCGGAGCCGGATCGTCGATGTCGACGACGCCGTACCCGGCCGACCACACGATCTGGTCGTCGACGACAACGGCGACACTGGCCCCGACGACCCCTTTGGCGAGCTGCTCCTCGATCACCTCTGCGAGGCGCTCCATCGCCACGATCCCACTCTCGCGCGGGCGGACGTCGGCCCGCTCCGACGGTCAGCCCCGCTCAGAGTTGCGGGCCGTCGTCGTCACACGTCATGGGCGGGAACGGCGTCGTTCGATCGCCCTGCCGTTGCCAGACCGCGACGTTCGCGTTCGGGCCCGGGTCGATCCACAGCACACGGTTGGTGTGCAGGTCGACACCGAGGAGGGGATTGACCACGTTGCTCGCCACGACGTGGATGAGGATGCCGTGTGCGCGCTCGCCCGTGCCACAGCCCCAACTGGGCCACACCGCGTCGATCGTCTGCGGACCGCCGAGGTCGATGGTGACCACCGCGCCGATGAAACGGTCGTTGGCTGCCGGCACGCGGGTGGTCCACGGTGCCGTGCGGACCACGCTCGGCCGCTCGTCGGCACCCAAGAGACGCACATGGGGGTCGTCGGTGGCCACACGTATCGCACGCGATCGCGCTGCCGCGGTGTAGGCACGACCCGCCGGATCCGACGCAGGGGCCGTGCCCGCGGCCGCGCGGCTGGTCGCACCCGTCGCCCGAGGGGCTTTGCCTTGCCGCGATTGTGTGTTGTCGCTTCCGTGCGAGCACGCGGCCATCAGGAGCACGACGGCGAGCGGAACCGTGCAACGCAACAGCGCGCGTCGGGCGCTCAATGGCACACACCCGAACCGGCATCGACGTAGGACTGGCCGGCCTGGGGGACGAACTGCCAGTCGTAGCTCGACGCGTGGAGCGTCAGCTTCAGGATGCCGAACACCGTGCTGTTGCGGGCTTCGCTGTTGGCGGCGACGGTCGTGCCCGATGACTCGTGGCTGCGACCGCCCGTGCCCACGACGAACTCGCGGATCCCTCGGGCCGGGTCGGCGCCGGCCAAGGGGTCCTGCGGCGCGAACCGCTCGTAGTTGTGCACGTGGGCGTTCAACACCACGTCGGCACCCGCTGCGTAGAGGTCCTTCCAGAAGGCGTCGCTCTTGGTCGAGGGCGTCTTGGACGAGAAGCGGGGCTCGTGCCAGTACGCGAGGGTGCATGCCGCGGGGTGGGCGGCCAGGTCGGCCTTCAGCCACTGCTCCTGAGCCGACCCCGCCGCACACGAGATGACGCTGCACCCCCGCGTCGTGTTGAGCACGATCACGTGCCAGGAACCGAGGTCGTAGCTGTAGTAGCCCTTGGTCGGGTCGCCCGCCGAGGTTCCGAAGTAGCCGTAGTAGTCCTGGGCGTTCGGCTTGCAGAGGTTGTAGCCGTAGAGGTCCGGGTTGGTGGACTTGTACTCGTGGTTGCCGGGCGCAGGGCGCGAGATCGACTTCACCCGCCCCCAGGTCGGGTCGTAGGACGCGGCAAAGGCGCTCGCCGGGGAACAGTCGTACTGCATGTCGCCGAGGGGCAACACGGCGTTGTAGTCCCCGTTGACCAGCAGGTCGGAGGTGTACTTCTGATGGCAGTACGTCGAGCTGCCGAGACCTCCGTTGAAATACGGATCGTGCGGGTCACAGGCGGTGTCGCCGACCGCGGCGATCACCGGGTCGGAGGCGGTCACCGCCGCGGTCGGCAACGACCCGAGCGTCGCCGAGCCGCCGATGTTGGAGGCCGTCACGAACACGCGCAGCCCGTGGCCGACGTCGCTTGCCGTTGGAACGTACGTGGTCGCGGTCGCCCCGGTGATGTCGACGCAGCTCGCGCCACGGCTGTCACATCTCCGCCATTGATAGGCGTAGGTGATGGGCTGGGTGCCGCTCCAGGTGCCCGGGTCGCCGGTGAGCGTCTGGCCCTGTTGCGCGGTGCCGTTGACCGAGGGGCGCACGACGTTGGCCGGCGGCTGCGCGTTCGCGGTGACGACGGATGTGGCCGCCGAGGTCGCGGTGCTCGAGCCGACAGTGTTCCCGCCGGTGACGGCGACACGCATGGTGAAGCCGACGTCCGACGAGGTGAGCACGTAGGTTGCGGCGGTCGCGCCCGGGACGTCGGCGCAGCTCGCGCCTGCGTTGTCGCAACGCTGCCACTGGTAGGTGTACGTGATCGGCGCGGTGCCGCTCCAGGCGCCCGGAGCAGCGGTGAGGGTCTGGTTCGCCACCGCGGTGCCGCTGATGACGGGGGGCGACGTGTTGGTCGGCGAGGTGCTCGTCGTGCCGTTGGACACCAGGATGTTGTCGGCCACGATCGTGAAGCCCTGGGCTGCGGAGTTGTTCCCGATCTGCACCGCGCTGATCCCCGCGGACGAGACGTTTGCCGTCGCGGAGTGGTACACGACATTGCCGTTCACCGAGACGTCGACCGTTCCGGTCGCCGAGCCGGTGGCAACCACGTGAACCTGCAGCTGGGCCCAGGTGTTGAGGGGGAGGTTGGCCGACGTGGCGTTGTAGGTGTTGTCGTACCAGACCCAGATCCCACCGGCGCCGTTCTGGCGATAGAGGCTGACGAGCTTGGTGCCTCCGGCATCGAACAGCCGGAAGATCGGCACGTTGCCACCGCTTGCGCCTTCCGCCTGGACCTGGAAGTCGCCGGCCGCCACGAGATCTGTCTGCGCGCTCGCGAGCGACTCGCGCGCGTAGGCGAAGGACCCGGCGGCCGTCGTCGCCGAGAGACGGGCTGCGTACGTTCCCGTCTTGACGACCGCGCTCTGGACGGTGGCGGAACCGGCGGCCCCGGTCTGCACGGTGGACCAGGCCGCGAGGTTGCCCGACTCGAAGTCGTCGCTGAACAGCACCGGGCCCGCCTGCGCACCACCCAATTGCGCGAACAGACCCGCGAGCACCGCGATGACGAGAATGCCCGCGCGTCTGCGCGCCGTTCGTTTCCCTGGTCGGGGGGAGACCATGCGTTACCTCCGCCGTGGGCCGTGTTCCCCCCGCACGCTATTCGCGCTCCCCCGACCCACCTATAGGTCGCACGACCCATCGATGCCCACGTGTGCACGGCGCGTGGCACGCCGTCACGTTGTCGGTCTCACGGCGTGGTGGTGGAGGGCGGGGGTGCGCTCGGCGCGCGCCCGGCGCCACCCGCCGGCGGCGCGGGTGGCGCGCCGGTCGTGGGGATCGGCACCCGCCGCATCGGCGGCGCCGGCCAGGGAACCGTCGACTCGGACGGGCGGAGTGGCCCGTCGCGAAGCGCGGTGTCCCGCACGTTCCGCGCCGCAACGTCCGACACCCGCCCGGGCGCGAGCGCGAGCGCCAGCACCAGGAGCACCATGACCGCGACGATCGCACCCCCGACACGAGGGCGGTGATCGAAGCGTCGTAGGAACAGCGTCGCGACAACTGCGCCGACGACGATGATGGCGGCTGCAACCCCCAGGTAGAGGTCGCCGGCGTGAGGTCGCACGACCTTCCGAGGGTACCGACGATCGTTGCGCCTTCCCGTGATCCCCGCAGCGGAGGTCGTCGCTCAGATCGGGCGCACGTCAGACGTCGTCGCCGCGTTGTCCCGCGCGTAGAGCCACGCCTCGGCCACCGAGCCCAGCGCCTCGACGAGCGCGGCCGTCGGGCGGGTTTCGTGGGGGTGTTCGTCCCAGTAGGGTCCCAGGCCGCGCACCCGCGGTGGGAGCTCGAGCTGCACCCCGCCGTGTCGAGGTCGGTTCACGGGGTTGTCGGGGTGCGTGCCACGCAACGCGCGCGGAATCGCCGACAGATCGTCGACGACCTCGTAGCCGGGGAGCGCCGCCTCCACCCGCCGGCGGAGGTCGCCCGCGAGCGCGCGGTTGCTCCCGCCCGCGAGCAGCGTCGTCCACCATCCCACGCGTCCGTAGCCGTGCAGCGCGACCGCGACCTCGACGTGGTCGAGGAACCGGGACAGCGCGTCCGAGGCTTCCGGGTCGACGTCGGCCGAGGGAATGTGCCAGCGCAGCTCGGCGGGCTGGAGCACTGCGTACAACGAGGCGCCGGCGCTCGCGGCTGCGGCGCGCGCGATCGTGTCGGTTTCCTCTTCGAGCGAGCCTCCGTGGAACGCGAGGAAGCCGAACGCCGAGCGCAGCTCCAGCACCTCCTCCACGCCCGGTTGGCGCAACAGCTCGGCGAACACCCCCACGACCCTAGGTGCACGCGCCGCGCAATGCGCGACGGCCGCTGAGCCCGGAGACGGGGTCTCGGGCAGGTACAGTTCGCCCGTGACGACGCTGCAGACCACCTTCACCGAGGAGGAGCTGCTCACCAGCCTGCCGGTGGCCGAGCCCCTCGTCGCCGGAGGCGTGCGGTGCCACGGTGGCTTCGACGACGACGGCACCTATGTGTCGCCCCGCACCGCCAACCGTTGGCCGGCCATCCGCGCGTGGCAGGAGCAGCACGCCCGGGAGTTCGCGACACCGCTCCTCGACGTCGGCCTCGACACGTGGCCGGGCGCCTACCCCAACGTCGCCCAGGCCCGCTTCCTCATCGAGCACGGTGTCGACCGACCCATCATCGACACGCTCACGCGCATCGGCACGGTGGAGGGCTTCGGATCGATGATCCGCCACTCGGTGATCCCCGATCTCCAGCGCTGCTTCGTGGAAGACGTGCGGGGTACCGCGATGCACCACCTCGACAGGGGCCTCTACGAAGCCCATGCGCGCGACGAAGCCGGTTACGGAGCCGAGGGTGGGCACAGGCAGATGTGGTTCGCGGCTCGCGACATCGCGTTCGAGCGGCCCACCACCGAGGACGAGACCGAGCGCATGCTGCAGCGTCTCGGCATCACGATGGGAGGAGGCGGCACGACGGCGCCGCCGCGCCTGCTCCCCGACGACATCGCGATCGAGCTCGAGCTGCTCATCGAGCGCATGGTGCGCCTGCTGCTGATCGAGGTCTCGGCGTACCACACGTTCGCCTGGGCCGAGGAGCTGCTCGGGGATGGCGAGCTCGTGGCGGGAGACGGTGAGGCCGCGAGGCTCGTGTCGTACGTCCGTACCGACGAGAGCCCGCACGTCGAATACCTGCGGACGACGCTGTCGGAGATGCGCGACCGCACGTTCGTCGGGGAGTCGGGCCGCGTCTACGAAGGCGCCGAGCTCATCGGCCGCCTCTGGGACCGCGCCCTGTCTGAGTCACTCGGCCCGCGTCGGAAGCTGATGAAGCAGACGAGCGCCGCCGAGGTGGAGCGTGCCGTCCGCGCCCGCCCAGACGCCGGCGACCTGCTCGACGAGTTCCACCGGCTCGAATCCTGAGCCGGCGACACTCCGCAGGACGACGCCGAGTCAGAGAACACCGTGCCGGCGATCGGCCGGCGCCTCGCCGTCCCACGACCAGCGGGGCGCGTCGGCCCACAGCCGCTCGAGGTCGTAGTAACGACGCACCTCGTCGAGGAAGACGTGCACCACGAAGTCGCCGAAGTCGATCAGCACCCACTGCGCCTCACCGATCCCCTCGACGCGCAGCGGTCTCGGCCCACCCACCGCCTTCACCTGCGCCTCGACCTCCTCGGCGATGGTGAGCACCTGGCGGCGGTTGGTGCCGTGGGTGATCACGAACGCGTCGGTGATGGCCAGCACGGCCGCGACGTCGAGGACGATGGTGTCGCTTCCCCCCTTGGTGGCTGCCCCCTGCGCGGCCGCCCTCACCCACTCACGAATCGGATCCAGTGCCTGCTCTCCCGTCATCCCGCCAACGCGCTCGTCCGCTGCGACCACTGCCCCTTGAAAGCCCTGTCCCTCGAAGCCCTATCCCTTGAAATCGCTGCCCACCACCACGGTCACGTCGACGACGTCGAGCGGCTGCCGGCTCCGCACGAGCTTGCCCACTCCGAGCGCCCGCTGCACGCGCGTTGCCGCCGCCTGTTGCTCGCGACGGTAGAACACCACCTGCGTCTCGCGGTACGAGAAGCTCTTGGCGTTGGCCGTCACCACGATTCGGAACCCGGCCGGCAGGAGGCGCTGGGCCACCTGCTGGGCCTCGGCCACGACACCGGTGCCGTTCAGGAGCTGGACCCGCGTGCGGCCCTCGGCCCCCAGTGCCACCTTGCGCGGGAGCGCGACCTCGAGCAGGGCGTCGAGCTCGCTTTGGCGCACTCGGTACACCTGGTCGCCCCCTCCGCCATCGAGCGCCTCCACCGGCAGCGTGGCGTACTGCACCGACCCCTTCGCGAGCGCCGCGATGGCAGGGGTCACATCCTCGAGACCGGGCAGACGCGGCAGGAGCGCAGGGTCGGCGTGGAGGCGCGCGAGCCAGGCCTTCCAGAACGCGTGGTGGCGAACGAGGCGCGCCAGGTCGTTCTGCTGTCCGCGCTCGGCGAGGAAGCGAGGCACGTCGCCGGGGAGCAGATCGGTGTCGCCGACGGGCCAGAGCACGTTGACGAGACCGGAAGGCTCGACCTGCTCGACCTGTGAGTCCACATGCACGCGGAGCGGGCCGGCCGGCGCGACGAGCGCAGTCAGCGACGCATCGTCGATCACGTCGATGTGCTCGAGGTTGACCCCGAGCAGGTTCTCGAGCGCGGCGCGCAACAGTGGCGCGCCCCCGAGCTGGAACGACCTGCCCACCGCGTCGAGCCCGTACGAGGGCAGCTCGGTCATCGTGCCCGGCGGCACCAAGATCAGGTGGCCGTCGGAGCCGGAGCCGGGCGCGAGCACTGACACCGCGGTGATCGCACCGGCCGCGTCGCGCTGGGCCAGCACCGCAGGAAGCAGGCCGCGAGCGGTCGTGGGCGTGGGCTTGACGGCCGAGGCGTCATGCGCGTCGCCGGACCGGCCCGACCGGATGAACGTCACCAGGCCGACGACGAGCACGGCTGACAGGGCGATCCTGGACGCGATGCGCGCCTGTTGACGCCGGCGGGCGCGCCTGCGCTCCCGCCGCCGGCGCGCACGTTCGGTGGAGGGGGATGGTGTGGCGTGAGGCTCGACCGCGTCAGGTGCGAGTTCGGTCGGAGACGCCGTCGTCATTCGCGGCCAGCGTACAGACCGCGCTCGCGGATCAAGCGGACAGCCGGAGCGGGCACGAGACCGTCGAGGGGTCGACCGGCGACCGCTCGGGCCCGCAACTCGGTGCTCGACAACTCGAGACACGGGACGTCGACGGGTGTGACGCGCCACTCCGGTCCGAGGTCGGGCACCTCGACCCCCTGACGGCGCCAGACCCCGAGCGTGGCCAGCTCTCGCACCTCGTCGACGCGCTTCCACGTGTGGAGCTCGTCCGCCACGTCCGCGCCGATGAGCAGCACCAGGTCCGCGCCGGGCCAGCGGGCCGCCAGCTCCGCGAGGGTGTCCGCGGTGTACGACTCACCGCCGCGGTCGAGCTCGATGCGGCTCGCCTCCAGCCCTTCGACGCCGTCGAGCGCGGCCGCCACCATCGCGAAGCGGTCCTCGGCGGACGTGACGTTTCGATCGCGCTTCTGCCACGGCACATTGGCCACGACGAACAGGACGCGATCGAGACGGAGGCGGTGTCGGGCCTCGGCTGCCGCGAAGATGTGGGCGACGTGCACGGGGTCGAACGTCCCCCCGAGCACCCCGACGCGGTCGGCTACTTGAGCTCCTCCAAGAGCTTGATGAGGTCGTCGGCGTGCTCCTCCTCGACCTCGAGGATCTGCTCGATCATCCGCCGTGTCGTCGTGTCGTTGTCGCCTAGCCAACGCACGATCTCGGAGTAGGACGCGATGGCGATGCGCTCCGCCACGAGGTCCTCTTTCACCATGTCGGGCAGGCTCGCGCCCTCCACGTACTCGGCGTGACTCCGCTTCGAGAGGATGTCGGGGTTGAAGTCGGGCTCGCCCCGCAGCTGCGTGATCCGCGTGGCTGCCATGTCCGCGTGCTGCTGCTCCTGCGTGGCGTGCTGGAGGAACTCGGCAGCCGCCGCGGTCGCGTTGAGCCCGGTTGCGGTGAAGTAGTGGCGCTTGTAGCGCAGGTAGCAGACGAGCTCCGTCGCGAGCACCTCGTTGAGCACGGCGATGACCCGCTCGCGGTCGGCGCCGTACGCCTCGGTGATCGGGCCGTCGTCGATGTGCTCGCGGGCCTGGCGGCGGAGGGTTTCGACATCGCTCAGGTGGCTCACGCCTGCACCCTACCGTCGCCGCGATGAGAATCGACAGCCGCTGCGGCGCCGCGGACGGAGTCGTTGGCGGCGACAATGCAGGAATCACTTTGAAAAGCGATCCCCGGCAGGCCACGCTTCTGGGCGTGGACTCCCCCCGTCGCATCCCGTGGAGCCCCTCTTCGTGGCGCGACCTCCCGGCCGGGCAACAACCCGAGTGGCCCGACGAGGGCGCCCTCGAACGAGCCCTCAAACGCATCTCCACCCTGCCGCCGCTGGTCTTCGCCGGCGAGGCCCGCTCGCTCACCGCCGCCCTCGGTGAGGTCGCCGGGGGGCGGGCATTCCTGCTCCAGGCGGGCGACTGCGCGGAGTCCTTCGACGGGTTCTCGGCCGACAGCATCCGCGACAAGCTCCGCGTCATCCTGCAGATGGCGGTCGTGCTCACCTACGGGACCGGCGTGCCGGTGGTGAAGGTGGGACGGATCGCCGGCCAGTTCGCCAAGCCGCGCTCTTCGCCCACGGAGACCGTCGGCGACCGGGTGCTGCCCGCGTTCCGCGGCCACATGGTGAACGACCTCGCGCCCACCGGTGAGGCGCGCGTCGCCGATCCCGAACGGATGGTGCAGGCGTACCACCAGTCGGCGTCGACGCTGAACCTGCTGCGCGCGTTCACCAAGGGCGGGTTCGCCGACCTCAACCAGGTCCACGCGTGGAACCAGCAGTTCGTGGCGAGCAGCAACGAGGGCCTGCGCTACGAGCGCACCGCGTCGGAGATCGAGCGCGCCCTGCGGTTCATGGCCGCGTGCGGCATCGACCTGGGCACCGAGGCCGCGCTCCACCAGGTCGACTTCTACACGAGCCACGAGGCGCTGCTGCTCACCTACGAGGAGGCGCTCACCCGTCGCGACTCGCTCACGGGCGACTGGTACGACTGCTCGGCCCACCTGCTCTGGGTGGGTGAGCGGACCCGTGCCCTCGATGGTGCACACGTGCACTTCCTCTCCGGCGTGATGAACCCGCTGGAGTGCAAGATCGGACCGACGGCCACACCCGACGACGCGGTCGAGTTGTGCGAACGTCTCAACCCCCACCGGATCCCGGGGCGCCTCACGCTCGTCACCCGGCTCGGCGCGAGCAACGTCGAGACGCGCCTCCCACCGCTCATCCGGGCGGTGCGCGAGGCCGGTCACCCGGTCGTGTGGGCGTGCGACCCGATGCACGGCAACACCTTCCAGAGCGAATCGGGCCACAAGACGCGCCACCTCGACGACGTCCTGGCCGAGATCCGCGGCTTTTTTTCAGCGCACCGGTCCGAGGGGACATGGCCGGGTGGCGTGCACGTCGAGTTGACCGGCGACGACGTCACGGAATGCCTCGGCGGGGCCGAGGAGATCCTCGACCACGACCTCGACGCCCGCTACACGACGATGTGCGACCCCCGGCTCAACGCCAGGCAGTCGCTCGACCTCGCGTTCCGGGTGGCCGAGCTCCTGCGCCTCGACTGAGCCACCGGACGTCCCGGTCCCCGGGGCCCGGCGGGGGCCGACGGTCGGCCCGCGGCCCGAAAGCACCAAAACTTGATCAGATTCGTCAGGAATGGTTGACTGGACACCTATGAGGGCGAGCCGAACGATGCTTCTCCGCCGTGACGGCGCCCCGTCGGTCACCGAGGGCATCACGCCCCACCTGGTTCGCGACGAGCTCAGTCGCGCCCGCTGACCGACCCCTCGACCCTCCCCTGCTTCCCCTCCGGCCGTCCCTGAAGGAGGCCCCCATGAGCCAGACGATCATCACTGAGGTCGGCCCCGGCGCCATCGACCCGGTCGCGCTCGCCGACATCGAGAAGTTCGAGCGGATGCTCGCCCTGTATCTCGACGGACAGCTCGACGAGGATCGCTTCCGCGTCTTCCGCCTCAACAACGGCATCTACGGACAACGGCAGGGCGGCCACAACCAGATGGTGCGCGTCAAGGTGCCGTACGGCTCCCTCACCCCGGAGCAGCTCGACATGTGCGGCCACCTCGCCGACAAGTACTCGCGCGGGTGGGGACACATCACGACCCGGCAGAACATCCAGTTCCACTTCGTCGATCTCGAGCGTGTCCCCGCGCTGCTGCGCGACATGGCCTCGGTGGGCCTGACGTCACGCGAGGCCTGCGGCGACACCGTGCGCAACGTGCAGGGGTGCCACCTGGCAGGTGCCTGCCCCTACGAGGTGCTCGACATCTCGCCGTGGGCCGAGGCCGCCTTCCGCCACTTCCTCCGAAACCCCTACGCGCAGCGCCTGCCGCGCAAGTTCAAGATCAACTTCTCCGGCTGCGTCACCGACTGCGGCCAGGCCATGTTCAACGACATCGGGGTCATCGCGGTCAACCGGCCACGCGTCGACGGCACGGTCGAGCCCGGGTTCCGCGTGTTCATCGCCGGTGGCCTCGGTGCCAACCCCCATGCCGCGCAGGCGCTCGAGGAGTTCACGCCGCGCGAGGAGCTGCTGCCCACGCTCGAGGCTGCGCTCCGCACGTTCGACCACTACGGCAACCGCGACAACAAGCTGCGCGCCCGCATGAAGTGGCTGCTCGACACGATGGGCATCGACGAGCTGCGCGAGCGGGTGCTCAAGGAGCGCAAGTTCCTCCTCGCCTCGAACAGCTGGCCGGGTGGCATCCCCGCGTACGTCGACGAGCACGGCGACGCGCCGGCGGGCGTGAGCACGGCCGTCGAGCCCACGGCCATGGGCTGGGGCACGCCGGTGAGCATCCAGCGGACCGACCCGTACGGTCGGTGGGACGACGCCAACGTGGTGCGCGGCACGGCCAAGGGCACGGTCTCGGCGTACGCCTACGCGCGGCTCGGCGACATCACGAGCGACCAGTTCCGCGCCCTCGCCTCGATCCAGCGTGAGCTCAGGGCCTCGGTGCGCGTCACCAACCGGCAGAACGTCGTCTTCCGAGACCTCACCGAGGAGCAGCTCCCCGTCCTGCACCGCCGCCTCGACACGATCGGCATGGCGGAACCGGGTGCCGAGCTGGCGCGCGACGTGGTGTCCTGCCCGGGCGCCGACACGTGCAACCTGGCCGTCACGCAGTCGCGCGGGCTGGCGTCCGACATCGGTCGGGCGCTTGAGGAGGCCGGGCTTGCCGAGGTGGGCGGCGTGCGCGTGAACATCTCGGGCTGCACCAACTCGTGCGGCCAGCACCACGTGGCCGACATCGGCTTCTGCGGCGCCGAGCGCCGGGCACACGGCCAGTCCGCTCCCGGCTATCAGATGCTCCTCGGAGGTCACGTGGGCCAGACCGAGGTGGCGTTCGGACAGCGCGCCCTGCGCCTGCCCGCCAAGAACTGCGCGGAGGCCACCGTGCGGGTGGTGGGTCGCTTCGCGGCCGAGCGGGTCGCCGGGCAGACGTTCACCGAATGGCTGGAGCACGCGGGTGGCGCCTCGTCGGTCGGGTCCGACCTGAAGGTGCTCGACGTCTTCCCGCCGCCCGACGAGCGGCCCGACTTCTACATCGACTTCGACGAGACCGGGCCCTTCAGCGCCGACGTCGGCGAGGGTGAGTGCGCGGCGACGTGACGATCGACCTCGACGCCGGTCTCACGGTGTGGTTCACCGGCCTGCCCTCGGCCGGCAAGACCACGATCGCGCGCGGCGTCGAGAAGCGGCTCCTCGACGAGGGCCGTCGGGTCGAGATCCTCGACGGCGACGTCGTACGCACCTACCTCACCAGGGACCTCGGCTACAGCCGGGCCGATCGCGACGAGAACATCCGCCGCATCGGCTTCGTGGCCCACCTCCTCTCCCGCAACGGCGTGGTGGTCCTGTGCTCGGTCGTGTCTCCGTACCGCGACGTGCGCGACGAGATGCGCGTCCTCCATGACGGCCGCTTCTTCGAGGTCTACGTGTCGACGCCCGTCGACGTCTGCTCTGACCGCGATGTAAAGGGCCTGTACGCGAAGCAGAAGGCAGGGGACCTCAGCGGCCTCACCGGGATCGACGATCCTTACGAGCCGCCGATCGACCCCGAGCTGGTGGTTCCCACCCACACCCAAACCCTCGAAGAGTCCGTGGAGGCGGTATGGCAAGCGCTGCATTCGTAGACGAGCGCGGCTCACTCGGCGACGACTACCTGGCGGAGCTGAACCAGCGCTTCGAGCCCCAGTCGGCCGCCGCCATCATCCGGTGGGCCGTCGACACCTTCCACCCCCACCTGTGCATGACCGCGTCGATGACCGACGCCGTGCTCATCGACCTGGCCGTGAAGGTGGAGCCGGCGATCGAGGTCGTGTTCATCGACACCGGCTACCACTTCCCCGAGACGCTCGAGACGATGGAGCGCGTGCGCCGGCACTACGGGCTCAACCTGCGCATCATGACCGTGCCGCCCCACGACGAAGAGCTCTGGAAGGTCGATCCCGAGAACTGCTGCTCGGCCATCAAGGTGGGCCAGCTCGACCGCGCCCTCGCCGGCAAGGAGGCATGGATGAGCGGACTGCGCCGAGCCGAGGCGCCGTCGCGCGCGGCCGCCCCGATCGTCGTGCGCGACCTGCGCGGCCTGGTGAAGATCAACCCCCTCGCCACGTGGTCCGACCTCGACGTGGCCGACTACGTCAGGGCCCACGACGTGCCGGTGAACCCGCTCGTCGAGCGCGGCTACCCGTCGATCGGGTGCTGGCCGTGCACGCAGCCGGTCTCCGAGGGCGACGACGCCCGCGCCGGGCGCTGGGCCGGCACGCAGAAGACGGAGTGCGGCCTGCACCTGTAAATGGCGGCGGGCCCCGCCTCCGCTTCGCTCTGTTGATGGCGGCGGGGCCCGCCTCCGCTTCGCTTCGGCACCCGCCGCGTCCGGCGGGGACCCCAACCCCGCCGGCCCGCCGCAGTCGCGTGGTGCCGTCCGGGCCCCGCGGCGTCCGGCGCGCCCAACCCGTAAGTTGCCGGGATGTTGCGCGTGATGACGTTGAACATCTGGAACGTGGGGCACTGGCGGGCCCGCCGCGATGAGATCGTGGCGTGGATCGAGCACGTCGAGCCCGACGTGCTGTGCCTCCAGGAGGTCGTCGCCCTCGAGGACGGTCGCAACCAGGCCGCCTGGCTGGCCGAGCGCACGCAGCGCCATTGGGTCGGTGCTCCCGGGCTCGACCTCGGCAACGGCGCCTGGTTCGGTGACGCCGTCCTCAGCCGCTGGCCCATCGACGGCCACGACATCACCCCGCTCCCCGCACTCGACCAGGACGACGAGGGACGGGTGCTGCTCCACGCGCGCACCCATGGCCTCGACGTCTTCTGCACCCACCTCAACTGGCAGTACCACCATGGCTACATCCGCGAGGCGCAGGTCCTGAAGGTCGTCGGAACCATCGAGGCGCAGGCGGATGCGACCTCACCGTTCCCGCCGATCCTGTGCGGCGACCTCAACGCCAACCCCGATTCCGACGAGATCCGCTTCCTGTGTGGGCTGGCCTCGCTGGAAGGGCGAAGCGCCTTCTTCCAGGAGGCCTGGCGGGTCGCGGGTGGCACCGGGCCCGGATACACGTGGGACAACCGCAACTCGTTCGCCGCGCTCGACCGCGAGCCCGACGGCCGGATCGACTACATCTTCGTCGGCTGGCGGCGCGACAGCGGCGCGGGACGGGTGGAGTCAGCGCGCGTCGTCTGCGACCGTTCGCTCACGGGCACCTTCGCCAGCGATCATTTCGGCGTCATGGCCGAGATCGCAGGGCCCGCTCCGTCCTGAGCGGGGCGGCGCCGGATCGTGACGATCGTGAGCGCGACAACGACGGCGATCAGCGTCCAAGTGCTCAGCGGCACCCACATGGCGAAGATGTCGTACCGCAACGCCTGCCAAGGGGTGACGACGCTGACGGCGTGGCCCGTCATGCTCGGGTCGGGTACGTACGCGAGCGACACGACCGCGGCGACGGCCAACGTGACGCCGGTGACCCACGAGCGGGGCGCGAGCGCGAGGAGCGGCAGGGCCCACACCGCGTACCACGGCACCACGTAGGCGCCGGCCAGGAGGTAGGCCAGGGTGGCGGCGCCCACGAGCACCGCCGGCGACCTCGCACGCATTCGGGGCGCGACGAGGAGCACGGCGAGACCCGCTACCGCGAGGTTCGCCCAGCGCGTGACCCGGCGCCGCGCGATCGCGCCGGCCACCTTCCCCGTTGCGCCGTCGCGGACGAGATCGAACGTCATGTCGCGCCGCGGCTTGTTCCAGATCGACGAGCGCGACACCTGGTGCTCGGCGTCACTGACCGGCTCGAGCGCGGTGCGCCCGCCCGCCAAGAGGTACGCGCCGACGACGAGCACCGCGGCGACGCCACCCGTGACCAGGGCGGCCCGCAACCCCTGCCGGCGCCAGAGCCAAACCAACAGCGCGGCGAGCGGCAGCATCATGACGATCTTCACCAACACCCCGAGCGCGACCGCGGCGCCGGTGAGGACGGGGCGACGCACCACCGCGAGCAGCACCCCGCCGAGCAGGGCCAACGCCACGAGCGCGTCGTTGTGCCCACCGTTGACCACCCCCACGATGACCATGGGGTTCACGCCGACCAGCAACCACACGATGGGGTCCTTCGTGCGCCGATCGACGAGCAGCAGCGCGGTCAGGACCGCCGCTGCGGCCAGGCCCTGGAAGAGCAGCCGCACTGCGAGCGCAGAGTCACCGGTGACGGCCGTGCCCGCCGCCGCGATGGCAATGAACCCGGGGCCGTAGAGCGAGCGCGTCCCGCGCCAGACACTGTCGACGCGTGGGTACAGCGGGTCGTCGTGCACCCGGGACGGCGGCGCCGCGTACGGGCTGATCCCGTGATGGCTCACCATGCGCCCGTACGTCGCGTAGAGCCAGAGGTCGTTCGACTGCACGGGTGGCACCACGACTGCGATCACGAGCAGCGCGCCGGTGGCGCCGATGAGGAGGCCCCGGGCCAGCGCCAACCGGTGCAGCTCCAGCACCACGAGCGTCCCCAGGCCTGCGAACGCAGCGGCCAGCAACAAGAGGTTGGGACGGTATGAGCCGCCCGCGCCCCGCAGGAGCACCGCCGCGGACGCCGACGTGACGGCCACGAGGAGGACCACGCGCAACGCGACCGCCGGGCCAGACGCCTTCCCCACCTCCAACCGCTCCGGCACCATCGCGACATGCAGCATGCCCGATGCGAGGTACCCCTATCCGGCGCGCTACGCGATGTGCTCGACGAACCGCTCGAGCTGCCGCAGGTTGCGGCACTCGAACACGCCGTCGCAGTGGATCCCGTACTCGGAGACGATCGAGTCGCCGGTGTCCCAATAGGAGCGGGGCTCCGGGTTGAGCCAGAAGACGTGGCGGGCGCGTCGCCGGAGCTCACCCACCACCCACGCCTGCGAGGCGTGGTAGTTGTTGCGCGCGTCGCCCAGGAGGATGACCGAGGTCTTCGGTGTTACCTCGTGACCCCAGCGGTTCCAGAACTCGGTGAACGCATGGCCGTAGTCGGAATGCCCGTCGACCCAGATGACGTCGGCCTCGGTGTTCACCCGGTGCACGGCCTCGTTGATGTCCTCCGTTGCCTCGAAGAAGCGCGTCACCTCGTCGATGCCATCGATGAAGACGAACGCGCGCACCTTGGAGAACTGCGACGAGATGGCGTACACGAAGTGCAGCGTGAACCGGGCGAACGCGGCCACGGACCCGGAGATGTCGGCGACCACGATGATCTCGGGCTTCGCCGGACGCGGGTAGCGAAACTTCGGCTCGGCAGGCACCCCGCCGTACGAGAGTGAGTGGCGCACCGTGCTGCGGAAGTCGAGTGGCCCCTTGCGGCCGTGCCGTCGCTTGCGCGCCAGCCGCACCGCGAGCTTGCGGGCCAGGGGCTGGATGGCGCGGCGCAGGGCGCCCATCTCCTCGCGGGTGGCGTGCATGAAGTCGACGTCCTCGGGAAGCGGCTTGCGGAGGGTGCGGGCCATCGCATCGACTCCGCGGTCGGCGACGAGCCGGCGACGGATCTCGGCTTCGATCTCCTGTCGCAGGTCGGCGATGCGCGATTCGAACTCGTCGCGCTCGAGTCGCTCCTCGAGCGACGTGAGCTCACCGCTGGCGTCGTCGCGCGCCGACTGCATCAGCCGCTCCAGCACTCCCTCGAGGTCGAGGTTCCGCAGCGTGCGGTACAGGTAGTACGTGCCACCCACCGGGCGTCCGGGCTCCATGCCGGCGAAGCGGGTGACGGCCTGGCGTGCCAGCGCCCTCATCATGGCCTCGTCGGCGTTGGCCAGGGCCCGGTAGAGCATCTCAGCGAGCTGTTCGGGGGTGAGTGCCTCCATCCCGCCCCCGCCGCCCGCCTGCGGCATACCCTCCTGGCGCTCACCGACCTGGCCGTTGCCCGACGCGTCGTCGTCCGCATCGATCCCGAACTCGGCCCCGCGCAACGCGAAGTACACCTCGAACACCGTCTCGAAGGTCTTCCAGTGCGCGTGGTTCTTCACCAACGTCGCCCCGAGCGCGTACTTGAACGCCTCCCGGTCCTCGATCGGGATGTGGCCCACGGCCTCCATCGCGTCGAGGTTCTCGGTGAGCGACACCGGCAATCCCGCGGCTCGGAGCTCCTGGATGAACCCGGCGAGGAGGTCGAGCATCAGCGGCTAACGATCTCGGGTCACCCCGCCGACAGCTCCTTCTCGGCCTTGACGATGTCGGTGCGGTACTTGAGCAGGATGTGGAGCGTGTCCTTGGCCTGCTCGGCGTCGATGCTGTCGATGCCGAGGAGGAGGAGGGTGCGGGCCCAGTCGAGCGTCTCCGACACCGACGGTGCCTTCTTGAGCTCGATCTGGCGGATCGAGCGCACGATGCGCGCGATCTGGTCGGCCAGGTTCTCGCTCACGCCGGGGACCTTGGTGAGGACGATCTCCTTCTCGCGCTCGAGGTCGGGGTAGTCGACGTGCAGGTAGAGGCACCGCCGCTTCAACGCTTCCGAGAGCTCGCGGGTGTTGTTCGACGTGAGGAACACAAGCGGGATCTGCGTGGCCGACACCGTGCCCAGCTCGGGCACCGAGACCTGATAGTCGGAGAGCACCTCGAGCAACAGCGCCTCGGTCTCGACCTCGACGCGGTCGACCTCATCGACGAGCAGCACCACCGGCTCGTCCGCGCGGATGGCCTCGAGCAGCGGGCGGGTGAGCAGGAACTCCTCGGAGAAGATGTCGTCCTCGATCTCGCTCCAGCCCGCGGCGTTGCGCTCGGCCTGGATGCGCAGGAGCTGCTTCTTGTAGTTCCACTCGTACAGCGCCTTCGACTCGTCGAGGCCCTCGTAGCACTGGAGGCGGATGAGGCGGGCGCCGGTCGCGAGGGCGACCGACTTGGCCAGCTCGGTCTTGCCCGTGCCGGCGGGCCCCTCCACCAGCACCGGCTTCTGCAACCGGTCGGCGAGATAGACGACGCCCGCGATGCCGTCATCGGCGAGGTAGTCCACGGAACGGAGACCCTCGCGCACGGTGGCGACGGACTCGAAGCGATGCTCGTTGGCTGACACTTAGGTGCGGACCTGGCCTTCCCCGGTGACGATGTACTTCACCGTCGTGAGCTCACGCAGACCCATCGGGCCACGGGCGTGCAGCTTCTGCGTGCTGATGCCGATCTCGGCACCGAACCCGAACTCCTCACCGTCGGTGAAGCGCGTCGACGCGTTGACGACGACCGCGGCGGCGTCGACCTCGCGCGTGAAACGCCGGGCCGACGCGAGGTCGCGCGTGACGATGGCCTCGGTGTGACCCGAGCCGTAGGTCCGGATGTGGTCGACGGCTGCGTCGAGCGAGGGCACGACCGCGACCGACAGCTTGAGGTCGAGGAACTCCCGGCCGAAGTCGTCGGCGGTGGCCTGGGCCATGCGGTCGGCGCCCACGATGGCGCGCGCCCGCGCGTCGCCCACCAGCTCGACGCCCTTCAGGGCGGGAACCAGGCGCGTCAGGAGCTCGTCGGCAACCGCTTCGTGGACCACGAGCGACTCGGCTGCGTTGCACACCGATGGCCGCTGCGTCTTTGCGTTGACGACGATGTCGAGCGCCATCTCGAGGTCGGCCGACGCGTCGACGTAGACGTGGCAGTTGCCGTCGCCGTCGATCACGTAGGGAACGGTGGCGTGCTCGAGGACGGCGGCGATGAGCGACGGGCCGCCTCGCGGGATGAGGCAGTCGATCGACTCGCGCAGCCGCATGAACTCGACGGCCGCCTCGTGACTCGTGTCGTCGACCAGTACGAGCGCGTCGTCGGGCAGACCCGCCTTCACGATCCCTTCGCGCACCACGCCTGCGATCGCGGTGTTGGAGCGAATCGCCGCCGACGACCCACGGAGGAACGCGGCGTTGCCCGACTTCAGACACAGGCCGAACGCATCGCTCGTCACGTTGGGACGGTTCTCGTAGATGATCGCCACGACCCCGAGCGGCACACGAAGCTTCTCGATCACCAGCCCGTTGGGCCGGGTCCAGCCTTCGACGATCTCCCCCACCGGGTCGGGCAGGGCCGCCACCTGGAGCAGGCCCGCAGCCATGCCTGCGATGCGCGCGTGCGACAGCCGGAGGCGATCGACGACGGTCGCCGACGTACCCTCCTGCTCGGCGTTGGCCACGTCGGCGAGGTTGGCCTCGAGGATCTCGGGCCCCCGCTCGACCAGCAGGTCGGCTGCGGCGGCGAGGGCCGCGTTCTTGCTCGCGGTCGACGCGAGCGCGAGGTGGCGCGACGCCTGCTTGGCCCGGGAACCCAACGCGGCGATCGACGTCACCCCCCGAGGTTACCCGGCGACTTGACCGTGCGGTCTAGTCGGTTTCGCTTGGGGCAGACTGGCGGCTCGTGCCCACGACATCGGATGACGCGCTCAAGGTGCCGGTCGACCGCTTCGTCGACGAGCTCGCACCCGTGCTCGCGCAGGTGGCCGGCCGCGTGTCGACCGTCAACGCGGCGACGCTGCAGCGCGACGTCGTGCTCGAGGCGTTCAACCTGGCGACCGCGTTCATCGACGTCGATGGTCTGCACACCGACGACGAGCTGCTCAACCTCCTCGTCGCGTTCGGGCCCCGGCTGGAGACGGTCTCGCAATGCAGGACGCTCGGCGACCTGCGTCGCTCCGGACTGGTGGAGGACAAGAAGCACTTCCTCGAGTCACCGTCGACCCTCTTCGAGATCCTGGTCGGCATCGACAGTCGCGAGCTGAGCGCCCACGCGTGGCGCTACTACGAGTTGGCCGTGCGCATCGCGCACACGGTGGCGTCACTCGACGACCACGTCGCCCACTCCGAGCTCCAGGCGGTGGACAGCTACCGCACGATGCTGCTGCGCACGATCGAGCTGGCGGGCCTCCCGCGCCCCGGCCTCGACGGCGCGCACGCGCCCCCACGTCCGGTCCCGGCGACGCCGGCCGCCGCGGCACCGGCTCAGGCTCGCCCTCGTCGCGGCGTCGAGCCCGTCCTCGCCGAGCTCGACGCGCTCATCGGGCTGACCGCGGTGAAGGCCGAGGTGCGCCTGGTCGCCAACCTCCTGCAGATCCAACGGCTGCGCCGCAAGCGCAACCTGCCCGTTGCCGAGAGCAGCCGCCACCTCGTCTTCACCGGCAACCCCGGCACGGGCAAGACAACCGTCGCCCGGCTGCTCGCTGAGCTCTACTGGGAGCTCGAGGTGGTCACGAGGGGGCAACTGGTCGAGACCGACCGGGCCGGGCTCGTGGCGGGCTACGTCGGCCAGACGGCCATCAAGGTCACCGAGGTGTTCACGAGCGCGCTCGGTGGAGTGCTGTTGATCGACGAGGCCTACGCGCTCGCACAGGGGGGCGAAGGCGACTTCGGTCACGAAGCCATCGCCACGTTGGTGAAGCTGGTGGAGGACCACCGCGACGACGTCGTGGTGATCGCGGCGGGTTACCCCGACGAGATGGAGGTGCTCATCGCCTCGAACCCGGGGCTGCGCTCGCGCTTCCCGAAGACGATCCACTTCGCCGACTACACCGACGACGAGCTCGTGCAGATCTTCGCGAGCCTGTGTACGCAGAACCGGTACCAGTGCGACGACGCGGGACGCGCCAAGCTGAAGGCGCTCTTCGGTGCCCGAGCGCGGGAGCGGGGCTTCGGCAACGGACGTCTCGCCCGCAACCTGTTCGAAGACGCAGTTGCTCGTCAGGCCTCGCGCCTGGTGAAGCTCGACAACCCCACCGACGAGCAACTCGTGACGCTGACCGCCGACGACACCCCCCCGCCGTCGACGGGCTAACGGTCGACGATCGCCTCCCAGCCCGGCGGTGGCGGCTGGAGACGCCAGTACTGCTCGGGCACCGGCGCCTCGAGCTGGTCGGTGAGGCCCCAGTCCTGGAAGAGCGGCGGCAGCTGGCTCACGTAGCACGCGAGCGCGCGCAGCTTGCGCTCGCGGCTCGGGTCGACGGCGACGACCGCAGGTGTCGGCCACAGCTTGTGCCGGAACAAAGACGACACGCGCCACGCCAGCATCCCGGGAATGTGCTTGTAGCCGGCGTCCTCGTAGCAGAACCACGCCCAGTCGGGATGGCGTTCGACGGACACCCGCGTGGCGCGGTGGGTGAGAACGTGGTCGGGGTTGCCCAGGCCGAACGGAAAGAACACCGCGGTCGGATCGAGCTGGACCAGCGCGGCCTCGAGGGCGGGCGCGATGTCGTCCGCGTGGTACCGGGTCTCGGGCGGCACGTACTGGTGGTCGGAGAACTCGAGCCACACCGAGGTGGCGTCGAGCACCGCCAGCGCGTTGCGGTCCTCCTCCCGACGCGCCGCCACGACGTCGTCGCCGCTCCCGAAGCCACCGCTGGCATCCCAGTGCGTGACCTCCTCGGGATACGACTCCGGGCGTCCGCCGAGCACGGTGACCACCGTCGCCCCCGGGTGAGCCGAGAGCAGCTGGCCGCAGCCGAGCACTGCGTCGTCGAAATGCGGCGAGACGATGACCAGGCGGCGCAGCTCCTCGGTGACCGGTCGCGCGAAGTCGCGCATGGGGTCTGCCATCTCTCCACGGTAGCCACCGGCCTACGCTCCCCCGCATGCGTCGAGCACTCGCCTTCGTCGTGGCCGCCGGCATGATCGCCGGCTCGCTCGTCGTGCGCGACCGCATCGACGAGCGCAACGCGCGGAAGCGAACGGTGCTCCGGCTCGCGTGCGTCACCGAGCTCGAGGATGTGTGCAACGGTCTGGCCGGCTCCCGCGACGTCCGCGTCGACGTCGTGGTGGAGCCCGCGGGCACGACCGCCGACCGCCTGCGCACGGCCAAGGTCGCCGACCTCGACGGCTGGCTGGTGACACCGCCGTGGCCGGAGGCGGTCGACGCGGCTCGACAGCGCGCCGGGCTCACCAAGCTGTTCGCGCCATCTGGTGCGCCCGTGGCTCGCTCACCGCTCGTGCTCCTCGTGCAGCGGCCGCGCGAGCAGGTGCTGCGCGCGGCATGCGGAAACGCGATCGGGTGGAAGTGCGTGGGCGAGGCCGCACCCAAGCGGTGGTCTGACATCGGCGGCATGCAGGCGTGGGGTCCGGTCAAGCCCTGGCACCCCGATCCGCGCGACGAGGCGGTGGGCCTGCTCGTGGCCGCGCAGGCGACCGCCGCCTACCTCGGGCGCACCGACGTGTCCACCGACGACCTCGACGACCCCGCGTACCTCGACTGGTTGAGCGGACTCGAGCTCGCCGTGCGGCGTACCCGGGGCTCGGTCACCGACATGCTCACGGCCCCGGCCCAGGTCGACGTCGTCGGCACGACCGAGGCCGATGCGGGACCGCAGATCGCCTCTGCCGAGGTCACCGAGAAGCCCGTGGTGCTCTACCCTCGGCCCGTGGCAACCGCAGACCTCCTGCTGGCCCCGCTCGCCGGCAGCCGGGTGACGGGCGTCCTGCGGAGCCTGGTCGGGGGCGAGGGCCGGCGGGTGCTCGCCAAGGCCGGATGGCGGGTCGAGGGCCAGGACCTCGCCCGCGGTGTGCAGGCGTCGGTGCCCCTGCCGGCCGGCAGCGGCCTCCCGTCGTCGGGCCTGCTCGCGGCGCTGCGCGCCTCGCTGGCGGAGATCCGGTGACGCGGCGCCGTCCGGCCACGCGACTCACGGTGCGCGTCGCACTCGTGGCCACGCTGCTGGCGGGGCTGGCCGCCGCGTGCGGGGGCAACGGCAAGGGCCGTGCGAGTGGAGGGCTCGACGACGTCCCGAAGGGTTGCGAGGCCGTCGACATGGCGGTGTCGCCCGAGAAGGTCACCCTGCTCACCGACCTCGCCCGCAGCTTCAACGACTCCGACGCGGCGAAGAAGGGGGGCTGCTCGGTCGTGCGCGTGCAGAAGGTGTCCTCCGGCGTGGGGATGCAGCTGCTCGCAAACGGCTGGCCCGACGCGCAGGCCAACGGACCGCGGCCGGTGGTGTGGTCGCCCGCGTCGAGCGCATGGGGAGCAATCCTCAATCAGAAGCGGCGCGACAAGAACCAGTCCGACCTCGCACCTCCCTCCAAGGCGTTCATGCGCACGCCCCTCGTGATCGCCATGCCGCGGCCGATGGCGCAGGCGCTGGGCTGGCCCGACACCCCGATCGGCTACGCCGACATCCTCTCCCTCGCGCAGAACCCCAACGGCTGGGGAGCCAAGGGCCATCCCGAATGGGGTCCATTCAAGCTCGGCAAGACCAACCCCAACTTCTCGACGAGCGCGCTGTCCGCGACGATCGCCCAGTACTACGCGGCAACGCAGAAGACGAGCGGCCTGTCGCTCGAGGACCTCGGTCAGCCGCAGGTCGACGCGTTCGCACGCGGTGTCGAGTCGTCCGTCGTGCACTACGGCGACATCACCCTCACGTTCCTCAACAACCTGTACCGCAGCGACCGGCGGGGCGCGTCGCTCACCTACGTGTCGGCAGTGGCCGTCGAGGAGAAGTCGGTCATCGACTACAACAGCGGCAATCCCGACGGGATCCTCGACCCCGGCGAGGTGCCGCGCAAGCCGCGCGTCCCGCTCGTCGCGGTCTACCCCAAGGAGGGGACGCTCTTCTCCGACAACCCGTTCATCGTCCTCGACGCGCCGTGGGTCTCCGCCCGGCAGAAGCAGGCGGCCCGCGCCTTCGAGGCGTTCGTGAAGCAGCCCGAGAACCAGCGTCGGGTCCTGAAGTTCGGGTTCCGACCCGGCAACCCGCAGGTGCGGGTCGGCGCGCCGATCGACCGGGCGAACGGTGTCGACGCCAACCAGCCTCAGAACGTGCTCGACGTGCCGGAGCCGCCGGTGCTCGTGCGGATCCTCGATCTCTGGGCGCAGCAGCGTAAGGCGGCGCGCGTGCAGCTCGTCATCGATGTGTCGGGGTCGATGGGCGAGCCCGCGGGCGGCGGGGGTGAGACGAAGCTCGACCTGGCCAAGCGGGCGGCGACGTCGGCGCTGAACGACTTCAAGGACGACGACCAGGTGGGCTTGCGCGTCTTCACAACCGGGATCCGCACGACCGAGCCGAGCGACTATCTCGACCTGGTGCCGATCGGGCGGATCGGCGACAACCGGGGCCAGATCGACGCGGCCATCCAGAGCCTCGAGCCCCAGCACGGCACACCGCTCTACACCGTCGCCCAGGCGTCGTACGACGCGCTCCGGCAGAGCTTCGACCCCACCCGCATCAACGCGGTGGTTCTCCTCACCGACGGCAAGAACGAGGACGACCGCAACCCCGACGTGAACAACCTGCTCACCCGCCTGCGCAACAGCAACGAGGGGGAGTCAACGCGTCCGGTACGCATCTTCACCATCGGCTACGGCAAGGACGCCGACCTGGGTGTGCTCCGGCGCATCGCCGAGGCCACCAACGCGGCGGCGTACGACGCGAGCGACCCGACGAGCATCAACCAGGTCTTCACGGCCGTGATCTCGAACTTCTGAGTAGATGCTCCCCCGCATCGACCGCAACCGCCCCCGGGCGATGGCCGACGCGATCACGTCGCCGTCGGCGGTGGTGCTGGCCGGCGTGGGGGCATCGGCCGCGATCCTGGCCGGCGTACCCGTGCTCGCCGCGGCCGCGGTGGGCGCCGCGGCGTGGGCGGCCCGCGTGGCCATCGCCCTCCCTCGCAAACAGCGGGAGGAGCCGATCGACCCGCGCAGGCTGCGCGACCCGTGGCGGGGCTTGGTTCGCTCGGCCCAGGGCGCCCACGAACGCTTCGAGCGCGCGGTGCGCGCGACGCAGGCGGGCCCTGTGCGCGACCGGCTAGCCGACGTGGCCGGTCGTGTCGCCGTGGGCGTGCGCGAGTGCTGGGGCATCGCGAAGCGGGGCAACGCCCTCGACGAGGCGCTGGGTGAGCTCGACCTGGCGGCGATCCAGGCCGAGCTCGACGGCGTGCGCGCGGAGTTGGGCCGGGGCGCGGCGCGACCCGACCTGCAGGAGACGGCCGCCGCGCTGCAGGCTCAGCTCGACTCGGGAATGCGGCTGCGGTCGGTGGCCCAGGGCGCGCTCGACCGCCTCCGCCGCCTCGACGCCCAGCTCGACGAGGCCGTCGCCCGCGCCATCGAGCTGTCGCTCAACGCGTCCGACAGCAGCGCGGTGCGGCCCCTGGGCAACGACGTCGACACCGTTGTAGGTGAGCTCGAGTCGTTACGGCTGGGGCTCGAGGAATCGTCTCAGCTCGGACAGGCCCGTCCGATGCCCCCACCGTCGACCGGCGTCTAGCATCCCTTTCATGTTCAAGACTCTCAGGCGCTGGTGGAAGTACATCGGGGCCAAGCTCAACATGTCGCTCAGCGAGCGGGCCGACCCGAAGGTGCAGCTCGAGCAGGCGATCATGGAGGCACAGGACCAGCACCGGCGGCTCACCGAGCAGGCGGCCAACGTCATCGCCAATCAGAAGCAGGCGGAGATGCGCCTGAACCGGTCGATGGAGGAGCTGGAGAAGGTCAACCGCTCTGCCCGTCAGGCCGTGCTCATGGCCGACGACGCCACCAAGTCGAACGACGAGAAGAAGGCGCTCGAGTACTCGCAGGCCGCCGAGTCGTTCGCCAACCGGCTCATCACGGTGGAGAAGGAGGTCGAGTCGCTGAAGTCGTTGGTCGTGCAGTCGACGCAAGCGGCCGATCAGGCCAAGGCCGCGGTCGCCTCCAACTCGGTGGCGCTGCAACGCAAGCTGTCGGAGCGTCAGAAGCTGCTGAGCCAGCTCGACCAGGCCAAGATGCAAGAGCAGGTCAACAGTGCGATGGCGTCGCTCAACGAGGCGGTGGGCCAGGACGTGCCCACCCTCGAGGAGGTGCGCCTGAAGATCGAGGGTCGCTACGCCAAGGCCCTCGGGCACTCCGAGCTGGCGGGCCAGTCCGTCGAGAACCGCATGCTCGAGGTGGAGCAGGCCTCCATGCACAACGAGGCCCAGGCCCGCCTGGCCGAGATCCGCTCGCAGCTGGGGCTCACCGCGGCCCCCGAGCCCGAGCCGGCCACCGCTCCGCTCGAGCAGAAGACGCCCGACGAGGGCGCCGCGGGCACCGCCGCGTCACCGTCGCCCTAGTCGTCTCGCCGGCAGGCGGATCGCTCAGGGGAGCATCACGAGGTCGTCGCGGTGCACGACCTCGTGCGGCAACCCCTCCGCCAGGTCCGCGGTTCGACGCCCGGCCGCCTCCTTGAGGCTCCGGGCTCCGTACCGCACGAGGCCCTTGGCGAA
>Ga0066709_100000246_pt1 | contig 25724 bp, 28 predicted proteins | sample GraSoiAngelo_158_FD_79665 | JGI IMG/M metagenome (GOLD analysis project Ga0066709, IMG submission 79665) | Grasslands soil microbial communities from the Angelo Coastal Reserve, California, USA - 14_1009_16_30cm | ecosystem: Environmental > Terrestrial > Soil > Grasslands | place: USA...
CGAGAGGAGATCCATCTCCGCGAGCGTGAAGCGCTCCTCGCTCGGCCGATCGAGCACCTCGAGCACGCCGAGTGCGCGGTCCTCGACGAGCAGCGGCACGGCCATCAGTCCCTTCGGCACGTAACCGGTGCTCTCCGCGGCCTCGCGCGAGAAGCGCGTGTCGGCGCCGACGTCCTCCACGACGAGCGGCTGCCGCGTCACGAGCACCCAGCCCGCGACGCCGGTGCTCGACGGGAAGCGACGGCCGACGAGCGTCGCCGCACCTTCGCCCGCGACCGCCTCGAAGACGAGCTCGTCGGCCTCCTCGTCCAGGAGGAAGACCGAGGACGCGCGCGCCCGGAAGATCGCGCGCGCCGTCTCGACGACGGAGCGCAGCAGCTCCCGATACGACTCCTCCGCGCCGAGCACGCCGGCCGCCACAGCGTCGCGCAAGTCGCTCACGCCCCCGGCCGCCTTTCGCTCCCGCGCCGCGGAGCGGCGCTCCGCGAACGGCTGACGCCGCTGACAGCGCGATGCTCTCCGGGCCCGTACTGGTTCGTACTGTGCCCTCCGGCCTCGCACCGCCGGCGGCGCACCGGGAACGTGAGCAAGCTCATGCGTCGCCGCTCACGTTCGACGCCGTCAGGTAGAGGACGCTCTTCAGCTGGAACGGCGTCAGCTCCGGGTGCCGCGAGAGGATCAGCGCGCAGATTCCCGCGACGTGCGGCGTCGCGAAGCTGTTGCCCGTGCAGCGCAGCGTCGCGCCGCCGAGCCACGCGACGTCGACCTCGAGGCCGCGCGCGAAGAACTCGACGGGCGGCGCCGGGTTGTAGTAGTACGCGAGCGGATCCGGATCCTCGTGGCTGCCGACGGAGATCACGGACGAAAACCGCCACGGGAAGCTCTCGACGGGCATGTTGTGCGCGGACGCGACGAGCATCGTACGCCGAAAGTACGCCGCGTCGGCAAGCTCGTGCAAGGTCTCTGCGAACTGCTTCTTCGTCGTCGAGAGGCTCATGTTGATCACGTCGAAGCCCTGATCGACGGCCCATTCGAGCCCGGCGAGCAGGACGGGCCCGCTGCCGGTGTAGCCCGCACCGAGCACGCGCACGCTCGTCAGCTCGCAGTCGGGTGCGAGCGAGCGGATGATCCCGGCGCACGACGTGCCGTGACCGCACAGATCGCCCGCGTCGTCCTCGTGAACCTCGACGACGCCGTCGCGCGTGCGCGTCACCGCTAGCGAGTGCTGCACCGGCCCGACGAGCGGATGGTCGAGCTCGACGCCGCTGTCGAGCACGCACACGCGCACGCCCTCGCCGCGCGCCCCCTCCCAGGCCCAGTCGCGCGTCACGCGCTCCGGCCACGCCGTCGGCAGCGCGATCCGCTCGACGGCTCCGGCTGGGAGGCTCCAGGCCGGAAGATCCTCCTCGCGCGGCCTGGCCACCGAGAGATCCTAAGCCGCAGCCCCTAGGGAAGACTATGCTGGAGCCGGTCGCACGTGAGCGAGAGGGGACGCGGTGCCCAACGATGTGCAGCGAGGCCACCATCTCGTGGTCGTCGGCGCGTCGGCCGGTGGCGTCGAGGCACTGCGTGACTTCGCGGCGGGCCTCCCGCATGACTTTCCGGCGGCGGTCCTCGTCGTGCTGCACCTCCCGCCGCTCGGGACGAGCGTCCTCCCGGAGATCATCGGCCGTGCCGGCAACCTGCCGGCGAAGGAGGCGAAGGACCGGGAGCCGATCGTGGGCGGCCGCATCTACGTCGGCCCGCCGGGCTTCCACCTCACCGTCTACGGCAACCGCCTGCATCTCGATCCCGGTCCGATGGTGAACGGGCACCGGCCGGCGATCGATCGGCTCTTCCAGACGGCCGCGCACGCGCACCGCGAGGGCGTCGCCGGCGTCGTGCTCTCCGGCGTGCTCGACGACGGGACGCTCGGCCTCGGCGCGATCAAGAGGCACGGCGGCCTCACAGTCGTCCAGGATCCGGAGGACGCGCTCTACCGCTCGATGCCGGATGCCGCGCTGGAGCACGTGAAGGCCGACTTCATCCTCGCCGCGCGGGCGATCGGTCCCGCACTCGCCGAGTCGGCAGCGACTCCCAACGGAGGGTGGTCGCGCGATCCCGGCATGTACGACGACTGGCTCGTCCAGATCGATCGCGCCGCGAGCGACGAGCCGCAGCCGGGACGTGCAACCGGCCTGAGCTGCCCGGACTGCAACGGCGGGATCTGGGAGGACGAAGAGGACGGCCGGCCCGTCTACCGGTGCCGCGTCGGGCACGTCTACAGCCTCGAGAGCTTCCTGGCCGCCCAGAACGGCAACGTGGAGACCGCCCTCTGGACGGCGCTCCGGGCCCTCGAGGAGCGCGCCGCGCTGACGCGCCAGCTCGCGGAGCGCCTGCGCCGGCGCGGCGGCGGCCACAGCGCCTCCATGTTCGACCGGCGCGCCAACGGCACGATCGACCAGGCCGTCGTGATTCGCGAGCTCCTGCAGGCGCTCGAGACGGAGGCCTCCGGCACCGAGGAGAGCTCATGAGCGACACCGATCCCGGCGGGGACATCGAGGAGTTGCTCGACTTCCTGCGCGACGAGCGCGGCTTCGACTTCACCGGCTACAAGCGTCCCAGCCTCGGCCGGCGGATCGCGAAGCGGATGCACGAGACGCGCACGAACGACGCCGCCGGCTACCGCGCTTACCTCGAGCGCCACCCGGACGAATTCGTCCAGCTCTTCAACACGATCCTGATCAACGTCACGTCGTTCTTCCGCGACCTGCCGACGTGGGACTACGTCCAGAGCGAGATCGTGCCCCGGATCATCGAGGCGCGCGCTCCTGCGGACGCGATCCGGATCTGGTCGACCGGGTGCTCGACGGGCGAGGAGCCCTACACGCTCGCCATGATCTTCGCCGAGGCGCTCGGCGAGGACGAGCTCCGCAGGCGGGTCAAGATCTACGCGACCGACGTCGACGACGAGGCGCTCGCCGTGGGCCGCCATGCGGCGTACACCGCCGCTCAGGTCGAGCCGGTCCCGCAGGAGTTCCGCGAGAAGTACTTCGAGCCCGCGAACGGCAGCTTCGTCTTCCGCGTCGACCTGCGCCGCACGGTCATCTTCGGTCGCCACGACCTCGTCCAGGATCCGCCGATCTCACGGATCGACTTCCTCGTCTCGCGCAACACGCTGATGTACTTCGACGCCGACACGCAGCGGCGAATCCTGGCCAGCTTCCACTTCGGCCTGCGCGACAACGGCTTCCTGTTCCTCGGCAAGTCGGAGGTGCTGGTCGCGCGGTCGCCACTCTTCGCGGCGGTCGATCTCAAGCGGCGGATCTTCAGCAAGATCCCATCGGCGGTCCGCGAGCGCGTGGCGGTGACGGTGCCGGAGACGGACGACGCGATCCCGGCGACGGTTCGCGCGATTCGCGATGCGGGCTTCGAGGCGGGGCCGGTCGCGCAGATCCTCCTCGGCCCCGAAGGCCACCTGGCCGCGGCGAACCTGCAGGCACGGCTGCTGTTCGGTCTCAGCCAGCGGGACATCGGGGTCCTGCTGCAGGATCTCGAGTTCTCGTACCGGCCGATCGAGCTCCGTTCGAAGATCGAGCAGGCGTACGAGGAGCGGCACGCCGTATCGCTGCGTGACGTCGAGTGGCACGCGGGCTCCGAGGTGCGCTTCGTCGACATCCAGATCGCACCGCTCGTCGCCTCCACGGGCGAGATCGTCGGAGCGAGCGTGACGTTCGACGACGTGACCCGGTCGCGCCGGCTCCGGCAGGCCCTCCACGAGTCGAAGCGCGAGGTGGAGACCGCGTACGAGGAGCTCCAGTCGACCGTGGAGGAGCTCGAGACGACGAACGAAGAACTGCAGTCGACGAACGAAGAGCTCGAGACGACGAACGAAGAGCTGCAGTCGACGAACGAAGAGCTCGAGACGATGAACGAAGAGCTCCAGTCGACGAACGAAGAGCTCGAGACGATCAACGACGAGCTGCAGCAGCGCACGGACGAGCTCAACGAGGTCAACGCGTTCCTCGAGTCGGTGCTCGCGGGGCTCGACGCCGGCGTCGTCGTCCTGGACAAGGAGCTCCGTGTCCAGGCGTGGAACGGCACCGCGTCCGACCTCTGGGGCCTGCGCAGCGACGAGGTCGTCGGGCAGCATTTCCTCAACCTCGACATCGGCCTGCCGACGGACAAGCTGCGCAAGCCGTTGCGGGACGCGCTCGCCGGGAAGACGGACGGCGTGCTCCGCCTCGACGCGGTCAACAGGCGCGGCCGGCCGATCGCGCTCGACATCCGGCTCGCGCCGCTGAGGCTCGCCGGCGGCGGACCGCTCGGCGCGATCCTGATGATGGAGGCCGACACGAAGCGGTGAGCGCGCGGCCCAGCGTCAAGTTGCTGCGGGCGCTGCTCGACGAGTCGGCCGACGGCCTGCTCGCCGTCGACGCGAAGGGCCACGTCCTGACGGCCAACGCCGCCGCCTCCGGGCTGTTCGGGTTCGGGCCGGAGAAGATCGAGGGGAAGCACCTCGAGGACCTCGTCCCGCCGGTCAGCCGCCGACCGCTGCGCGAGCTGCTCGCGAAGGGCGAGGGACGTCTCGAGACGTTCCTCTCGGGCCGGCGCACCGAGATCCGCGTCCGCAGGCTCGAGGACGGCGTGCTGCTCGTGAGGCTGCGGACGCAACCGCGGAGCCGCGCCGACGCCGGCGACTCACTCGGCGAGTTCCTGTTCGGGTTCCCGCACGGCGTCGTGCGCGTGGGCAACGACGGCAAGGTCACATTCGCGAATCCGCTCGCCAAGGTGCTGTTCCGGCCGCAGGCGCTCGTCGTGGGACGGCCGCTGCCGGAGCCTTGGCCGTCGATCTCGCTCGCGACGATCGTCGAGCGGGCCCGGCGGTCGCGCATCGGGCTCGCTCCACGCATCGCGGACGCGGGCTCGCGGACGCTCCGGATCTTCGCGCTTCCGCCGGTCCGCGACGAGGGCCCGGTGCTCGTCCTCGAGGACGTCACGCGGCAGCACCGCCGCGATCGCGTGAACAGCGAGTTCGTCCGCAATGCGGCGCACCAGATGCGTACCCCGACGGCCGCGATCGCGAGCGCCGTCGAGGTGCTCCAGGGAGGCGCGAAGGAGATCCCGGCAGAGCGGGACCGCTTCCTCGCCCACCTCGAGCGCGAGACAAACCGGCTCGTCCGCCTGACGCAGGCGCTCCTCGTCCTCGCGCGCGCGGAGGCCGGAGTGCAGCCTCCGCGGCTCGAGTTCGTCCGCCTCGAGCCGCTGCTCCAGGACGTCGCCGGCGGAGCCGACGGGCCGGAGCACCGCGTCGAGCTGACGTGCGACCCGAGCATCGCCGTCTTCGTCGAGCGCGACCTGGCCGAGCAGGCGCTCCAGTCGATCGTCGAGAACGCGCTGCAGCACGCACGCGGGGGGACCGTGAGGATCAACGCCTGGGACTCCGGCGCCGGACGCGTGACCGTCGAGGTCGACGATCCGGGCGAGGGAATCCTTCCCGAGCATCTCGAACGCGTGCAGGAGCCGTTCTACCGCGGCGCGGTCGACCGCGACGGATTCGGACTCGGGCTGGCAATCGCCGCGCAGGCGATCAACGCCGTCGGCGGCACGCTGCGCATCGCGTCCTCGCCCGGCCAGGGCACGAAGGCTACGATCGAGCTTCCGTCCGCGCAAATCAGGGAGGCCAGTTGAAGGGGCGCATCCTTGTCGTCGACGACGAGCCGGCGATTGCCGACTCGGTCGGCTACGCCCTCGTGGAAGAGGGTTTCGACGTCGACGTCGTCGGCGACGGCGTCACCGCGCTCGACGCGGCGCGCGGGCAGATGTACGACCTGATGATCCTCGACCTGCTCCTGCCGCAGCTGCCCGGACTCGAGGTCTGCCGGACGCTGCGCGCCGAGAGCGATCTCCCGATCCTCATGCTGACCGCGAAGGACGCGGAGGTCGACCGCGTGCGCGGTCTCGAGCTCGGCGCGGACGACTACGTGACGAAGCCGTTCTCGCTCGCCGAGCTCGTCAGTCGCGTGCGCGCGATTCTGCGGCGGCGGGAGCTCGACAGGAACTCGCGCTCGACGACGACGCGCGCATTCGGCGGCCTGCGGATCGACCTGACGATGCACGCCGTCGAGATCGACGGCAAGCCGATCCACCTGACGCCGTCGGAGTTCCGGCTGCTGGCGCTGCTCGCCGCGACGCCCGGGCGGGTCCGGACGCGCCGCGAGATCATGCAGCACCTGTGGCAGAGCTCGTACGTCGGTGACGAGCGCGCCTGCGACGTCCATGTCTCCAACCTCCGCCGCAAGATCGAGCCGGATCCCGCCAAGCCGACCCGCCTCGTCACGGTCCGCGGGGTCGGCTACCGGCTCCTCGCGGTGTGAGCGACCCTTAAGCCAACGCACACGCGGTACTGACGCGGGGGGCCTAGCGTGCCGTGAGTGGTGCCCGGACTTCGCGTCACGACCCTCCGGATCGCCGGCGGCGCATTTGTGTGCTCCGTGGCGGGCGAACTGGACGCCGACTCGGCCGAAATGCTCCGTGAGGAGCTGACGGCGGTGGCCGACCAAGGCGGGCGACACGTGATCGCCGATCTGGTGGATGTCACCTTCCTAGACTCGGCCGGACTCGAGCTCCTCCTCGCGGCCGCCGAGCGCCTCAAGCTCGAGGGTGGGGAGCTCGTGGTCGTCTGCGACGATCCGCGCACGCTTCGGGTGTTCGATGTGACGGGGTCCGGGCACCAGTTCAGAATCCAGCGGTCCCTTGCGGACGCGGTGGACGAGCTCGGCACGCGGCTGTTCGCACGATGAGTAGCATGGACAGACTCATGCCAGGCGGAGCGAAAGGGGCGGTCGTCCGGGAGGACGGCAGCTCGGCAATTCGAGTCGAGCTCGGCGAGCTCTCCTTCGCGTTGCCGCCGACGACGCCGCCCGAGGCCGTCGAGACGATCGAGCGGTTGCTCGGGTTGATCGACGGTTTGGCGGACAGGACGGCCCAGCTCCACGTCGCGCTGGACTCGCGCGTCGCGATCGAGCAGACGAAGGGGATCCTGGCCGAGCGGCTCGGAATCACGCCGCAGGAGGCGTTCGAGGTCCTGCGCGCGACCGCGCGCCGGCGGCGCCTGTCCCTGCATGCGCTGGCCGACGCGATCGTCGCCGGCAGAGCCGAGCTGGACTAACTACTGCTGCGCGGGACGAGCTCGACGGCGAGGTCGCAGTCGAGGGCGTCGGCGATGTTCAGCAGCGTGTCGATCCGCGGCGGTCGGCCGCCGCGCTCGAGGCGCGCGATCGCCGACTGCGTCGTCCCGACGAGCTCGGCGAGCTCGCGCTGGGAGAGGCCCTGGGCGATCCGCCGCTCCGCGACCTGGTCGGCGATTCCCGCGAAGAACCAGCCTCGATCGCCCGTGGCGAGCTTCTCGTGCAGGCGCTCGAGCGCCGTCTTCCGCGGGCTTGCCATCTCCCGGAGTTATAGCAGGGATGCTATGACGCGAGCAGCTTGCGGTGTCGGCGCAGCGACGCGAGGACCGCGTCGACGTCCTCGACGGAGTTGTACGCGTGGGCCGAGATGCGCAGGTTCCCGTCGCGCTCCGAGGTCACGATCCCCTCGCGTGCCAGCGCGGCGACGAGCGCCCGCGAGTCGGTCGAGCGGATGCAGATCAGCGCGCCTCGGCGCTTCGGCTTGCGCGGCGTGACGACGCGCGCCTTCAGCTCGTCGAGACCGTCGATCAGGCGTGAGTTCAGGTCGAGCACGTGCTCGCGCGTCTCGGCGACGCCGATCTCCTGCATCAGCTCGATCCCGGCGATGCCTGCGTAGATCGACGGGATCGGCGGCGTGCCCGACTGGAAGCGGCTCGCGGTCGGCGCCGGAGAGTAGTCCGTGTGGTCCATCTCGAAGATGTTCTTGTCGGCGAACCAGCCCGTCGCGGTCGGCCAGACCTTCTCGACGAGGTCCCGGCGGCAGTAGAGGAAGCCGAGGCCCGCCGAGCCGAGCAGGTACTTGAGGACGCCCGCGCCGAGGAAGTCGACGCCGAGCTCGCGGACGTCTATAGGCAGCGTCCCGATCGACTGAAACGCGTCGAGCAGTACGAGGGCGCCGCGCTCGTGTGCGAGTTTCACGACCTTCTCGACGTCGAGCATCGCGCCGTTGCGGTAGCAGACGTGCGTGATCGAGACGAGCAGCGTGTCGTCGTCGATCGTGCGCTCGAAGTGCTCGAGCGGGATGGTGCCGTCGTCCGCCTCGGGCACGTGCACGACGCGCGCGCCGCGCGACTCCTGCGCGTGCCAGATCTGGCCGATCGTCGGGAACTCCCAGTCCGTCAGCACCACCTTGGAGCGGCGCGCGAAGCGGAGGCCGCTCGCGAGCGCGCTGACGCCGGCGGAGAGCGACGTCGTGACGGCGATCTCGTCGGCGTCTGCGTTGACGAGTCTCGCGAACGCTGCGCGCGCCGCCTCGCCGCGTTCGGTCCAGTACTCCCACGGCGCGCCCTTCTCGTCCCAGTCGCGTAGGTAGGCGTCGTACGCGGCGCGCACCGAGTCCGAGAGCGCGCCCTGCGAGCAGGAGTTGATGTAGACCCGCCGCTCGAAGATCGGAAAGCGGTGCCGGATCCGGTCCGGCAGCGGCCCGTACTGCAGCGGCCGCGCCCCGTTGTAGATCGGGTCCGCGGCCTGGTCGGATCTAACGTCCAAGGTAGGCCTTCCGCAGATCCTCGTGCTCGGCGAGCTCGGACGCCTTTCCTTGCAGGACGAGACGGCCCGTCGAGAGGACGTAGCCGCGATCGGCAACCGAGAGCGCCATGTTCGCATTCTGCTCGACGACGAGCAGGGCGACACCGGACTGGTGCACCTCCTTGATGATCTCGAACTGGCGCTCGACGAGGATCGGCGCGAGCCCCATCGACGGCTCGTCCATCAGCAGGAGCTTCGGCTTCCCCATCAGGGCTCGGCCCATCGCGACCATCTGCTGCTCGCCGCCGGAGAGCGTCCCCGCGAGCTGCGCGCGCCGTTCGTACAGCAGCGGGAAGAGCCCGTAGACGCGGTCGAAGTCGTCCTTCGCGCCGCCGCCCTGCAGGTACGCGCCCATCTCGAGATTCTCGAGGACGGTCATCGGCGCGAACAGGCGGCGGTTCTCTGGCACGATCGCCATGCCCTTCTGGATCCGGTAGCTCGTCGGCCGGCGCGTCACGTCCTCGCCGCCGAAGAGCACGCGGCCGCGGCGCGGGCTGACGATCCCGAGCGTCGTCTTCAGCGTCGTCGACTTGCCGGACGCGTTGCCGCCGAGCAGGCAGACGAACTCGCCCGCGTGGACCTCGATCGAGAGGCCCTGCAGGATGTGGATCTGTCCGTAGTACGTGTCGCAGCCGTCGAGCTGCAGCAGCGGCGTCCCGTTCACGCTCATTTGGTCGCCGTCGCCTTCGTCCCGAGGTATGCCTCGACGACGCGCTCGTCGGTGGCGACGTACTCGAACGAGCCCTCGGAGATCTTCACGCCGTGGTCGAGCGCGACGACCCGGTCGGAGATCCCCTCGACGACGTGCATGTCGTGCTCGATCACGAGGATCGTGTAGCCGCCTTCGTCGCGCAGCTTGCCGATCAGCTCGCTGATCTCGTGCGTCTCGGTCGGGTTCATCCCCGCGGCCGGCTCGTCGAGCAGCAGGAGCCGCGGATTCGTCGCGGTCGCGCGGGCGATCTCGAGCCGCCGCCGGTTCGCGTAGGAGAGCGAGTAGGCGGGCTGATTCCAGCGGTAGCCCATCAGGCGCTGGCCGAAGAACGCGAGCCGCTCCTCGGCGAGGTTCCGGATCTCCCCCTCCTCGCGGCGCATCCCGGGCGTGCGCAGCATCGCGCGGAAGGCGCCGGCGCGCGTGTGCGCGAATGCCGCTGCCATCACGTTCTCGATCACCGTCATGTTCAGGAAGAGCCGCAGCGTCTGGAACGTCCGCGCGATCCCCAGCTTCGTGATCTTGTGCGGATCCATCCCCTTGATGCTGCGGCCGGCGAAGACAATGTCGCCCTCGGTCGGCTCGTAGACACCGGTGATCAGGTTGAAGAGCGTTGTCTTGCCGGCGCCGTTCGGGCCAATCACGCTGACGATCTCGCCCTCGTCGACGTGCAGGTCGAGCTCGTTGACGACGTGGAGGCCGCCGAAGGCCATCGACACGCGCTTCAGCTCGAGCAGCTTCTCGGCCATCAGACGATCTCCACGCGGCGCTCGCCGAGGATCCCGGACGGGCGGGCGATCATCACGGAAACGAGGATGGCGCCGAGGATGATGAACCGTGTCGCCTCGGGCGCGGTCAGCATCACGTTCTCCCACACGAACGCAGCCAGATAGAGCGTCGGCACGAGCAGCGCGACGCGCCACCAGCCGCGGACGAGCGTCAGCAGCAGGATCACGCCGATCAGCGCGACATACGTGATCTGCTTCCACGGGCCCAGGTCGCGAGGGACGATCACCCAGTGGCGCAGGCCGTCAATCAGCCAGTTCTCGCCGTTCGCGGGCCCGTCGACATTCGATTTCGCAATTGCGCTCGCGATCCCGTGCACGACGAACCCGAGCGCGATCGTCCCGCCCAGTACGACCGCGAGCCGCACGGAGAGCCGGTAGACGCCGAAGAGCGCAAGGACGATCAGCGCGTAGAAGACGTAGCGCGCGTTGCCGGCGTCGCGCAGCAGCTCGAGCAGGACGTTGACGACGATCGCGCCGACGATCACGCCGGCCTGGCTTCCGGAGCCGCCGAGGATGACCATCGTGTAGACGGTGATCAGCAGCGGAAACGCGAACGTCGTCGGGAAGACGCCCGCGTTCAGCGCGGCGAAGATCGTCCCCGAGAGCGCGGCGACCGCCGCGCCGAACGAGAAGGCGAGGAGCTTCAGCCAGTTCACGGGCATCCCCATCAACTCGGCCGCCAGCGGGTCCTCGCGCAGCGAGCGCCACGCGCGACCGATCCGCGACTCGTTCACGAATCGCAGCAGCACGAAGACGACCGCGAAGAACGCGAGCACGACGTAGAGGTATGCAACGTTGAACGATCCACTGTGCGCGACCGGAAGGTCGTGGCCGAACAGGTTGAACGGACGCACGTTCGCGTCGACGCCGCCGATGCCGTTCGAGCCGCCGGTGACGTTGTGGCCGAAGAGGTGGTCGCCGTTCGTCACCACGACGATGAAGATCTGGAAGAAGAAGAGCGTCACGATCGCGAGGTAATCGCCCGAGAGCCGCCAGGAAGGCAGCCCGATCAGCCAGCCGGCGACGGCGCCGACGACGACGACGATCGGCAGCGTCGCGACGGTCGGCAGATGCACGTCGAACTGGTTCGAAGAGAGCAATGCGTAGCAGTACGCACCGAGGCCGTAGAACGCGATGTACCCGAGGTCGAGCAAGCCGCCCCACCCGACGACGACGTTCAGGCCGAGAGCGAGCAGCATGTAGAGAACGGTGTCGAACGCGACGCGGCGGACGTAGCCGCTCGAGAATCCGACGGGGAGCAGCGCGGCGAGGCAGACGAAGACCGTCAGCCACGCCCACCACGGCGCCGCGCGCAGCCGCTCCTCCACCGCGCCGAGCCGGCCGCCGCGCAGGAGCCGGCGCTCGGCGTGGCGCGCGACCCACTCGTCCTGGCCGACCGCAGGCCCGGCCGGCTCGGTCAGCGAGTCGGGGACATTCGGCGTCGGGAGCTCGGCGTCCGTCATACCTTCCTGATGTCGGCTCGGCCGAAGAGGCCCTGCGGCCGGAAGAGCATGAAGAGGATCAAGATCGTGAACACGGCGAGGTCGGACCAGCGCGTCGACACGTAGCCCTGCGTGAAGGACTCCGCGAACCCGAGCATCAGCCCGCCGACCATCGCGCCCGGAATCGATCCGATGCCCCCGATCACCGCCGCCGTGAAGCCCTTGAGCCCGGCGACGAAGCCGATCGTCACCGAGGCGGGCGCGCGGAGCGCGAACATGACGCCCGCGGCACCGGCGAGCGCCGAGCCGAGCACGAACGCGAACCGGATCACGCGGTCGATGTCGATCCCCATCATCGCGGCCGCCTCCCGGTCGAACGAGGTCGCGCGCATCGCCTTCCCGGTACGCGTCCGGTTGACGAGCAGCCAGAGGGCGATCATCAGCACGAACGCGGACGAGATGATCACGATCCGCAGCAGCGGCACGCGCACGTTGCCGATGTCGAACCCCTTCAGGAAGAGCACGCCGTTGTCGAGCGAGAACGCGTTGTAGTCGCGCTGCTCTGCGCCGAACAGCAGCTGCATCGAGTACGTGAGGAAGAACGAGACGCCGAGCGCGCTGATCAGCGGGGCGATGCGCGGCGCGTCGCGCAGCGGCCGGTAGGCGAAGCGTTCGATCGCGACGCCGATCACCGCGCAGCCCGCCATCGCGGTCGCGACCATGATCGTCAGGAGGAGCCAGACCGGGACGACCGGCGACGTCGCGCCGCCGAGCAGATTGAGCATCCCGAAGCCGATGTACGCGCCCACCATGAAGACGTCGCCGTGGGCGAAGTTGAGGAGCTTGAGGATGCCGTAGACGAGCGAGTACCCCAGCGCGATCAACGCATAGACGCTGCCGAGCGTCAGCGCGTTGATCGTGTACTGGATGAAGTCGTCCATCGACCGTCACGGGCGGCCCGGCGCGAGACCGGGCCGCCCGCTCGAGCTAGAGAGTTACGCGACGACCTTGTACTTGCCGTCGGACTGGATCTGGAAGATCGTGAACCTGCCGTTGAAGGGATCGTTCGTCTTCGACGAGAAGCGGAAGCTGCCGCCGAGGATCCAGTTCTTGATCTGGACGCTCTTGACCTGCTTGATCACGGCCTTGCGGGACGCGAGCTTGCCGTGGCCGGCTGCGCACGCCTTGCTGATCGCGGCCATCGCGACCTGCGCGGCGCCGTACGCGGGCGGGCCGAACGAGCCGAGCGTCGCGCCCGGGTTGTCCTTCTTCCAGCCGGCGATGATCGCCTTGTCGTAGGGGATGCTGTCGATCGGGCCGGCAAAGTTCGACACATACGAGCCCGGCACCTTGAACTTGTCCGAGTCGTTCGTGCCGTCACCGCCGAACACCTTCGCCTTCTTGCCCTGCTCGATCAGCTGCTGCGCGAGCGTCTGCGCCTTCGGCGGCTGCTGGAACGGGGCGAAGACGATGTCCGTGTCGCTCGGCACCTTCGTCACGATCGACGAGAAGTCCGACTGGCTGACGTTGACGGACTCGCGGATCGTCGTGACGCCGAGCGACTTCAGCGTCGCCTGCGTCGCGTCGGCGAGGCCGACCGAGTACGGCTCCTGCGCGTCGATCAACACGACTTTCTTCGCCTTCAGGTTCTTCGCCATGAAGCGCGCGTCGGTCGGGCCCTGGACGCTGTCATCCGGCACGACCCGGAAGAAGCCGGGCGTCGCCTCGCGGTTCGTTCCCTTCGTCAGCGACGTGCGCGTCGCCGACGGCGAGATGTGCGCGAGACCGGCCGCGTAGAGCGTCTGGCTCGTCGCCGCGACGGCGCCCGACGTCGACGGGCCGAGGATCGCCACCACCTTCGGATCGGCGACGTACTTCTGCGCAAGGGACGACGCGAGCGACGCGTCGAGCTGTGTGTCGCCGCCGAGCAGCTGGATCTTCAGGCCGTACTTTCCCTGCAGGGTCTTCACCGCATACTTCGCCCAGCTCATCTGCTCGGTGCCGAGGAAGCCCGCGTCACCGGTGAGCGGAGTGAGGAATGCGATCTTGAGCGTGCTCTTGCAATTCAAGGCGCTGGCCGCGCTCGAGCCTGACGGGCTCGACGGGCGGGCAGTCGCCGCCGCAGCGGAGGCCAGCGCCGCGATGCAGAGCAGCGCGAGCAGCCTCGAGAACTTCTTCATTCCTACGCCCTCCTTGTGGGGTTGCGACCTGTATTGACGTCCTGGAACGTCAAGTTGTTGTTGTCTCGACCTCGTCGTACGAGCGGGAGGCGGGATCGCCGGACGGGTGGAAGACGCCCATGATCCGCATGACGCCTTCACCGTCGTTCTCGATGCAGTGGACGTGATCGGGCGGAAGGTGGAAGCAGGAGCCGGCGGTGATCCGGGCCTGCTCGCCGCCGACGTGGGCGATCCCTTCGCCCTCGACGATGTAGCCGACCTCGTCGTAGCTGTGGCTGTGGTCCGGCGCGCGGCAGGGCTGGACGATGCCGACGAACTGCGTCACGTCGAGGCAGCCGGCTTCCTGGTTGACGAGGTAGCGGAAGGTGCGCTTCGCATCGGCACGGAGCTCCGGCTGGTCGTCGAAGCGGACGGTGACACGGCGGCAGCCGTTCGGAACGCGCTCCTGGGGCGCGACGACCGAGACGACGACGAGCTCGTCCGGGCCGGGATTCTCCACCTCCCACGTCTCGCCGCCTGCGACGAAGACGCCCGTGTCCGGCACGAGCTCGTGCTCGCCGCCGTCGAGGCGGAGGGTGCCGGAGCCGGCGGCGACGTAGAGGATCTCCTGCTTGTGGGGCCCGGGACTGCGTGGGCGCGAGCGACCCGCGCCGAACCGGATCACGCGCTGCTCGAGCCGCTCGGCGCCGGCCTCCGGACCGATCGTCCGGCGGACGGCGGCGGTGTCCCCGGGCTCGCGCTCCTCCTCGACCTCGCGCTCGTGCGTGACGTAGCCGCTCACGGACGCGCGATTCTCGCAGAAAACCCCGGCTCGGAAAAGGGTTTGATCAAATTTGGACGGGATCGCCCAGGCGAATGCGGCCCGGCTCTGCGACCTCGCCCCAGACGCCGAACGGGATCGGCTCCGTCCCGTCCTCACGGTACGACCGGATCGCCTTCAGCGTGTCCAGGTCGGGCGTGGCGGTCTCCGGGTTCTGCGTCGTCACGGCGCAGCGGCCGACATGGCCGAGCGGGCGCACGAGGGCCTCGCCGATCCGGACCGGGCGGCCGATCCACTCGTCCTCCTCGTGGGCGGGCGTCCCGTCGATCCCGATCAGCATGCGGAAGCGGCGCGGGTCGACCTCGGTCCCGAGCCTTGCGCCCAGGGCGTCGAGCGATCCCGTCGAGAGGAGCGTGACCGGGCCGCCCGGCCGGTCGACGCCGCCGCCGGGATCGGCCTGGACGAGGCGGAGCTCGCGGCCGGCGTAGTCGCTCAGCGCCTGCGACCAGGGACCGACGACGAGCCGGCCCGCGACGGGACCGCCGTAGAAGTCGGCGGTCAGCGCGCCGTCGACGTCGACGGCGCCGCCGACCGTCGACCCGTCGGGGAACGTCAGCTCGAGCGTCTCGGCGCGCTCGTCCCATCGTGGGCGAACGAGCCCGAGCCGGCCGCAGTCCTTCTGGTTCACCTTGCGGCCGTTCTCGTCGACGATGAAGAAGCGGCGGTTCTCCGAGACGCCGTGCCGCTCGAGCAGGATCTCCTCCCGCGCGACGAGCGCCAGGGCCTTGACGGGCGCGATCGTGAGCCAGGCGACGGATGGCATTTCCGGCGCCAAGCCTAGTCGGGCAGCGGCGCCTCGACCTCGACCTCGGCGTGGCCGTGCGTGCCCTCGAGGTCGAAGATCCAGAAGTCGCGGCCCATCACGTGGACGGCGACGTTGTAGACGGGCACCGTGCCGACGCAGCCCTCGAACGAGCCCGCATGCGCATGTCCGTGGAGGACGAGGTCGGGCCGATACTCGGCGATCGGGATCGCGAGGCGGTCGGAGCCGAGGAAGGCGTGGATTCCTTCGGGCTCGCCCTCGAGCGTGTCCGCGGTCGGCGCGTAGTGGAGGAGGACGATCCGCAGATCGCACTGGGCGATCTGCCGCAGCCCGTCGGCGAGCGCGTCGACCTCGGCCGTCGTCTCAGCGTAGACCTGGCGCAGGAGCGGCTCGCCGAAGTCGGGTAGGGACGAGCCGGGGAAGCCGCCGACGAAGCCCTTCGTCCCGGCGATCCCGATCTGCATCCCCGCGATCTCGGCGACGGCGAAGTCGCGCTCGAGCACGGTGATGCCGCCCTTCTCGAGCGCCGCTCGGATCTCGTCGCCGCGCGCGTTGTGCAGGTCGTGGTTGCCGAGCACGGCGAAGATCGGAGTCGAGATCGCGCGTACGGCGTGGGCGAGCACCTCGGCCTGCTCCGGCTCGCCGGTGGTCGTCAGGTCGCCGGCGAGCAGCACGACGTCGGCCTCGCCTTCGACGGTTGCGAATGCGGACTCGATCCGCTCGCGCGTCGCCTCGGAGGCGTGGATGTCGCCTGCTGCGGCAATGCGGATCACGCGGGATAGGTTGCACTTCTCCGCGAACCGGAAACGGAGCGCCTGCCATGCCGGAGCCCACACACGAGGAGCTCGTCGCCGCGATGAAGGAGGCGGCGGGCGTCCTCCAGGACGCCGAGGTCCCGTTCATCCTGGGCGGCGGCCTGGCCGCGTGGGCGCGCGGCGGGCCGAAGAGCGAGCACGACGTGGACTTCATGCTCCGGCCGGAGGATGCGGACGCGGCGCTCGCGGCGCTCGACGCGCGCGGCTACCGCACGGAGCGTCCGCCCGAGGGCTGGCTCGTCAAGACGTGGGTCGACGACGTGCTCGTCGATCTGATCTTCGACCCGTCGGGCGGGCCGATCGACACGGAGACGATCGAGCGGGCCGACGTGATCGAGGTCGCGGCGCTGCGGATCCCGGTCGCGTCACTCGAGGACGTGATGGCGCAGAAACTGCTCGCGCTGACCGAGCAGGAGCCGGAGTACGGCGCCGTGCTCGAGATCGCGCGCGCGCTCAGGGAGCAGATCGACTGGGACGAGGTGCGCGACCGAACGCAGTCGTCGCCCTTCGCGAAAGCGTTCTTCACGCTGATCGAGGAGCTCGGCGTAATCCAGCCGGCCACGGCCGGCTGAGCCCTGACCCGGGACCTTCCCCGGCGAAGGTCCCGGGGCGTGGCCGGCTGGGACACTGTCGATGGGCGACGAGCGGCACATCGCCAGGGCGTCATGTCTGTTCGGGCCCAGCCCCGGGACCTACCCCGGTCCAGGTCCCGGGTGGTGGGTGGTTCGGACGTGTCTGGCGGCTAGAAGTAGAACTGGGTCCAGGCGGTCCACCAGTCGTCCGCGCGGGAGACGAGCGTGCGCGGGCCCGTGACCTCGACGCCCTTGCGGTTCGCGTACTCCTGCAGGCGGTGCGGCTGAGTGAAGTCGATCTCGATCTCGCACGGACGGCCCGGGTCGTACGGCTGTACGGCCGAGAGATCCCGCAGCGCTGCCCGCGCGCCTTCCTCGATCAGCTCCCGCGCCTTCGCCGGCACGAGCTGCCGCGCACTGAACTGGCCGAGGCCCTGCTTCACCTCGACGGTCGTCAATCCGCCGCCGAGCAGCTCGCGCGCCTCGCGGCAGACGGCGCGGTCGCCTGTGACGAGCAGGACAGGACAGCCCCAGTGGCCGCAGAGTGCAGCGTTGATCCCCGTCTCGCCGACGACCCTCCCGTTGAAGCGGAGGTTGTGCCACGCCTGACCGGAGACGGTGTGCGAGAGGACGCCCTCACCGGTCCCCGCCATTGCGTGCATGCCGACGAAGAGCGCGGCGTCGCAACCCTCCTCGAGGAAGCCGGTGTACTCCGTCCACTCGTGCTGGACGACGAACTCGCAGTGCGGATCGAGCAGCTCGGGGAGGAGGGAGTTGAAGTCCCAGCCCTTGCCGGCGCCGTGGCAATCCATGACGACGATCTCTGTCGCGCCGCCCGCCCTCGCGCCGCGCACGGCTGCGTTGATCTCCTCGGTGTAGAGGACGCGGCCCTCCTCGTAGAGCTTCTCGCCGCCGGTCGTCTGCTCCCACTTGACGATGCCGGCGACGCCCTCCATGTCGCTGATCACGAAGACGCGCATTTGGCGCGGGACACTAGCTAAGGCAGCTGGTACGGAACGCTCGCGAGCACGACGTGCGGCTCGAAGAGGAGGAGCCGCTTGACGTAGAGCGCCCGCTGGTTGTGCAGGAGCCGGGCCCAGCCGTGGACGACGATCTCCGGCATCACCACCGCCGCGATCGTCCCGGGCTCGGCCGTGATGCCACGCAGGTATTCGCGCAGCGGATCGCCGATATCGCGGTACGGAGCCTCGACGACCTCGAGCGGGAGCGTGACGCCGGCGGACCTCCAGTCCCGCCGCATCCGGGCGGCCTCCTCGGCGTCGAAGGCGAAGAAGACCGCCCCCACGTCTTCGAGGTCGAGCGTCTCCGCGTAGCGAACGGCGCGCAGCGACGCCGCATGGACGCCCGAGACGAGCACGCGGCAGACGGCGCGCTCGGGCCGGGAGACCTGGCCGCTCTCGTCCTCCACCACGGGCACGTCGGTGATCGCGACGCTCGGCTCGTCGAGCAGGCGCAGCTTGAGCCGGAACTCGGTGCGCCGCAACGCCGAGCGCAGCGACCGGTGCTTGAACTGCTCCGGGATGACGACGGTGACGAAGCTCGACTCGCCGCGCGGCAGCGTCCAGACGTATTCGAGCACCGCGTCCGCATGGGACTCGCCGGCCGGGAGCACCTCGAGCGGTGACGGCCCGGCGACCTCCCACCAGCGGCCGCGCGGGTCGCTGCCGGACGGCGCCGAGCCGTAGACGTACAGGCCGCGGAACTCGCCGTGGCTGATCCGCCGCGCGAACCACACGGCTTCACGCGTCGCCTCGTCGAGCTGGTGGACGTGCACGAGTACCGTGTTCGTCGCCGGCGGCGCAGCGGCGACGGCGGCCGCGCCGGCGCGGAGCCGGCGCGAGATCCGCCGGTAGTGCCGGCGGATTCCGTAGAAGATCGCGACGAGCAGCGGCACGGCGACGGTCACGGCCCACGCGCCCTCCAGGAACTTCGTCCAGATCACGATCACGAGCACGAGCCCGGTCGCGGAAGCCCCGACGGCGTTGACGACGGCGCTGCGCTTCCAGCCGGCCTCGCGACGGCGGCGCCAGTACCTGACCATCCCGAGCTGCGAGAGCGTGAACGCCGTGAAGACGCCGATCACGTAGAGGTGGATCAGCGAGTCGACGCTCGCGCTGAAGACGACGATCAGCGCCCCGGCGAGCCCGGCGAGCACGATGATCCCGTTCGAGTAGACAAGCCGGTCGCCGAAGTTCACGAACTGTCGCGGGAAGAACCGGTCGCGCGCCAGCAGCGCGGCGAGCCGCGGGAAGCCCTGGTACGACGTGTTCGCCGCGAGGACGAGGATCGCGAACGTGAGCGCCTGCACCGCGTAGTAGAGCAACGAGCCCGGCGAGCCTACCGGGAACGTGCCACGCGCGATCTGGGAGAGAACCGACGCCGTCTCTGAGGGACGGGCATGCATGTGCACCGCGAGGAACGAGACGCCCAGGAAGAGCGTGATTGCGATCAGCGCCATCGCGGTCAGGGTGCGCGCCGCGTTCCGTGCCTGCGGCGGCCGAAATGCGCTGACGCCGTTCGAGATCGCCTCCACGCCGGTCAACGCCGCCGACCCCGACGCGAACGCCTTGAGGACGAGGAAGACGCCGACCGCGCCCGCACCGGCCGGCAACGGGTGCGGGACGACCGCTTGCGGGCAGGACCCGACCGCGCAGCGCGCGAGGCCCGTCCCGATCATCACGTAGAGCACGGCGACGAAGCTGTATGTCGGGAGTGCGAAGGCGATCCCGGCCTCCTTGACGCCACGCAGGTTCGCGAACGTGAGCAGCACGATGAAGGCGAGGCAGAGCTGCACGCGGTATGCGGCGAGTGACGGCGCGGCCGAGCTGATCGCGAAAACGCCGGCCGCAACCGAGACGGCGACGGTCAGCACGTAGTCCGTCAGGAGCGCGGCCGCCGCGACGAGCGACGGGAGCGTCCCGAGGTTCTCCTTCGCGACGATGTACGCGCCGCCGGAGCTCTCGTACGCGCGGACTGTCTGCCGGTACGAGAGCACGACGATCGCGAGGAGCACCGAGATCGCGACGGAGATCGGGAGGACGAGATGCAGGGCTGCAACTCCGGCAGCGAGAAGGACGACCATCGCCGCCTCGGTCGCGTACGCGACCGACGAGAGCGGGTCCGACGCGAAGATCGGCAGCGCGATCAGCTTTCGCAGCAGCGTCTCCTCGAGCTCGTCCGAAGCGAGCGGCCGACCGACGACGGCGCGCTTCAGGTCGAGTCCGCGGTCGACCTCGGGCTGGACCCGCGTCGGCTCGCCTGCCGACATCGGCCTACTCCGCCGGCGGCGGAGACGAGGCGAGCATGACGCGGCACGGCGCGTGCTTGAGGACGAACTCGATCGTCGAGCCGAGCCGCGGGCCGCGCGACACGCCGAGGACGACGATCTCCGCGCGCGCCCTCGACGCCTCTTCGAGAATCGCGTCGGCCGCGCTCCGAGTGCGCACCGTGCGCGGCACGACGCGGACGCCGTAGGACGCGCCGATCGCGAGCGCGCGCTCGAGCAGCATGTGCGCCCGAGCCTCCTCCTCCCGGGCGGGTACGTCGAGCGGCATCTCGAGCGGGATCTCGATCGGAGCGAGCGCGACGAGGACCGCATGCTTGTCACCGGCGAAACGGCAGGCGAGGTCGACCGCCAGCTCGCCCCCGGGCCCGTCGCTCACCGGGACGAGCGTCCGCCGGTATCCCGCACTCGCGGACGGACGTGCGCGCACGGGTCGCCGGAGCTCGAGGCTCAACATGATCTCAGGCTAGGAAGAGACGGCTATACGGCGACTGAACGTTCTGCCCGTCCGGCTTAACGAGGTCTTAAGACGCGACGAGCCGGTAACCGACGCCCGGCTCCGTGAGGATGTACCGCGGCCGCGCCGGATCGGGCTCGATCTTCCGGCGCAGGTGCGAGACGTAGACGTGCAGGTAGTTCGACTCCTCGCGGTACGCCGGACCCCAGACCGCCCGCAGGATCGCCGGATGGGTCATCAGCTTGCCCTCGTTCTGCGCCAGCAGCCGCAGCAGGTCGTACTCCGTCGGCGTGAGCGACACCGCGCTGCCGGCGACGGTGACGAGCCGCTTCTCGAGGTCGAGCCGCAGCTCGCCCAGCTCGAGCACCGGCTCGCGGGACGGTTGCGACCGCCGCAGGGCCGCGCGCAGCCGCGCCAGCAGCTCGTCCATGCTGAACGGCTTCGTCACGTAGTCGTCCGCACCCGCGTCCAGCGCCGCGATCTTCTCCGCCTCGTCGCCGACGGCGGAGAGAACGAGGATCGGCACCGCCGTCCACTCCCGCAGCTCCCGGCAGACCTCGGTGCCGCTGCGGTCCGGAAGGACGAGGTCGAGGATCACCGCGTCCGGCACGCGCGCGGCCGCGGCGACGAGCGCCTCCTCACCGGTCGCCGCCGTGTCGACGTCGTAGCCTTCGCTGCGCAGCTTCAACTGCAGCGCCCGCAGGATCTGGCGCTCGTCGTCCACGACGAGAATTCTGGTCACGAGCGCGCCCTCTCCCGCGCCGGCGCGACCGGGAGCGCGACCGAGAACCGCGCGCCGCGGCCCGGCTCCGACTCGGCCCAGAGACGGCCGCCGTTCGTGACCGAGAAGCCGCGCGCGATCGCGAGGCCGAGGCCGGCGCCGCCGCCGACCTCGGCGCGCTCGAACGGCTCGAAGATCCGCTCGAGCTCGTGATGGTCGAGCCCCGGCCCGCGGTCGGACACGTGGAAGAGCACCTCCCCGTCGCGCGACTCGACGCGCAGCTCGACGCGGTCGGCGGGCGACGAGAACCGCAGCGCGTTCTCCAGCAGGTTGACGAGCGCGCGCTCGAGCTGCGTCGGATCGACGGCGACGGTCGGCACGTCGTCGCCGAGCACAACGTCGACGCGCTCCGCCTCCGCGCCGGCGGCGTCCAGAGCGCGCGCGACGAGACCGTCGGCCGCCCAGAGCTCCTTGCGCGGCGCCGCGGCTCCGGCTCCGAGCCGGGAGAGGTCGAGCAGGTTCGAGACGAGCCGGCTGAGGCGCCGCGCCTCGAGTCGCACCGTCTCGACGAGCTCCGCACGGTCGCCGGGAGCGAGCTCCGGATCGGCGAGCACGTCGCCCGCGGCGGTGATCGCGGTCAGCGGCGAGCGAAGGTCGTGGCTGAGGCTGCGCAGGATCGTCGTCTTCACGAAGTCGCTGCGGCGCAGCGTCTCGGCCGCGATCGCCTCGCGTGCAAACCGCTCGCGGTCTGCAGCAGATGCGAGCAGCGAGGCGAGCGCCGGGAGGACACGGCCTTCGATCTCCGGATCCGGCGCGTGCTCGAAGAAGACCCGGCCGACGTGCCGGCCGCCGACGACGAGGTCGCGCGCCGTCTCGCCTCTCTCCGGCCGGCGCAGCGAGTCCAGCTCGATACGCACGCGGCGCACGCCGAGCGCCTCGCCGACGCGGTCGGCGATCGCGCGGAGACGTTCCTGAACGGACCCGCTCTCGAGCAGGAGCGCCGAGACCGACGCGGAGAACGTCGCCTCGCGGCGCTGCTGGTCCGCCTCGGCTGCGCGACGGCGCGCCCGCGCCGCGAGCTCGCTGACGACGACGGCCGTGACGAGGTACACCGCGAGCGCGACCCAGTTCGCCGAGTCGTGCAGCGCGAGCGTGTGCGTCGGCGGCAGGAAGAGCCAGTTGAAGACGAGCATGCTCGCGATCGACACCGGCAGCGCATACGCGAGTCCCCAGAACACCGCGACCGGAAGGACGGCGAAGAGGTAGAGCACGCCGAGGCTCAACACCGGCGCGACGTGCCTGAGACCGGCGATGACCCCGGTGACGGCGACAAGGGAGAGGCCGCTGACGAGGACGCCGGCGGCCCGCGGGCGCTGCACTGTCGGGAGGATGCCCATCGCGCGGACTCCTCCACAGCATAGGACGCGCGAGGAGATCGAAGATCTCCGTGTCGCATGCTGCTGCTGCGCCGTCCCGGCCCGTCTTCAGCGAACTTTAAGACCCGCCGCGGAAACATCTAGGAAGCGTTGACGGCGGCGCGCCTAGCGTGGCCGCATGGGTGCTGGCAGGAGGACGGGAAGTGCCGTCAACGGGCGGTCCGAATTACGGCTGTCCGCGATGGCAGCGCGGCCGATCGCCTCGATCGTTCGTCTCCTGTTGGCACAAACGATGTGGGACAGGCGTCGCGACCGGAGGGAGGCCGACGCATGGATCGCGGCGGGCTGGGGCTCGCGCGTGGCCTGGCGCGTCGAGGAGCTCACTTCCCGCCCCGAGCGACGCCTGCTCGCGCGATCGCTTCGCGGCGCCGTCTCCGATCTCTCGCCGGGCCGCCTGGCGGGAGCGTCGCCGATGAACCGAATCGCACTGCGCCCGCACGCGTCGCTACTAGCGGCGGTCGCCGAGCGGCTGGCGGATCCGGAGCGGCCGGTCGCCGCGACCGGCGTGCTCGCCGTCCACGAGCTGCTCACCAGCCCCGACAGCGTCCTCTATACCCACGACGACGTGGACGTCCGCCGCGAGCTGACCAGCGTGCTCGACGCCCTGGAGGTGCACTGAATGTACGACGTCGCCGCACTCGCGACCGCAGCCGCCTGCTTCGTCCTCATCTTCCTGGTGCTCTACGCGCTGGAGCGCGTCTGATGTCCGCGGCCGACGCCTTCGGTCTCGCGATCTCCCTAGCCGTTCTCGCGTACCTCGTGTACGCCCTCTTCCGCGGCGAACGTCTTTAGATGTCCGGGCAGGGAATCGGCCAGATCCTCGTCTACGCGGCCGTCCTGATCCCGCTCTCATATCCGCTCGGCATCTACATGTCGCGCGTGTACATGAATGCGCGCTTCGGCGGCGGCTTCTTGCGGACGATCGAGCGCAGCTTCTACGGACTCGTCCGGACGAGCGAGGACCGGGAGCAGGACTGGAAGAGCTACGCGAAGACGGTGCTCGTCTTCAGCGTCCTCTTCTCCGGCCTGGTGTAAGCGATCCAGCGGCTGCAGGGACACCTGTTCCTCAACCCGGACCACCTGCCGGCCGTGCCGTCCCACGTCGCGCTGAACACGACCGCGAGCTTCGTCACGAACACGAACTGGCAGTACTACGGCGGCGTCGCGATGCCGCTCCTCGAGGCGGTCGAGCATGCGGCGCTCAGCGCAGGCGTCCCGGTCGACGCCGGGATCGAGAAGGGCCCCACGCTGACGCACGCGCTACAACGGCTGTGAGACGGTCATGCGGACTTCACCGAGAAGGAGCTCGCCTGGCTCCTCACGCACGCGCCGACCGAGACCGTCGTCCTCAAGCCGACGCCGCTCGTCGCGTAGGCTTCGCCGCCGGTGGAGACCGGCCTCGAGGGAAAGCGCGTGCTCGTGACCGGCGCCTCCGGCGGCATCGGCGCGGCATGTGCCCGGGCGTTCGCCGCGGAGGGTGCCGAGGTCGTCGTCCACTTCTTTCGCAGCCGCGAGCGCGCCGATGTGGTCGCAGCGGAGATCGGCGGCGCGCCCGTCGTCGGCGCCGACCTCACGAACGAGGCCGAGGTGGACCGGCTGTTCGTCGAGGCCGGGCGGCTCGACGTCTGCGCCGCGGTCGCCGGCGTCTGGCCCTCGGCCAATGAGCCGGTTTGGGAGCTGTCGCTCGAGCGGTGGGAGGAGACGGTGCGCGCGAACCTCACGGCGACGTTCCTCACCGCCCGCGGCTTCCTGCGCGGCGTCGCCGAGCAGGGGCACGGAAGCCTTGTCCTCGTCGGCTCGACCGCCGGCATCTTCGGCGAGGCGGGGCACGCGGACTACGCGGCGGCGAAGTCCGCGATCCTCCACGGCCTCCTGCTGAGCCTGAAGAACGAGGTCGTGCGCGTCGCGCCGCGCGCGCGAGTGAATGCGGTCGCGCCCGGCTGGACGGTGTCGCCCATGACGCGCGGCCACCTCGACGAGGAGCTCGTGCGCGGAATCACGCGGACGATGCCTCTGCGCAAGGTCGCCGAGCCCGAGGACGTCGCGCGGCAGGTCGTCGTGCTCGCCTCCGACGAGCTGTCCGGCCACGTCACAGGGCAGGTGATCGTGGTGGCCGGCGGCATGGAAGGCCGCGCCCTGCACTCAGAGTGACCACGGCTCCTTCTGCGTGCCGGGCGGATGCGGAAGCGGCAAGTCGAGGTCAGGCAGCTCGCGCAGGACGAGTGCGCGCGTCTCCTCGACGAGACGGCCGAGCTGGCCGGCCGCGGCCGACGGCTCGAGGTCGAAGAGAGATTCCACGCGATCGGCGAGTCCGACCGGCGCGAGCTCCATCTTCCCGATCATCGCCCGCATCCGCTTCAGCTCGAACCGCGTGAAGTACAGCCGATTTAGGGCCGAGAGAACGCCCAGGAGGTTGAAGGCGGCTTCGACCAAGACGTCGAGCCGCCAGAGCTCCGCGTCGCGCTCCGCGAGGACGTCCGTGTAGTACCAGAGCGGGAAGAACGTCCAGTAGCGCTCGATCATTGCGCGGCGGAGCGGCTCGGGGAAGTCGCTGACCCGCGCGCGCCAGCGCTCGATCAGGTCGGCGCCCTCGAGCGCGAGACCCTCCGCCAGGCCCATGAGGATCTTCTGGGTCGGCGCATCGAAATCGACGAGCCGGTCGAGAAGGTCGTCGAGTCGCGCCTCGAACTCGCGCACCTTGAAGAAGACCATCTCCGCGTGCACTCCGTCGAGGTCGAATTCCTCGCCGCATGCCTGCTCGGTCCGCTCCTTGCCCGACGGGTCCGTGCCGCCGACGACGTCGCGTACGGCGGCGACAGTCTCGTCCGTCGGGAGCTCGTCGACGTAGAGAAGCAGGTCGATATCGGAATAGAAATCCGCGTCGCCGCGCCCCGCGGAGCCGGCGAGCAATGCCGCTCGCAGCGGAACAAGCCGGCGAGCCTCCTCGACGATCCGCCGCGCACGCACACGGAGGTGCTCCGTCGGCGTCGGCATGCGGGCGATCGTATGCCCGGAATGAGA
>Ga0066709_100000247_pt1 | contig 25709 bp, 19 predicted proteins | sample GraSoiAngelo_158_FD_79665 | JGI IMG/M metagenome (GOLD analysis project Ga0066709, IMG submission 79665) | Grasslands soil microbial communities from the Angelo Coastal Reserve, California, USA - 14_1009_16_30cm | ecosystem: Environmental > Terrestrial > Soil > Grasslands | place: USA...
CACGTGGACTTCGTGGACCCGGCGCATATCCAGGTCCATGTGCGGGTGTACGACGCCGGGGGCGTGCAGATTCTCGGTGATGCCGACTTCCGGCAGTCAGATTACGGCAACGCCGTCTGGAACGGCCGCAGCGACTGGACCCTCGCGTCCCTGTATGCTGCCGGGCATAGCTTCTGCGTCAACCCGGTCGCGCTCACGAAGTTCGCGATGGGTAACAACGGGCAGAAGGACGCCGTCGACACGCGCCTCGCTTGGTACTACGCCGGTCTTCAGATTCGCACCGACTGGTGGCCGGGCCGATGACGGATGACTAGAGGGCCGTCACCGCCTCAAGCTCTGGGTGGGCGGGCCGCGCGAGCAAGTCGTACGCCGAGCGGATTTGCGCGCCCACACGCTGCCAGCTGTAGGTCTCGATCGCCGTCCGTCGGCCGTTGTGCTCGAGACGAGCGCGGAGGTCTGCGTCGTGCAGCACCTGCAGGACGGCGTCGGCGATGGCCTGCGGTGTGTCACGGATGAGGATGTTCTCTCCATCCGTCGTGTCGAGACCCTCACAGCCGATCGACGTGGACACGACCGCCTTCCCTGCTGCCCACGCATCCAGGATCTTGAGGCGCGTCCCCCCGCCGATGCGAATCGGCACGACGCAACAGCGCGCCGCCGACAACGCAGGCCGGACGTCGGCTACGTAGCCGAGGGCGCTCACGCCAGGCTCGGCGTCGTAGCGCGCGAGGTCCGCCGCCGTGCCACGGCCGATCAGCCGTAAGGACGTTGCGGGGTCCGCGGCGCGGATCTTGGGCCAGATCGCCTGCACCAAGAACTCCACTGCGTCCCGGTTTGGGTAGCTGTAGGTCCCTCCCACGAAGACGACCTGTCCGGCGATAGACTCGGTGCCGTTCGGCTGGAAGTACTCGGTGTCCGTGCCGTTCGGTATCACCACCGTAGCGGCGCCCGGGGCCAGGGCACGCAGCCTCTGGCCGTCAACCTCGGACATCACGACGTTGAGCGCGAGCTTCGAGGACAGTTCTCGTTCCACTCGCTCCACACGCGCTGCCTGAAGCAGCAGGTAATGTCGCAGCACGGTCTGATCGAGATGTTGCGCCTGCAGCCGAAGCAGCTCGGACTCGATGTTGTGGTGGGTGCAGGCGATCGGCACCTGCGGCAACTCGGGCAGCCATCGATGTAAATCGAGGCTGTCCAAGTGCACGAGGTTCGGCGTCCGCGTTCGGAGCACGGCGCGGAGCCGGTCCGCGAAAGAGCGGCTGTGGTACTCGTAGTAGGTGTAGGCGCGGCCGCTGATGAGGCTGCGCAGGTGGTCCCAGATCTTGCGTGGCGTCGAGTGCTCCTGAGGTATTGGCGTCGGCTCGGCGACGGATGCGACCGTGTTCCGCAACGCGTCGCGGGCCGCCTCCCGTGCGCCGCCATCGGGCTGGTGGCACACGCGGGAGAACGCCACCAGATCGACGTCATACTCGAGCTGGAGTTGCCTCAGGATGTGGAACGTGCGACTGGCCACGCCGCTGTGAGGTGGGTAGGGGAGGCACTGGGCGAGAAATAGGAGCCGCCGACGAGCAGCCATCAGGCGTGCACTCGCCACCCCGGGGCGCGGGACGCGGGCCGCGGGCTCCGAAGGTCGTCGGCGCTCGCGACCTTCCGCAGACCGACCGCAAACGCCGCGAGCGTATACAGCATGTTCGAGTAGGCGAACGATAAGAAGAACGCACCGACCACGAACCCGACCAGCGCCGCCATGAGAGTCTGTGCAAGGCGCGACACGTCGCGAGCGGGCGGATCGGCGGCGAGCGCGCGTCGCGCTACGCGCCGAAGCGACATGAACACGCTCGCGAGCAAGGCCATGAAGAGCAGCAAACCCGGGATGCCAAGCTCGGCGCCCACTTGAATGAAGCTGTTGTGGGCCGCCTGCCAACGCACGCCCAAGCCACGCTCCCACAGCTTGGCCTTTGGCGCGATCGTGCCCTCGGCCACGCGGAAGTTTCCCACTCCGACGCCGAGGACGGGGTTGTCCGCCATGTAGCCGAGGCCGCGCTCCCAGATCTTCAGGCGGCCCTCATCTGACGTCACGTTGTAGTCCCGATGAGGGTTGAGGATCGTCTGCATCTGCGTCCAGTATCGGTCGCTCGCGGTCGTGAACACGACTGCGAGGACCACTCCGAGTCCCACTAGCCTCGATCGCGCGGGGATGGTGGTGAATGCCAGCAGGACGAAGGTCGCGAAAGCGACGAAGGCGAGGAAGCCACCCCGAGACCCCGAGCGCAAGAGTCCCACCGCCACCACGACCAGACCCAGCGCGGCGAGCACGCGCACCAAGGCCCGGCGCTGCGCGAGCACGAAGTACAGCCCAAACGGCATGGCGCTGACGATCAACGTCGCAAGATCGTTCGAGTCGTAGTAGTAAAGATCGCCGAGGCGCCAACTCTCGGGGCCGTCGCCGCCGAGGGGAAACCGTACAAGTACCACTGCCGTGTACACAACGGTCACGCCGAAGTAGACCAGAACCAATCGCTCGATATCGCGAACGCTTCGGACGCTGCCAGCGACCACGAGGGACATCACCACGATCGTGGCGAAGTCCGTCCAGGATCGGAAGGCGAGCCCCTGGTACAGCGCGCCGGGGACGGACAGGGCGCTCCACACCAGCAGGCCGAGCAGGCGGGTCGTCGTGGGCGAGCGGAGCAGGGCGACGCGTCGCTGCCCGGACTGGTGGAGCAAGTACAGGCCAATGGCCAGCACCATAGCCAGCAGAGCGGGCTTCAGGTAGGACAGCACCGGGAACAGCTGCGGCACGCGACCCACGTAATTGGCGATGTGCAACGCCACGCATACCAGCAACAGATCCCAACCGGGGGGCCTCACCTCTCCGGCCGGCGTGTCAAGCCAAGACGCGGTCGGTGAGATGCGATTGAGCATGCGTCAACTGTGGTGCAAGACTGGAGCCAAAGTCGAGAGGCAGGTAATCGGCCCGCGGCAGGGCGGCTGTTGCGTCGACGCCATGCTCCGCGGTCCGCATGTTGCATTGGGGGAGGGCCGGATCATGCGCATTTTGATCACCGATGGAAATGAGCGCGGTGCGCTCGCCGCCGCTCGGTCCCTGGTACGAGCCGGACACGCCGTATGCGTGGCCGCCCCCACGCGGGTGTCCCTGGCGGGCGTGTCGCGCGGTGTCCAGCCACGTCGCCTCACGACCGATCCGCTCACGGACCCGGCAGCCTACGCGGCGGAGGTAGGCCGCATTGCCCAGCAGGAGGGCAGCGAGCTGCTGCTGCCGATGACCGACCCGGCGGTGGAGGCGGTGCTGGAGCACGCGGCCACGCTGCCCGCGGGGGTCGCCCTGCCGTTCCCCGATCTCGCAACGTACCGCGCCGCCTCGGACAAGGCGCACGTACTCGAGCTCGCTCGGGCGTGCGGGTTTGGCGTGCCCGAGACGCGGTTCATTGCCACGCCCCGAGACGTGCCTGAGGCCGTGTCCGACGCCTGCTTTCCGGCCATCGTCAAGCCACACCGCTCGGTGGTCGCGGTCGGGCGTAGCCGGCGCAAAGTAGCGGTGACGCCGGTGGCGGACTCCGCCGCGTGCCACCGGGCGTTGGCTGCGCTCCCCGCGTCGGCGTTCCCGGTTTTGCTCCAGCAGCGGATCGCCGGCATCGGCGAGGGGTTTTTCGCGCTGCGTTGGGGTGGTCGGGCCGTCGCCATGTTCGCCCATCGCCGCCTGCGCGAGAAACCGCCCGCCGGCGGTGTCAGCGTCTACCGCGAGAGTATCGCGCTCCAGGAGGGGCTGGTCGGAGCCGGACTGCGCTTGCTCGAGGCGCTCGACTGGCGAGGCGTGGCGATGATCGAGTGCAAACGGGAGCCGGCGACGGGCCGCCACGTCATCATGGAGGTGAACGGCCGGTTCTGGGGTTCCCTCCAGCTGGCCATCGACGCCGGCGTGGACTTTCCGTCCTTGCTCGTCCGCTGTGCAGCGGGAGAGACGGTGCCCGAATGCCGCCAGTACCGTGTGGGCATCCGGAGTCGCTGGTGGTGGGGGGATGTGGACCATCTGTATTTGCGTTTCAGGCGCTCGCGAGCCGAGCTGCAGCTGGACAATGGTGCGGGCTCGCGCCTCCAGGCGCTGCTCGACTTCCTGCGCGTTCGTCCCGGGCGCGACCGTGCAGAAGTCTGGCGCTGGCGTGATCCCGCGCCGTTTGTCGTAGAAACGCTGCAATGGCTAAGGATCGTGAGCGCGGGGGCGAGTTCTCGCTGAGGCGTTGCCGGGTCGCTCAGTCCCCGACGGTGCGTTCGATGTACAGCCGGTGCCACGTCGAGAAGGAGAGGAGCCCCCAGAGAATGCGCTCCCGGTTGTGTCGCCCCGTCATGTGCTCGCGGAGCAGCTGCTCGATCATCGACGGATCGAAATAGCCGAGGCGGCGCTGCCGTGCGGGGGACAGCTCATCCTGGACCATTTCCCGCAGTTCGTTGCGCAGCCACGCCGAGGTGGGACCGACGAACCCGCGCTTGGGGGCGCCAAAGTGAGCCGCGGGGAGTCTGGGGCGCATCGCCCGCTTCAGCAGTCGCTTGTTTTGCCACCATCCGATCTTCAAGTGGTAAGGAAGAGGAAAGACGCGGTCGGCGAGTTCGTGATCCACGAACGGCACGCGGATTTCCAGCGAGTGGGCCATCGCCAAGCGGTCGCTCAGCGCCAGGATGTCGTCGGGGAGGTACGTCTTGTAGTCGAGGTACATCCCCGCCGAGAGACCGGGGGGACACACTTCCTCTGCACACAGCGACCGGAATCGGTCCCGCGCGGCCTGTCCCGTGATCGTCGCCTGGAGGCCCGGCGTATAGAGCCCTTGGCGCTCTCCCTCGGCGAGCCGACTCATGAAGCTCAGGAACCGGTCGGCGAGGTCGCCGTTGCCCGACCGCAGGAATCGCTTCACACGATCTACGCCGAGCGTGGCGCCGCGTGGTTCCGGCAGTAGGTGGGCTGTGGTGCTCGCGAGCCGTCGCAGCCCGGCCGGCAGCTTCCGGTACACCTCAGCGAGGGGAAGTCCGAGGTGGCGCGGGTACCCGCCGAACAGCTCGTCCCCGCCGATGCCGGTGAGCGCGACCTTGTACTCCCGGCCGACGGCCTGCGAGAGCAGCCATGTCGGAATGGCCGAGTCGTCGGCGTGGGGTTCGTCGAGCGCCCACACGATCGGCTCGAAGATGTGGCGGATGTCTGGCTGAATGTCGACCACCGTCAGGTCGATCGCGTAACGGCGGGCGAGCTGGCGTGCGAGCCCCGTTTCGTCGGCGCCGTCCTGCCCAGATCCGCCGTACCGCGCCGTGAACGCGTGTGGTCGCTCCCCGGCCAGCGACATACTCGCTGCGACGGTGGAGGAATCCAACCCACCGCTCAAAAACACGGCGACGGGGACGTCACTGACGAGGTGTGTCGCGACCGACTCGTCCACCCATTCCCGGATCCGTGCCTCGGGGGCGGCGGGGCTCGGCGCGAGCTCGCGCGGCAGGTGCCAGTATTGCCGCACGACGCTTTCTCCCGTGGCGCTCCAGGCCAGTGTGTGGCCCGGTTCCAGCTTCCGCACGTCCTGGAATGGGGATGCTGGGGCGGGGATGTACCCCAGTTGCACGAACATGTCCAGCGCTTCCCAGTCGAGTGCGCGGGACGTCAACCCCGCGGCGTGGAGCGCCTTCAGCTCGGAAGCGAAGGCGATGCCCCAGGGTGCCGTGACCACATACAATGGCTTGATGCCGAAGCGGTCGCGGCCCAGCAGCAGCGTGCGCTGTGTGGCGTCCCAGATGGCAAACGCGAACATTCCTCGGAGCTGCGTGACGCACTCCGGCCCGAGCTCCTCGTAGAGGTGGAGGACCGTCTCCGTATCGCCCTGGGACCGGAGGACGTGGCCGCGCGCGATGAGGCCACGACGCAGCTCGCGATAGTTGTAGATCTCGCCGTTGAAGACGATGACCTTGGAGCCGTCCTCGTTGAATATCGGCTGTTGCCCGCCGCTCAAGTCGATGATGCTCAGCCGTCGCATCCCCAGGCCGACCGGGCCTTGCACGTGGAGGCCCTCTTCGTCCGGGCCCCGGTGTTGGAGCGTGGCGCACAAGCGCTGCAGCAGCGCCCGGGAGACCGGATGGTCGGGATCTCGGTGGATGACGCCGGCGATGCCGCACATGGCGTAGCTGGAACCTCCCAATAGAATGCGGAGCCTGGGTCGTCGAGGCCCAGTCTGTCTTAGCGCAAGTGCCGACGGCATAAGCCGTGCTAGTGATCCAACTGGGCGCGCCGCTCGCGACGCGCTCGGGACACGTCCGTAGCGCCCGCGCAACACCTGCTGGCGCGGCGCTTCAGTGCGCCGCGCAGGTGGCGCGCCACGCATCAAGGAGTAAGTCATGATCAAGGACGCACCGGTCATTCTGCTGGAGTTCAACGAGCTGACGCCGGCGTTGGTGGACCGGTTCATGCGGGCCGGGCACCTGCCCAATTTCGCTCGCTTCTATCGGGAGTCCCGGGTCTTCACCACTGATGCCGAGGAGACGCAAGACAAGCTCAATCCCTGGATCCAGTGGGTGACAGTACATAGCGGCCTGTCGTTCGCCGAGCACGGCGTGTTTCACCTCGGCGATGGGCATAAGCTGAAACGCAAGTGCGTCTGGGATCTCTTGTCGGACGCCGGCCTGCCGGTCTGGGTGTGCGGCAGCATGAATCCCAGATTCGACTCGCCGTTGAACGGCTACCTCCTCCCGGATCCATGGACGACAACCATCGCTCCCTATCCCGACGAGCTGTTGCCGTACTTCCGTTTTGTGCAGCACAACGTGCAAGAGCACACGAACGATCATGCCCCGCTGGCACCTGCGGAACATGCCAAGTTTGTTGCGTTCATGGTCCGGCACGGCCTCTCGGCGCGGACCGTGACCTCCATCGCGCGACAACTGATGCGCGAGCGGCTCGCCGGGAAGCGCTGGAAGCGGGCGGTGCTGCTCGACCAACTGCAGTGGGATGTGTTCCGGTACTACTACCGCAAGCTACGGCCGGCGTTTGCGACGTTCTTCCTGAACAGCACCGCGCACCTCCAGCACAAATACTGGCGCCACATGGAGCCGGAGCATTTCACGATCGTGCCCAGCCCCGCGGAGCAGGCCGAGTATGAGAGCGCGATTCTGTTCGGCTACCAGCAGATGGATAAGCTACTCGGCGAGTTCATGGCGCTCGCGGGCAGGAGCACTACCCTGATCCTGTGCACGGCGCTGAGCCAGCAGCCGTGTCTGACTTACGAAGACCAGGGCGGCAAGACGTTCTATCGGCCGCGGGACTTCACAGACGTGTTGAACCTCGCGGGCGTGAACACCGCGTGCCGCGTTGCGCCCGTCATGTCGGAGCAGTTTCAGCTGCTCTTCGAGAACGAGCAGGATGCGCAGCAGGCCGAATCCCAGCTGCGAGCGCTGCGCGTTGACGACACGCCCGCGATGCTCGTGAGTCGTGACGGAACGGCGTTGTTCAGCGGGTGCAAGATCTTCCGGTCCCTTCCGTCGGACGCAGTACTGCGCGCCGGCTCGGGGCGCACCGCGCCCTTCTTCGAGATCTTCTATCAGTCGGACGGGCTCAAGAGCGGGATGCACCATCCCGACGGCTTCCTGTGGATTCGCACGCCGCAACACGAGCACCGCGTGAGCTCGGCGAAGGTGCCGTTGCGGTCGGTCGCGCCCACGGTACTCGAGATGTTTGGCGTGGCCCCTCCGACCTATATGACCGCGCCATCCCTGTCGTGAGCGTGGCGCCCGTCGCGTTGCGCAGCGACGCAAGTACCGGTGTCACCCGAACATCCCTGCGGGACGCCCTCGCCCTCGGGCCTGCGGCGTGGGACGCAGTGCACGCGCAGAGCGTCGCCGTTTCTCCGTTCGGCGGCTGGGCGTGGCATCGCGCCTGGGCGGATTCGGCTGATCCGGCGGAGGTGGATGCGAGCGAAGCCCTGGTGCTCCGCGGCTCGGACGGTTCCCTCCAAGCCGTACTCCCGGTCGTGCAGCGACAAGTGCGGTTCCGGCGGACGCCGGCGCAGGCGCTAACGTGGGCCATCGGTGATACCGGCTGCCCCGACCATCTCGACATACTTGCGCTGCCAAGTGCCAACGTGGAATCGCTCGCGCCCACACTGGAAGCGATGCCGTGGCAGCTCCTGATCCTGAGCAACCTGGCCCCGGATGCTGGGGCGGCACGCCGGCTGGCCGAAGCGCTCGCCGGTCGCGGTCATGCGGTGCGGCGCCAGGCCCTCTGGGGCTGCCCATACCTCGAGCTGTGCGACGATTGGGAGCGGTATCTCGGCACTCTCACGCCCACGCGCCGCCAGACGCTGCGCCGCAAGGAGCGACACTTGCGACGTCACTACACGGTGACGATCACGGATCATGACGGGGGGGCGGCCCGCGTCGACGAGGGCCTGAGTCGTCTGATGACGCTGCACGAACGTCGCTGGGCGAGTGGAGGGGAGGCGGGTGCGTTTCGAGACCCCATCGTGCAGCGGCTCCACCGGCGCTTCGCCGCCGAGTTGGCCGCGCGGCAGCAACTGTGGCTGGCCACGCTCGACCTCGATGGCGAGCCGGCCGCGGCGTGGTACGGTTTCACCAGTCGCGACACCGTGTACTTCTACCAGAGTGGCCGCGATCCACGCTGGGAGCGCGAGAGCGTCGGCCTGGTGCTGATGGGTGCGATGATCCGGCGCGCGATCGAGCGCGGCTACCGCCGCTTCGATTTCCTGCGCGGGGACGACGCCTACAAGCGTGACTGGACCGAGACCCGACGCATGACCGAGGAGCTCACGATCTTCCGCCCGGGTTGGCGTGGGCGGTGGCTCCGCGCGCTGGATGGTGCGGCAACACTCCGGGCTCGGCTGTATGCGTAACGGCAGCGTCCTTCTCATCGTGTCGATCGACACCGAGGAGGACAACTGGAACCGCAGCCGGCACGATGTGACGGTTGAGAACATCCAGGAGCTCCGGACCCAGGCGACCTTGTTCGATCGTTGGGGTGTTCGGCCGACGTATTTTACGACCTATCACGTCGCGACCGATCCGGAGGCGGCGGACGTGATGCGGGAGGTGACCGACGGGGGCCGCGCGGAAATCGGTGCGCACTTACATCCCTGGAACACACCTCCGCTGTCCGAGGCGTTCGAGCCGCGCAATTCCATGCTGAAGAACCTGCCGGCCGAGCTGCAGCGGGCCAAACTGGAGCGCCTCACGGCGGTCTTGAAGGAAACGTTCGGTCGCCCGCCTGTCGCGTTTCGTGCCGGGCGCTATGGCCTGGGGCGCGATACCGTGGCCGCCCTGCTGCGCTGCGGCTACCGCGTCGACTCGAGTGTCAGCCCGTTCATCAGTCTTGAGACGGTCGACGACGGTCCGACGTTCGTCGGCGCCCCGATCGGACCGTATCGGCTAGCGCCGGATCGCGACGTGCGCGAGCCCGCCCCCAACGGGCCGGTGCTCGAGATTCCGCTCTCCTACGGATTCAACCGTGGGCCATTCAGCTTCTGGGATCCCACGCGTCGTTTGCTCGAAGCCACGCCGTTTCGCTGGTTTCACCTGGCCGGCATCGCTGCCCGGGCGGGGCTGCTCAAGCGCGTGTCGCTCAGTCCGGAGTACCAAGCAGTCGGTGACATGTTGACCCTGTCGCGCCGGTTGCTCGAGCACGGAGTTCGTCACCTACAACTGTCCTGGCACAGTCCGAGCCTCAAGCCCGGCCTCAGTCCCTTCGCCGCCACGGCGGCGGATGTCGCCCGGCTGTACGCCTGCATCGAGGGCTTCCTCAACGGCCTGTCACGACTGATGCCATTGACGTTCGTCACAACGAGCGAGGCGGCCGCGGTCCTGGGGTGACGCGCCTGCCGCTCCTGTCGTGCCCGTGCAACACCCGCTGGGGCAGTCGCGCTACCTAGCGATGGCACAGCCCGTGCGTTGCCTGCAGCGCTAGCGAGCACCGCTCACGCAGCAGTCCATCACCACCGGAGACTGCAATCCGTGTTCAAGAACGTCGGCAGCAGCTGGCTTGTGACGGTGGTGACTGTGGTCGCCGTTTACTTTGTCACGCCGTTCACCATCCACAAACTCGGCGACGACGGCTACGGGACGTGGATTCTCATCAATTCGATCACCGGGTACCTGGGTCTGCTGGTCTTGGGTGTGCCGATGGCCTCGGTGCGGTACTTCGCGCAGCATGTGGCGAAGGGGGACGTGGCCAAGCTGAACGAGGCAATCGGCAGCTGCACGGCGCTGTATCTGGTGCTGGGTGCGATCAGCCTCGTCGTGGGGGTGGGCCTGTACGTGTTTTTTGCGGACACCTACCACATTCCAGCTACCCTGCACGGCGACGCCCGGTGGGCCTTCGCCGTGACGGTGCTGTTCGTGTCCCTCGGGTTCGTCGCGCTCCTCCCCAACGGCATCCTGGCGGCCCATGACGAGTTCGTCCCGCGCAACATCATCCGGCTGTGGGGCGTGCTGCTGCGTCTCGTGCTCACGTTCGGGCTGCTGGCGTTGCACGCCTCGATCACGGCCATGGCCCTCGTGCAACTGGCCTGCATGGTGTTCGACTTCGTCCTCTGCTGGTTGCTGGTGCGGCGGCGTCACCCGGCTACGCGGATGCGCCTGGCGGATTTCAATTGGGGGATGACCCGTGCCATCTTCGGCTTCAGTCTCTACGTCCTGGTGTTGAACGCCGGCGCCCGGCTCTCGTTCGAGACGGATTCGATCGTGATCGGGGCGTTCATGAATGTCGGCGATATTCCGTATTTCACCGTCGCCAACAGCTTCATCATCTATCTCATGGAGTTCTTGATCGCGATCGCAGCGGTCGTGATGCCGACCGCCACCCGACTGCAGGCGCAGGGGAAGAGCGGCGAACTGCGCGAGATCTTTCTCAAGTGGTCTAAGATCGCGCTGTCCCTGACGCTTGCCGCCGGGCTCTTCCTCATCGTTCTCGGGCCGAGATTCATCGCGTGGTGGGTCGATCCGACGTTTGAGCGGCCGGCGGGCGCGGTGCTGCAGATCCTCATGGTCTCGTATCTCATCTTCCTGCCGGTACGTGGTGTGGCGCTCCCGATTCTGATGGGGCTGGGGAAGGCGGGCCTGCCGACGATCGGGTTCCTTGTGGCCGGCGTCGTAAACCTGGGCTTAAGCGTCCTGTTCGTGCGACCGCTCGGGTTGGCGGGGGTCGCACTCGGTACCGCCATTCCGAACGTGCTGTTCGCCGCTGCCGTGTTCCTGCAGGCTTGCCACGAGCTGGACGTCTCGGTGATGCAGTTCCTCCGCTACGTCGTGCCGCGCGCGGTGCTGGGGGCGTTGCCCGTCCTGGCGCTGCTCCTGTGGTTCAAGCTCGGCCTCGACGTTCGTGGCTTCGGGGCGCTGGCTGTCGCGGGCCTGGCCATGACGCTCGTGTTCGCCGTGACGTGGGTGTGGTTCGTGTATCGGAACGACCCCTACCTCGACCTGCGGGCCTTGCTGCCGCGGCTTCGCGCCCGGGTGCGCGTGTGACGTCCTGGATGGTGGCCGCCGCGCTGGTGCTGCCGGTGCTCCTCGTCGTCGCCGAGCTGGGGTGCCGCCGCTGGACGCGCCGCCGTATGCGGTACGCCGTGTGGCCTCCGGGGCTGCGGCTCGAGGTGAGACAGGACCCTCGAGTCTTTCCGGAGGTGGAGCCGCGCGTGCGCTTCCACGTCAACGCCGACGGCGAGCGCGGCGACGAGGTGCGCGGCGACGAAGCGGGGCTGTACCGGATTCTCGTGGCCGGCGGCAGCTCGGTCGAGTGCTTCGCGCTGGACCAGCCCACGAGCTGGCCCGGCGCGCTCGAGCGGCTCCTCAACGCGCCGGAGATGCGCGATGCCTTGGGGGCGAGGGGCAAGTCTGTTCGCCGGGTGCACGTCGGCAATATCGGCCATTCGGGCGTCGGCGCGGCGGATCTCGATCTCATTTTCGAGCGCGTGCTGCCTCAGTACGGTCACCTCGACGTGATTGTCATCATGGTCGGTGCGAGCACGGTGTACCACTGGCTCGAGGATGGGGCGCCGCCGTCGTCGCCTCCCTCCGTGGTGTCAGAGTCGCTGCTGTTCGCCAGTCACCCCGGGCAACCGTTTGCCTGGATGCCCCGCGGGTGGGCGCTAGCAGAGCTGGCCCGGCGCCTGCGCCGGTTGTGGCTGCATCCGGTAGAGGTGAAGGAGCAGGCCGGGGCCTGGCTCGTCGACGGACGGAAGATGCGCCGTGAGGCGGCGGAGATTCGCACGACCGCGCCGGACCCGAGTACCGTACTGGCTCACTTCGAGCACCATTTTCGGCGGCTGCTGCGCCGGGCGCTGGCGCATGCCGATCGCGTGCTCGTCGTGCGGCAGCCGTGGTTCGAGAAGGACTACACACCCGAAGAAGCGGGGCGCTTTTGGCACGGCGGCGTCGGGAGGCCTTGGAAGGAGCGGGTCAACGTCTATTTCAGCCTGGAGCTCATCAACCAGCTGCTCGGGCTCATCGATAGTCGCGCCGCTGACGTGGCCGAGGCGCTCCGCGTCCCGCACCTCAACTTACGGGATCTGCTGAGCCAGGGTCTGCACCATTACTACGACCACGACCACTTCACGCCCGACGGCGCCGCGGTCGCTGCGCGGGCCATCGCAAACGCGCTGGCGCGAACGGGAGACGCTGCCTACGGCGTCGAGCCGTCCTTCAGCGTCACCAGCGTCACCTGCAGCTCGTCGATGCCACCGACCAGATAGGCCACGAACCGCTCGCAGAACGTCGGGTGCCGGTCGAGCACCCATTGCACGACGGCGGCCCACCAGTTGTACACGCGGCGGTAGCTCGGCTCGAGAAAATAACGCAGCCGAATGGCCGCGACGCGGAATCGTGCCTGCGTGTAGTACGAATAGATATTCGAACCGAAGTAATCGAACGATTCCGAGGTAAAGCACCGTACGTGCGTCGGATCCTTCCAGGCGTAGGGGCCCGTGTAGTGCGGAACCCGGATGAGCACCTTCGCGCCCGGCTTTGTGATGCGCCACACCTCCTCCAGCATCTGGATCGCGTCGGGCATGTGCTCCAGGACGTGATTGAGATGCACTTCATCCGCGCAGCTGGTCGCGAAGGGGTAGGGCCGGCGCGTGAGATCGTGGACGACGTCGACGCCCGGCAGAGGCCGGACGTCGGTTCCGGTGGCCCCGGCGACTTTGCGCTGCCCGCATCCGAGATCGAGGATGACCGGCACGTTGGTCTCAGACACGCGCCTGCGTGGGGCGGTGAGGAACGGGCGGGGTGGGTCCAGACGGGACGTGTGTCCCAAGCGGCGCGGGCATCGAGGCCGCGAGGCTGCCCGATCGGGAAGGGAACAGCCGGTCCCGCAGCATCAGCGCGGGTGCCTCGACGGCGCGCGCCATCACAACGCCCAAAACGATGCTGGCGATCGTGTAGACCGCCATGTCGAGTCCCCATGCCAGCGTCGCGGAATGCAAGTCGAGCGTGCGGTGTCGCCGCAGGGAGTCCATCAGCCATGCGACCACGGGGATATGCCACAGGTAGATCGAATAGGAATCGTACCCGAGGGCGGCCAGCGCGCGCGCGACCGGCTGCGGCAGCGGCAGGGGCCGCGTAAACGACAGGATCAGCACGCCCGCAAAGCCCCAGTCGAGGAAGGTCAAACCCAGCGTGGCGAGAAAGCGGGACTGGCCCAGCGGCCACACGAACGGCGGCACAAGCAGGAGCGCGCTGCATGCCGCGAGCAGTGCGCGCCGGCGCTCGAGGAACGCCAACAATGTGGCGCGCCGGAAGTGGTACAGGTAGCCGAGCAGCACACCCCACGCAATCGCATCGAGGCGCAGGTGGGTCGGGAAGAAGTTGCGCCGGTCGGAATAGGGATAGCTGAGCGCCGTGTAGATCCGCAGGCTCAGGGCCAGCACCGCGACGCAGCCGACGACATACACCAGCGACCGGAACGGATTTTCCCGTGAACCTCGCCGCACCATGACAAAGAACGCCACGGCCAGCAGCAGGTAGAAATGCTCTTCCACGGCGAGCGACCACGTCGGGCCCCAGACTGGAGGGAGATAGTTCTGGAGGTAGACCGCCTCGGTCAGCACCCGCAGCAGGAAGCCGTCGGGGAGGTGGGAGTGGTAGGCGGTGCCGACGACCGTGGCGGCGAGCATGACGTAGAACGCCGGATAAATCTTGAAGCCGCGCCGGATCAGAAATCGTCCGACGCGGAGCGCGCGATACTTCTGATACTCAGTGAAGAGCAACCCGGAAATGAGGAACCCGCTCAGCACAAAAAACAGATCGATCGCAATCCAGCCGACCTGATGCCAAACCGTGGCGACCGCCCGGACCGCCGCCGCCGCGTCGGGCGCCGGCAGCTGCATGTGGCGCCCGAGGACCAGAATGACCGCTACGCCCCGCAGCAGGTCCAGCTGCTGCACGCGCGCCAAGCTACAACCTCCACCACGCAAGCGCGCCGAAGACCTGGCGCAGGCGTGATCGCTCGACCACGTCGAGCAGCGTCGCGATGAGGTGCGCCGCTGGCGCGGAGGACGGAGGAGCGACCGCGGGCAGGTCCACCGCCCGCGTGCCCAGGCTGCCCACGAGCTCGCGCGCCGCGCGCAACAGTCCGCGCTGCATCGGCGCCGCAATGATGCGGCAGCGGCCCTGGTTGCTGAGGGCGCGGACAGCGGCCGAGCAGCCCGATGGGGCAAACGCAACGTCTGCCGCTGCCAGCATCGGCACGTCGCGATCAGAATCGCCGATCGCTGCGACGGGTTGGTTCGCGCACCCCAGATAGTCGCGTGCCGCCGTGAGCCCACGGCCCTTATCAACGCCCCGCGCGAGCACGATCACGTCGACGGGGCTCGGGCTGACCACGAGGCGATCGAGACCCGCCTCCTGCAGCACTCCCTCTACCTGGCCGCGGGGTGGCGGGACCGTGCGCTCGTGCGTGATGCGGTAGGCGCGCACCGCGTAGTGATAGGCCGGATCGACGAAAATGTCCGGGAGGCGCGCGAGCGCCGCGCGACAGCGCGGGAGCTGCTCGGCGGCCTGGTCGTCGACCAGCGGGACCTCCCGGTGTGCTACGGCATCGACGAAGACGCTGCCGAGCTCCGCGACCCCGCCGGGCAGGGCGTAGTCGCGGCAGTAACTGCGGACGTCCTCTACGCTGCGCCCGGTATGCACGATTACCGAGAAACCGTGCGCGCGCAGCAACGCCAGCGCGGCCAGCCCGCTCGTCGACGTATGCGTGAAGCCGAGCGCCTCCGCGTCGAACACGCCATCGAGGTCGAGGCAGAAGAGACGCTTCGACCACGTGACCGCCGCTGGCGCCGGGATGCAGCTCGCCGCGAACCGACTCAGCTGCGAGGTCAGCCAGCTGCGAGCCGCCAGGTAGCGCGCGTTCCACTCGTGCCGGGCTGGGCCGACATCCTGGGAGGCTCGGTGGAGCGCGTCCTCCATCACCATCACGCCTATCAGGAGTTTGTACGGGAGGACCCGGTCCACGACGTTGCCATCGCCGGTCGCGCGCACGTAGCGCTGCATGAGCTGCCGCTCCCGTTCGGGAGACAGGCCGAAGGCGAACGTGGCGCCGGCCAGATCGTACGCCGGGTCGACCACGTTCAACTCCGTCTTGCCGAAACTGTGGTGCTCGAAGTCCGTCTTGAACGTCCCCGCCGCAGTCGCCACCCACTCTTCGGGTCTGATGCGGCCGTCGATCAGAGTCGGCACGGGACTCACGAGCTGCTTCATGCGCTGACGCAGCGTCGGGATCTTGGCGCGGCCGATGTAAAGGCCGTAGGGGCGCTTGAGCAGATGGACCAGCTCGCTCCAGCCGGTACGCCCGTATGCGGGATTCTCGAGACACGGATCTTCCGCCAAGCGGAGGCGCTGGGTCCGCGCCGCCACATACGAGGCGATGGTGTCGACGGGAACGTCGGGAGCGGGTCGCACGTCCTCGGCCGCCAGCTCCCCCACCCACTCGGTGAACAGCAGGCCGTGGCGCAGCCCGATGACCCGAGGCACCCGCCCCGCGAGTCGCGTCCCCGCGATGTAGGCGTGGTAACTCAGCCAGCCCCAGCCCACGCCCTTGGCGATGACGTACGTGCTGGTTGGGCGGCTGTGCGGATGGATGTCCCGCACTTCGAACACCCGCTTCAAGCGAACGTGGAAGCCGTCCCGGTGATGTGCGCGCAGACGGATGTTGAGCGCCTCGACTTTAGCGTTCTCGGGAATCCGTGCGTTCGCCCCACAATACTCGCGCAGGAGCGGCGCGATCGCGGCGGGGTCGAGCAACCTTGCCTTGTGGTAGTCCGCCGGATCGAGGGTGACCAAGCGAATGCCGGGGAGCGTCCAGTCGACGTTCGCCGGGCTCCGCGGAGCAGCCACGGTCACACGGTCGGCGGAGACCCCCGCGCGCGCCAGGATGGCCAGCGTGCGCCTGAATGTGTCGCCGGAGTTGGGCGGCTCGTCCACGATCACGACCTGAGCGCCGCTCCGTGCCAGCCGGCGCACCTGGCGACGCTCCCTCGGTGACAGCACCTGCTTCGGGCGGATCGTCATCCACGACACCGCCGCACCACCGCCATGGCCCAGGTACGCCTTGAGCAGCGGCGCGAAGTAGGCTCCCGCAGTGCGCACGCCGACGACGACCCTGGGTTGTGTCGGCGTCCCCCCCCCACCGGACGCTGCGACCCGGCGCGCGAGCGCCGCGACATCGTGGTGCGTCAGGTCTTGATTGCGAAATGCGGCCGGAAGCGACATCCGGCGGCGCAACAGCCGCACCCGGAGCCGCTTCCGTGTCAGCGGTCGCAAGTCAGCAGCGAGCTCGTTCCACGCCCGATCGCCGGGCTCCGCTTCGGACACCAGCAGGTCACAGGCGGCGTCCAGGCCCCGCGCCCACTGCCGCCGCCAGCGCGCGACCGAGCGGTCGACCACAGCGCCACGGAGCGCCTGCCCGCCCACCAGCAGCCGCTCGGCGACCTTCACGGCCCACCGCAGTCTGGGGAAATGAGTGGCGATCGGGGACAGGTCGGCGAGCGAACGGCAGAGGTAGTCGTCCACGGTGCAGGCGATGGCACAGGTGTACAGGTACAGGTTGATCCTGGACTCCGCGCGCTGCCAGGGGGCGCGCAACGTCGGCGCCGCGTCCAACTCCTCGTTCAGGCGCCGGAACAGCTGTTGAAGGGAGAGGATCGGATTCAGACACCAGTCGTACCGGCCGTAGAACCCCGCTTCGTCGCGAGCGGCGGGCGGCGAATCGGCTTGCAGGGTGAGGGGCGAGCGAATGCGTTCCACGATGGATGCGATCTCCCGAATCGGTACCCGGTCGAGCACCGCAAGTCACATTCCGCGAGCCATAGAGTGTGGCGCCGGCGCAGCGGTGTAGGGTGAGACGCAGCGGTGCCGGTGCCGGGCTCCCGGGCATTCAACGTGCAGTGGCATGGGGGAAACCATGGAGCAGCGGGCATGATCGTCGGGATTGGGATCGACATCGTCCAGCCGGAGCGGCTGTCACGCGTCTTGGACAGCATCCCGGAGCGAGTCTTCACCGCGCGCGAGCTCGCGGCGTGCGCGGACCGCGTTGACCGGTTGGACGCTCTGGCGGCCCGGTTCGCCGCCAAGGAAGCCTGCCTCAAGGCGTTGGGCACGGGTCTGTTCGAAGGTGCCCTCCGGCAGGTTGAGATCGTAGCCGGGGCGGGCGGGGCGCCCCAGCTACGCGTGTCAGGCGCGCTCGCTCAGCGAGCGTTCGAGCAGCGAGTGCGTAGAGCGCACGTCAGCCTTACCCACGAACGGGGGGTCGCCGCGGCGGTGGTCATCCTCGAGGGTACGAGAACGGCGGCGTCTTCCCGATCGGCTCGCCGCCCGAGCCGCGCGGCCTTGAGGCTGGCCACGGTCTCGAGCGACACATGGTGATCGTGCACGTGGTCGCGCCCGCCGAGTTCGGCGGTCTCGAGCGCGTGGTGCAAATGCTGGCGAGTGGGCTCCGGGGCCTGGGCCACGAGGTCCACATTGTGTCAGTAGCGACGGGCTCGGGAGCAGACGCGGCGTTTCTGGCACCTCTCGCGGAGGCGGGTGTGCACACCCACACGCTCGCTGTCCCTGGTCGGTCCTACCGACGTGAGCGCGACGCAATTGCCGCCCTATGCCGTCGCGTGTGCCCCGATGTCGTTCACACTCATGGCTACCGGCCTGACGTGCTCGACGCGGCAGTGGCCCGGCGCCTCGGCATTCCCGTCGTCACGACGGTGCACGGCTTCACCGGCGGTGGGTGGAAGAACCGGGCCTACGAGTGGCTGCAACGCCGCGCCTTCCGCCGCTTCGACGCGGTCGTGGCTGTGTCCCGGCCGCTCTGCGACCGGTTGGCGCGCTCCGGAGTTCCTCGCCCCCGAATCCACACTGTGCCCAACGCCTGGCGACGGATGTCGGCGCCCCTCGACCGCGTGGCGGCGCGCCGTGCGCTGGGCATCCCACGAGATGACTTTATGGTCGGTTGGGTTGGCCGGCTGAGCCACGAGAAAGGCCCGGACGTGCTGCTCGACGCCATACGCCATCTCCGCGATGTCCCGCTCGGGGTTTCGGTGGTCGGCACGGGCGCGCAGCGGGCAGCGCTGCAGGCGCGCGCGCGAGACCTTGGTCTCAACGGGCGCGTCCGCTGGCACGGTGCGGTCCCGGATGCGGACCGGTTGTTCCCGGCCTTCGACGTCTTCGTGCTGAGCTCGCGCACCGAGGGCACGCCTGTCGTGTTGTTCGAGGCGATGGCCGCCAACGTTCCCATCGTGACGACCGGTGTGGGGGGCGTGCCTGATGTCGTCTCGCCGGCGGAGGCCGCCCTCGTGCGGTCCGAGGATGCCGTCGCTCTTGCAGCCGAGATCCGCGGGGTGCATGCGGACCGGGCGGCGGCGGCGCGGCGCGCCCGGGCGGCGCACGCTCGACTGGAGCGCGACTTCGGCGTAGCGCCTTGGCTCGATCGCTACGAGGCCATCTACCGGCTGGTCAGTCACGGCGTTGTCGCGCCAGCCTCGGCGTGATGCTCCTGTCCCGTGTCGTAGTCGCGTTGGCCGTCGGCCTCTGCGTCTACACCTTTCTCGGCTATCCCGCGATCCTGATGCTGGTGAGCCGCCTTGGGCGCGGGCGCCGCAAGACGCCGCCACGCTCGACCGTTCCCCGGATCAGCATCGTGCTGCCCGTCTACAACGAGGCCGCAGTCATCGCGGCCACGCTCGAACGGATTCTCGCCGTCGATTATCCGGCGAACCGGCGGCAGATCCTCGTTGTCTCGGATGCGTCGACCGACGGGACCGACGAGATCGTCGCGCACTTTGCCGATCGCGGCGTCGAGTTGCTCCAGCTGCCGCGGCGCCAGGGCAAGACCGCGGCGGAGAACGCTGCCCGCCGGCATCTCACCGGTGAGATCATCGTCAACACGGACGCCTCGGTGCGCATTCATCCGGCGGCCGTCCAGCGCCTCGTTTCTGAGTTCGCCGATGCCTCCGTCGGCGTGGCGTCGGCGCGCGACGTGAGTGTGACGAATCTCGAGGAGCAGGCGACCAGCGGGGAGGGAGCGTACGTCGGGTACGAGATGTGGATCCGCGACCTGGAGACGGCGGTGGGCGGGATTGTCGGCGCCTCCGGCTGTTTGTACGCGATCCGCGCCGAGCTGCACACGGACCTAGTGCCCGAGGGCCTCAGCCGGGACTTTGCCGCGGCGCTCACGGCCCGCGAGCACGGCTTGCGAGCGGTGTCGGTTCCCGAGGCGAAGTGTTACGTGCCACGCAGCGCGTCGCTCCGCCAGGAGTACCGGCGGAAGGTCCGGACGATGACCCGCGGTCTCGCCACGCTGGGGCACAAGCGCGCTTTGCTCAATCCGTTCCGGAATGGTGCGTTTGCCTGGATGCTGTTCAGCCACAAAGTCTGCCGCTGGCTCGTGCCGTGGGCGCTGCTGTCGCTCCTCGCCGCCCTTGGCGCGCTGACGCCGACTGCGACGTGGGCATTCGCACTGCTTGCGTTGCTTGGTGTCACCGTGGTGCTGGCTGGGATCGCCTGGGTGTGGCCGGAGGGGAGGCTGACGCCGCGCTTGCTCGCCCTCCCCGGCTACGTCGTCGCCGGGAACGTCGCGGTTCTGCATGCCTGGCTGCGGGTGGTGGCTGGCCGATCCGCGCCGGTGTGGGAGCCCACGCGCCGCGGCCCGGTGCCCTCCAGCTAGCTTCGCGCCGGGCCGCCGTTGCGGTGCTTGGCGGCGACGTAGCGCGCGATGTCCGCCAGGGTTCCCAGGTTTTGCTCCGTGATGTCCTCGTCCGCGACGACCACGCCGAATTCACTGCGGAGGAAGCCGATGAGCTCCATCACGCCCATGGAGTCGATCACGCCTCGCTGGAGCAGCCGATCCCTGTCCGCCAGGGCGAACCCGGGCCGCATATAAAGGAAGGTGTCGTGCACGTAGGCCCGCGTGCGCGCTAGGATGTCGGGTTCGTCCATACGAGGTTCCGTCTCCGATGAGTGCACGGTCAACTCAGCGCCGGCAGGCCGTCTTCCACCAGCGCTACGTCAGGGACCGGGAGCGCCGCCGCCGTCTGCACCGGCTCGCGGTCGATGAACTGCCGGTGCCACAGCTCCGCGGACACGATAGCCACCAGGGCCTGGTTCTCGCGGAACCCGGTGGCGACACCCGCCCGACACCGCCGCACGAGTCCGGCCACGACCTCCGGCTGGAACAACCCGGAATTCGCCAGGCGGCGTTCATCCAATAGATCCTGCACGTACTCGGCGGGTTCAGGGCTGAAGAAGGCCGGGATGTCGGGCGCCCGGTATGGCTGCTTCGGGCGACGCAGCACAGGCGCGGGGACCACATCCCGCGCCCAGCGGCGCAAGATCGCCTTTTCTTTCAAGCCGCGGAGCTTGCTACCCGTGGGTAGGCGCGCCGCGAATTCGAACACGCGATGATCGAGGAACGGGTAGCGGCCCTCGACACCGTGCGCCAGGGACATGCGGTCGCCTTGGGCGCTCAGCAAATACGGGGACAGCAGAGTCACCATCTCGAGGTATGCGGCGCGGTTGAGCGGCGACCAGGTCGAGAACGCAGGCGGCAGGCTCGCCCGCAGGTCCTCCAGGGGATCGGTCTCGGCGAGCGTCGCCACCAGGTCTGCTGAATAGAAGTCCTTGATCCGCGACGTGAGCAGAAACCGCGGCAGATGCGAGAACAGGGGATCGTCGGGCGCCCCGGCCTCAAGAAACGACCGCCGCCAGAAGTCGCCGCGGCGGCCGCGCGGGTCGAGGTAGGGGTAAAGCCGGTCGAAGAGCCGCGGCCGGACGCGCGACTGCGGCTGGCGCAGGCAAAACAGCCGCAGCGCCGTCTCCTTGAAGAGATCGTACCCGAGGAACAGCTCGTCCGAACCCTCACCGGTGAGCACCACTTTGATGTCCCGCTCGCGCGTGAGTTTTGCGAGCAGATACATGGGAGCCGGGGCGGTGCGCACCAGCGGCGATTCGGCGTGCCAGACGACGTCCGGAAAGACGGCGGCCACGTCACCGAGTCCGATCGCGCGCACGAAATGATGACTGTCCAGCTGTTCGGCCACGAGCAGCTGGAACTCGCGTTCGTCGAGCTGCGGATCGTCGAACGTGACGGAGAACGTGCGCAGGGGGAACGGCGACTCCCGCGCGGCGAGCGCGCAGCTGATGGACGAATCGAGCCCGCCGCTCAGATACCCACCGACCGGAACGTCCGAGCGCAGGCGCAGCGCGACGCTACTCTCGAGCAGGCTGCCGAGGGCCGGGATCGCGTCGGGAGTTTCGTCCCCCGCCTCCGGGTACTCCAGCTCGTAGTAGCGGCCGTGGCGCAGAGCCCCGTCACGCCAGACAGCGAAGCAACCCGGTTGGATGGCGTGCACGCCCCGGAACACCGTCCACGGGGGGCGGGCGGCCCAGAAAGTGAAGACCTGATCGAGTCCCACGGGATCGAGCGCGGGCTCGACCTCGCCGCTCGCGAACAGCGCCTTGGCCTCGGAGGCGAACACCAAATCGCCATGAGCGATGCTGTAGAACAGCGGCCGGACGCCGAACCGATCTCGCGCGAGGAGCACCGATTCCGCGCGGCGATCGTAAATCGCGAACGCGAACTGCCCGTTCAAGCGGGCCAGCATCCCCGTGCCCCACTGCTCGTAGGCGTGGACTAGTACTTCCGTATCGCTGCGGGTGCGGAAGCGATGGCCGGCGGCCACTAGTTCGGCCCGCAGCTCGAGGTAGTTGTAGACCTCGCCGTTGTAGACGACGAGCACGGAGCCGTCCTCATTCCCAAGGGGCTGCCCCCCGCCGGCGACGTCGATGATGCTGAGGCGCACGTGAGCCAGGCCGACCCGTGGGCCGGCGTAGCGCCCGCAGCCGTCCGGGCCGCGATGCCGCAACGCCGCCGCCATGCGGTCCAGCGCCTCGACCGCCACGCCGCGCGGTTCGCGGCGCGCCACGCCGGCGAGCCCGCACATCAGGTCGTCTCCTGCCAGCGAGCGGCGCCCGTGCGACGTCGCCGACGCTCGATCTGAGCCGCGACTTCGGGGACGGGCTCGACCAGCAGCGGCGGGAGATGCAGGTAGCGCGTCGTCGCGCGCTTCTGATCGATGTCTCGCACCGCTCGCGCGGCTTCGTCCGGGGTCCGTCCGAGCTCCGCAGCGACGGCCGCGGGATCGCGGCCGAGGTTGTGCGCGAACAGGACCAGGTCGAGCGTGGCGGCCGGAAGGGCGAAGTAGAACTCTTCCTGCGTCTGCGGCAGAGAATAGGTGTCGGTAGTCGGCGGCCGCGACCGGATTGCCGCCGGCACGCCCAGAAACTCCGCGAGCGCGTACACCTGGGACTTGTACAGGTGGGCGATGGGCTTCACGTCCGCCAGCCCGTCTCCACCTTTCACAAAGAACCCTTGGTCGTACTCCAGGCGGTTGGGTGTGCCCACAACGGCGTAGTGGAGCCGGTCCGCGTGGAAGTACTCCAGCATCGTCCGAACGCGCTGTTTGAAGTTGGTCGCCGCGACGATCTCCCGGTATTCAGCCGCGGGCAGCCGCACGTGGCGAACGTCGCCGTCCGGAAGCTCCACCGCCAAGGACGACACATTGAGGCGATCGGAGTCGAGCCGGCCGCCCGACAATACGACCTTGCACCGCCACTCATCCCGGAACTCCGGCATCGCCCGGCGAATCGCGGCATTCCGCCGCGCGTAGCACCCCAGGGCCGCCAGCGTCGGCGTGATGTCCTCGACGGCGTATGCGATTCCGAGCGAGTCCGCCCAGCGTGCGGCGAGGTCCAGACTCTGGTGATCGGACTCCCGCTCCGGCATCAGCAGCCCGAACACGTGGGTCGCGCCCACGGCGCGCACGGCCAGAGCTGCGCACACAGAGCTGTCGATGCCGCCGCTCATCCCCACCACCAGCCCACGCCGGTTCAACAGCTCACCGACCTGCTGGCGCAGCGTCGCGACGATCTGCTCGGTGGCTGCCGCCTCATTGAGTTGCAGTTCGTTCGCCAGACTCACGTTGCCCCCGAGTGGCTCGTCCGCAGCCTTGCATGCAAGGATGGCGCCGTGGAGCGACGCGCTGGGAACGCGCCGCGCGGCGTCACCTGCTGCGCGCGCGCAACACCGGGCGTCCCGAACGCTCCCCCTCAATGTGGCACAGGTGATGCGATGGGTGGAGCACTGTGACGCACAACGTGGCCAACCTGCTCTGGGCGACCGCCGCAGCCGCTCCAGAGCGGCCCGCGCTGATTGAGCCAGGGCGAACGACGGATTACCGATCTCTCCAGCGCCGCGCCGCAGCGATCGCGATGGGGTTGCGGGACGCGGGGATACAAGCCCACGACCGCGTCGGGATCTTCCTTGACGGCGGCGCTGACGCCGTCGCGGCGTTCTTCGGGGTCGCCGCCGCCGGCGGCATCGCGGTCGTGATCAACGAATCGCTGCGCCCGCGCCAGGTCGAGCACATCGTGGACGGTGCCGGCGCGGCCGCGCTGATCACGTCCGACGACCTCACCGCCCGGCAACCGCGTCCCATCGAGACGCCGGGCCGCGTGTTCTCGGTTCGGGACTTCGACGCGGAGGGGATGTTCGAACCCGTCCCGCGGGTCGGGATGGACCCCGTCCAGATCGTCTTCACCTCAGGATCGACCGGTCTCCCCCGGGGAGTCACGGTCACACACGGCAATCTCCTGGCGGCGGCGCAAACCGTGATCGGGTACCTCGGCATCATCGCCAGCGACCGGATTGCGAGCGTGCTCCCCTTCAGCTTCGTATACGGGCTGAGCCAGGTGCTGTGCGCGGTCGGCAGTGGAGCGGCGCTGGTGATGGAACGGTCCCCGCTGGCCACGCAGCTCGTCGCCAACCTGCGGGCGCAGCGGATCACTGTCCTGGCCGCCGTGCCGCCGCTGTGGCAGCAGCTGCTCAACGTCGCGTCGTTTCGCGACGAACCGCTCGCCACGCTGCGGATCGCGACGAATGCCGGCGGCCACCTCCCGGTGACGGTGGTCCGTGCGCTGCGGCAGGCCCAACCGCAGGCGCGACTCTTCCTCATGTACGGTCTGACGGAGGTGTTGCGGAGCACATTTCTCCCGCCGGAGGAGGTGGACCGCCGGCCGGACTCGATCGGCCGGGCGATCCCTGGGGCCGAAGTGCTCGTGCTGCGCGACGACCTCACCGCCTGTGCCCCCGGGGAGGTAGGAGAGTTGGTGCATCGGGGGCCGACGGTGGCGCTCGGCTACTGGAGTGACCCCGAGGCCACGGCCCGCACGTTTCGCCCACATCCGCTGCGACCCGCGGGGTCGCCGGACACGGAGCGGGTCGTATTCTCAGGGGACCTGGTGCGACGCGATGCCGATGGCTGGCTCTATTTCGTCGGGCGCCGTGATCGAATGATCAAGACGCTGGGCTACCGCGTGAGTCCGGACGAGATCGCCACGGTGTTGTACGGTTCGGGCGAGGTCGCCGAGTGCATCATCACGTCCGAGCCTGACGACGCGCGGGGGGAGCGCATCGTCGCGTTCGTGGTCCTGGCCGGCGGGGGATCGCTCGAGCGGTTGACGCTGTACGCCCGTCTGGAACTCCCCCGGCACATGCAACCCGCGAGGTTCGAAACGCGGGACGCGCTGCCACGGTTGCCCAACGGCAAGCACGACGTCGCCGCGTTGCGGGGAGAGCCGAAGCCCGTCTGATGGACCGCATTCGAGCGTTTCGCCGGGACGACATTCCACAGGTCCTGGGGCTCTTTCGAACGGCATTTCTCGAGGGCGGGAAAAGCGTCCCCGCCGGGCTCGACACGTATTTCGAACGGGTGTTTTTCGAGAGCCCGTGGTATGACGAGGACCTGCCGTCGTACGTGCACCTCGATACCGGCGGGTCCATCATCGCTTTCGTCGGCGTCCAGCCGAGGCCGCTGGTCTTGCGCGAGCGGCGCCTCCGCGCGGCGGTCGCCACGAAACTGATGGCGTCGCCCGCGGCGGACCCCCTGGCGGCCGTGCGGCTGCTCAGCCGCGCATTTGCCGGGCCGCAGGATGTCCTGCTCTCCGACTTGAGCACTGACGCCGGGCGCCGCATTTGGGAGGGATTGGGGGGCTCGACGGCACTGCTCTTGAGCCTTCAGTGGCAGCGGCCGGGGCGGCCGGCGCGCCATTCGCTCTCATGGCTCCAAGCTCGGGGCGTGTCCGCTGTGCTTACGCACTGTCTCGGGCCGTGTGCCCCG
>Ga0066709_100000248_pt1 | contig 25680 bp, 18 predicted proteins | sample GraSoiAngelo_158_FD_79665 | JGI IMG/M metagenome (GOLD analysis project Ga0066709, IMG submission 79665) | Grasslands soil microbial communities from the Angelo Coastal Reserve, California, USA - 14_1009_16_30cm | ecosystem: Environmental > Terrestrial > Soil > Grasslands | place: USA...
ATGGTAGACGACCGGCGTCACACCGCCGAGTCCCATGCCGTTGATCACATGCGCCACTCTACGCTTGGGCATCGACAGACTCCATGCGGACAGATTGCTTGCTCGGCATCGCCGGCGCCTTTTCTCTCCAGCCATTCCCTTCGAGCCGGAAAACCTGACAGGCTAGCCTGGGATACGGCTTCAGAGGCGGCCTCCTTGTCGCCATCGTTCGGTCAGCTCGCAGGCGCGCTTGAAAGCGCGATCGAAAGTGGCGAACCCGAACCAACCTTTTTTGAACGTCAAGGCCAGGTAGTAGAGTTCGGCGCAGATGCAGTACCACAGCAACCGCCGCTGGTCCAGTGGCTGCTGCGCCCCGTCCTGGTACCCGGCCAGGTATGCCTGACGGGCGGCTTCCAGGATGCACCCTTGGCCACGCGCCGTCTGCCAGGATTGCTCCTGAAACAGCGGGATATCGTAGGCTAACGACGTCATCAGGATCGCCATGTCCAGGTACGGGTCGCCGCATCGGCAGAGATCGAAATCGGTGACCGACCAGCGGCCGTCCGAGGCCAAGATCTGCGAGCAGACAAAATCGCCGTGGCAGAAGACATATGCGCTGGGGTCCACTCGCGGCGCCCCTTTCACTAGTAGCTCCTGAACCTTATCGAGTAACACCGCATGCTCCGGCCGGAAGAATGCGATCCAGCGCACATCCCGCTGCAGGTCGCGCAGAAAGACGCCAAAGTCCCACACAGGGACATTGAGGATCTCCATGCTATGCACCTCACGGTGGACGACCCCAACGCGGTGCATCAGTTCGGTGAAATTATCCTCCGTCACCATTGCGGCCAGATTCTCTCCCGGCATCGCTTCTTGAAAATAGAGACAGCGAGCCTCGTCTATTCCACGTGGGGCCCCGACTGAGAACGTGGTAGTCGATTGCTCCACGCCATGAAAGACCGTGATGAGCTTGTCATAGGCTTCCTTGAAACGCGTGCGTCGCTTGAACTTGCCGATAATCGGGGTCGGTGCATCGTCTCGGCCCGCCATGCGAAACGTCAAACGACGCTGCGGGACATACCGAAGCACATCGATAGCTCCACTACGACCGTTGCCGCAGCCCTGCTCCTCTTCAAAGAACGAGGCCATGGTCGTCAGATTCGCATCTTGGGGAAAGGTAGACCACTTGATCTTGTCCTTCTTCGCCTTGTACAAGAGCGTCAACGCCTCAAACGGCAGCCGCCGCGTCGCGTCCCAGGACTGGAACGACCAGTAAAAGCGATCCAGGCGCCATCCACGATCAGGTATGGGCAGGCCCTTGACTTCCGTGTGAATGACAGTCTTCTTATTCTTTGCCATCCGTTCCAACAGTTCGTCATGCCGGGGATGATTGCGCAGTTCGGCTCTGAAACGTTGCATCTGGGGATAAAACGGATGGCCGGCCTGGATGAATGGAAACAGCTCTATTGCCTCTTCCGACCATTCGAAAGGTTTCGCTTCGAGTCCTTGATTCGATCGCTGAAGATTCGCTGGATACATAGCGGCCTATTCCATGAGCGGGTTATGCTCCAACTGATCCGCTATTTCTTTCACCGCATTGATGGACCTCTCGTCCGCGTCGCCATCTTTGGGGATGCTGCGGCAGATCTTCAGGAGCCGCCGGTATTGAAAGAACCCGTGCAATAACCCACGGTTGACTTTGCAGTTGGCCCGCCGTTCATAAAGGCGGATAAAGGATTGGATCTCTTCGCTCCCCTGGGAGAATCCTGAAAGAAAGCACGCAAGGTCCTTTTCTGGTGGTCCCAAGACAAGGCTATCCCAATCGATGATCGTCAGTCTTCCGAGCCTCAACGATGGAGAGCCCGCGGCTTCGTACAGGATATGTTTCGGTGAAAAGGAGTTATGGATCGTCTTTGTATGGAAATCCACGCCATCGGTCAGGCGTCCCGAGAGTTGGTCTAAAAGGGGGGCAATAATAAACGGTATCGCGGGATGGCTGATTTCAAGGCGCCGGAGAAGATGCCGCATCCTGGCGACCTCTCTCAGCGGGTTCCACTGGGGCAGAATTGGAATTGTGGTGCGATGTATTTCCTGAAGTGTGCGAGCAACCTCGTCAAGGAGAGCAGAACGCAGTTCGCTCATGCCCGCCAGGCGCAGCTTATCGATTCTTCGGCCGGGTGCATACTCGTAGAGAAAGACATGCTCTCGTGATGAATAGGAAATCAAACGCGGGAAACTGATCCGGTCGTGCAACTGAGACTGGCTCAGTCCCTGCGCTTTATTCAGACACTCCGCGAACATGTCCGGTCGCACGGCTTTGAGAATCAGCTTTCTGTCTCCCGAGGGGGAACTGAGCAGGAAGGTGGCCGCTCGCCCAGGGTTATACAGCAACCGCTTCGCGGATATCTCCTCGTCTGGGAGAAACATGCGCTTCCAGGGACTTTCCCACACGGCGTCCTGAAGGAAACTCCGGCTCGAGACCATCCGGGTTAGGGTTGGAAGGTGGGGATCATCGGGGTAGTACCAGCAACGGGCGGTTCCGTCGAAAAGCGATTCTTCTGAGCTGTATTGAACAATCAGCTCCTTCGGCCATTGCTGATCCTCGAATTCAACAGCCAGGACCAAGCAAACCAATGAGGAACTACTGCTACCACCCTTTTCCTTCAGGAATTCGATTCGTTTGGGGGACCTATCCCTTTCCTGTTTCCGAAGATAGTCTTGGACGACGGGCGGAAGGCACCCTTGAGCCCGCGGGTGTTTCACGCTCTGTAAGCGTTGGATGTTCAACGCCTCTGCAAGAGCCGGTGGGACATTGGGTTCTCTTCTGAGAAACTGATGGTTCACGCGATATGTGTCCTCCAATTGATTCCTGATCAGTCCCTCGGCCAAGCGGCCGAATCGAGTCGAAACATCCATGCCAGCTCGGTGAGGGTGCGGCCCCAGCTAAATCCCACCCCGAGCACCGAGAGTTGACGGCCTTCGGCCGCCTGTCGAGTCAGCGTCTCCCGACGATGCGAGAATTCTTGAGGATCTTCCGACTGATCTCAGCCAAGCTACGTGCGCGCGACTGCTCCGGCATATAACGGTCCTCACTTCAGAAAACGGTATAGCGATGAGCTTTTCATTGTCCGTTCAGCCTTCAAAAGGTGACAAAATGCTCTGTCGGTGTGCTGTATGCTTCACCCTATTAGGCCTAAAAGCCACTTAGTCGTGATTTCTCATGCTGAATTTTTCAGGTTTACAAGAGACAACTGTTCCGAGTGTTTATCCCGCTTGCTCGGTGCGCGTCTATTCCCCATTTTCACTACCCGATCGGACTAACTCAGAAGGGATTGCTCGACGCTCAGACGACGGCTGGGATCCTGGGGACAGGCTCCGAATTCTGCAGTACAAGAATTCGGAGCCTGTCCCCAGAATCCGTTATGGGCGAAGCAGCAAAGAATGTTTCAAAGGAAGTGAAAAAGCAGCATCGCGAGTTCAGTCGGTGAGATGATGATCGAGCTTCTCTTGCGACGTCGTCCTGTTGTTATCGCTGCAACTGGCCTGTCCATCCAAGGTGACTGCCGCAGTCTGGCAGCGGTCGCTCTCGGAAGTGATCACCAGAAGGAACTTTTTAATCCGGTTTGCCTCTCGGGCTTGCATTGCTCCAATCGGAGGTTCGTTTGCGCCAGTTTGACCACTTTACATAACGGGGTTAGTTAGCCCTGCGCCTAGCTCGTGCCAGAATCGTCTGCGGCGGAGTTATGACTTCTTCCATCCCACGTCACACGGTAGGTAGGTGTTAGAATACCTCCGAACTTACGAAAAAATCGTTCGACGGCTGGAATCGTTGATCCTTCAAAATCGAATTCTGGTAGTTTTAACTTTTCTGCAGTGAATCGGATCGCCTCCCACATCGCCAACGCCCCGGCACTATGATGACTGCCCTCTGAATCATGATGTCCACCGAGCAAATAATAGGTTCGCTTCTCGTCCCAGACGATGTACACGGCAGCCAAGCATTGTCCTGCTTTACTCCGCGCAACAAAAGCGCGGCACTTATTTGCACTCGTCAACATTTCGTTATACCGAAATGCAGCATCTCTAAAGTGCACATCTCTGTTCTGTCTCTTATACGTACTTTCAACCATAGAAAATAGATCACCAAACGGAGCACCATGCTCGATCGTGATTCCGTCCTGCTGCGCACGTCGTATGTTCTTCCGTCTCGTGGAGTCCATATTTTCCCATACGGCATCGAGGTTGCCCACGTTAAGCCTGTAAGTGTACCGCACGCTTGTTGAGTACCCCTCCCATATGAAAGGCTGTAGGTCTACAACTTCTGGAGAAAACCGACACGTAACCTTTCTGGTCTCCGTCTTCAGGTGTCTCGCCAGAACAAGGACTATCTCCTTCTCATTGCTCAGGGTCGTAACATATTTTCCCTCTCTCGGAGGTAGGACTAGTCCAAGATATGGAGTCACCCGAGGATGACCCGAGAATTTCGGCCCAAACGTCCCTATAGCCAGCCCACCCCGAAGCTCATTGCCTTTGTAGCATCCGTAGATCGCGAATTGGTCGCCTGACCTTTCCAGCCAATCTGATGTATGAAACAACGTTCCTTGTGGGGACCACTTTACAAACCGGTCCCACTCAGCGTATTGCTCCGCCCCTAATGCGCGTACTTGGTATTTTTCACTCATTTCGCGGAGCACTCAGACTTTGAAAGGTGTGAAAATGAACGAAGGGATACCGCCGCAATTCGGCTAGGAGCCGGTCCAGGAAACCGAAGGCGTCGGCGTCCATCACCTTGTGGTGAAGCATGATACCGATCCGGTCGTTTCTGCCGATCTGGGAAATGATGGCGCGGATGATGTCGTCGGGAGACTTGAGGCGCGCGCCGTCGCGCCACCGGAACAGGTCCAGGGTGATGGGGATCTCGCGGAAGTGGTGAGTGGTCACGTCCTCTGAATCGGGGTTTTCCGGATCACGATCTCTCGAGAGCACCGCAAAACCTAACTCGTCCAGGGCGGCAAAAGTGGCCTCGGTGCAGCGATTCCATGGCGGCGTGAACGCCGGGAAGAAGTAGGATTGGAAGGCTTCCTCCAGCAGAGTTTTTCCCTGAGCGATGTCCGCCAGTTGTTGCTCAGGCGTGCGGCTCGGGCCAAATTCACATTTCCGGCCGTTGGCCTCATGATTCATATGCATCCAGCCGTGTTGATGCAGTTCGAGCAGCGGGGCGTAAGAACGCTTGTGTTCTTTGAGAAGCCGTATCGCCGCTTTAGTTAGCCGTCCAGGGATGACCTCGAGGTTCAGCGGTACGCCCCGTGAAAGTGAAATATCCATGAGGTGGCGCAGCGTTTCTTCATCTTCGTCCACATCATCGTCGCGCAAGAACAAGTCGACCGGCTTCTCTCCTTGAAGCTGGTCCAACACGCTGCGGAGTGCATCAAACGCACTCTGGGCAGCGCGAGCGCGAGACACATGTTGGCGGTAAAACGTGATCTTCTTCATCGGTGCTCTCCGGACCAGGGATCGATGCGCTTCTCTGGGGCGGCGGAGATCACCCTTCCAACCCTTCAGCTAAGGCGACGGTCCGCTGGATGTGCACCCGCAGCAACGGCGACTGTTGCTTCTTCTTGTGATACCAGTAGGCCTTCGCCAGGAACTCACGCCGCATGTGCCAGTCGAAGCGGTTGCTCGACAGGTCCGCACCAGTGTATTGCTCGTATGCCCGGCAGAATGTAGCCGCCATCTGCGGTACTAGATGCGGATCAAAATCGCGGAAGTGTAAATCCGCGAGAAAGAACGCAATGTCCTGGAGCGGATCGCCGAGCGCCAGGTCATCGAAATCGCAGATGGCTAATCCGTCTGCCTGGACTAGCAACTGCTTGACGTGAAAATCACCATGGATGAATGATGGAGGGGATGGCGTCATGCGACGATGACTATCCTCTAAGCTTCCCAACAGCCGTTGCAACCGTTGTTTGAACTCCGGCCAAGCTTCCATAAGTTTCGTTGTGTTTTTCACAGTTTCAGCGAAGAGTTCATCAGTTGTAATACAGTGCGCCGGCGCCACGGCGCTTTGATGCAGGTTCGCTAATCCTCTGGCCGCCATCGGGAGAAAATGGTCATAGTTCGTCGAGGAAAGCGCGTTGCTGAGGGACTCGCCGGGGAGCGCCTCCTGCCAGACCATCTCCAACTGCTCGTCATAACCCAGGGGCTCAGGCACAAGGAAATGATGCGACGTGGTGCGAGACTGCCGCCAGAGTCCTTCAATGTCTTGATAGATCTTTCTTCCCTTACCCTGCGCGTATGTCTTTCCGTAGATCGTTAGCGTCTCCGGAACTCCTGTCGCTTGCCGTCGCAGTTGGTATCGGAGGGTGCACCGCTTTTCAGGCCTGTATCGAATCACCTCGACTCGAATGTCCACGATGCCTTCGGGCCTATCAAGGCCAGCCGGTAGTCGACCATAAGGCAAACGGGCTTTGACCTGCCCTCCGTTGACTGCCACCGGCAGATGCGGGAGCTCAGGATCGTTGGGAAACGCCCACACAATGAGGCCGAGACTCGGCAAATGAACTAACGCTTCGCCAAATCGGGGTTGACACCGCCGGGGCGCGTTTATCCGGCGAAATTCAAGATGACTACGGCCGTTCAGGTAGGCTTTGGCATAGAGCTGCTGCACGCCGACGACTTGTTTGCCGGCGCCGTCGATCAGAAGCTCGTAACAGACACCGCAGACGGAGTCGTTCGCTCTTGGTTTGGCCTTGTAGTGGGTCCCGAGAACGCGGCACGTGATAATAACGAACTGTCCACCGGAGAAGCCGGGCAGGTGCTCTTGGAAGATAGTCCTCATTGCCTCGGCATTCGTGAACAATTCAAATCCGTTCATGAGTTCTCGTCGTCAGGCAGTCGCGCCCCTCGGTCGCTAACCTGTGCGGCCAGCGCGACCAGCGCATCGATTAGATCGAAGTGGCCGTCTTTCAAACGGGTGACGCAGCCGGCGACTCGCTGGATAATTAAGTATGTCGCGACGAACCAGTTCAGGTTCTGTGGCGCGATCCTCCAGGGTGCGTTCTGCTTGTAAGAGCGGAGGAACACAGCCACGGCATTCGCGAGAACGGCGCCGGGTGCCCACAATGTCAAACCGCGATGAAGAAGGCTGGCGATAAATCCCGCGATATCTTGCCACGGTGAACCGCAGGTTGCGTCGTCCAAGTCGATCAGCGCGACCTCCTGGCCGACCAGTAGGAAATTCTGCGAGTGCAGATCTCCATGCAACAGCACGTTTGGTTGTTCCCCCAAGAAGGCCGCGTGAGCGACCAAATGATCCACCAGTGGCTCCAACAGCGGCCGGCAGGAAGGTCTGACCGAAGGCAACCATTCTCTCATTTCTTTCAGCTTCGCCACGGAGGCGTCAAGCGATGCGGACCGATTACAAGCCACGCGCGCCTGGTGCAACGCGGCTACGGCGACTGCCGCCCGCTCCAGCCAAACGGGAAAATCTGAACTCTCCATCTCGATCGCGGTTAGCGTTTGGCCCGGCAAGCCTTCCTGCCACAGCAGCCTTAGCTTGGGGTCATAGTCGAGCGGCTGGGGGATGCGAAGACCGCCGGGGGCGCCGTGCTGTTGTTCCCATAATTGGCGCATCACCTCATATGTTTTCGCTCCTTCGTCGTCGTAGTACGTCTTGCCATAAAGCACACAGGACTGCCGCTCGCCCGTCTGATTGTGCTCTAACTGAAGCTCTACTCGAACCGTGCATGTGTGTTCTGGGTTGTAATGTGCGAGTTCATGCGTCAACGCGGCGATGCGCCAGTTGGCGCCGACGTGCCGGGCGACGAGGGGAGACAACAGCTCCGCGCGCAAATAGGCAGGATCAGCGAGACGCGGCAATCCCTTGAGCTTTCGGTCGTTCGGGAACGACCAGGCAACCATATCCAGATCGGGTAGATGAGTGAGCGGCCGGCCAAACTTCGGTGCAACCAGCGTCTCTCGTCCTGCACGGGCAAAGCGCGAATGAGAACCGCCCGCTTGGTACAGCCGAACAGTTATGAGCTGTTCGCGCGTCCCTTGCCCGATGGCGTCATCAATCTGGAGGCGGTAACAGACCAGACACTTCTTACCAGGTTTGTACCTGATCCGCTCCAACTGGCATGCTCGGACGCGACAGCGCGCGTCTGCCCCAAAGACCGAAGCCTCAAAGGCGGCCTGCATCGCATCCGGATCCAGCGCCTGGGCCAGCTGGGGTAAGGCGTCGTCATGCGGAATCGCAGGAATTGTGTCCATCGTGCGCTTCATTGGACCGTGATCTTTCGGCCGGCTACATAGACCACCGCCCCTGTTTGCCCCTGGACGCTGACGATATGGCCGTCGCCATCCTGCCGCAAACAAAGGAGGGCGCCGTCATATGTAAAGTTGCCAAAGCGGTACAGGCCCTCCTGGTTTCCACTCGCGCCGTCAAAGTAGGTGTCCGTATACGACCCCCGATCGCCCGTGATCGTTATCGATAGAGCAAATGCTTCCTTGGGGGGGCAAGACCGGCCGCTATGATCTACCGGCAGTTCGGCGACAGCCACGCGAGGTCTCTTCATTCGATAGGGATATAGAACCGTATGGTAGGTCGTGGTCGCTGCGCGACGAGTAAAACGAACGATCGGCGCCACGTGTTTCACGCCATACGTAGGGGAGACATACCCGTTCTCTATCGCGGGCTGTTCAGCCGAGAACGCGTCCTGCGTCCCCGCGGGCTGAGCGATGATCAAATTCGGCGCCAGGACGGCGAGGCTCTCCGGAGACGTCTCCACGGTCACTTGCTGCCAGGCTTCTGGCGCCAAGTGGAAAAGCAGGTCGTACTGGTGGGCTTCGGACGCCAGTAACACGTCTGAGACGACCCAATACTCCAGCCAAGGGAAAAAGATCTTGCGCTCGTGCACGACCGGGTATTCGTGGCTGCGGGCGACGCCGTGGACATAATCATATCCGCTCGCTGAGGAAAACAGTTTCAACCTGTGTTCCGGTTCCGGCCCCTTGATCTTGAACCGTGTTTTGTCGAAGCAACACCGGGTCTGGTTCATCTTGTCGACCTGCACGGTGTTGTGATAGCTGGTGCCCCGGAAGAGAACCCGCCAATTGGTTTCACCCGATTCGTCATAGACGTAGCGTCCGGGATCGACGATCAAGGAACGCCCGTAGGCCGCCATTTCAAAACTCAACAAATCCAGATGGCCGTGGTTCCCCCGGCCTAGCGGACCGCAATCGAACACGAGGTAGCGCTCGTCCTCAAAAGGCTCCAAGCCGTTCCCCCAGCCGCTGCGTAGGACATAATATCCGCCCTCCGGAAACCCCTTCGATCTGCATGCCGGCGGTGTACCGCGCTGTCCTCCCGAAGCCACGTACAGCAACGCGTCGTCCTTGTAGAGGTCATACCCGTCCGCCAGGACGTCGAGATAGCTCCCGGTATCCCCATCGCTGAGCGAGGGAATCAGACCATCGGGCTTGTGCACATACGAGGCGAACTCGAGTCCTTTGCGGATCAAGGCATCCGTTTCTTCCGGAATGGCAATGTTATTGAGCAAGGCAAGCCTTCGGACCCCTAAATAGTTTTTCAAGACGACATGGTGGTAGTCCGTGGATAGTTCACAATGCACGCCGTCGGTCAGGAGATCCGTGTGGATGTTCCTCAACAGCTCCTCTTTAGCAAAGGCCAGCCAGGTATCTGCACCCTGCAGCTCCGGGAAGACAACCGCCGCCAGGAAGATGGCAGAGAGCTCGATCGTCCGATGATTTCTCGCCGGCGTCAGATGATTACGGAGATGGTTGACCTGGCGATAGATCGAGGCGAGAAATGTGAGGTAGAACTCTTCAGAGAGACATGACGTCTCATCGATGGTTACGAAATAGTAATGTGCAAAGATCCAGTTCTGAACCCGTCTACCAACCGCGTCGCCGGTAGGAAACGCGATCGGAACGGTCTCAATCCAGGAAGAAGTCAGCTCCATCCATTTCTCAATGTAGCGCTGATCCTTGGTCTCGTGATAAGCAGCGCCTAAGCCGACCGCGTAGTAAAACTTGTGGAACATGATCAACCATTCAACATCTTGACTCGGGTTGACCGTCCAATCAAAGTTCGGGGGCAACTGATACGATTCACCGGTGAAATCAAACCGATTGACCAGGATGTTCTCTATCATTGCCCTGGTTGTCTGTTCCTTATCGAGCACCGGGAAGTACCGAATCCCTGTCCGCGCCTTATAATGCGCCAGGATCTCGTCGGGGGTCCAATCGCAATACGGTCTACGGAAGATGGTCAACTTGCTCTTGGAATCACAGAGCCTACTCTCAGGGATCAAAGGGTCTTCCTTTTGCGCAGCATGGTTGATGTCAGTGTGATGTTCCTCAGCCGCGCGCCCTCGGTGTTTTCAAGACACGACGCAAAGAGCTTCTTGAGTAGCAAGGTGGTTTTTTTGTTATCAAAGAGTCGTTGAACCTTGTCACGGCCACTTTGTCCCAGCCGCCTCCGAAAACTCGGGTCCTTTAGCAACTCCTCAAGAGCGGCAGCCAGCGCGGAGGCGTCCTTCTGAGGCACCAGCAACCCGTCAATCCGGTGCTCAATGAGTTCGGGGATGCCGGAAATATCCGTAGAAACCACTGGAATCTCCATAGCCATGGCTTCCACCAGAACGTTAGGTATACCGTCCCGGTCTCCGTTGTCCAGAATCTGACAGGGGAGAGCAAAGATGGTACATTCTCTGTAGATGTGTATCAGCTCTTCTTGAGTGACGGGGCCGTCCAGGAACACGGTATCTTCAAGGGTTAACTCGCTAATGAGTTGCTTGATGCGATCTGTCTGGTCATCGGCCTCGCCAAGAAGGCGGCACTGAAAAGCATAGCCTCTATCTTTCAGGATGCGACACGCTTGCACCAGGCAGGCAAAGCCCTTTTTCTCCACAAAGCGGCCGACCGACAGAATGAGTGGAATGGTGTGGTCGTCAGAGTGATGCACCGCGGGTGTGAAAATGGATGTATCCAATCCATGATAAATCGTATGGATTGATGAAACGTCTGGGCATACGCTCTTGAGATACGTGTGATTGGCTTCCGTGCAAGTCACGACAAACTGTGCTTGTCTTATCTTGGTCGCAAGCAGATCTGACGGATTCAGTTTTTGCAGATAAATATCTTTGGCATGAGCCGTAAAGCTGAACGGAATTCCGGAAAGGCGACTGACAAACATTGTGATGGTGGTTGACCCATGGCAGAAATGTCCATGCAGATGGCCAATACGCCCAGACTCCAACACCCTCTGGGCAATATATCCCGCCTGGAGGAATTCCTGAATGAGCACCTTTTTCGGTGGCCAGAAAGCAGTAGAGCGATACCTAAAACTCATGGCTACGGCTTGAAGGAACGCCCTGATGTAGCGGCCTGGATGTAATCGGCACACGTACAAATGGCTGGGGACAAACTGTGGAACGTTGTGGAAAAGCCACAGAAGAAGGTTTGTTCCGGAGATGGAACTCACTTCTGGCAGGTATGTCACTGTCGCTTGAATATCTGTCACGACAGCGTGAATCTTCTCGCCCCTTGGTTTCTTCGCTGAAAAGATATGTAGTCTCAACCCCATGGACTCGAGCAGGTATATCTCGTTGTTGATGAATACATCAGTAAGACGCGGGTACCCTTTCATAATGTATCCAATCTCAGGCCCGTGTGCTTGATCCAGAGGAGCTTCGGCTTGTTTCGTCACTGGCTTGTCCATCTCAATCTGTTCCTTAACCATAGAGTGCCTTCTTGTGGCCATCAGAGCGCCGCGTTCGCTGAGAGGCTCGAAGCCTCGATGCGCGACCGACGGAGCAGCCTGGCGATCACCCGCGCGGTCGTTGCCGCGCCGCTCAAGTCGAGCGACACACATTGCGGCCGAAACGACAGCGTCGCCTCGATCTCCGAGGCAAGCGTCACGCCATCGAGGCGTTCGGCGTTGAGCACTCGCAGCGCACCCAATCGCTGCAACCGGGTCGCCCGATTCGACTGCTCGTTCTCTCCATCGTCGGAGAAAGGAACGACGAGGGCCGCGACGCCTGACTTGATGATGTCGAGCGCCGTGTTGTAGCCACACTGGCTGACCGAGACGGTCGCGCGTGCCATTTCCAGGCCGAGATCCGGCACGCTCCGCTCGATCGACAACCCCGCCACGCCGATCGCGGCCCTGGCCAAGCCCTCCAGCGTCTCGGAGAGACAAAGCGGCCCGGCGACGATCGTCATGGTCAAGTCCCGACGGGCGGCCAGCCGGACCTGGGCGTCGATGGCGGCGTTGAACAGCGGTCCGCCGTAGCGGCCGCCGCCCGCCGAGACGAGAACACGCGGCGAGAAGGGTGGCTCACGCCGGGTCTCGTCGGCCGCTACGACGAATCCCGTATAGTAAATCGGGACGCGCAGCCGCTCGCTCGGCCGGAAGGATTCTTCGAAGACGCAGAACTGCGGGTCAGCGTGCACCAGCACGCCGTCGAAGTACTCGTCGGCGATTCGCCTCGCCTTATCGTCGCGCGCTTGCTGATCGGCGCCGTGGTTCACCAGAATGTCGCGGACGCTCGACAGCACGAGCGCTCGTGGCGGCCGGCGCGCTTCCTCGAGCAGCGGCAGGAGCTCGCCCGCAAACTTGCGGCGGCCGAACGGAAAAAGCTCGACCAGCACCACCTCCGGTCTCGTGGCGTGGAGCGCACGCATGATGGCCGCCCTGCGCCGCGCGAGCGCATCTTCCACGGACATCGAGTCGTCCAGGCAGGACAGGCGGCCGCCTGTGTCCTGCGAAAGCGGGGTGAGCTGAACGATGTCGACGCCGCGCGGCGGGCGAAGGCCGGTCGGCGGCTCGCCTCCACTCAACACCACCACCTCGAAATCGGCCGACAGCGCCTCAGCCAAGGTCCACGAGCGCTTCAAGTGGCCGAGGCCAAGTGAGTGTTGACAGTACAGCAGGAGCGTTGGACGGCTCATGGCAGTCCGCGCTCGAGGACGTCCTCGCACGCCGCCAGCATCGCGCGCGCATCGTCGTAGCGCGCCGCATCGAGCGGGTGCCGGAGGCACTGATGCGCGTAGAGGAAACAATGGAGAGAAGCGTACGTCGGCAGGCGCGCGGCAGTCCTCGCGGCGGCGTCTTTCAGATAGCCCTCGAGGAACGCCCGCCGGCCAGCCTCCGGCAGCGCGCTCCGTGCGGCGGCCTTCTGCACGTGCCAGGTCAATTGGGCCCAGTTCGAGGCGAGATCGTCGGCCGGTTCGCCCATGGCGCAATCCTCGAAGTCCAGCAGCACCAGACGCCCGTCGGCCACCAGGACGTTGTCGCCGTGGAAATCGCCATGGATGAGCCGTCGTGGCGACGGCGCTATCGCGCGCAGGCGCGCCGTGAGCTCGCCCTCAAGGGCCGCGATTCGTTCCCGCTCTGCGGGCAGCAACCACCGGAACGCTGCCGCGTTCTCCTCCAGGCGGGCGACCTGCGCCGCCACGTCCAAGACCGCCTCCACTTGCACCGGCAGGGCATGGAAGCGACACAGGCTCTCGCCGACGCGGCGGCTGAGCGCGGGGAATTCCTCGCGTTGAACAAGCGTGAACAGCACCACTCCCGGCACAGGTCCAAAGAGCTCCATGGCAAGATCGGGTACTACGCCCAGCGGCTCCGGCAACTCGAACCCGAGTCCCGCCGCCAGAGGATGTACGCGCGGCAGGATGGTCCGAGTGCGCTCGAACGTTGCCCGGCGGGCGATGCGTGCCCACACCACTCCCGGAGCCAAGGCCGGCGCGCCGTCACACCACGCGAGATCGTAGCGGAGCAGGCACTTGCGCTCGGGCTTGTAGCGCATCACGCGCGCCGTCACCGACCTCAGTTGGGCGCCCCGTGCATGTGGAGCGAGCGCAGACTCCAGGACCGGGGCCATCGCGGCCCCGTCCACTGCCACCGGCAGCGACGGAAGGCGGTCGTCGGTGGGAAATACCTGGAACAGCAGGTCGAGGGCCGGCGCGTAGAAGGCCGTTTGGGCGAACCCTGTCGACACCGCTTGACGCCCGCCGCGCGCGTTAATGGCCCTCTCGAGCTCTAGCCCCTTGGCTGCCTTCACGCGCCGCGCCGTGAGGCGTAACACGCCGCCGTTTCGCCCCGGGCCTTCATAGAGTACGCGCACTGGCCCCTTGGGGCCCGCTTGCACGTAGCTCACCTCGAGTCCATCGAGGGGCACGTCGTCGTCACACGACCCCCGCAGGAAGGCGCGCACGTTCGTCAGGAGGTCTGAGCCGTCCATTTTGTCTCTTCCTCCACAGCGATTCCTGCCCCCTCGGGGCGCGTCCCGTGCCGTCCGGACCGGCGTCCCATCGTTGCTGCGCACTCCGCGACCTTGCGCAGCGCCTGAGCGCACTCGCGCACGAAGTGCTCCGAGACGCGAGTAAACGGCGGCAGGGTCAGCAGCCGGTCGGCGACGCTGCGCGCCACCGGCAGATCGGGCCCTGCAGCACGCTTACCCTCGTCTGCCGCCTTGCCCAGAGGGCCGCCGAGACGCGTGACGTCGAGCGTGGTGAAGATCGGCGTCTCGTGGAGCATTCGCCCGAGATCACCGATCTTGGCGTAGCGCTCTGGCCCGATCGGAACGCCCTCTGCCCGGGCGGCCTGCACGAACGCCGAACGATTCCAACCGCCCGCCTGCTCGGGCGCGTAGCGCAGGATGAATTCCAGGAACCCGCCCCGGGCTGCGCCGACCGTCGTTTCAATCGGCTCCACGGCGAGGCATCCTGCGAGCTCCGCGCACAGCAGGTCGTAGTTGCGCCGCCGCCGCCGGTTGAGCTCCCCGAGCCGCGACAGACTCCCGAGTGCCAGCTCGATCGCGAACAAGTGCGGGCGGTACTTGACGCCGAGGCTGATGTGGTCGGTATCAAATGTGTTCCTGGCCTGCCCGCTCTTGAGCCGGCCGTAGTGCCCGAGCACGAGCATATGGTCGAAGAGGACGGGGTCATTGGTGACGGCGATGCCGGCCTCTCCGCCCGACACGGCTTTCGGACCCTGCAGGCTGAAGCACCCGATGTCGCCCCACGAGCCGACGGGGCGGTCGTGGTAGCGGGCGCCGTGGGCGTGTGAGCAGTCTTCGATCAGCGCCACGCGGTGGCGGCGGGCGATGTCGACGAAGCGGTCCATCGGCGCCGGGTTGCCCCACAGATGCACGACGCAGATGGCGCGCGTCCGCGGCGTGATGCGGCGCTCCACGTCGCTGGGATCGGCGAGCAGCGTGCGGGCATCGATGTCGCTGAACACCGGCCGCCCCCCGCATTGCAGGATCGGCGCCGCAGAAGCGAAGAACGTGTACCCGGGCACAATGACTTCAGTCCCCGGCTTGACGCCGACCGCGAAGTACGCGCTGTGCAGCGCCGCGGTGCCACTGTTCATCGCCAGCGCGTGTGCCGTGCCGCAGAGACTGGCAAACCGCTTCTCGAACCGAGCGATCGGGCCTTCGCCCTTGGCCAGTGTGCTCACGTCGCGCCAGGCATGGGCGAGGATCGGCAGGACGTCGGTCAGGTGGATTTGACGCCATCGCTCGCGGTATCGCGAGCGGACTGCCGGAGTACCGCCGTAGATCGCCAGCCTCTCGGGACTCATAGAGCTATCCCCTCCACCGACCGCTCTGTACTCGTTGCGGCCGTTTGCACACGACGGCGGGCGCGGCCGTCGTAGTCGCTGGTCGTCAGCCCGGTGTAACACAGGCTCGTACTGTCGAGAGGCAGGCCGATCGGCTGCCTGGTCAAGGCCGACGCATAAATAGCCGTGCAGATCTCGAGCGAGGCGCGCGCCTCGTCCGGCCCGATGGGCAACCCCCGTCCTTCCGCGATCGCGTCGAGGACAGCCGCCACGTAGGGAGTGTGCGCACTCGCCGGGGGCGCCTGGTGCGCACCGCCACGCCGGAGTCGCGCCCGAAACGCGGCCGCCAACCTGGCGGGCCCGGACGAACGCTCGGCCGGAAGCGGATGCACCGCCAGGACGGCGCGGGTCGACTGGTCCCGCCACTTGCTGTCCATGCCCTCGAGCGCCCAGGGCGAGTGCACCGACCCGAGATCGCCGATGACGTCGAAGGCGCTGGAGGAGCGGTGCGCGGTCATCGTCCCGTAGCCACAGACCAACGCGCCACTCTCGAAGCGCACGGTCGCGGCGCAGGTATCCTCCGACTCGATCGGCTCCTTCAACGTGTCCATGGCTGCCGCGACCTCGATTGCCCGGCCGAAGATGTGGCACATGAGGTCGATTTCGTGAATCAGCTGCGTCATGACCTCGCCGCCTCCCGCCGTGCCCCAACGTCCCCACCAGCCGGTCCGCACCTTGGCAGGCTTGCCAGCCCTCCCTGGCGTCTCGAAGCGCGCGTAGCGGCTGAAACGGCCGAAGATCAGACGCCCGAGGCGTCCATGATCTCGTAACCAGAGCGTCCGCTGCACTTCTGGCAGGTAGCGGAACTGATACACGGTCGAGAGCTTCCCCGGAAAGTGCCGTGCGACGGCAAGCATGCGATCGGCGGCCTCGAGGGTGTGCGCCAGGGGCTTCTCGCACACCACGAACTTCCCGGCCTCCAGCGAGTCGATGACAACTCGCTCGTGCAGGGCGGGTGGCGTGCACACCGTTACAACGTCGACGTCGTCGCGCTCAAGTAGTGCGCGATGGTCCTGGTACGCGTAGGGGATGAAGTAGCGGCTGGTCGCCCGCCGGACCTGCGTCTCGTCGATATCGGCGATCGCCACAAGACGCGCGCGTGCGCCTAGCGCCTTGTACGCAGACGCATGCTGCTCGAAGATCCGTCCAGCACCGACGATTCCCATGCCAAAGGTCGTTTTTCGCATCATATCGCCTCTAAGTAGCAAACGGAGAGGAAGGCCTTTCCCTTCTGCCTGTGCTCCTCCGAGGTTCGGTTCACGATCTCGCTGTCGCCGACGATTAGCGCACCCGAAGCGAATCCCGGAAGGCGCTCCTGGAAGAGCGCCTTCATCCGCGGGGCATCGGTCAAGAGCGAGGATCGCTCAGTCTCGCCGGCAACCGCCGGGCATCGTATCCCGTCGATCATCAGTGCACTCCTTCAGGCATATTTCGACCTCATCCTTTGAGTGTCGGCACAGATCGAAAAAAATACAAAAATGATATTCGGGCGGAAACTGTCAGACCGGTTCATACGTTGAGGATAAATGTCTCCGAATACCGGGGATAACAGTTCAGGGTGTAGGCAACAACACGCGAGTCTATCTTGAGCACCTTCTACGCGATCGCGCTCCGGGGACCGGGTTGAAAACGAGCCTCCAGATACACACACTCCAACAAACGGCAAAGGCGTTCCGTGCAAGCGCGAAGCTCGAAGTCGTGCACCACTCGCGCCCGTCCATTGCGGCCGAGTTCCGGCCAGAGCCCCGGCCGGCCTGCAAGCCATTCCAGGATGCGGGTCAGAGCAATGGTGTTGCCCGGAGGAACCAGGAAGCCTGAATGACCGGAGACGATGGCGCTGCTGATCGCACCGGCATTGCTGGCGACGACAGGTCGTCCGCTCGCCATTGCTTCGAGAACGACATTGGGGAGGCCGTCGCGGTCTCCGGTGCTATCGACAATGGAGGGAACGACGACGACATGCGCTCGAGCATACTCTTGAGGCAGTTCCGCGTGCGTCTGGCTCGCGCAAAGCTCCACGTGATCTGAAAGGTCGGCGGCGCGGATGGCCTCAGTCAAACGTCCGCGTTCCGGTCCATCGCCGAAGATGCGCAGCCGGAAAGGCACGGAGAGTTGCGCCACGGCCTCGATGAGTTGGGCAAAACCTTTCTTTTCGACCAGGCGGCCCACCGCCAGCAAACGAAACGGCCAGACGGGCGCAAACGGATACGGCCGGAACCGCTGGCTGTCAACCCCATGAGAGACAAACTGAACTGCTGATCCACCGCCTGCCAGGACTGGAATGACATCGTCATTACAGGCCAACACACACGCCGCCTGACGAGCACGACTGGCGAGTTCCTCCGGCATGACCTTGCGGACGTCGCGGGCGTGAGCGTTGAAGCCGTAGGGAACGTTGAGCTGCCGGGCCGCGTGCGCGGCCACTTCGGCCGGTAAGTGGGCAAAGTAGGCATGGACGCCCGCGACCGGACTGCCGTTCAGACAGTTCACCAAGTCTCTGCTTTGTTCGGCAGCGTTTTCCCCGGTCAAGATCTGCACAGGTGTTCGTAAGCGCTGGTAGTCCGGATGAGGAGGATGGCCGTCGCCTGGCTTGGTGGTGAAGATGCCCGCCAAGAGGCCCCGTTCATCTAGAGCCAGGACGTCGTTCAAAGCAAAAGTCTCCGAACGACGCGGAAAGCCACTCAACACGAGTGCAATTCGTTGCGTATTCTTGGTCTTGCTCACGCTTACGTGTTCAACAGTAGTTCTTAACCACTCATCCATGGCTTCCATCCTCACGCGGACTGCAATACTCGGAACGCTTCGTCCAAAAGTTGTTTCGCCTTGTTGTCCCCCTTAGCACGGAGCTGTCGGCTCGGTTGGTCTGCGAGACGGATAAGACCCAGGGCAGTCCACCACGCAATGACCTTAGGAGCAAATGACTTCCTTGCGGCCTTGCAATAGGCTTCCAGGAAAGCGCTTTCCAGCTCATCCTCTTCGCTCAGATTTCCATCGAGGACCAGGTTGCGTAGGGCTGCCGTGATTCTACCCACATCGGCTGCTACGGGACCGGTGTGGGCCCCATCAAAATCGATAAAACCGATTTTCTGGGAATCAACCAGGACGTCGCGAAGCCCTAAGCCACCGTGGACGAAACCAAAGGAACCTTGCTCGTCCTGGGGTAACTTGCCTTGCAGCAGACCGTAGATCTCTTCAGCTTGTCGATTCAGTTCGGGAGTGAATTGTAGGAGCGATTGGACGCGCAGTCGGGCTTTGTTCAAATGATCGCCAACGGTGGTGTGCGGGGACCTCGGGTCCTCATAGGTATGGAGCGAAGCTAAGGCTGATGCTGTGCGTTCCAATGCTTCACGCGCGCCGCCGGTCCCAATCAGAGATCTCAGCGGGACGCCGGTGACGGAGCTGAGCATGAGGACATGCGCGTCTTGAGTCGACGCGATTGGCCGAGGGAAGGTGAAATCCGCTTTGGTCCCCTGCCATGTGAGAAGACGTGCCAGCGCACCGTGCATCCTCGCTGCACTCCCATCGGAAAAAACCTTCAAATACGTCGTCACATCGAATGGCTTACGGTGTTCGGAAATGGCTTCGATCCGGCAGCGGAGCATAGCCCGCTTCTCAGGTCTGTAATTGGGCCATATGAGGCTCACCGTTAACTTTTTTTCCCGCAGGCGGCGTCCATTCAGATAGCTATTGAGAAATTGCCGTAACCCGTCTTCGGATTCTAAGATCCGCAGGCCATCAAGCTTGCGATCGTTCGGGTAGCCAAACAACAGGACCTGATGATCGGGGAGAGCAGTAATCGGCGGACCGAGCGGTGGTTTGGCCCAGGTCTTAGCCGTTTCCCGTTTGTGGACTTTGGCGAAAGTGTTTGCTTCGAAGCATACCCCGTACCCGAGAATTTGTTGCACCGCGCCGCCGGTTTGGTTCGGGAGTGTAATCACATAGGATGCAACACATTTTTTGCTGGGACGGTAGTTCACGTTGGCCACGTGGCAGCCCAGGATGCCCTCGACAGCGTCCGCCCCAAGGTGCGTGCGGACCAGGTCCGCATCCAGCAGCGCCGTCATTCCCCGAAGCTGGTCATCTCGGGGAATCGCAAAAACCTTTGTGGCACTCGAGGCGCTCTTTAATGATGTTTCAGGGATGTTCAACATACGACGGGATGCTCTCGAACAAAAGGCGTCAGGACGTCCTTGAACTGCGTCTGGAAAAGCTGGCGATACATGCCTTCGGACTCCAACAATTCCTGATGGCGACCTTGTTGGACGATTTGACCATCCGCCAAGACCACAATCTGATCGGCGCGCTGCACCATGGACAGTTGGTGGGTGATGATGATAACTGTGTTCCGCTTCATCAGGTGATCCAGCGCTTCCGTGACCACGGCCGCTGCGTTGGCATCCAGGCCGGTGAGAGGCTCATCCAGGATGACGATCGGGGCGTTGCGCACGATCGCCCGGGCGATGGCAATCCGCTGGCGTTGTCCGCCGGATAGGGTCTCTCCGCGCTCCCCCACCACGGTGTCGTATCCGTCGGGCAATTCCATGATGAAGTCGTGCGCGTTGGCCGCACGTGCGGCCGTCTCGATTTGTTTGAAGGACGCGGCCGGCTGACCGTAGGCGATGTTCTCCGCAATGCTGGCCTGCAGGAGGACCGACTCCTGGAGCACTACACTGATTTCCGAACGCAGAGACTGGAGGGTCCACGAACGAATGTCCTGGCCGTCGATCAGAACGCTGCCCTCCGCGGGATCGTAAAGCCGCGGGATCAGAGAAATGAGCGTGGACTTGCCGCTGCCGGTCGGCCCGATGATGGCGGTCACCTTCCCCGCCGGGATCCTGAGATTGATGCCCTTGACTACGGGTTGAGCCGGTTCGTACTGAAAGCTGACGTTGCGTAACTCAATCAGGCCCTGGAATCGCGGCGCCGGCCTGGCATCGGGCCGGTCGGTGACGCCCTCTTCAACTTCCAGCAGTTCTACCACGCGCTCCACCTGGGCGCCGGCCCTAGTTAATCGAGTGGTTTGCCTGATGATCGTTCTCAAGGATTTGTAGAAATCGCGGATGTAGCTTATAAAAACGACTAGGCTGCCGATAGTAATGGCCCCCGCCATCACGCGCTGGACGCCGAACCCGAGGACCGAGGCGGTGACGATGCCCCCCAGCACATCCACCATCCAAGAAAAGCGCTCCCCGGTCATCGTGGCAGCCAGGCCGCTTTCAAGACTGGCAGCGCTCTCCACTCGAAATCGCTCTCTGGCATGCTCCTCCTGGTTGAAGACACGCGTCATGCGGATGGTGCCGAGGGTCTCGTGAACCACAGTTGCCAGCGCCCCCTCGCGCTTTCGCTCCACGCGTGAACGTTCTTGGATCCGGGCGCTGTAGACTGACAGCGCAAAGCCGAGGATGGGCGCCGCGGCAAGCAGCACCAGAGCCAAGGACCAATCGAGCCAGATGAGCACGACACCCATGCCAATGAGGAAGAGCACACTCTTGAGAATGTCTGCCAGGGAATCGGTGACTGCATCTCTCAAGGCCTTCACATCGCCGGTGACACGCGTCATCAAATCGCCGGCGGATCGCCGGTTGTGGAACTGGAGGGACAGCCGTTGAATATGATCAAACAGGGCAGTTCGGACGTCGAAAACGACGGTGCGGCCGGCTCGATTGAGGTAATACGCCGCCAGATAGCCTAACAGCCCCTCAAACAGGGCTATCGCGACTACCAAGCCACAGACTCCCAGGAGTAGATACAACGTTTTTCCAGTGAGATTTGGCTGGCGCAGGATCACATCCAACGTCAACTTCAGCGGCCATGGTTTGAGCAGGTCCATCGCCTCTCCACCCAGCAGCAGCAGGAGTGCAGAAACGATGGCGCCCCAGTGCGGAAGCACGAACTTACGCAGCCGCAACACGGCTCTCCAAGTGTCGAGTGGGCTCCTCCGTGCGCGCGTTTTCTCCTGCACCGGCTCCTTCACTCGATCCCCCTGTCCAAAACGGTTTCGCACGCACGGAGCATCGCTTCGGCGTCTTCGTAACGGGCGGCATCCCGCGGGTGCCGGAGACACTGGTAGCCGTACAAGAAGCAGTGCATCGCCGCGTGGGCGGGAAGGCTCGCCAGCACCGCGGCGTCCGGTTCAGCGAAATATCCCTCTAGGAATTCCCGCCGCCCGGCTTCGGGGAGCGCTCGCCGTTCACCGGCCTTGATCGTGTGCCACATCAACTGCGCCAAGTTCGATCCGACGTCATCAGCAGGGTCTCCCGTCCTGCAGTCCTCAAAATCCACAAGCCCGACACGCGTCCCCTCCACGAGAACGTTGTCCCCGTGAAAGTCGCCGTGGATGAGCCGGGAACGCGCGGGTGGAACCCCTTGCAATCGCGCGGCGAGTTGGCCATGGACGCGTCGGATTCGGCTCTCCTCAGCAGGAAGCATGCCGCTGAACTCGGCGGCGACCTCTTCCAACCGCGCGACTTTCGCCTCGACGTTCCATTCTCGTTCCAGCGTTACGGGAAGAGCGTGGAATTGGCGGAGGCCCATGCCCACTTGCCTGCATCGAGCCGGGAAGTTCTCGGCCTGAACCAGACTGAACAGAACGACACCAGGCAGGTGGCCGAACAACTCCAGACAAAGTCCAGGAAAGACGCCAAGCGGCTTGGGCAGATCGAAAACGAGCCCGTCTGCGGCGTCATGCAGACGCGGGAGAATCTCTCGGGTCCACGTGAACCGCTTGGGTGGAACAATCCTGCCGTACACGAACCGGGGCGCGCCCGACGCCGCCGTGCCGCTCCATTTGATCTCGTAGCGCACGAGACACTTTCGCTCCGGCTTGTACTTGAGGACCCGGACCCGGACATCTTCGACCTTTGCGCTACGGGAGTCCCCAGCCAGCACGGCTTCCAAAAGGGGCGTCATGATGTCCGAATCCATGGCCTGCGGAAGCGACTTCAGGCGGTAATCCGCGGGGAAGATCTGGAACATGAGCTTTAGATCCGGGGCGTAAACTGCCGCCTTCCTGAAGCCCGAGATGGGCTTGCTTCCGGTGTATTGCTCGTTGAGCCTGGCCTCGAGCCTCCGCCCGGACGCTGCCTCTGCTCCCCGAGCCGCGAGAAACAGCACCTGCCCGTCGGGCGCCGGCGCCTCAAAGAGCAGGCGGACCTGACCCTCGGCCCCGAGCCTGAGGTAGCTTATCTCGATGCGATCGACGGCGACTTCTTCGTGACACCAGTTACGGAGGAACGCGCGGACCACGGCGAGATCGGGAACTGCGGCCTTCGTATGCTTTCCGTTCTCGTCAGACACCATGGGCGACGCTTTCGGTTTGTGATATTTGCCCGGTGCCGGATCGAGCTGCAAAAATGGTTCCCGCGCCGATGATTCCAACACCGAGCGGCTTGCTCATATCAAGTCCCATCCCTTTAGAAACGATACCGCGTCGAGAACTGAACCGTTCGCGGAGGGCGAGCGGACTCCAGTTGTCCAAAAAGCGGTGAACCGGCAATCCCCACGTATCGATCCGGATTGGTGCGGTTCAGCACATTGAAGAAATCCACGCTGAATTCGACATTCCTCGAATTCCGGTCGGGGCGGCGATTCAGCAGGCGTGGCGCCTGGATCAGACGAGTCAGTCTTAGGTCGACCTGCGCAAAGGCTCTCCCGATGCCGGTGTTCCGCGTGACGCCAACCGGGCGATCGTTCGTGAAGGTGTCGCCGTTGTCGTCCCGGCCTGTGGTGATGTCAAACGGGAGATTCGACCCGAGCTTAGTAAACGTGCCTAGCCGGAAACCTCCAGGAAGATCGATGGACGCGGTCACAACCAGCCGGTGCCGCTGATCGTAGTCGGATCGTCCCCATTCCGGACGCAGGTTAAAGTTGTTTTCGGGAAGGGCGAAAGTGCCCGCTGAATCATCACGATATTTTCCAAACGTGTATTGCGCGGCGAAAGCGCCTTTCGAGCCGATCGCCCCTCGAAACGTGACGCTCAATGTGTGACTCTCTGACCTTGCGGAGGACTCGACCTGGAGGATATTCAGCAGCGAGGAATCCGGCCGCAAGCCAGTTGCGAGCAGCGGCGCGTTCAGATTCCGCTCGCGTAGCAAGTGAGACCCGCGCAGCGTCATGTACTCCACTGCGACCAGCGTTTTCGTCCATAAGTTGCGGTCGACCCCAATACTGGCCTGAACAAAATAAGGGGTCCTCAACAGAGGATCGAGGCGAACCACGCTTGGAGGCGTCAGACCGCTCGCTCCGGTTTGAAGCGCGTTTGGATAGGACGGATTGGAGATGACGGTTTCACGAAAGCGGAGGCCATCGAAAGTCAGCTCGCGCCCTTTGACGCTCTCCTTGACGCGGTCGTAAAAAACTCCAGCTCCCGCTCGAATAACCGTCTTGCGGTCGCCCGGCGCGTAGGCCAGCGCCATTCGCGGAGCAACATTGTTGCGGTCACGCACATTCGTCTGCGCCCCGTAGCGCACGCCGAGCGTTAAGGCGAGGTCCCGCCGCAGCTTCATATCATCCTCGAAGAAGCCGAACGCTTCATGTTGGCGGAGCGTGACGCCGGGGTCGCCCTGCCGGACGCGAAAAACGAATGGACTACGTCGAGCGTAGGCATCGAGGTTTGCGAACTCGAATGTTCCCGAAAAATTGGACCGATCCATCAGGTCGATCCACGCCAAACGGGCATCACCACCGAAGCTAAAACTGTGAATCCCGTGGTAAACGCTCAGCACCTGGGACCAGACCAACCTAGTCGATCGCTTTTCGCTCCAGTCCTGTGAAAAACCTCCTCTGAATGCGCCACTGACTTTTTCGGCAGGTCCGATGGACGGTCCTCCGTCGCGCTCGATCTCTTTCTCGATCGCGACATGCACTTCATTCATCACATGTCCGAGGAGACCGCGCTCGCTCAGTCGAATCCGCGGCGCACGCGTGGATTCGACTCTGCCCAGACTTCGAAGGCGTAAACCGCCCACACCAGCTTCCTCCACGTCCGACAAGAGATCGAACGATGCACCTAAACTATGATGGGCCGGTGTTTTGACGTCGATGCGGCCAAAAAGCGTTGTCTTCCTTTCCGGCACGGGCACGTTGTCGAAAACCGGCCCGGCGAGCGTTTGTGCCCGAACAATGGCAGAGTCATCGTTCAGCAGACGCCCCGCGCTCAAAAAAAAGCTTGCGCGCTGCCGCGATAGCGGACCGTTAATGCTCGCTTGGAACTGACGGCGTTGGAAATCCGGTTTGTCCGTCGCAAGAGCATTGCGGGCATCCAAAGCAGAGTCTCGTCCGTAGAAGGAAGCGGACGCATGAAAGCGATTCAGTGAGCCGTCCTGTGTGTAAACCTCGACACGTTCTTTCCCGGGTCTACGATACTCCGCGGAATAAGGGGTCCGGTTAACCCGGATCCTGCGGATGACTTGTCCCGTCAGGCCTGACGCGCTGGTCTCAACGCCGTCGACGATTACCGAAACTCCTCCGTCGGCGCTGTTAGTCGATGGCGAAAGGAAACTGGTAATGATCTCTAAGGTATTCTGTCCGTCAGCGGGAAGGCTGTTGAGCATGTCCTCGTCGAAATTCAACCGGTCGGCATTGCGGCCAAGGCCGACGCTCTCCTCCTCGACACGACTACCTGCGGCCTCGACCGTGATTTCTTCCGTCTGCGCCGCGGCACGCAGGTGGATTCTAATGAGGTCGGTAGAAGTAGCAGCAAATTCAATAGGAGTTTCTCCAACGTCAAAGCCCTCGGCCTTTGCACGCAGAAGGTACTGCCCAAGTTCCACACTGGGGAAAGCAAACCGCCCGCCGCCGTCGCTAGTGGTCTTGCTCAGGATTTGGCCTCCCGCCGTGATTAGAGACACTTCTGCTCCCGCTAACGCCGCTCCGCTGGAATCGCGAATCTGTCCCTCAAGAACGTGCTGCGGCTGTGCATATAAGAACGAAGTAAACATTCCGTTGGCAATAATCCACCAGACGACCGTTATTCGGCAGTTCACAGCGAGATCCTCGCAACGGCCGACTCTGGCTTTGCCAGCGCAGCGGGTTCTTGGGTGGGACGATCG